>JACCDZ010437361.1_pt1 | contig 18741 bp, 25 predicted proteins | sample 7449551 | NCBI WGS metagenome assembly JACCDZ01 (sample SAMN15323452, study PRJNA562643) | freshwater metagenome | isolation source: river surface water | place: USA:Blue River Watershed | collected 2017-08-18
GAAGCAATTCGTTACTTCTTTGGGGATACAGTGCATCGTATTCAAGATGTATTGCGTGCCAGAATAAATGATAACTTTGAAGTTATCCGTCACAACCAAGTCCAACTTTCAAGTTGATTGAGTATATAATCCGCTAATCATTTTTTAATCTTTAAAGGTAGTCACTATGCGTAAAATACTTCTCACTTTGTTACTCTCCGCATCTCTGGGTGTAAGTTTTGCTGATAACGCCAATAAGCCTACCGTTGAAATCTTAGCCACAGGTGGTACCATAGCGGGTACGGCTAGCTCACAAACCTCAACTATTTACAAAGCTGGTAGCTTAACCGCCGAGCAGCTAATTGCATCAGTAAATGGATTAAGTGACCTTGCCAACATCCAATACGCCCAAGTCTATAACAAAGATAGTGGTGATATAACGCTCAACGATTGGCTACATCTCGCAAGCGAAGTGCAAAAAGCGGCAGATAATCCAAAAATAAATGCCATTGTAATTACCCATGGTACCGATACAATGGAAGAAACGGCTTATTTTCTTGATCTAGTGATTAAAACCAATAAACCCATTATTTTAGTTGGTGCAATGCGCCCAGCGACTTCGATGAGTTCAGATGGTCCGCTCAATTTATATAACGCTGTAGCCGTAGCCATTGATAAACAATCAAGTTCACGTGGTGTATTAGTTGCGATGAATGAAAAAATTTTTGATAGCCGTAATGTTACTAAAACTAATACTACCGAAGCCGAAGCCTTTCAACAACCCAACGGAGGTACAATTGGCAATGTTAACATGGGTAAAGTTTCATATCAGTCAATAGCAACTCGAGCAAACACGAATAGCACTCCGTTTAGCGTCAACCAAGAGAGTAAATTACCTGATGTAGAAATAATTTATGAATATGCTGGCGTAAACCCACAAATGCTTGATCACATTCTCGATACCAAAGGTTTAAAAGGACTGGTAATTGCTGGCGTTGGTGATGGCAATATCCCCAGTTATGAAAAAGATTTCCTAATAAAAGCGCGCAAAAAAGGCATCGTAATTGTGCGCAGTAGTCGGGTTGGCAGCGGAGCAGTTAGCTACGATTATAACAATCTTGATACCACTTACGATTTAATTGCAGGTGATAACCTTAATCCACAAAAAGCACGAATTTTATTAATGTTAAGCCTGATGAAGACTAATGATGTTAAACAAATTCAAACTAATTTCTATACTTACTAAAAAGAGGATATTATGAACTACCGTATTGAACAAGACTTTCTTGGTGAATTAAAAATTCCGCATGACGCATATTATGGCGTGCACACAGCTCGAGCCTTAGCCAATTTTAATTTACCCAATTATCATCTAACCCATAACTACTTAATTCAAGGCTTTGCTAAAGTTAAAATCGCGGCGGCCAATGCCAATTATCGCACTGGTAAAATTAATAGTGAAACCTGTAAGGCGATCATTTTTGCCTGTGAACAAATTTTAGCGGGCAAATACCTCGATCAATTTACAATTCCTGCCATTCAAGGTGGCGCTGGAACCTCAACCAACATGAACGCTAATGAAGTAATTGCTAATATTGCACTCGAGCATCTTGGCTATGAAAAAGGGCGCTACGATATCTTGCACCCAATTAACCATGTCAATATGTCACAATCAACGAATGATGCCTACCCTACCGCAATTAAACTCGGAATTTATGAATTAATCAATGAAGTTGAACGCAACTTAAAATATTTGCGTCGTTGTTTAGAAGATAAGGCCGATGAATTTAAAGATATAATGAAAATGGGTCGTACTCAATTGGAGGATGCAGTGCCAATTGCTTTAGGGCGTGAATTCAAAGTCTATGCCATGGCAATTAATCGTGATGTACGACGCTTGCATCAAGTTAAAGAATTATTTTTACAAGTTAACATGGGTGGCGATGCAATTGGGACTGGGGTATCCAATCATCCTGATTATCGAATTGCAGTAATTGAAGAACTGCGTAAAATTACTAAAACCCCGATTACCGCCTGTGAAGATTTAGTTGATGGAACACAAAATTTAGATGTTTTCCCACAACTTTCAAGCATGCTGAAAATTTGTGGTTTAAATTTACGTAAAATTGCTAATGACCTACGTCTAATGAACTCTGGTCCAACCACATCAATTCATGAAATTGACCTACCTGCATTACAAGCTGGTTCAAGCATTATGCCCAAAAAAGTCAATCCAGTGGGTGCCGAATTTATCATGCAAATTGGCTACAAAATTTTAGGCAATGACTTAATTGTTTCAGAATGTACCGTCGGTGAATTTGAATTAAATGCTTGGGAGCCACTAATTGCCGATGCGTTATTTGAAAGCCTAACTCTTTTACGTGACGGATTAGAATTATTTTCAAATACCGTAGTAAAAGGTATAACTGCCAATAAATCACTTTGCGAAGAATACTTTGAGCATTGTCCAACAGCGGCAACCGAGTTAATTTCAATTATTGGCTATGACAATGTGGCACAAATAATTGCGCGAGTTAATGAAACTGGTGAATCGTATAAAAAAGCTGCAATCGAAATGGGGTTTGTCGAAGCTAATTATTTTAGCAAATAAGACAAAGAGATACATTGCGAACTTTTAAAAATATCGTAACACTAAAACCCAACATTAATGCAAAAGTATGTTACATTTTAGTTTTTGTTGGGGTTTTATATAATTTTAATGCACATTTTATGTAATTAATGCTACAATATAGCAAATTGGTATAATGGGCTGTTTCAGCTCATTATTGTTTTTTAATCGCGAAATAATTCGTATGGGAGCTAACCAGAATGAAGGCAGCACGGGCAATCATTATCAGTTTAATTTTAGGCATTCTCTTTGGCTGGGTAATTAGAAATATTAGTTTACCTCAAGCAACAACCAACTCGCTCTTAGAGTATTTATCGATGGCTTCAGATATCTTCATTAAGCTCATCAAAATGATCGTTGCGCCATTAATTTTCGCATCACTTAGTTTGGGTGTAATTAATATTGGTGAAAACTCAAAAGGTCTTGGGGTTTTGTTTGGTCGCGTATTGGGATTATTTGTTATTTCGTCGATTTGTTCGTTATTTATTGGTTGGTTTGTAATTGATCTATTTAAACCAGGTCTTTCGATGGTTGAAGTTGGCAAAAGCTTACTTGAATCTGGAACGATTGCTGGCGGTAAATTTGACTCATCTTCAATTTCATTATCGCACTTTGTGCAAGAAACTATTCCAGATAATATTATTAATGCCTTTGCGGGCGGACATATTATTCAAATTGTAATTTTCTCAATCTTCTTTGGAATTGCTTTAACCAAGGTAAATCCAGCTGGACGTGAGTTAATGCGCAATTTATTGGATACGTTAATGCACGCGATGTTTGCAATTTGTAATATCGTTATGAAATTAGTTCCAATTGCAGTTTTTGCCTCAATTGCCAATGTTATTATCAAAAATGGCTTTGGTGTACTTTATACTTATATGGTATTTATTGTTGAGTATTATTTAGCACTAATTGTTGTATGGTTAGTTATTTACGCGGTATCGTTAAAGGTAGTTGGACGTAAGATTAATGAATTAATTAAAGCAATTATTCCGCCACTCTCGCTGTCATTTGCAACTTCATCTTCAGAAGTGGCTTACCCAGCGGTATTTGAAGCATTAGAAGAACATGGCGTGCGTGAAAAAATTAGTAGCTTTGTAATGCCAATGGGTTATTCTTTTAATATGATCGGCTCAATGGTTTACTTCAGTTTTGCAATTATTTTTATCACACAGGTATTTGGAATTGATATTTCATTTACGGATAAATTATACATTTTCTTTATGTTGTTAATTACATCTAAAGGTATTGCGGGTGTACCACGTGCATCAATTATGGTAATTTCATCAGCAGTGACGGCTTTCCACTTCCCTGCAGCAAGTATCTTACTCTTATTACCGATTGATGCTTTTGCCGATATGGGCCGCAGTGCGACCAACGTTTATGCTAATGCTGTTATGACAACTTTCATTGATAAATGGCATAAAGATTAATTAAATCTAGAATTGAAATCTTAAGCAAAGCCGCTAAATACTTTAGTTGGCTTTGCTTTTTTATGTGCACTTATTTATCATAAAAGGAATTCACATGCTAAACTATATCGCCAAATCATTTAAGCAATATATCAAAGAATGGTCCGAAGCAGATCTACTCGGATTTAATAAATTCTTAGTTCGCGATGTTCTAGTACACTTATTCAAATTAGATAATATCATCCCAATCATGATGGCGTTAATCTTACTGGGAATAAGTATTCAAGCGCAAGAGTCGGTTTATATTTTCATACCACAATCAAGCATTACCTCATTTATTAGCTTTATTCTTATTCAATTTGCAATTGCATTATTAATTTTATTAGTCTGCCCATTTATTATCATCTTAATTTTTAATCATATTGGCTATAAATTGCCCCATATTATTTCCAAAGTATTTTTACCCGTAAAATTAATTTTACTTGTAATTACCTTCTATCTCTGTCTTAAATTTGCAGCACATGGAACATTTAAAGTCCATGATAAATTTTTAATTATGCTGTTATGGTGCGGTCTATATTTCTTTCTAATGAATCTCTATTTGGCTCAAAAACATCACCAAAATCCATTAAAGCTGACTACTTTTAGAATTTCATTTGCAATTTTCTTTATTCTAATCATTGTTAAGCCTTTTAGTACAATTTTATATCGCACCTCTGAAATGATAAACTATATGGAAATCAATCCATCGTTATACCTAACCCAAACTAATTGTAAACTAATCTCTAAACCGCTAAACTCATCAATCCAGAAAAGTAATCTAAGTAGCAATTATTCACAATATTTTGAAAGCGCTGATGGGGGTTGCTATTTAAATGGCAATCTGATTCGACTTGGCTTTGCTTCAGACTATATTGTTATATTTAAGCAAAATATTCATCCCGTGAAAGATGGCAAGCTTAGCTATAACTATTATGCACGCTTAAATTGTTATTCGGGTAGTTGTTTTGTTGAAAATGTAAAACTGGATGCAGAACACGATTTAAACACCCAAGTTTTTGCCAGTGTTCATCTGCAGTAATTTAAAAATGTGCAAATAAAGGAATAAGAATTGGCACCGCCAAACTTAAGATCATACCGCTTGAAATGGCCAAAATTACACACTGGGCATGCAAGTTTTGCTTAATTATAGGCAAAGAAAAATCCATTGCTGTTCCACCGCAATACCCCACAAGACTAACCGGGAAGTAACGACCAAGGCTAGGCAAAAAGATGATTGCCACTAACTCACGACTAAAATCAATAAAAAACGCGGTCGTGCCAAATTCTTGATTAATTAATTGACTATCCAAAATACTCGATAAAGTGTACCAGCCAAATCCTGAACTCAACATTAGCCCCTGCCGCAGTGGAATGTTCAAAATTAAAGCGGCGACTATCCCTGCCACCAAAGAGCTAACGATTATAGTTGCTGCCAGCTTAATTCCTGTTTTATTGAAAATTGCATCCTTGAGCGCGACACCACCAACGCGCATTTGATGCCCAATCACAAACAACAAAATAAACAAGAGGAGATTGATTATTTGTGCAAGTGCGCTCAATGGCTGTTTAAAGATTAGTCCAGTAGTAACGCCTAAGGCAATAATTAAAACATATTTACCACTTTCCTGTGCAAACTGCCAATAATTAGCTTGTTTACAGGTTTGATTACTAACCCTTAAACTACGATTCTCTTTGGCTAAGATTAAATTAGCCGAAAATAAATTAAACCCAAACAAAAGACCACCAAAAACTAACACATTTTTACCAATTAAGGCTAACTGCCCCCATAAATCGCTAGTGCTGCTACCAAATTCATAGCCCATTACAAATAAAATTAAAATAACAATTAAAAACAACGTCTGATTTAGCAGCTGTGCCTTGAGTGGCAATTTACGTACACTATAACCGATCAATAACGCCCCTAATAACGTAAGTAATTGCCACATCAAAAACACCTTTACAAAACTAAGCTACACTATTTTCTAAATAGCCAATTCCATTAATTTCAATTCGTATGCGATCACCAGACTGGAGAAATTTGGCTGGCTTAAATCCCATCCCAACGCCACTTGGAGTACCAGTTGCAATGATATCGCCAGGATAAAGCGTAATTCCTGCCGAAATTGTCGCAATTAGAGTTGGAACATCAAAGATAAATTGAGCGGTAGAGGCATTTTGACGTAATTCAGAATTAACCCAACATTTTATCATTGTATCGCTCACATCGAGTTCATCTTTAGAAACCAGCCATGGGCCCATTGGGCAAAAGCTGTCTAAACTTTTAGCTAAATGCCATTGTTGATGGCGTTTTTGTAAATCACGCGCCGAAACATCATTGATGATCGTATAACCCCAGACATGTTTCATGGCATCCTCTTGGCTAATTTCTCGTCCACCAATTCCAATAATTACCGCCAATTCGGCTTCATAATCAACTTGGCTGGTTAAATGAGCATGGCGTAAAATTGGTGCGCCAGCAGCAATTACCGACTCAGGAACTTTAGTAAAAATAATTGGTGCATCTGGTGCTGCAGTACTGGACGTTGCGCCACTACCAAGACCACTGTATGCTACTTCTTTAACATGCTCAAGATAGTTTTTCCCAGCACAAAAAATATTCCGCCGCGGACGTGGAATTGGTGCTTCCAGCTTAATTTCTGCCAAAGCTATTTTGGCACCAAGTTCGGGTAATTCTTCACCTTCGGCTAACAGTTCAAGAATTGCCAAACCTCCCAAATTAGCCACGGCAGGAGCTAATTTAAAACATTCTACATAGTTTAGCTCTGAATTAACTACTCCAACTTTACGTTCGCCATTATGAATAAAGGTCGCTATTTTCATTAATTGATTCCATCCAAATAGATTGAGTTTAGCTTATAGTGGTATTACTTTACGTGCAAAAGATTCATTGATCAATTGTCCTAGTGCTGAATAAACCGCTGATAATCCACAAATAATACCTTCATAACCAGCAATATGTAAAAGCGTCGCATTCGCTGTATAATTCCCTAGCGCCAACAGTAAAAATAAAATAGTTAATGAGCCAAAGATAAATTTAGTAATAAAATTATGGGTTAACGCAGCAATGAACATTCCAAAGGTAAAAATCCCCCAGAGTAATAAATATAAGGCTAATGCTGGCGCCGTGGTTGCTTCAAAACCAGCTTTTGGTAACCATAAAATCCCAATTAATGAAATCCAAAAAAAGCCATATGAGATGAAAGCAGTTTGCCCAAAGCTGTTACCTTTCTTAAACTCGAGAATACCCGCAATTACCTGCGCAATCCCACCATAAAAAATCCCCATACTAATAATTACTGAAGTCAGCGGCATAAAACCTGCATTATGAAAATTTAACAAAATTGTGGTCATACCAAACCCAAGTAACCCTAAAGGCGCAGGATTGGCTAAATTGCTTGATGCATTAATCTGTGAATTTGACATTTTAATTCCCTATAAATAACATTTATTTTACAAAAAAATTTCGACATAAAACAAGGATTTTAACATTAAATTCAGCAAAAATCCTATTGATTTCTAAATCAGCGCGGTGATAAGACTCAAGTAACACCAATTAGCAGACTTATTTATTAGCAATCACCCTATCTTAGACACGGTTGCAACCTCTGCTTGAATATGAATTTGCACTCTTTACTCAAATCAATTTTAGCAAACTAAGGCACAATATGTTAAAATAGGCACTTATTTTTGAATCACTAAACGCGAGGACCTATGGAACAAATGTCAGTTATATCGTTAATTAGTAATGCTTCATTGACAGTGCAACTTATCATGGCACTCTTGGCATTATTTTCAATAACCTCATGGGGAATTATATTTAGCAAATGGCGCTCCATTTCAAAAGCCAAATCAGAAACACAAAAATTCATGAGTCAATTCTACAGCACCAACAGTTTAACTAATTTATTTAATTCCGTGAGCGCAGCTCCAGAGCGCTACACTACCGCACAAATGTTTTATGCTGGATTGTCTGAGTATAATCGCCTAAATAAAACTGGAGTCAATAACAAAGTTGCAATTATGGAAAATATTGAACGCGCTTTAGCCGCCTCAATGGATGATGAATTAAACACGCATGAAGCGCGCTTATCAACGTTAGCAACTTTCGGTTCAGTTAGCCCGTACATCGGTCTATTAGGAACCGTATGGGGGGTTATGCATGCCTTCATTGGTTTAGGTAGCACTGGTCAAGCCACGTTAGCCGCAGTTGCACCAGGGATAGCTGAGGCTTTAATTGCTACCGGAATTGGTCTATTTGTTGCAATTCCTGCGTTTATGGCTTATAATAAATTTACTTCGGATGTCGGTATTCTTGAGAAAAAAATGAATAAATTTGGCGATGAATTTTTAAATACGATTAATCGTCGACTTTCTGCTAATAGCACACAACAGGATATTTAAGATGTTTTCACAAGCAGAGGTAGATAAATTTAACGACTTGGCTCACGAATGGTGGAATTTAGATGGTCAATTTAAAACCTTGCACCAAATCAATCCTGCACGCGTTGAGTTCATTCAGCGCCACGTTGAATTAACTGGCAAACGCTTAATTGATGTTGGCTGTGGCGGTGGAATTTTAGCCGAAAGCTTAGCTCAAGCTGGCGCGGTGGTTGATGCGATTGATCTAGCTCCACAATCAATAGAAATAGCTCAATTACATTTATATGAAAGTAACTTGCACGTTAATTACGAATGTATTGAAATTGCAGCCAAAGCCCAACTTGCCGCGGAAAGCTATGACGTGTTAACTTGTATGGAAATGCTGGAACACGTTCCGTCACCAGATTATATTATTGCTGAATGTGCTAAATTAATTAAACCAGGTGGAGTTGCCTTTTTTTCAACGCTAAATCGAAATATTAAAAGCTATACCCTTGGTGTTGTTGCCGCTGAATATTTATTAAGTTTAGTACCTCAAGGCACGCATGATTTCAAGAAATTCATTCAACCAGCTGAGTTACGTCAGATGTTACAACGCCATGGTTTTGAATTAATTGCACTGAGCGGAATTGATTATAAACCATTTTCACAAAAATTTGGCTTAAGTCAAAACACCGACATAAATTATTTAGTTGCTTGTCAAAAAACATGCTAAACATCTCTAAATCGGTAATTACCCCGTTTACTCCTGCACAAATGTATGCGCTAGTTAGCGATATTGAAAATTATAAAAATTATTTGCCGTGGTGTCCGAGCTCGCAAGTTTTAAAACGTGAGGGTAATAAAGTAACTGGTCGTGTTGATATTTCATATCTTAAAGTTAAGGCGCATTTCACCACAGAAAATATCAATTGCGAAAATCAACGCATTGATCTAAGCTTAGTGGATGGACCATTCAAGCACCTTAAAGGTCATTGGCTATTCACGCCGCTAGGCACAACTGGGTGTAAAATTGAATTCAAATTAGATTATGCGTTTAGCAATTTTATTATCCAAAAAGTCATTGGTACGGTTTTTGAAATGGTAATTAAAAACATCGTTGATTCATTTGTCAAAAAAGCCCATGAAATTTACCGCAAGGCATAACCATGCTAATTAAAATTGAAGTTGCCTTTGCAACTGCCACCTTACAGAAAATCATTCCTTTAGAAATTGAAGCCACTACACCACTCGCGAATGTCGTTCAATTATCTGGAATTGAACAATTTTTTCCTGAATATGAATTAAATCAACTCCCGCTGGGTGTATTTGGTAAACGCATCTTTAAACCTGAGAGCTATCAACTCAAGTCTGGTGATCGCATTGAAATTTATCGTCCCTTAAATAAAACTCCAAATCAAAAAAGGCTGGAACGTGCCCAAAACACCTAAAATAATTATTGCCGCATCACTCGCCTGTCTCGGATCAAATGCCTACGCCTTTCAATTAGCCATACCACCTGAATTAAAAAATAAAATTGCAGTGTCAATCATTGATGCACAAAATAATCAACTAATTTATAATTATCGAGAATCAACGCCTCTATTACTGGCTTCAAATATGAAAATTTTAACCAGTTATGCCGCGCTAACCGAGCTAGGAGCTAAGTTTCACTGGACGACTAAGTTGAGCTATCAAGGACAGATTGAAAATGGTATACTCCATGGTAACGTGTATTTAATTGGTGGTGGAAATCCACAGTTAAGTTCGCAAGATTTACAACAAATGCTTGCCAAACTCAAGCAGCGTGGAATAAATAAAATTGATGGTGATTTTGTTTATGATATGTCAATTTTTAATCAAAGTATCAAAAGTAGTGAATTACATCCTGAGCCATTAGCCGAGTATTCGGTTGATCCAGCCGGATTAATTATCGATAGTAATTTATCTAATCTTAAATTACAAGTTAAGAAAAATAGCCTAAAATTTAGCCAACAACGCAGTTTAGATTATAAATTTAAAAATCAGCTTAAAGTAAATAATCAAAGCAAAGCCAGCTGTAAATACCCAAGTGATTATATTACTGCCACACCAGCCGCACAACATACCATTATTTTGAGCGGTAGCGTTCCATTAAGTTGTAATCAACAGCTTTTTGGTATTAACTTATTAAGCACACCAGTTTACAATAAAGTAGCGCTTAAACAAATCTTAGCCGCACAAAAAATCAAGCTAACTGGTACTATTATTGCCGCTAAAGCCAGCAACACCACCATTCTTGTTGCAGCACAAAATTCAGCTGATCTCAGTGAAATTTTACCAAAAATGAATAAAGATAGCAATAATCTTTATGCTAAAAGCCTATTTATGAGTTTAGGGGCGTATAAAACCACCAATCAAGCGACCTATGCAGATGCCCAGCAGCAATACATCCGTGTCTTTCAGCGTAAATTTAATTTCCCAGAGCTTGCTAATGTAGAAAATGGGGCTGGATTATCGCGCACAGAAAAGATTAGCACAGCACATATGACCCAATTATTAGGTGCAATTTATCAAAGTCCAGAAAATAATTATTTTATTTCAACTTTAGCAACACCAGGTGAATCGGGAACTTTACAGAGCGAATTCCCCCAATTTAAGCAAAAACTCTTTGCAAAAACAGGTTCATTATCTGATGTGAAAGCCTATTCAGGATATTTCAGAGCGGCAAATGGTCACATTTATTTAATTTCATTTATTGCAAATGATATTAACGCTACTGAAAACACAACTTCACAATTACAAGCATTTAAGCAATTGGTCACCGCCGCTCTAAATCAATTAGACACACCGCAGTAAGCGGTGATTTTACGCAAAATTCTATTTTGGTTTAAACACCACCACCGATAACAAATAAACCTAATCCCAACGACTGACCATTCGAATAAATCGTTACAGTTTGTGGAGTATTAAAACTACCACCGGTATTATTAATTGTAAAGGTACAACTTTGTGATGAACCGCTAGCGTTATCACATTTGGCAATGGTTGAGGTATAACCATCTAAGGTATTTAAGCTTAATTGACCAGCATACGAACCAGTACCCGTATAAACAATATTTACACTACATTTACCATTGGTAGTTATGCCTTTACAGCCCTCAACGGTTGATTGGGTAATCGTGAATTTGTTACTGCTTGAACCAATTGAAGCACTCGCATTTTGAGTATCACTCGCGCCACCGCTACCAAATGAACCACAGGCAGCTAACGACAACGTTGCTAATGAAATTAATATTTTTTTCATGAATTTACCCTTAAAAATTAAACAGAACAGAAAAATAACTTAGACTAAAAAATCGCATACTCTATCGAGACTAATCATTTAACGTAAGAATCCCCTATTATACCCGACACTAACAAGGTTAAAATAAAGATTGCTCTTCAATCTATCTTACAAAATCAGTTAAAACTCATTCAATTAATCAAAATTCTTAATTAAATTTTGTAACTCATCAATTTTAACTAACAGTTCGGCCTCATCTTGGTTTTTAACCGCTTTAGTTAAACACATTTGCATATGTCTTTTTAAAATACTTAACTCAACGCTTTTGGTAGCTGAACGCGCGGCTTTTAATTGTTGCAAAATTTCAACGCAATAGCGCCCATCTTCAATCATCTTTTTCACACCCTCAAGCTGACCAATCGCGCGATTAATTTTCCCGATTTCACTAATGTGATTGGGATTCTTTTTGGTCTCTTCCAATTTATACCCCTTTATTTTTTAAGCTGACGATCCAATTAGCGAACATAATTTTGAATTAAACATTTAACTCCTGTTTGGCTAAGTAATTCATGCTCCGTCACCAAATTCCACTCGCTAAAATCAAATTTAGGAAACCATGCACACGGATTCGCCACCGCAACATCAACCCAAGTTAAATGCAGAATATTGGCAAACTCGATTGCTTGTTTAAAAATCTCACCACCGCCAATAATACACAGCTCAGCGGCATCTTGATTAGCCGCAATTGCCGCCGTTAGGCTTGGGTACGTAGTTACACCTGGATGGCTAAAATTAGTTCGGCTAATCACAATATTTTTACGCCCAGGTAAAACCCGTCCAATTGATTCAAACGTTTTACGCCCCATGATGATAGGCTTACCCAGCGTAACTTGCTTAAAGTAAGCTAAATCTTCAGGAATATGCCACGGCAATTTATTTTCAGTGCCAATCACATACTCGGAATTTAAGGCAACCACTAAACTAATTTTATTGCTAATTTTCATTTACTACAATCCTCATTAGACGGCAATCGGTGCTTTAATTGATGGATGTGGATCATAGTTAGTTAATTCAAAATCACTATATTCAAAATCAAAGATGCAGTGAATATCTGGATTAATTTTCATCTGCGGCAATGGACGAAATTCACGGCTTAATTGCAAATCAACTTGCTCAACATGATTTGAATAAATGTGGACATCACCGAAACTATGAATAAATTCACCAAGTTCTAAATTGCAAACTTGCGCGATCATCATTGTCAATAAAGCGTAACTCGCGATATTAAATGGCACGCCCAGAAACACATCCGCCGAACGTTGATATAATTGACACGACAATTTACCATCATTAACGTAAAATTGAAATAAGCTATGACACGGCATTAATGCCATTTTATCGAGCTCACCAACATTCCAAGCTGAAACAATTAGCCGACGTGAGTTTGGATTAACTTTAATCTCTTCAATTAAATTACTAATTTGATCAATCGTTTCACCATTCGCACCTTGCCAACTGCGCCACTGCTTGCCATAGACAGGACCTAGTTCACCATTGGCATCTGCCCACTCATTCCAAATTGACACACCATTTTCAACTAAATATTTAACATTAGTTTCTCCACGCAAAAACCACAGTAATTCATGAATAATTGACTTTAAATGAACTTTCTTGGTGGTAATCAAAGGGAATCCAGCGGCTAAATCAAAACGCATCTGATAACCAAAACTAGAGATTGTACCTGTTCCAGTACGATCGCCTTTAAAGTGTCCAGTTTTTAAAACATGACGTAATAAATCGTGATATTGTTGCATTAGTGCTAACTCCTTTACTGAGCTAATAATTCAAATATTTTAGCGGTAGTTGGTAATAATGGTGCCACTGTAGTTTTAGGATCAAGTGTTGACCAATATAATTCTTGCCCCTCACAGGCTGTTAATTCACCACTCCAGCTTTCAATTACAATTAAGGCTAATTTGGCTAAACCATGCGGATATTGATGCTCTAAATCACCAATTTGCTTCATCGCGGCTAATTCCACCCAAATCCCAAGCTCTTCGCTTAATTCGCGTTGCAAGGCTTGGAAAGCGTTTTCCCCAGCTTCTAATTTGCCACCCGGAAATTCCCAATAACCTGCTAGAACCTTACCAGCTGGACGTGAGGCTAATAAAACTTGCTGGGTTGCAGGATTACGGATAATCCCTAAACAAGCGTTAATTACCGCTGACACTTGGTGAACTTTCATCAAACTGATTGCGAGCGAATAATAACATAAAAGTTAAACCCGATGGATGATCAATATTCATATCGCTAAATGGCAGATAACTTTTAGTTTTAAAATTTTGATTCGGCACAACCGTTAAATTTAATGAGCTGGAACCTTGTGCTGCCATTGCAGCATACGCCGTTTCCGAATTTAATCTAGTTACAATTGAATCATATTCTAAAGTTATAAAACTAATTGGCGTTGTAGACTTCCAGTTATAAATATCACCATTCTCTACCGTTTCCAGAAAATCTGGATTATTTAATAATTCAGGCGTAGTTAAAGGTAAAATTGAAGAGTTTTGCATAGAATATCCTGCCGCATTAGCCGCCTGATGAATTAGCTTATACTTCATTTTTTCACCCACAGGAGCTTCAATTAGTTGCGGCAAGGTGTAATTAGCACCATCTACGCTACAATCCGTACAATCTGCAAATTGACGGTTAAAGACCAGACTCTCATTCATCATTGAACTGACATAAGAAGCATATGAATTAAGTACATTTGCAACTAACGCTGGTTTTGCAAAAGTAGCAATCCTAGCATTTCCGACAAGGAACGGCTGTTGATGTACTTTAGGTGAGCTTTCCATCAAAAACGGCAAGGTTACTTTAGATAAATTATACGCACCTTCCATGGGAACGGTTTTAATTAAACTGTAGCCATGCGTAGCCAAATAGCCCTTGTTATCTTGCAGGATTTTAGCCGCCCACAACGCATACGCACCACCTTCAGAATAACCGCTAATATAGAGTGGAATTTGATTATTCACCAATTTATATTTTAAATTGAGTTGAATTTTCTTTAACAAATCCAGCATATAAATTCCGCTTAACGCGTTTACTTCAGGATAAATTACATAAGGGTGTACTGCAGATTCATCGGCACCCATCCCCAAATAATCAGGCAGCACCACCGCATAACCATCACTAGCCAAGGTACTTGCCATGATTTTACTTAAATTAAATTCGTCTTTCTCAAAGCTAGATGGAATATTAGTTTTATTTAACACCGTGAAATGATAAAAAATCACCACCCCTTTTAAGGGTTGCGAACTTTGCGGAATTAAAACTGCACCAGAAACTTGATGGGCTTGCTTATCCATACCAAGCGAGGTATAAATCACCCGATGAGCGTCAATTTGATTAAACGATTGCCCAATTAAGCCAGATTCTTGTTTAAGATCAACGCCAGTATATTGTTTAATATTTTTCAAATTATAATTACAATTAAACCAAAATAAATCTTCGCAGACTTTATCACGATAATATTTATGCAACTCATCTGGCTGATAACTAAGTATTTGCGATTCACTAATCAATTGACCAAAACTCTCACTTAAATTAACTTTTGCATACGATGAAGGTGCAATATATTGGCTCAAATCAGTTCCATGCACATTCAAATGAGCACTTTCAGTCATCACAGCAGATTCAGCAGCAAAAGCCAAACTAGCCGAACTTAATGAAAGAATCAAGAGTAATTTTTTAATCGGCATCGTTTACTTACTCCAAATTTTCTTATATTTATCTAATAACTGCTCATCGCTTTCAACTTTAGCTGGATCTAAATCAATACACGCAACTGGACACACGATTTGACATTGTGGCTCATCGTAATGACCGATACATTGGGTGCATAAATCTGGATTAATTTCATAAATTTCAGCACCTTGTGAAATGGCTTTATTTGGACATTCTGGTTCACAAACATCGCAATTGATACATTCTTCGGTAATAAATAATGACATGGCTATTCCTTTAAATTTAACAGCGCATAATTAACGCTGCCAGCTTGACTATGTTTTAAAATATTAAATTGACTTAAATCGGGTTTATTCTGGTGATATTCAATATAAATTACGCCATCCACTGCCAAATGTGGACTAATTAGGCGTAAACCTTGCTCGAGTAAAGCGCTATTATAAGGCGGATCAAGAAAAATCACATCAAATTTAAGCGAATTTTTGGCTAAAAAGCGCTGCGCCTCAGAATTAATTATTTGACAGTTTTCTGCCATGAGCAATTTAACATTGCTAATTAATTGTTGCGCAACTTGTGAAGATTTTTCGACCATAGTTACAGATTGAGCATTCCGCGAAATGGCTTCAAAGCCCAGCGAACCGCTGCCCGCAAATAGATCTAGGCAAGTTTGCCCAGTTAAATCCTGTCCCAACCAATTAAATAGCGTTTCTTTAACCCGATCCAAGGTTGGGCGTAACCCATCCGCATCAAGGACGGTTAATTGGCGCGAGCGGTGCGTGCCACCAATAATACGTATTTTCCCCATAGCATTTTTTCTACTTAAATAGTGTTAGATCTTGCCAATTGCTTGCAAAACCCATTTCGTTTAGATTTATTGTATATGTTGCAATTAATGCTTTTAATCCATTAATTAATTTAACATGACTGTCTTTATCAATGTTATAGAGCATATATGCCATATAACAAAATGTTCCATAAAAGGTTTCTTCGCTCTTTTCAGCTTGAGACAATGCATCTTTAAGCAAATTATTTTGCTGAATCTGTTTTAGTTTTTTCTTAACTATTTTTCTATTCCAAAGTCTATTATGATGCGCGCAAATATTTCTAATAATTGCTAACCGTTCCATTATAGAAACAAATGGCTCATGCTTAAAAAAACCATATTTTTTGGCAATATTACCTAGCTGGGAATCTTTGAGATTAGTTATCCAGTATTGTAATTCGCCGATGGTTAACGTTTCAACCACGCTCCAAACAGGCGGTAGTTCTGGCTGAGAATATTTAGTTAAATAATGCGCAATAAATAATTCATCTTTATTGTTATTGATGGTTCTTTTTATTTTGTATAGCGACTCAAGATGAATACCATATCTTTTAAAATTGTTACTATCTAAATAAAAGTGCGGAGCATTGAAATCAACCGATAAATTGGAGAACATAGCTCGTAATGATATTTCAATTTTCGTGATAGCTGAAAATATTAAATTACGTAAATCTTCATCAAATAAGTATAAGTTGATTACATCTTCAAATTTAATATTTGGCTTAAATGTTCTTGGATTGCTTGATGCTTCAAAAATAATCCAATAGGCTCGTAATCGATAATATGCAATATCCTCTAGCAATTTTTCGGCTTTTGAGGTATCTGATATGATTAAACCTTCATCTTTTAACTGTTGAATTTGTTGCTGCGGAGTGGTTGGAAGTTTAGAATAGGAGGTCATTTTTCTACTCCAAAAATGGAAAGACCCAGCCTTTTGCTCTGCTTGCGCACGAGTGCCGGGTAACTACTGGCATTATTATACACGTTATCGCTGCTAATTGACAAGCCCAAGCTAAATTTTTGCATACTGAATATTACGTAATATCATGAAATCATCTCTTAGTTAAATAGCGGTTATAGTCTGATCTAACATTTTAACTATCTTACTGGTTCAATTTTTAATGAATCATGCCCTGACATAGCAAAGAGGATAATCATATTTTTTTACTAAGCGCTAACACTTGGTCAATATGAAAATCACAATCTAGGCTCCAATAGATTCGTTAATTTTTGAATTTAACCTGTTCAAAAAATTCTTTATTCATTAAGCACTTATAAGATGGAATGCGCAGAACTTCTTGGCACACATCAAATAAATAAACGTTAGCATCATCTGTTTTAACTCGCAAGATATAATTATTTTCAGGAGTTACTTCGATAAATTGCATAATTGATTATTCTAAAATATCTTGTGGAATATCCATACAATGCAATGGGAAGTCGTGCATATCACCCCAATACAATAATTCACCACGAAATTTTACTTGTTTAAAATAAGCTAACTCTTGCAGCTTTTTAGTAAATGGGGCATGAAAGTATTGTTTTAAATCAAATAGATAATTTTTACCATTGCTTAATGTTATGTCAATTGTAAAATCATCCATAATCTTGATAGCTTTAATAGTTAATTTATTCATAATAAACAGATTATCTTAACGGTTCAATTTTAAATAAATCCTGCCCTGATATAGCAAGGTGCCAATCAGCTAATAGTTCATCGTGGCGCAACTCTATCCATGCCTCGACAAGTTTGCGATGCTTATTTGAAATATCACCAACTATTAATTCAGCACTCTCGATGGCAAACACGGATTTCTTGCCTTGATATTCAACATGAATATGTGGAATTTTATGTTCTTTATTATCAAAAAAATACATATAAATAAGTAACCCATAAAACATTGAAATACATGGCATAAATTAACTCCTTCAGTTATTATCTCTTAATTACCTAAAATCATTTGCTCAACCCACATTTTAGCATTCGCTAAGATATTTGCGCCATCTTCTTGCAATTGTTTAGCTTCTTGACGAATTTGGCTAATTTTTTCTGCAATTTCTTTTTGCTTTTCTAACGACGGTATCACCATCGATATTTTTGCTAAATCTGAACCATATACGTGTGGTTGCCCCGCTCCTTGCTGTAATTTGTAAATGTCATTTTGCTTAAACTTTAAAACTTCGCTAATAAACTCAGTTGTAATAACAGATTCGTCTTTAGAATAAATTACACAGCAATCAGATGCAAAAATAGGGTTATTATGATACCATACAAATCCAGCATAAGCACCTGATGCGCTCACTGTAATTACATTACCGTTATAATTTAATTTAGGGGCTAGACAATCAAAGCGGATTATTTCTAACCAATTTTAATATTATAGCATAGAGATTATCATTTCGATAATTGAACCTAAACTCACATTCTTTTAAATGCAAATTAAATGTGTTTTTAGAAATA
>JACCDZ010258535.1_pt1 | contig 18728 bp, 12 predicted proteins | sample 7449551 | NCBI WGS metagenome assembly JACCDZ01 (sample SAMN15323452, study PRJNA562643) | freshwater metagenome | isolation source: river surface water | place: USA:Blue River Watershed | collected 2017-08-18
ATCCGCAGGCTAAAGAGTTAATTACTGCACGCATTATTGCCAGTGCAGAGGGCGACCCTGTGAAGGCAGATTTAAATCGTCCCGAGAACCAACATCGTTACAAGATGGGTGAGTTTCCGCTTGGTAGCGAGATTATTCCCAATCCTTACAATCAAATACCGGGATTTCGGATTGCAGAGCACCATTTTGTTCCAGGATTCCCTGTGATGGCTGCGCCGATGATGGCTTGGTGCTTGGATCATCATTACGCCGATTTATTTCATCGGAATAATTGGCTTGAGCAGAGCTTTATTGTTCCCAGTGGTATTGAGTCGACCTTGACCCCATTGATGGAGTCTGTGGAAGCGGAGTTTGAAGGGCTTAAGGTTTTTAGCTTGCCCTCAGTTGGTGATCCTGTTCGTGGCGGCGTGTTTGCTAAGCGTCATATTGAGCTCGGCGTCAAAGGTGATGCAAACCGTGTTCCTATTGCACTCGATAAGCTCAAGCAGGGTACAGTCGCCTTGGGCTTTGAGGTATATATTCACCAATAAATCATCTTTTATGCACTAAATATGTGCATAAATCAATAAATAGCCATTATTTTCACTAAAATAGTGCAAAATGGAGCAAGGGTATAAACCTGCACGAGTAAAGTCCATTTCAAGAATTAAAACTGTTGTTGGCTTCGCTAATAACAAACCCGTTTGAGATCCAAATTACTTCATTCATAGAGGAGAGTTGCATGACAAAAACTGTCGCAGACGTAATGAAACTAGTCAAAGAAAAGGAATGCACCTTTGTTGACTTCCGCTTTGTTGATACCAAAGGTAAAGAGCAGCACGTCTCCGTGCCTATCTCTGCATTTAATGAAGATAAATTTGAGAGCGGACATGCTTTTGATGGTTCATCGATTGCTGGCTGGAAAGGCATCGAGGCATCGGATATGTTGTTGATGCCAGATCCAACTGCAGCCTATGTTGATCCATTCTATGAAGAGCCAACTCTAGTACTTACATGCGATGTGATTGAGCCATCCGATGGTAAGGGCTATGATCGTGACCCACGTTCGATCGCCAAACGCGCTGAAGCTTATTTGAAGAGCTCCGGTTTGGGCGATACAGCTTACTTTGGTCCCGAGCCAGAGTTCTTTGTATTTGATGGCGTGCAGTGGAACGTTGATATGCAAGGCTGCTCGGTAAAGATTCATTCGGAAGAAGCGCCTTGGTCATCTGGTGCAGATATTGAAGGTGGTAATACTGGTCATCGTCCTGGTAAGAAGGGCGGCTACTTCCCAGTTGCTCCAGTCGATACCTTCCAAGATATGCGCTCTGAGATGTGTCTGATTCTTGAGTCGCTTGGTATTCCTGTCGAGGTTCATCACCATGAAGTTGCAGGACAAGGTCAAAACGAACTGGGAACCAAGTTCAGCACCTTGGTACAACGCGCTGACTGGACCATTTGGCAAAAATATGTGGTGCAAAACGTAGCTCACGCCTATGGCAAGACCGCAACTTTTATGCCTAAGCCCGTCGTTGGCGATAACGGTTCTGGTATGCACGTACACCAATCCGTCTGGAAAAATGGTGAGAACTTGTTTGCTGGTAATGGTTACTCTGGTTTGTCAGAGTTTGCTCTCTATTACATCGGCGGCATCATCAAGCATGCCCGTGCATTGAATGCGATTACCAACCCAGGTACTAACTCGTATAAGCGCTTGGTCCCAGGCTTTGAGGCGCCAGTGAAGTTGGCATACTCAGCACGTAACCGTTCTGCATCGATTCGTATTCCATACGTTGCCAACCCCAAAGGTCGTCGTATTGAGACCCGCTTCCCCGATCCATTAGCAAATCCATATTTGGCATTCTCTGCCTTGTTGATGGCCGGCTTAGATGGCGTGCAGAACAAGATTCATCCGGGTGAAGCTGCTGATAAGAACCTCTATGATCTGCCTCCTGAAGAGGATGCAAAGATCCCAACCGTATGCCATAGCTTGGATCAAGCGTTGGAGTGCTTGGATAAGGATCGTGAGTTCTTAACCCGCGGTGGTGTATTTACAAATTCGATGTTAGATGCTTACATTGATCTGAAGATGGAAGAAGTAACCAAGTTCAGAATGACCACGCATCCAATCGAGTTTGATATGTACTACTCGCTGTAATTTCTGCACTAGGTTGCGCGCTCCATGTTGCGTAATCCATTAAGCAAGGGGGCTGCCGCTGTTTCATCACCGGCCGCCCCTTTTGTTTCTAGCATGCTCGATCAAATGCCAAACTCGGTGTTGGTCTTTATCGGAGCAACCAAAGATTTAGTCTATGCCAATGCAGCTGCTGAAGCTGCTTTGGACCTATCGCGCAAAAGCTTACAGGGGCACACCCTCTACGACCTTTTTGGTGAAAACCAAGCCTTAAATCACATGATTGACGAGGTATACACTGGTCGGGCAGCCGCCCAGCGTCAAGAACTTGTGCTGTATTCCGTCCCCGGAAAAATTTATCGTGAGCCATTAGCAGTGCATGTTGTGATTGCAATGCTCGAGGACCCAACTCTGATGATGATGGAGTGGTTTCCCATTGATCAGCAGCTCAAGAGCGAGCGTGATGAGCGCGTGTCTCATCAAGTTGAAGCCAATAAGCAATTAATGCGTAATCTCGCGCATGAGATCAAGAACCCCCTAGGAGGTATTCGGGGGGCAGCGCAGTTACTTGAGTTTGAGTTACCTGAGAAGGGCTTGCGGGAGTACACCCAGGTCATTATTAAAGAGTCTGATCGCTTACAAACCTTGGTTGATCGACTCCTGGCACCGCATCGCAAGGCCCATGCCATGGATCCCTTAAATATCCATGAGGTCTTGGAGCGGATTCGTAGTTTGGTCTTGGCCGAGTTCCCGCAGGGCTTAAAGATTATCCGTAACTACGACACCAGCCTGCCAGATATTTTGGGTGATCAAGAGCAGCTCATCCAAGCAGTGCTCAATATCGTGCATAACGCCGCCCAAGCCTTGAGTGAAGAAATTCGGAGGGGTACGGCGCAGATTGAACTCCGCACGCGGGTAGCCCGTTCGGTCACGATTGCAAAACAACGACACAAACTGGCATTGGATTTGCATGTCATAGATAACGGACCGGGTATTCCGGATGAGATCCGTGAGCGGATATTTTTCCCATTGGTGTCTGGTAGAGAAGGCGGCAGTGGCTTGGGCTTAACGCTGGCACAGACTTTTGTGCAGCAACACCAGGGATTTATCGCTTGCGAGAGTCGTCCTGGTTATACGGATTTTCATATACAGATTCCATATCGTAAGCAGGAGATGGCGGCATGATGAAACCAATTTGGATTGTCGACGATGATCAATCGATTCGGTGGGTGCTTGAGAAAGCACTCAGTCGCGAGAAAATCCCGCATCGCAGTTTCAGTAACCCCAACGATGTACTCAATGCCCTCGAGAAAGAGTCACCCGAGGTATTGATCTCGGATATTCGGATGCCACGGGGTAATGGCATCGATCTCCTTCAGCATGTGAAGGCCAGTCATCCCAATTTGCCTGTGATCATCATGACCGCTTATTCAGACCTTGAGTCTGCAGTGTCATCGTTTCAGGGGGGTGCATTTGAGTACCTCACAAAGCCTTTTGATATCGATAAGGCAGTAGAGTTAATTCATCGTGCAGTTGGGGAGGGGCGCCGTACGCAATCGCCCAATAAAGAATCTGCTGCCTGGCTTCAGGAAGCCCCTGAGATTATTGGTCAGGCACCCGCAATGCAGGAGGTGTTTAGAGCAATTGGTCGCTTATCGCAGTCTCAGGTTACCGTTCTGATTACGGGTGAGTCTGGTACCGGTAAAGAGTTGGTTGCTCATGCCTTACATAAGCATAGCCCGCGTGCCAAGGGCCCATTTATTGCTTTAAACACGGCAGCGATTCCCAAAGATCTTTTGGAGTCTGAGCTCTTTGGTCATGAGCGCGGCGCCTTCACTGGTGCACAGGCTCTTCGTCGTGGACGTTTTGAGCAAGCAGAAGGCGGCACCTTATTCTTAGATGAAATCGGTGACATGCCGTTTGACTTACAAACGCGTCTATTGAGAGTTCTCTCAGACGGTCATTACTATCGAGTAGGGGGTCATGATCCCATTCGAGCGAACGTTCGCATTATTGCAGCCACCCATCAAAATCTTGAGGCACGCGTTGCCGCCGGCTTATTCCGGGAGGATCTCTTACATCGCCTGAATGTGATTCGGATTCGTTTACCTGCTCTACGAGAGCGCGCTGATGATATTCCAGCCCTCGCACGGCACTTTATGGTGTCGAGTGCGAAGTCTTTGGGAGTAGAGGCCAAGCGTTTGTCTGATGAAGCCATTAAGGTAATTAGTCAAATGAGTTTCCCGGGCAATGTTCGACAGCTCGAGAACTTATGCCACTGGATGACCGTGATGTCTCCATCCACGGTTGTCGGGGTGAACGATTTGCCGGAAGACCTTTTGTTATCCGCCAATACCCCGGTGGCAAGCTCTCCAGTTAATACAGCAACGATCGCTACCAATCCAGTAGTTGAGAGTGTGATCGCCCAACGAGCTGGTTCTGATTGGGAGGGTAATTTAAATCGTCTGGCAGTAAAAATGCTCCAAGACAATGATCAACAGGTGTTTGACTCCCTCTTGGCGCGCTTTGAGAAGTCAGTCTTAATGGCCGCTCTCGAAGTAACCCGTGGGCGTAAGGTTGAAGCCGCTACTCGCCTAGGAATCGGCCGCAACACCATTACTCGCAAATTACAAGAGTTGCAAATCGACGTTTAGAAGAATCGAGAGGGCATGGCATTTACAATCATGCTATGCCTTCTCAAAAATCAATCCGTATTGCTGCTTGGAACGTTAATTCCATTAAGGTGCGGTTGCCACATGTGATTCTGTGGCTAGACAGTCAAGCAAAGGCACAAACCCCGATTGATGCTCTATGCCTGCAAGAGCTCAAGCTGACCGATGACAAGTATCCGCATCGTGAGTTAGAGGCTGCTGGTTACATTAGCCTGAGCGCTGGGCAAAAAACATACAACGGTGTCGCCATTCTATTGCGCAAGAGTGCGCTGACCTCCTTGGCTAGCGATCCTGAAACGGCATTCTTACAAGTCAACAAGAACATACCGAACTTTAGTGATGAGCAGCAACGTATTCTGGCTGCCACCGTTTGCTTTAAAGAAATGCCGCCATTGCGCCTAATCTCAGCGTATTTTCCCAATGGCCAAGATCCGGCGAGCGATAAATTTGTGTATAAGCTGAACTGGCTTCATGCACTAAATACATGGTTAGCTGCTGAACTAAAAACCTATCCACGTCTGGCACTGTTAGGCGACTTCAATATTGCACCAGAGGATCAGGATGTGCATGATCCAAAGGCGTGGGAAGGACAAAACTTAGTATCGCCCCAAGAGCGAGAACAATTTCAGAAACTGCTCTCCTTAGGACTGCATGATTCATTCCGGCTCTTTGAGCACCCACCCAAAACCTATAGCTGGTGGGACTATCGCATGATGGCGTTCAGACGCAATGCCGGTCTACGTATTGATCACATATTGCTCAGCAAAGAACTGAAGGATAAGTGCACAGCAAGTACGATTGATAAGACCCCCAGGGGCTGGGAGCAACCATCGGATCATGCGCCGGTGATTGCACAAATTTCCTATTAATGGGGGTACGATGAAATTCATCGCCTTTGTTGTTTTGACCCTTACTAGTTTTCATTTACAGGCAGCCTGTAAGGACCAACTCATCGATACCGTTCGGTATTCAAATGAATTCACGGTGCCATATATCTTAACGAGCGAAAATCAATCGCCCCAGTTCGTCTTAATCTTAATGCCCGGAGGGGCTGGTGCTCTCAATCCGCATATCAATAATGAGGGTAGGTTGCAATTTGACTTCGCTGGTAACTTTCTAATTCGTTCCAGGAACCGGTTTTGTGATTCGTTATTTGCAACAGCCTCAACTAATTCGACCGAGAGTCCAGAGCGTATGGGTGCTTTAATCAATGATCTAAATACCCGCTTTCCTAGCGCCAAAATCTGTATGGTTGGAACGAGCCGGAGTACGTATTCCACTATGGGGTTGGCAGAGAAATTCGACGGTAAGATCGATTGCATTATCCATACAGCATCGATGAATCAAATCGCTCGTTTCGACACGCGTAAGTTTAAGAGTAGACATTTAATGGTTCATCATAAAAATGATCCATGTCATTTGACTACCTATGCCAGCACGCAATCAAATCACGAGCGATATAAAACACCCTTAATCACCATGGAAGGCGGGAGCTCAACTGGTGATGCGTGCCAAGCATTTTCTTATCATGGATTCAATGGCATAGAGCAGCAAACAATTGATCAAATTAAGGCCTGGATACGCGCTAATTAGCAGTTACCAAACCACCGTGCCTCAATAGGGCATCAATTTGCGGAGGGCGTCCTCTGAATGCTGCAAAAGATTCAGAGGCGGGGCGGCTACCACCAACCTCTAAGATCTCTCTGCGATAGCGTATACCGGTCTCAGCATCAAGAACGCTTCCCTTGAGCTTGGCAGCCTCCTCAAATGCAGAGTAAACGTCTGCCGATAAGACCTCAGCCCACTTATAGCTGTAGTAACCAGCAGCATATCCACCTGCAAAGATATGGCTAAATGTATTGGGCCAACGCGAGATGCTCGCTTGAGGAATAACATGGTATTGATTATTGATCTGACGGGCTAGATCAAGCACTGCTTGACCCTTAGCTCCCTTGGCATCAAATTGAGAGTGCAGTCTCCAGTCAGTTAGTGAGAACACAAGCTGACGCATGGTGGTCAAACCATTTTGAAAGTTCTTAGCAGCTAGCATCTTATCGTAGAGGTCGCGTGGTAAAGGCTTGCCAGTGTCAATATGGGCAGTCATTTGTTGGAGCACTTCCCATTCCCAGCAGAAGTTCTCCATAAACTGACTTGGAAGTTCAACGGCATCCCACTCAACACCATTAATTCCGGAAACGCCTAAAGCGCCTACTTGGGTTAAGAGATGATGCAACCCATGGCCACTCTCATGAAACAAGGTAATCACATCATCATGCGTAATGGTCGGTTGGCGTAGTTGCCCATTTTGTTCAACCGGTGCTGCAAAATTACAGACCAGATAGGCAACTGGCGCTTGAACTTCTCCATTTGGTAGGAGGCGGCGACCGCGCGCATCATCCATCCATGCGCCACCGCGCTTACCAGAGCGCGCATAGGGATCAAGATAAAAATACGCAATCGTTTGCTGATTCAGGTTACTAATTGCAAAGGACTGCACGCTTGGATGCCAGACAGGTAGGGAGGCAGGCTTGATCGTAACTGAGAACAAGGTCTGAATTACCTTAAATAATCCATGTAATACTTTTGGTAACGGAAAATATTGCTTTAACTCGTTCTCGGAGAACGAGTAACGTTCTTGCTTCAGTCTTTCTGAAACAAATGCGGTATCCCAAGGCTCAATACCATCTGTTAATCCTAGGGTACGAGCGAAAGCCTGCAACTCATCCCAATCCTTTTGAGCAAATGGCTTAGCGCGTTTCGCAAAATCAGTCAGGAATGTATCTACTTCGGCAACATCGCGTGCCATCTTAGGGGCTAGACTAAGAGCCGCGTAGTTTTGAAAGCCGAGCATGTGCGCCTCTTCATCACGCAAGCGCAATTGCTCAATCATATTTTGGGTATTATCCCAATCCATATTGCCTTTACTGTATTGAGGCGCTAGTTCTGAAGCTCTGGTTACATAAGCCTCGTAGAGCAAACGTCGTAAGTCTCGATTCTGCGCATACTGTTGTACTGGGTAATACGATGGAAAGTGCAGGGTGAAGGCCCAACCTTCTAGACCTTTTTGTTTGGCCGTATCAGCCGCCGCAGCAATGACATCCTCGGGTAGGCCAGCAAGATCTTCATACTTGCTTACTACATGTACAAATGAATCAGTTGCATCTAATACATGATCTGAGAATGCCTTTGCCAAAGTAGCCTGTTCATCTTGGATCTGAGCAAAGCGCGGTTTTTGATCATCCGGAAGTTCAGCGCCACCCAAACGAAAATCGCGTAAGGAGTTATCAATTACCTTTTGCTGCTCAGGACTCAGGCTTGAGAACTCAGGGCTAGCTCGTAGCTCTTTGTAGCGTTTATAGAGTTCGAGGTTTTGTCCAAGGCTGGCAAAAAAAGCAGTTACCTTAGGCAACATTGCTCCATAAGCAGCCCGCAACTCGGGTGTATCGGCAACTGCATTGAGGTGCGAGACCACACCCCAAGAGCGACCTAATTGCTCAGTGGCATCCTCTAGGGGTTCAACTAAATCATGCCAAGTTGCAGGGGTGCTTGAGCTAACAGCTGCTGTAACTGCTTGCTCGCACGTATTGAGCAGATATTCAATCGCAGGAGCAATTTGCTCTGGCTTAACTTGATCGTATTGTGCAATGCCACGACCAAAGGAGAGAAGGGGGTTATTCAAAGCATTCATGGAGGGAGTGTTTGTAGGCGCATTCATAGCATTAGCTTACTAGAATGTAGCAAAGCGGGTCTTTACCCGCCGCCAAGAGGGAATAAAGACCCTCGAAGAAAAAAAGCTAGGATAGCTTGCTAACTGGCTTCATGCTGCGCTCAACCGCCTCAAGAGTGTTCATGAGGAGCATGGTGATGGTCATAGGGCCAACGCCACCAGGCACAGGGGTGATCCAACCGGCCACGTATTTGGCAGTATCAAAATCAACATCACCGCATAATTTACCGTCAGGCAGGCGGTTAATACCAACGTCAATCACAACAGAACCCGGCTTGATCATATTGCCAGTAATCATTTTTGGTTTACCAGTGGCAACCACCAGAACATCTGCTTCTTTTGTATGGGCTGCCAAATCTTTAGTCTTGCTATTGCAAATGGTGACGGTGGCCCCGGCTTGGAGGAGCAGCATCGCCATGGGTTTGCCCACAATATTGGAGGCTCCAATCACCACTGCACGAGCGCCGCGCAAGGGGTATTCAATGCTTTCAAGCATTTTCATGCAACCGTATGGAGTGCATGGTTTGAACAGTGGTGCACCAACCATTAAGGCCCCAGCATTGGCAATATGAAAGCCATCAACATCTTTATCAGAGGCAATGGACTCTAAAACTCGCTCTGCGGAGATATGTTTGGGTAATGGCAGCTGTACTAATATTCCATGAATACTGGGATCGGCATTCAAGGTAGCAATACGTGCTAGTAGTTGTGCTTCATCGAGTTCAGCAGGATAACGCTCGAGAACCGAATGAAAACCAACATCTTCACACGCTTTAACCTTATTACGAACATAAACCTGACTCGCTGGGTCATCACCTACGACGATGACAGCTAGACCAGGACGAACCCCTTTGGCCGTGAGAATGGCTGAGCGGGCAGCAATCTCCGCACGTAATTTTTTGGAAAGCAGATTACCGTCAAGCAATTGGGCAGGCATAGAAGCACTTACGATAGAGCTAAACGCAGGAGATCGGCGACCGTATTGACGTTGAGCTTCTCCATGATGTTGGCACGATGTGCCTCAACGGTCTTGATTGAGATACTTAAATCATCAGCAATCTGTTTATTCAATCGACCAGCAACAATGCGTTCAAGTACTTGGCGCTCACGGCCGGTTAATTTACTCAAAAGACTTTGCGTATTCTTGCGTTGATCGGCTTGGGCAAAATCAACCCGCGCTTTGGTAAGCATACGCTCGACGAGGGCGCAGAGCTCATTTTCTTTAAATGGCTTCTCGATGAAATCAACGGCACCCCGTTTCATGGTGGATACAGCCATAGAAACATCGCCATGACCCGTAATAAACGAGATGGGCATTGGCAGGTTCTCACTAATTAAACGTTCTTGCAGTTCAAGACCCGACATTCCAGGCATCCGTACATCGAGGATTAAACACGAGATGGTTGATTTATCTGTGTTTTGCAAGGACTGTAAAAAACGCTCGGCGCTGGCATGGCAACGCACGGTATAACCATTACTTTCTAATAACCAAGTGAGGGAGTCACGGACTGCCTCGTCGTCATCAACAACATAGACAACTTCAGCTTGGGTTGTTTTCGGTGGATTGCTTAGATTCATCAGTATTTCCTATAGACGACTTCGATATTTGCCTAGATTCCAAAGGTAACAGAATTGTAAAGGTGCAGCCGACCAAACGGGTATGTTCAGTATCCATATGATTTTTAGCCCATAGCCGGCCATGGTGAGACTCAATAATCGACCGGCAAATATTAAGTCCCATGCCCATGCCGTCCTCTTTGGTGCTGAAAAAGGGCTCAAACATTCTTGCAATGACCGATTCGGCAATCCCTGCGCCAGCATCGGTTACCTGGATCCTTAACATACTGGGAAAGGTGCTGGTTTCAAGGTCAGCGCTAATTCGGACGGGGGGTGCCGACCAACGGGAGGAAAGGGGATAGACCTCGCGCAAACTATCTAAGGAGTTCTTGAGGAGGTTGACGAGTACCTGCTGGATCAGAACTGGGTCGAGCTCAACCGCCGGAATATTGGGGGCAACCTCAGAAACAATCTTCAGGCGATGGCGATTGGCCTCAAATTCCACCAAGCCAACCGAGTCAGCAATGATGTCGCCAATATTGCAGCTCTTGCTTTGGGGCTCACTGCGTTTTACAAACCCCCGAATCCGCTGAATGATCGTCCCAGCGCGGTGAGCCTGATCGCTGGCTTTTTCCAGGGCAGGGAGTAATTCGGTCGAGAGCGGATTATTCGTGCTCGTTAGGCGCTTAGCAATGCCCATACAGTAGTTGGAAATCGCCGATAAGGGTTGATTAAGTTCGTGAGCTAAGGAGGACGCCATCTCACCCATAGTGGTGAGACGACTCGTAAATTGCATCCGTTCCTCTTGTTGGCGAGCAAGATCCTCAGTCGTTTTTCGGAGGGTAATATCAGTTGCAATGAGCAGTTGTGCTAAATGACCGTCCACCCAGGAGATGTAACGCCGACGCACTTCATACCAGTAATTATTGGTATCACCGCGCAACTGAATCTCCTCCGAATCAATTTCATTGCTTTGATTGAGTGCGGTTGCTGGTAGACCAGCCAGGGCATCCACGTTATCGCCCTCAAAATGAAAGATCGATGAGGGATCCATTTCATGACCAGCCAAATCAATATGACCCTTGGCGGTATCGCCAAAGCGCTCTCGGTAATAGCGATTAGCAAACAAAAGCTCACCTGTTTCAATCGAGACCACCGATACTGCAGCATCCAGTCCTTCTAAAACGGTCACGAACCGTTCTTGGGTTGCTGAAAGTTCTTCTCGAATCCGCTTTGGCTCCGAGATGTCAATTACCGATGTAACCCAACCTGTTTGTTGTCCTTTGTCATTAATCAGGGGGGCAATAAAGGTTCGGGTCGCGATACGGGTGCCATCCTTACGCATAATCGCACCCTCGATACCGCTCTTTAGATTGCCATCTAAGGCCTCTCCCATCTTTTGCATTAACTCATCATGAAGCTCTGCAGGCCAAAAAGGGAAGGGTGGTTGCAGACCCAGGAGCTCTTCTTGCGCCCAACCGGTCATCTCTGAGAACGAGCGATTCACATAAGTGATTCTTTTCTCCATATCGTGTGCGCGGATACCAACCGGCATGGAGTCTTCCAATACCTTACGGAAGCTACTCTCGGTCCGTAAGTTTGCTTCGGTCAGTTGGCGTACTTGCATTTGCTTGAGAACAGACCATAGGCTCCAGACCACAAAGGCAGATAAACCAATCACCACGCCAAGCAGCATCCGAAATGTCAGATCAGTGGGTGGTGGATAGGTATCAACTCGCAAGGTGATATTTGGGCCCAGCGCACCAAAATCCAAGCTGGTCTCATTACTAAGCGAACGTGTTGGTGTATCGCGATCCGATGAGATGGCAAGTACACGGTTATCTCTGCCGATTAATGAATATCGGTGCTGACTCTTTAACTCTGGCGGAATAATGTATTGCAAAATCCCTTGACCGGAATACATCACGGCAAGCGCACCAGTTGCGTCGCCATCACGGAAGATGGTGACCACTTCCCAAAAAATGGATTGCCGATCTTCCATAATTGGATCGTCTTTTGTGGCATTGAGATTAATCACCTGGCTATAGGCGGGTCGATTGGTCTCTCGACTGAGGAAGAGGGCGCGTTTTAGTTCACGATCAATCTCACTGGCTTGGGGGACGTTGTCAAACCATTCGCTATTGCGACTGGGTGGAGGCATCATCCATTGGCGCCATTCGCTGTCATTGAGCCAAATGAGTTGCAAGATTTCTGGGTTGCTCATCACAAACGATTGAATTTGGCTGAGTACCTTGTCTCGAGCAATGCGATTATTTTCAGCTTGACTGAGATCGCGGCTAAACGATTGCAGTGCTTCGCTGTTATTGATAAAGCGCAGCTGAATCCGTTGTTTTACTAAACTAAGTTCGCGAAAGAGAGAACCCTCTTGTTGTTGGCGTTCTTGAACTTGGAGTGTCCCCAGAATAATTGCCATCACTACCAAGAAGATCACGATCGCCAATAGGGGCGTATAGACCAAGCGTGAGCCAATAAAACGGCGCAGCGAAGGCATTCTTTTAAAAGCCTCCACTAGTTTGATTTGCAAGGTATTGGTCTTAGTCAAGCCAAAGTCTTTCATTGCCGCTGTTTTTATACGTGAAGCCCCTAATATAAAGGGGTTTGCACTGCAATATATTTTCGTATTATGAGAAAGATTACCGTTATGTGGGAAATTGATTGTCACAATGTCAGCCTATTCTTAGAATACTAGCCATACAGTGGACACAATCCACTACAAACTAAAACGGAGGCAAACCATGGCAGCTGTACCAGAGCAAGTGGCAGGTCAAGTGAACCAAAACGATCTTGATCCAATTGAAACAAAAGAGTGGCTTCAAGCGCTTGATGGAGTGATTAAACATGAAGGCACCGAGCGCGCGGCGTATTTAATTGATCAGCAAATCGCCCATGCACGTGTGAACGGCGTAGACCAACCATTTCATGCAGAGACCCCCTACATCAATACGATCCCCGTAGAAATACAAGCACGGATACCGGGAGATCAAAACATTGAGCACCGCATTCGTTCATATACGCGTTGGAACGCTATGGCTATGGTGCTACGTGCTAATAAAGATACGAACGTTGGTGGACACATTTCGTCTTTTCAGTCCGCCGCAACACTCTATGACGTTGGCTACAACCATTTCTGGCATGCGCCGTCTGATCAACACGGTGGCGATCTAATATTTGTACAGGGCCACTCGGCCCCTGGCGTGTACGCCCGGGCATATATGCTGGGACGATTAAGCGATGAGCAACTCAATAACTTCCGTCAAGAAGTCAACGGTAAAGGTATATCAAGCTACCCACACCCTTGGTTGATGCCTGATTTCTGGCAGTTCCCAACGGTATCGATGGGCTTGGGTCCCATCATGGCAATTTACCAAGCGCGTTTCATGCGTTACTTGGAAGATCGTGGTCTTGCAAAAACAGAAGGTCGCAAGGTCTGGGCGTTCTTAGGTGATGGTGAAACGGATGAACCAGAGTCACTAGGCGCAATTGGCATGGCGGGGCGCGAGAAGCTTGATAACCTCATCTTCGTCGTGAACTGTAATTTGCAACGCCTTGACGGCCCAGTGCGCGGCAACGGCAAAATTATTCAAGAGCTGGAGAGCGAGTTCCGCGGTGCCGGTTGGAATGTAATTAAGGTAGTGTGGGGTGGACATTGGGATGCGCTCTTTGCGCGAGACAAGAAGGGCATCCTGATGCAACGCTTGGGCGAGATTGTGGATGGCCAGTATCAGACCATGAAGGCCAAAAATGGTGCCTATGTTCGTGAGACTGTATTTAATACACCAGAACTAAAAGCATTGGTGGCGGATTGGAGTGACGAGGACATTTGGAACCTCAACCGTGGAGGACATGATCCCCATAAGGTTTATGCCGCGTTTCATTCGGCCGTCAATCACAAAGGTCAACCAACAGTTATTTTGGCCAAGACCATTAAGGGTTACGGAATGGGCGGCTCGGGTGAGGGCATGAACATTGCCCACCAGGCTAAAAAAATGAGTCACGATGATGTGGTGCGCTTCCGTGATCGTTTCGAGATCCCAGTGAGCGATGATCAATTGGCAGAGATGCCATTGGTGAAGTTTTCAGAAGGCAGCCCCGAACTGGAGTACATGCGTTCACGACGAATGGAGTTGGGTGGCTACTTACCGCAACGCCGAACAAAAGCAGAGAGTTTGCCAGTACCTGGCTTAGATGCATTTGCAGCCTTACTCGAAGCAACCACGGATGGACGTGAAATTTCAACAACGATGGCATTTGTACGCTTACTCAATACCGTCGTGCGTGATAAGACCATTGGCAAACGCGTTGTACCAATCGTTCCCGATGAGTCGCGTACCTTTGGTATGGAAGGCATGTTTAGACAACTGGGTATTTGGAATCAACTCGGTCAGCTCTATACCCCTGAAGATCATGACCAGTTGATGTTCTATAAAGAAGATAAAGCCGGACAGATTTTGCAAGAGGGTATTAATGAGGCAGGTGGTATGTGCGACTGGATTGCAGCAGCAACCTCGTACTCTACTCATGGCGTACCGATGCTGCCTTTCTATATCTTCTATTCCATGTTTGGGTTCCAGCGAATTGGCGACCTTGCCTGGGCTGCTGGTGATATGCGAAGTCGTGGTTTCTTATTAGGCGGAACCGCGGGCCGCACCACATTAAATGGCGAAGGCTTGCAGCACGAGGATGGCCATAGCCAAATTTGGGCATCAGCCGTTCCAAACTGCATTAGTTACGATCCCACCTTTGCATTTGAATTGGCAGTAGTCATTCAGGATGGTATGCGCCGAATGCTCACTGAGCAAGAAGACGTCTATTACTACATCACCTTGATGAATGAGAACTATGCGCATCCTGCCATGCCCAAGGGCGCTGAGCAAGACATCATTAAAGGGATGTATCGCTTGCAATCGGTTGGCGATGCTAATAATGCCTTACGTGTGCAATTGCTTGGCAGCGGCACAATCTTCCGTGAAGTCATTGCTGCTGCTGAGATGCTGCAAGCCGAGTGGGGTGTTGCATCTGATCTGTGGGGCTGCCCCAGCATGAATGAGTTGGGCCGTGATTGGAATGAGACCAATCGCAGTAATTTGTTAAACCCAAGTAATGCTCCAAAACTCTCGCATGTTGAGCGTCTCTTAAAAGAGACTAAAGGCCCCGTAATTGCCGCAACCGATTACATGCGCTTATTTGCAGAGCAAATCCGCCCAGCCATTCAAAATCTTGGACGTCGTTACGAGGTCTTGGGTACCGATGGCTTTGGTCGTTCCGATACCCGTGAACAATTGCGTCACTTCTTTGAAGTGGATCGTCGTTGGATTACGGTCGCCGCACTGAAAGCCTTGGCCGATGATGGCAAGATCGATCGCAAAAAAGTGGGTGAAGCAATTGCGAAGTATCAGATTGATCCTAATAAACCAAATCCAATGAAGGTGTAAGGGAATCATGAGCCAATTGATAGAGATTAAAGTCCCTGATATCGGGGACTATAAAGATGTGCCCGTGATTGAGGTGCACGTTAAGCCCGGCGATACGGTTGAGAAAGAGCAATCACTCATTACCCTGGAGTCGGATAAGGCGACGATGGATGTGCCATCTTCTCACTCTGGAGTCGTTAAAGAAGTAAAGGTAAAAGTAGGTGACTCGATTTCAGAGGGCGGATTAGTGCTCTTATTAGAAGGTGCTGAGACAACAAGTAAACCGGCACCTAGCGCTCCAGCAATTTCTGCGGCACCGACATCGCCAGTACAGGCAACGGCACCCGCTGCTGTTCTAGCGCCTGCACCAACTCCAACCCCAGTTCCTCAGGCAGCGCCTACCGCGGCTCCTTCATCCATTGAAATAGGTGAGGGCGGAAGTCATGCAAGTCCATCCGTGCGCAAGTTTGCTCGTGAGCTCGGTGTCATGATCTCAAATGTCAAGGGCTCTGGCCCCAAGGGACGCATTACCCAAGAAGATGTGCAAGCGTACGTGAAATCGGTAATGAGTGGCACAAGCAGTCCCGCAGCGGCAGCGAGTGGCGGCAGTCTTGGCGGCCTCAATCTCTTGCCTTGGCCTAAAGTGGATTTCAGTAAGTTTGGGGCAACCGAGCGTCAACCGCTTTCACGGATTAAAAAATTATCAGCTGCTAATTTAGCCCGTAACTGGGTCATGATCCCTGCGGTGACCTATCACGAAGACGCTGACATAACTGATCTAGAAGCCTTCCGTGTACAAACCAATAAAGAGAATGAAAAGCAGGGTAGCAAGATTACGATGCTTGCATTCTTGATCAAGGCGTCCGTGGCAGCCCTGAAAAAATTCCCTGAGTTCAATTCTTCGCTCGATGGCGATGATTTGGTGCTCAAGAAATATTTCCATATCGCCTTTGCTGCAGATACGCCAAACGGCCTTGTTGTTCCGGTGATTCGGAATGCGGATCAAAAGGGTATCTTTGAGATTGCCCGTGAGACCGCCGAACTCGCTGCCTTGGCGCGGGATGGCAAATTAAAGCCAGAGCAAATGCAGGGTGCAAGTTTTACGATTTCTTCCTTAGGCGGTATTGGCGGCACTTACTTTGCCCCAATCATTAATGCCCCAGAGGTTGCCATCTTAGGTGTTAGCAAAGCAGCCATGAAGCCTGTTTGGAATGGGAAGGAGTTTGCGCCCCGACTGATTTGCCCGTTGTCCTTAACAGCAGATCACCGCGTCATTGATGGAGCGCTCGCTACTCGTTTCAATGTCTACATTGCACAACTACTCGCCGACTTCCGTCGCGCAGTTCTATAGGGGATCACGATGAGTCAGCATGCAATCGTGGTGCCTGATATTGGTGACTACACCGATGTCCCAGTTATTGAGGTCTTAGTCAAGCCGGGTGATGAGATTCAGAAAGAGCAAGCCTTGGTTGTTCTAGAGTCTGATAAGGCCACCATGGAAGTACCTGCTGATCAGGCAGGCAAGATCATTAGTGTGAGTGTCAAGATTGGGGACAAGGTTAGCAAAGGATCGGTCATTGCTCACATTGAATTGAGTAGTGCTGCTGCACAAACAAGTTCTTCAGTAGCAGCCCCCGCACCTGCACCAGTTTCCAGCCCAGCCGCAAAGCCGCCCGCAAGTATTCCAGTTCCAGCAGGCTCTTATCAGGGCCCTGTGGCACACGAATGCGATGTCTTAGTTTTAGGTGCTGGTCCCGGTGGCTACAGTGCAGCGTTTCGGAGCGCTGATCTCGGTGCTAATACGATTTTGGTAGAACGCTATGCCACTTTGGGCGGTGTTTGTCTAAACGTTGGTTGTATTCCATCCAAGGCATTGCTGCATACCGCAGCCGTGATGGATGAGGTTAAGCACATGGCCAAGCATGGAATTGAGTTTGGTGCGCCAACGATTAACCTGAATCAGTTACGTACCCACAAAGAAGGGGTCATTGCTAAATTAACGGGCGGCCTTGCTGGTATGGCAAAGATGCGCAAGGTGAAGGTAGTGCGTGGTCTTGGTAAGTTTATTGATGCACATCACCTTGAAGTTGCTCTGTGCGCAGGGGATGGCCAAGAGCTCACTGGGCAAAAGGAAGTGGTGCGTTTTCAGAAGGCAATTATTGCAGCGGGTAGTCAGCCCATTGCCCTGCCATTTATGCCAAACGACCCCCGTGTGGTTGATAGTACGGGTGCCTTACTCTTAAAGAGCATTCCCAAGCGGATGTTGGTAATTGGTGGCGGCATTATTGGTCTTGAGATGGCAACGGTCTATAGCGCCCTCGGATCGCGCATTGATATCGCTGAAATGATGGATGGCCTGATGGCAGGAGCAGATCGCGACCTTGAAAAGGTTTGGGAGAAGATGAATGCTCATCGCTTTGATCAGATCATGTTGAAGACCCGAGCCACTAAAGCCCTTGCGAAGCCCGAAGGCATTGAGGTGAGCTTCGAGGGCGAGAAAGCTCCGGCAAGCCCACAACTCTATGATCTTGTCTTAGTTGCTGTTGGCAGAACACCCAATGGCAAGAAGATCGATGCTAATGCTGCTGGCGTAAGTGTTGATGAGCGTGGCTTTATTCCAGTCGATCAACAAATGCGCACAAACATCAGCCACATCTTTGCGATCGGCGATATTGTTGGGCAACCGATGCTGGCACACAAAGCAGTACATGAGGGGCATGTCGCAGCCGAGGCAGCTGCTGGCCAAAAATCCTTCTTTGATGCCAAACAAATTCCGTCGGTTGCCTATACTGACCCTGAAGTTGCTTGGGCTGGCCTGACTGAGGAGCAGTGTAAGGCTAAAGGCATTGCTTATGAGAAAGGTTTATTTCCATGGGCAGCGAGCGGCCGCGCGATCGCCAATGGCCGAGACGAGGGGTTCACAAAACTGCTGTTTGATGCCAATACGCATCGCATTATTGGCGGCGGTATTGTCGGCACAAATGCAGGTGATTTAATCGGTGAGGTATGCTTAGCAATTGAAATGGGTGCAGACTCAGTTGATATTGGTAAGACGATTCATCCGCATCCAACGCTTGGTGAATCAGTGGGGCTAGCAGCAGAAGCGCATCATGGCTCATGTACCGATTTGCCGCCTGCTAAGAAAAAATAAATCAGTGTTAGCTTTATCGAACTTCCGCAAGGCCACTGGCTTTGCTCATTTTTGTTTAGGATTTCGTTTGGTTAAA
>JACCDZ012095270.1_pt1 | contig 18706 bp, 17 predicted proteins | sample 7449551 | NCBI WGS metagenome assembly JACCDZ01 (sample SAMN15323452, study PRJNA562643) | freshwater metagenome | isolation source: river surface water | place: USA:Blue River Watershed | collected 2017-08-18
AATTGTTATTAGCAGCGTTAGCTAGGTAGGAAGTCTGAATATGGCCACAGTAGGTATATTTTTTGGCAGCGATACCGGTAACACCGAACATATCGCAAAAATGATCCAAAAAGAATTGGGTAAAAATTTAATCGCCGTTCATGACATAGCGAAAAGCAGCAAAGAAGATATTGCCGCTTATGACTTATTAATGTTCGGTATTCCAACCTGGTATTATGGCGAAGCGCAATGCGACTGGGATGACTTCTTCCCTGAATTAGAAAATATTGATTTTTCCAATAAACTTTGCGCAATTTTCGGTTGTGGTGATCAAGAAGATTACGCCGAGTATTTCCTTGATGCCATGGGAACTCTGCGTGACATTATTGAACCTAAAGGCGCAATTTTAGTTGGTCAATGGCCGACTAAAGGCTACAACTTTGTGGCATCTAAAGCCTTAGTTGATAACGATCATTTTGTTGGTTTGGGCATTGATGAAGACCGTCAACCTGAATTAACTGAGCAACGCGTCAAAGGTTGGTGTAAGCAGATTTATGAAGAATTAAGCTTAAAAGAGCTTGAAGGTCTTTAAATCTTAGCAAAGAGTAAAAAGGTTGACGCCTTTTTACTCTTAATTATCACTCGACGTTAGATAAGCTTTAACCCCTACCGCACGTCAGCGACCTTAAAATGTGGATTTTGTATTAGCCCTAAGCAATTTCCAAACGGGTCTGCCAAAGTTGCCACTCTAATGCCCTCACCTACGTCCGTCGGCGATTCAATAGCGCTAGCGCCCAGCTGCCGAATCCGTTCAAACTCAACTTCGATATCTTCACATCCCCAGTAAGTCACTGCGCCATCTTTTGAGGGTTCACCATCTGGTACTAAACCCAGTTCAAAACCAGCTATTTGAAACCCAACATAAAATGGCTGGACAAAATAAGGATGCACGGCAAATACTTTGCTATACCATGCGGTCGCGGTTTCTAAATCTGCGACTGGGTAAATGACAGTTCGGAGTCCTAACATAGCCATCCTCGTTAGTTGGGTCGATGCTGTGGTTTCTTGCGGACGTACAAAGTTCTATTTACTTCGCAAACAATCTCATGCTGATGGTTTTTAACATGAACGACAAATTCTGGAAAGAATTTTTCCCCGTGCGCTGTCGCTTGCTGAATTTCTTGCACCGTTACGTCTTGCAGAAAAAATTCGGCGGTCAATTTACCCTTGCCTGGCTTGATATAATCAATATCCGCTTTTTTATCCCAGACCAAATATTCTTTTCCCAAAGCCCCCATTACCATCAATGGATAGATAGGATCTGTCATGGCGAACATCGCACCTCCAAACTGCGAACTATTAATGTTTCTGCGCCACGGTCGGTCGTTTAGAGTTACTTTCGCATAACGATAGTCAGTGGATAATTCCACAACACGGATCCCATTAAATAAAAACGGCGGCCAAAAATTTAATAAATGCCGCATAACTGCAGGATTAAAAGCCCAGCGCATGCAATTCCTCTGGTCGGATGAGATTAAGCTGTTGACAGAATAACCGCAAATTGTTGCTTAGCCAAGCTGCTGGCGAACAACTGCAGAGATTTCACTTTTCCAAATGCAAAAAATCGTCTTATAATCGAGCCACATTCATAGTAAGTAGAAATGCAGATGCCTGATCATAATAGCGAACTTCGTAAAGCCGGTCTTAAAGTTACCCTGCCACGGGTTAAGATCTTAGAAATCCTGCAAGATCCAGGTCATCAGCACATCAGTGCTGAAGACGTATATAAAATCCTGTTGGAAATTGGTGAGGATATTGGGCTGGCGACTGTCTATCGGGTATTAAACCAATTTGACGATGCAGGCATTGTGACCCGTCATCACTTTGAAGGTGGAAAGTCGGTATTTGAACTGAGCCGAATGGACCATCATGATCACTTAGTTTGTTTAAACTGTGGCAAAGTGCTGGAATTCGAAGATGATGAAATTGAACGCAAACAATTAGAAATCGCTGAGAAAAATGGCATTAAACTCACTCATCACAGCCTCTATTTGTACGGCGAGTGTGTCGATAAAGTGGCTTGCGCAAAACACAAAGAATAAACCCACCAAACTCATACAAAAAAGCCAGTTTCGCACTGGCTTTTTTTTGACCTTAATTCACAGGCTTTGGCACAAGCAATTTAACTCAACACAGAAACACTCTGGTTTATTGATTCTCAATTAAAACGCATTTTTTGGCCTGACAGCTGGCGATAGGTGTAGCAAGTTGTTGGCAGGTGCTCATCATCCCTAATCGGCTTTGTTGCTCTTTTTTAAGCTTTGCATAACGCTCACTAGTGATCGCTAACATTTTGCCGTCTGTGACTGTCTCTGAATACACCATAAATTGTTCAGGACCGCCACAGGCTTTTGAGCCAATCCCCATCACTTTACACTCTTGATCTTGTTGGCAGCTCTTATCAGCGGCCAATTTTTGTAATCGTTGATACAATTGCTTGGTATCAAATTGCAGTTGTGCCATCGGACCATCTAGTTGATTAAGCAAGGGATCTTGCACTGGTGGTGGAGTTGCAACACAGCCATTTAAAGATAACAACAGAAAAAGACTACTCAGCAACTTGGTGGATGCAGTCTGCAATGGTTCTATAGAGATAAACATAATGTCATCCATGGTTAATGAATTGTGACTTTCGATAATGCCCACGTTAGATAAGTTCCTGTGGGCCGTCAAGTTCGCATTCAGCGATTTTTTGTAACTAACCGTATTGTGTCGACACTAAATTAATTAGAAATGAACAAGCTGCGGGCAAAAAAAAACCGGGCCTAAACTGCGCCCGGCTTTCTAAGGACTCTGAATTTACAGTTTTGCTTCAAGTTCCGGCAATACTGCGAATAAGTCGGCAACTAGACCATAATCAGCCACTTGGAAAATTGGCGCTTCAGGATCTTTGTTGATAGCGACAATAACCTTTGAATCTTTCATACCGGCTAAGTGCTGAATCGCGCCGGAAATACCGACCGCAATGTATAAATCAGGGGCAACAATCTTACCAGTTTGACCGACTTGCATATCGTTTGGTACAAAACCAGCGTCAACCGCTGCTCGACTTGCGCCAATCGCAGCATTTAATTTGTCGGCAATCCCTTCTAATAATTTGAAGTTTTCGCCATTTTGCATGCCGCGGCCACCAGAGATAATCACTCGAGCGGCGGTTAATTCTGGACGCGCCGATTTAGTCAGTTCTTCACCAACAAACGCTGATAAACCTGAACTTGCCGTTGCTGAAACCGCCTCAATTGGCGCATTACCGCCATTGGCAACTGCATTAAAAGCTGAACCTCGAACAGTAAGCACTTTAATGCTGTCATTGCTTTGCACAGTGGCGATTGCGTTGCCTGCATATATTGGACGGACAAAAGTGTCTGCCGCTTCAACTGCAATAACATCAGAAATTTGGGCAACGTCCAGTAAGGCTGCAACTCGTGGCAGGAAGTTCTTACCTTGAGTGGTTGCTGCGGCGAAAATATGGCTGTAATTCTTGCCAATCGCCACAACTAAGCTCGCTAAATCTTCGGCTAACTGATGTTGAAAAACTTCAGAATCAACATGAAGAACTTTGGTGACCCCTGTTAATGTCGCAGCTTCTTTAGCAACTTCGGCAGACTGAAATCCCGCAACTAACACATGAATGTCACCACCAACTGCCACGGCAGCCGCCATAGTTTTTGCGGTATCGGCTTTGAGCTGCTGATTATTGTGTTCAGCAATTACTAGAATAGTCATTAGATCACCTTCGCTTCTTGCTTTAACTTTTCAACTAATGCATCAACGCTATCAACTTTGATGCCTGCTTGACGACTTGAAGGCGCAGTTACTTTTAACACTTTTACGTTGCTTGCCAAACTTACACCCAAACTATCAGCAGCGATAACTTCAAGTGGTTTTTTCTTCGCTTTCATAATGTTAGGTAACGAAGCGTAACGAGGTTCATTCAGGCGGAGATCGGTTGAAACCACAGCCGGCAACTTTAAAGAAACAGTTTGCAAGCCACCATCGATTTCACGAGTTACTGCAACAGTATCACCAGACACCACCACTTTTGAAGCAAAAGTCCCTTGACCCATGCCGGTCAGTGCTGCAAGCATCTGCGCTGTTTGATTGTTATCGGAGTCAATCGCTTGCTTGCCGAGGATCACCAGACCTGGTTGTTCTTGGCGTACTAAATGCGACAATAATTTGGCGACTTGCAACGAATCAACCGACAATTCAGTTTCTAACAACACGGCGCGATCAGCACCCAGTGCCAACGCTGTGCGCAACTGCTCTTGCGCTGTCGCTGGACCAATTGAAACTACAATAACTTCAGTTGCAATGCCCGCTTCTTTTAAACGCACAGCTTCTTCAACTGCAATTTCACAGAATGGATTCAGTGCCATTTTTACATTGGCTAGATCCACGCCCGTTTGATCTGCTTTGACCCGGACTTTTACGTTGTAATCTACAACCCGTTTTACCGGCACCAGAATTTTCATTGCCATCACCCCTGTTTGATCATGAGCCAAGTTTACGTTGAGGTAAACTTAAGCTTTATTAATTGCCGGACAATCTAACCACTGTTGACGTTAACGTCAACCTGAAATACCCTTGCAAGAAGCTGATTTAATAAAATCATGTAAAGAATATCATCCACAGACTTAGCAGTGCTAAAGTCTGATTAATAAAAATACTAAGGGGGCTGCCGTGGAACGGGAATCGATGGAATTTGATGTGGTAATCGTCGGAGCCGGACCTGCCGGTCTTTCCAGTGCGATCCGCTTAATGCAACAAGCGAAAGCGACACAAACTGAGCTGACAGTCTGTGTGGTAGAGAAAGGCTCGGAAGTCGGCGCCCATATTCTTTCTGGCGCGGTTTTTGAACCTCGAGCCTTAAATGAGTTATTCCCAAACTGGCGCGATTTAGACGCACCTTTGGGTGTGCCCGTCACACACGATGATATCTATCTTTTAAAATCTGACACCAAGGCGCAGGCAATTCCGCATTTTGCCGTGCCAAAAACTATGCACAATAGCGGCAATTACATTGTGTCTATGGGAAATATTTGTCGGTGGCTTGCCCAACAGGCTGAAAATTTGGGCGTGGAAATATTCCCAGGATTTAGTGCTGCATCCGTTATCGTTGAAGACAATGTCGTCAAAGGTATTGTTACTGGTGATATGGGGTTAGACAAACATGGCGAGCAAAAATCAAGCTTTGTTGCGGGCATGGAACTTAGAGCCAAATACACTTTGTTTGCTGAAGGATGCCGCGGTCATTTAGGTAAGCAGTTAATTGAACAATATCAATTAGACGCTGGTAAAACACCACAGCATTATGCGCTTGGCTTTAAAGAGATTTGGGATATTGATCCAAATAAACATCAAGCAGGTCTGGTGCTACATTCTGCTGGTTGGCCATTAACTGATGCTTCGGGTGGCGGCTATTTATATCATGCCCAGGACAATCAAGTGGTGGTTGGTTTAATTGTCGACCTGAATTACAGCAATCCACACCTAAGTCCATTTGATGAGTTTCAACGCTACAAACATCACCCAATTATCAGCCAGTACTTAGCTGGTGGCAAACGAGTTTGTTACGGTGCACGTGCTATAGCCAAAGGTGGTCTAAATAGCTTGCCGAAAATGAGTTTCCCTGGCGGTTTATTAATTGGCTGTGATGCCGGAACTTTGAATTTTGCAAAGATTAAAGGCAATCATACGGCAATGAAATCGGGAATGTTGGCCGCTGAGTCGGTTTTTGCAGCGCTCAAGCAAGGCGACGAAGGTGGCCAGGATTTAACGAGCTTTGCTGATGCCTTTGCCCAAAGTTGGTTATACGACGAATTGTACCGTTCAAGAAACTTCGGTCCTGCCATGCATAAATTTGGGTCAATTCTAGGCGGTGCATTTAATATGCTCGACCAGAACTGGTTTAATGGCAAGCTACCATTCACCCTGAAGGATATGACGCTTGACCATGCGCAATTGAAACTTGCAAGTGCAGCGCCGATGATTAACTATCCAAAACCGGATCAAGTGTTAAGCTTTGATAAGCTTTCGTCGGTGTTTTTATCCAACACCAATCATGAAGAAGAACAGCCCTGCCATCTTCAGTTGCTTGACACGACAATTCCAATTTCAGTGAATTATGCCAAATATGCCGAACCAGCGCAGCGTTATTGCCCCGCAGGTGTCTATGAAATTGTCGTTGCAGATACCGCAGAACCAAAACTACAAATCAATGCACAAAACTGTATTCATTGTAAAACTTGTGATATCAAGGATCCGAGCCAAAACATCCGGTGGGTAACGCCAGAAGGTGCAGGTGGTCCAAACTATCCCAATATGTAGAAACTTTATCAAAACCGGCGTATGCCGGTTTTTTTTGACAATTATCAATAACCTATTAGTCTTTAATCGGTGTGAACGCCGCAAAATCATAATTATTATTTGAACTGCGACAAAATGTCACACAGGCAACATTTTAACGTAAATCATTGAATTTAAACAAATTAACCATCTTTTTAAATTAAATAAATCTAATATACATAATGAATCATTGATCCTGGTCAACTATTGCCTCACGACAATAGAGTAACTTAATGCTGCAACCTTTCTTCAAGGTGTGCCATTGTTCAATTCTGGAGCGAAACATCATGTTAGATGTGATAGACCTGTCGAGACTACAGTTTGCTTTTACAGCGATGTACCACTTTCTATTCGTACCTTTAACCTTAGGTATGACGTTTATTCTTGCCATCATGGAATCCGTCTATGTGATGTCAGGTAAAGAAATTTACCGTGATATGACAAAATTCTGGGGAAAGTTGTTCGGTATTAACTTCGCATTGGGTGTAACCACTGGTATCGCGATGGAGTTTCAATTCGGCACCAACTGGTCGTATTACAGTCATTATGTCGGTGACGTATTTGGCGCCCCACTTGCTATCGAAGGGTTGATGGCATTTTTCTTAGAATCAACGTTGGTCGGTTTATTTTTCTTTGGCTGGGACCGCTTAACTAAGGTTCAGCATTTGGCGGTCACTTGGTTAGTCGCGTTAGGTTCAAATTTATCTGCACTTTGGATTCTGATTGCAAATGGTTGGATGCAAAACCCGGTTGGGGCTGAATTCAACTACACAACAATGCGGATGGAAATGCAGAGTTTCTCCGAAGTGATTTTCAACCCTGTTGCGCAAGTGAAGTTCGTGCACACAGTGTCGGCTGGCTACGTCACAGGAGCAATGTTTGTCCTGGCGATTTCTGCTTGGTACATGCTGAAAGGTCGTGATCTTGCATTCGCTCGTCGCAGTTTCGCGATAGCTTCAGCATTTGGTTTAGCGGCCTCGGTGTCGGTCATCGTGTTAGGTGATGAATCGGGCTATGAATTAGGTGATGTACAACGTTCGAAACTAGCCGCAGTTGAAGCTGAATGGGAAACCCATCCAGCGCCGGCATCTTTTACGTTGATTGGCTTCCCTAATGAAGAAACTCAGACCACTGAATACGCAATAAAAATTCCGTATGCCTTGGGTTTAATTGCGACACGGTCACTAGATGAACAAGTGACCGGGTTAAAAGATTTAAAAGCGCAACATAGAGTTCGCATCACTAACGGTATTGAAGCATATCGTCTGTTGCAGGTATTACGTGCCGGTGATAAATCTGCTGAGACTGTCGCCGCTTTTGACGCAGTGAAAAAAGATTTAGGTTACGGCCTGTTGCTAACTGCTTACGCAAAAGATCCGTTATCTGCAACACCAGAACAAATCCAGCAAGCGGTAGACAACAGCATACCTCGTGTCGCGCCGATGTTTTGGAGCTTCCGTATCATGGTTGTCGCTGGTTTCATTATGCTGTTTGTGTTTGCAATGTCTTTCTACTACAGCGCTAAACGCCTTGAACGCAAACCAACTTGGTTACTGAAGCTTGCATACTTTAGCTTACCGCTGCCATGGCTCGCCTGTGAAGCTGGTTGGTTTGTTGCTGAATATGGTCGTCAACCATGGGCTGTTGGTGAAGTGCTACCAACTCATCTTGCGGCATCGGGCCTTACTGTTACAGAAGTTTGGACCAGCTTGATTCTTATCAGCTCACTGTACACAGTATTTCTGATCATCGAAGTATGGTTGATGCAACATTTTGCCCGCAAAGGTCCGTCATCTTTGCATACAGGCAAGTACGACCTGGAAACCGGTCTGGTTAAAGAGGTGTAACATGGATTATGAATTTTTAAGATTTATCTGGTGGTTGTTAATTGGCGTGCTGTTGATCGGGTTCGCTGTGACCGATGGTTTCGATATGGGTGTCGGTGCATTGCTAAAAATTGTTGGTAAAACTGACAATGAACGCCGAGTTATGATCAACGCAGTAGCGCCGCACTGGGATGGTAACCAAGTTTGGTTAATCACCGCAGGTGGCGCATTATTTGCCGCTTGGCCGCCAGTTTATGCCACGTCATTTAGTGGTTTTTATTTGGCAATGATTTTAACTTTGGTTGCCTTGTATATGCGCCCTATCGGTTTTGATTATCGTTCCAAATTGGATTCACCGAAATGGCGGAGTAACTGGGATTGGGCGTTGACATTCGGCTCTTCGGTCCCACCAGTTATCTTTGGTGTTGCTTTTGGTAACCTGTTGATCGGCGTACCATTTCATTTTGATGAATTGTTAAGAATCATCTATACCGGCTCGTTTTTTGCGCTGCTAAATCCGTTTGCGTTGTTGGTTGGCGTATTAAGTCTTCTGATGTTTGTAAGCCAAGGTGCCGCGTATTTACAGATGAAAACCGAAGGCGATGTGCTAAAACGCAGTCAAACAGTTGGTTTAATCTCTGGTCTTGGTGCAGCCTTGTTATTCGTCCTCGCAGGCGTTTGGCTCAGTGCCGGTATCGATGGTTATGTTTTGACAAGCGTTATTGACCACAATGCTATCAATAATGCGGTGAGTAAAACGGTTGAAGTCAAAGCGGGTGCTTGGTTGCAAAACTATGCGGACGCGCCAATTTTATGGATTTTCCCGGTGTTAGGTGTTGCTGCGTTCGCGCTTGCCGGTTTGTTGAGCAAAGCAGGCAAAGGCGCCCTCGCCTTTGTTTTATCGTCACTCGGTCAAGCTGGTGTTATCTTAACTTGTGGTATTTCGATGTTCCCATTTGTTATGCCTTCAAGTTCAAACCCAGCACACAGCTTAACGATGTGGGATGCAACTTCCAGCGAACTGACCTTAAAAATTATGTTCTTTGTTGCCTGTATCTTCGTGCCAATTGTGCTTGGTTATACAATTTGGAGTTATGCGAAAATGTTTGGCCGCCTGAATGAAAAGACCATTCAGGACAACACTCACTCACTGTATTAAGGAGTCAAAGATGTGGTATTTTGCATGGATACTTGGAGTTTTACTGGCGTGTTCCTTTGGCATCATTAATGCGATGTGGCTGGAACTAAACGGTTACGCGGAAGAACAAGACAATTAGCCAAACAGCAACTGCGCTTTTAAAAACTTGGTTATCGAACGTGATAAAGCCGCTGCGCAGTGCGGCTTTGCTCGGTACCCTGAGTGTGTTTTGTCTCCTCGCTCAAATGTGGGCACTCTCGACAATCGCTGATGCACTAATTAGTGCTATAGAGATCCCTACTTTTCTTTTTGTCGTTTTTGCGACTTGCTGGCTCTGTCGAATCATAATCCTAGAAATCAAACAACAACTTTGCATAAACGCTAGCATCGAATTGCGCCAAATGATCCGTCAGCACTTGCTAGAAAAACTGTTAGTTGCAGGTCCGCTAAGAAGAAACTTTGGTACAGATGGTGAGTTAAGCACCCTTGTACTGGAAAAGGTGGATGCGTTGGATGGCTATATTAGTCGGTATTGGCCACAACAGATCTTAGTCGTCGCAGCACCGTTATTAATCAGTTGTGCAGTGGCCTATTACAGTTTGACCTCAGCAATCATTATGCTTACGACTGCCCCGTTAGTGATTGTTTTTATGATTTTAGTGGGCAAAGAAGCGAGTACCGCTAGCAGCAAGCAACTGCTGTTCTTGGCTCGAATGGGCGGACGGTTTTATGATTTTATTTTGGGTTTGCGCACCTTACGTCAGTTTAAAGCTGTCGAACTTGCATCCGCCCAACTTGAAGATGCAGCAGAGCGGTTTAAGACAAGCAGTTTTGCCGTGCTACGTATGGCTTTTTTATCAACCGCAGTGTTGGAATTATTCAGTAGCCTCGCTATCGCTTTGGTCGCTTTATATTTGGGTTTAGGGTTGATTGGTGAATTACCTTGGCAACGTGGAAATATCCCCGTCAGTTACCAGCCTGCTCTATTCATTTTGTTATTGGCGCCAGAATTCTACGCGCCGCTGCGGCAACTCGGCGCTGACTATCATGCCAAAGCAATGGCGATGGCTGCGACCGCAGATCTCTCTATGCTTTGGCATGCGCCTTCACAACCGGTGATTGCGGGCACACAACAGGTTCAGTGGCGGGCAAACAGTCGAATTAATATCGTTGACATGGGGGTTGGCAAAGCGACCTCTCCACGACTTTACATTCAAAACTTAACGATATCTGCTGGCGAACATTGGCTAGTAACCGGGGCTAGTGGCAGTGGTAAAACGACACTATTGCAATTACTCTGCGGATTTTGGCCTTGGCAAGGGAAAATATGCATAAACGATATAGATTTCAACGAAATCAGTTTGGCAAGCTGGCGTCAGCAAATTGGTTATCTCCACCAAAAGCCGGAATTTCTGCCCGGAACCATTGCTAGTAATCTAAGGCTGGTTAGGGCTGCAGCGACTGATCAGCAATTATGGAACTGTTTACAGGCGGTAGGTTTACAGGATTTTGTCGCAAAACAACAGCTACAACTAGACTATCCGCTTATAGATAACGCAGGAAATCTGTCTGGTGGCCAACAGCAACGATTGGCAATGGCCCGATTGCTACTCGCCGACAATCCAATATGGTTATTGGATGAACCCTGGGTGCATTTGGACGACGATAATGCGCTGGAACTTATCAAGTTGGTGCAGTCTGTAACTAAAAACCGAACACTAATTCTGGTGAGTCATCAAACTGAACACTTAGAATGGCTTAAGCATCGCTTTGAGCTTGGTAATCAAGGCTTCAACAGCATACAAGTAAATGAGTCGCACGTTTGCAAAATCGCGGGAGTCAGTGATGTTTAACACACTCGCACTATGGCGAATGGCAAGACCGCTTTGGAGCCTAAGCTTTGTATTGGGTCTGCTCACCATTGTCAGCGGTGTAGCGTTACTTGCCTACTCTGGATGGTTTATTACCGCCGCAGCAGTCGCTGGGGTTGCTGGCTCGCAAGCCGGCAGTTTTAATTATTTGCGCCCAGGGGCGATGATAAGATTGCTCGCAATTACACGAACTGCAGGTCGATACGCAGAGCGTCTCCAGTCACATTACACGATACTGGAAGTTTTGAAGCATTTGCGATTGCAATGTTTTACAGTCCTTAGTCGTAATTTCAACCCATTTCAGACTATTCGCAGCGGTCGCTTTAATGCCTTGCAACAACTGATTGCCGATATTGATGTGCTTGATCAATATCCGTTGAAGTTATTGTTACCTTTTGCATGGGCGGCGACGGCATTAACTATTGCAGCATCGCTGTTGTGGTTGGTGCAACCGCAATTGGCGATATTGGTTCTTATTAGTTGGCTTGTTTTATTAGTCGTGCTACCAGGTTGTCAAATCGCTTTTTTTGTACAAACGGCAACTGCGGATGCATTACTTCAAAGCGAACGTCGGGAAGAAATGTTAGAACAAATGTCAGGCTTAACGACCATGACAATGCTCGGCCAAAGTCATGAATTTTTGGCTAAATTTTCGAAATCAGAATCATTGAGTGCAAGTCATAGACGCAAGCTGCAACTCACCACATCAATTTTCGCAGGCCTGCAACAGCTGGTGTTGGTTGCGATGGCGTCGTCTATTCTCTTGATGAACCAGAACGTATCGGCTGCTCTATTGATCGGTAGCTGCTTGGGCGTGCTTGGCCTTAGCGAAGTGCTAGCGCCACTCAACCAGCTGCATACCACCTTCGGTAATTACAAAGCCGCAAGGATCCGACTTGAGCAATTGACTTCAAAGCCACTGTTAATCATTAATCCTGTTGAATTTGAAGCTAATCACACTTCTGGATTGCAACTTTCTCAGCTAGTCTGGCCATTCAGCCAAGTAAAGGCATTAAGCTTATCTGCTAAGGCCGGCGATTTAATCTTGGTTAAAGGCGCTTCCGGATGCGGGAAGTCTAGTTTATTTGCGGCTATTGCTGGCGAACTTGCCATCACTTCAGGTCAAATTATGCTTCGAGGAGGGAATTCCGAGGTTAGTTGGCTCGACCAACACCCCTACATCTTCGGGCTTTCCATCGCCGCAAACCTGAGAATTGCCAACCCAACGGCATCAGACGAACAATTGCGCGCAGTTTTAGCGATGGTCGAGTTGACCCCTTGGTTAGCACGGCAACAGGATGACCTCAACTCCAACTTTGACCAACAGCAATTAGGTTTGTCCGGGGGCGAACTTCGTCGATTTGCATTGGCACGGTGTTTACTGCGAACCTCGCCAGTATTGCTACTTGATGAACCATTTGCCGGACTACCAAACGAGCAAGCGTTACGGATTTTGCAAAACATCAAACAGTTCTGTCAGCAGCAGGTTTGTTTGATTATTAGCCATCAGTTCTTAGAACCTGCAGCGTTTTCTCAGATTATTCACTTAACCGCTGACAGTGATTGTTAATAGCACTTAGGATCTCGGGACTTCCTTCTAATTTAAACCAATCGGTTTTTACCAGCTCAAGTTCGGAAAATGTCGACATAATGACCGCTAAGTCAGATGGGGCTGATACCTTAGGCGTCATTTGTAACCAACCGGCCTTGCCATGGGTTTTAACTAAGTACAGGGCTTTGTCGGCAAGGGTCAACGTTGCGTCCCAATTCCAGCTTGCTGAATTTAGTGCCGGATGTTGAACTACACCCATAGAGCAGCGAACCGCTGTTTTCATCTGATCTTGATGCGGCCAAGGATAAGCCGCAATTTTACGCTCCAAGCGCGTGACAAACTCGCGAGAGGACAAAGAGTTTTCTTGGATCACCAAAAATTCTTCGCCGCCCCATCGCACCACATGGTCGGTATTTCTAATTTCCTGTTGTAACAGCTTTGCCATGGCCACTAAAATTTCGTCGCCGACTAAGTGGCCATAGTTATCATTGATTTGTTTAAAGTTATCGAGATCTATTAAGATGATTTGTAACAAAGGCAGATCTTGAGTGTTTTGCTGGCGAAGTAAATCAAGCCAATTGTTTAGATAACGGCGATTATGTAGCGAGGTTAAAGTATCTGTATGACTGGCTTGCTCAAGTTTACTATTTAACTCAGCAAGTTGCTGATTGCTCCGTTCAAGTTCAATAGTCCTAGCTTCGATCATGGCCTCTAGCCGAGCTTTTGCATGAGCCAACTGTCGAACCCGCAGCAAATAAATCGCGTAGCCACTGATTAAGGTCAAGATCAATGCAATAATTTTGACCCACATACTTTCATACCAATAGGCTTCAAGTTCAATAATAACGCGTAATGGCTGACTCCACAGATGTTCACCCTGATATCGACTTTGGACCAAAAATTCATATCGACCAGGGGGAAGATTGGTATAAAACGCCTGTCTTCGACTATCAACTTCTTGCCATTTTGTATCATAGCCGAGCAGTTGATAACGGAAGTTCAGCGATTGTGCCCGATAAAAAACTGGTGCGGTAAAATCAATCCGCCAATCGCGCGCTGTTGCAGGTAAATAGTTTTCTGGTGCGTCGTAACGCAATTTTTCGCTATAAAGGCCATCAAATACCGGCTTCGGTAGCCTTGATTGCAAAGAAACCGCTTCGGTATCCACTGCGACTAAGCCGGCAAGTGTTGGTAGCCATATATGGCCACGCCAAAACGTACCTTTTGCATTACCGGCACCGTTGCAACAACGATAACTATCTACCCGAGCACTGCCGCCCTTATCCAGTAAGATAATGTGCGGAGACAATTCGGCCTTTGATTCAAAATCAGCTTCAGGTAACACATAAATGCCATCGGTATTAGCAACCAAAGTTGCGGCTTTTATTGGATGAATAAACAACGCACTTTTGGCCGGAACTCCCCGGGCTGGATCATACCAATCGACCTTGTCATTCTTTAAAAACGCAAAGCCATTTTGGAAAGTTCCAACAATCAGATGCGATTTATCCGCCGCTTCGCCAATATAGGTGATGTGCGCACGTTTTAATTGTTCATCGCCGACTAATACAAATTTATCGTTGACCCTCTGATACAAACCTTGTTCTGAGCCCACCCATAAAGTGTCCTGACTATCGATAAACACAAAGCGAATTTTTCGACTGGTAAGGCCTGCGCTCTCGCTTATTGGTTCAAGTTGCTCGTTGGCGTACCGGTATAAGCCATCGTACGTGGCTATCCAAATGGTATGGGTTGAATCTTCGATAACGCCGTTGATCTGGGTATGCGCGAGTGCTGGAAAATTATCTAAAATGGTTAAACTGTCATTTGCGATGTTTGCCATAACTAAGCCACCGCGGGTGCCTAGCCACCAGCGCTGGTGGTGATCGTAAAACAAGCTATAAACGACCCTATTTGGCAAAAATTCTGAGTTCTTGATCTGAAAGAATTTATTGTCGCGAAACTCTGCTAGCCCTTGATTATGTCCAACATATAAACGGTCATCGGCAACTGCAACCGTCCATACAAAAGGGTCTAGGAGTCCAAGTTCGGTGCCGAAATTTCTGGTGGCGTCTTGGCGCAATCGAGTTAAACCATTCGACTTACTGCCAAACCACAGATAACCGTCTTCATCTTCGAAGGTGCTAACCACCCATTCAGCAGAATTATCGCTGTGCCGAACAATTTTCTCAGCAACTTTGTTTTGATTTATTCGATATAAGAAATCGTAAGTGGAAATCCAAAAATTCTGCCACTGATCAACATATAGTTTGAGAATTTCAGCACCGGCTAATTGCGAGTCCAATTGTTGCGGCAACAGTTCACCGGAAGCACCTAGCATAAATAAACCGCGATTAGTCCCCAAATAGACTTGCTGCTGATAAATCGCGATTTTAGACACCGTCAAACTACCATCCGGCCATTTGACGGGGATCGCTTCAATATTACCGTGCTCATAACGTGCGAGCTGGTTTACGCCGCCGATATAAACCTGGTCGCCATAGACGAGCAACGATTTTGCTTCACCTAGATATTGTTCACTTCGCTCGATTTGATCGTCTCGCATCACATACAAACGGTCGGCCGCAATGAGCACTTCGTTATTCGTTGTGATGACTAAATCAGTTATTCCTTCGATGCTTTTGCCTTGCCATTGTAATTCGGCGAACTGCTGGTTCTTAAAGCGCATAAGCTTGATACTGCTGGCAAATAACACTGAATTATCGGGTTCTATGACAACGGCCGTGAGTAACGGATTACTCAACAACGGCGTTTCGTCGCCATCAAATGCTAAAAAATTAACGCCGTCAAAACGGACTAAGCCGCCTTCGGTAGTAAGCCAAAGGAAACCTTGTTGATCTTGAGTAATATCCGTGATCGAAATTTGCGGTAAACCGTCCTCGGTTGCCCAATTCCGCCGAATGCTATGTTCAAAACTAGTAACGCCAGCAAACAAAGGCTGGCAAATGAGGATAATGACAAGTGAAATTACCAATCGGACTGGCGATCTATACATAAGACTCCGAAATTTTGCGAGCTACAACATCAAGCTATCTAAAAAACTATAGTCAAAATTTCCAAGGCAAACAGTTAATTTAACAATTAATGCAGTAAAATAGCTGAAATCGTCTTCCATATATGTGAGTAGAAAATAATGAATAAACTGATAACACTTACTGGTGCTTTATGTAGCCTCTCGGTATCGACCTGCGTTTTCGCCGAACTTAGTAAACCAATTCACGATAATTTGAATAGCACGCTTTGGTATCAGACGTCTGCTGAGTTTCGCGCAAACAGTTTGCAAACTTATCGCCAAGCCGAATTCATGCTGCCGACACTATTAGCCGACAAAAAAGCGACTGCGCTACCTAACCAGCAAACTAATTATGCTGAGTTACCACCGGCAATAATTGTCGATATTGATGAAACAATTCTTGATAACTCACCAGCAGCGGCCCATGAAATTAAATTTGAACATGGTTTTGATGCGAAAAATTGGGATCGTTGGGTTAGCTTAAAACAAGCGAAATCTGTCCCTGGTGCGGTGAAATTTGTGAATCTCGCTCAGCAACAAGGCGTAAAAGTACTTTTTATTAGTAACCGAGAATGTAAGGCTCGTGATAAAAAATCCAGCTGCCCCCAAAAAGATGACACTATCGCCAACTTAAAATTAGTTGGCATCAGCCAAGTGGATAACAACCAGGTTTGGTTAAAGTCAGAACAGGCGGATTGGTCAAGTGAAAAAGAGAGTCGTCGGATCCTCGCCTCAACGCAGTACCGCGTCATCATGTTGATGGGCGATGATTTTGGCGATTTTTTGCCGAACGTAAAGAAAAATATTACCCCTCAACAACGACTGGCGTTAGTTGATAAGTTTGATGCTTATTGGGGAACTCGATGGTTCATGCTGACGAACCCAACTTATGGGAGTTGGGAAACTATTTTGGAAAAACCAAAAACAAAGTACCTAGAAACTTATGAGTAAGCGCGCGTACTAAGAACAAAGGCCCACAAAATGTGGGCCTTTTTCATGTTAAGGCAACGGAGCACCTCGACTAGCAACATAAAGTGTGTACCAGTGTTCCCGAGTTAAATGCACTTGTAAGGCATCTGCACAAGCAGCTATCCGAGCCGGATTCACTGTGCCTATCACCGGTTGGATATTGGCTGGATGCCGCAACAACCAACTAAGTACAATAGCTTCAGGTTTAGTTTGATACATTTCTGCCAGTTCAGTTACTTTTTGTGCAGTTGCCATATGCGCCGCTGTGGTAGGTTTTGCACCGCCACTAAACAACCCCTGCGCCATACTACCCCACGCTTGGATTTGCACGTTATTCTGTAAACAATGCTCGACGGTACCATAGCCGAAATGGTGCGACGCGCCTTGTACCATGCCGGTTAACACGTTTTGTTCTAGCCAATCAATATTTGCCAGACTCATTTGTAGCTGATTGACGATCAATGAATCTGGTAACGCTTGTTGCAACCATTGTAACTGCGGCCAGCCGAAGTTCGACACGCCAAAATAACGGACTTTGCCACTTTGTTTAAGCGCAGCAAAAGCGGCTGCGACCTCTTCTGGCTCCATCAATGGATCAGGACGATGTAATAATAGGATATCGAGGTAGTCAGTCTGTAGACGTTTCAGACTCGACTCGACGGACTTCACAATGTAATCGGCGCTAAAATCGTAACGACCTGGATCGACGTCATCTGAAAATCTGATCCCACACTTCGATTGTAAAATAAGTTTTTCGCGCAATCCTGAATTAAGACGCAAGTACTCACCAAAGAGCTGCTCAGCTTTGCCTCTGGTATAAATATCAGCGTGGTCGAAAATATTAATTTGCTGCTCAAGTGCCGCGTCAATTGCTTGAAACCCAGACTTCCGCTGTTCGTCTGTTGTTGTAGTTGCATCCCAACTACCGCCAAGCCCCATACATCCGAAAACCAGACGGCTGGCGTTAGGGAAATATTTTTGAAGTCCGAACATATAAAACGTCCCAGTTATTGATGTATCAATAGTGTACGTGTTCATGCATCAGAGCTAAAGTGATTTTACCGACATCAGCGCCAAGGGGGTATTTCCGTGCGGCGCAACCCGGTTTGGCGCAACCCGCAATGGCGCAGATGTGGTTCCAGAGGTACTATCTGGTCAGACTTTGGCTTTTTTGTAGTTGTATAAACCAATCAAAGACGCCGCTATCCAGAAGATTTCGATGACAAAACTTGCTAAGTTAAAGTTGATACACAAACTAAATAACAAGAATAATGCACCGGTCAAATTCATCAGGTTATAAACCAACCCTTTTGGCGACACTTTATTCAACTGTAAAAGAAAAAACGCACCGACCACCAGGCTAGTGCCGGCCATGCCAATGATATCTGCAAGTAAATTTAACATAATAGGTACTCCGAACAAGCTGAAGTTCGTCCAAATTGGCTGGCCCTATCCATGGGAAGGACGTTTCTCTAAGACCATGAATTATGGTCGATTCCTTGAGACAGCTTGGTTGGGGGGCAAAAATTCCTAAGCCCCCATTAATGCAAAAAGCCGCTAGAAGCGGCTTTTCTTAAACTGGAGCGGGCAACGAGGCTCGAACTCGTGACCTCGACCTTGGCAAGGTCGCGCTCTACCAACTGAGCTATGCCCGCATATTTGAACTTACTAAATTGGTGTTAGTAAGTGGTGCCCGGGGCCGGACTCGAACCGGCACGACTTGTGGTCGAGGGATTTTAAATCCCTTGTGTCTACCGATTTCACCACCCGGGCAGACAATTTTTACTACTATCCAAACTAATATGGAGGCGGGTCCCGGAGTCGAACCGAGGTGGACGGATTTGCAATCCGCTGCATGGCCATTCTGCCAACCCGCCATCTGACGTTTGGAGCGGGCAACGAGGCTCGAACTCGTGACCTCGACCTTGG
>JACCDZ011176622.1_pt1 | contig 18704 bp, 13 predicted proteins | sample 7449551 | NCBI WGS metagenome assembly JACCDZ01 (sample SAMN15323452, study PRJNA562643) | freshwater metagenome | isolation source: river surface water | place: USA:Blue River Watershed | collected 2017-08-18
ACTACTCGCGCTACCTCGACGGGCGGGCGCCCGGAACCCGGCCGTTCTGCCTGCTGGACTACTTTCCCGACGACTTTTTGATGGTGGTCGACGAGAGCCACGTCACGCTTCCGCAGGTGCGCGCCATGTACGGTGGCGACCGCAGCCGCAAGGAGAACCTCGTGGAGTATGGGTTTCGCCTGCCGGCCGCGATGGACAACCGTCCGCTCATGTTCGGAGAATTTGAGCAGCTGCAAAACCAAACGATTTATGTGTCGGCCACGCCGGCGGACTACGAGCTTGAAAAGTCCGAGGGTGTCGTCGTCGAACAGCTCATTCGCCCCACCGGCCTGCTCGATCCCGTGATTGAGGTGCGGCCCATCGAGAACCAGGTCGACGACCTCATGGAGGAGGTTCGGCTGCGCAGCGAGCGCGACGAACGCGTGCTCGTCACCACCCTCACCAAGCGCATGGCTGAGGAACTGACTAAGTATTTTACGCGCTACGGGGTGCGCTGCCGCTACATTCACAGCGACGTCGAGACCATGGAGCGCATTGAAATCATGGACGCCTTGCGGGCCGGACTCTTTGACGTTCTGATCGGGGTCAATTTGCTTCGGGAGGGGCTCGACTTTCCCGAGGTGTCGCTGGTGGCCATCATGGACGCCGACAAAGAAGGCTTTTTGCGGAGCGAGCGTTCGCTCGTGCAGACCATCGGGCGGGCGGCTCGAAACGTGAACGGGATGGCGATTTTTTATGCGGACAAAATCACGGATTCGATGGCCCGCACCATGCGCGAAACGGAGCGTCGCCGCGCCAAGCAGCAGGCCTACAACGAAGCCCACGGAATCACGCCCACGGCACTGGTCAAGAAGGACCGTTCCAGCGTGTTCACGCAGAAGTCCGCCGAGTCAGCCGCCGCCGAGGTGCGCCGAACGACCCTGGCCGAAGCCCTGCCCAAATACGCTACCGAGGAGCAGCGCAAGTCCAAGGCGGCCGAACTTCGGCGCGAAATGGAGAAGGCCGCAAAAGAGCTCGATTTCTTGCGAGCGGCCGAGCTGCGCGACGCCATCACGGCGCTTTCGGCCAGCAACTAGCCGCGAGATCAAATAAAAAGCCCCGCCGTGCGGCAGGGCCATTGAGGGAGGTTGCGGTCGCGGACTACTTCTTCTGAAGGTCTTCGATCCAAACGTCAAAGATGAGGGTCGCATTGGGCGGAATCACTCCGCCGGCACCCGCCTCCCCGTAGCCAAGGGCCGGGGGAATGATGAGTTTGGCGTGGCTGCCCTTCTTCAGGCCGATGAGGCCCTGCTGCCATCCCTTAATTACGCGACCTTGGTTGCCGCAGGTCACGGGAAACGCTTCGTACGGCTCGCGCTGGGGGTTGTACTGCCCCCAAGCTTGGGCCACCGCCTTGACGCTGGAATCAAACGGCTTGCCGTTGTTCAGGTATCCCGCGTAGTGCACCAAAGCTTGGTCTCCGTCGGCGAGGGCTTCGCCTTCTCCTTCGGTCAGCACGAGGACTTTGAGGCCTTCAGCACGGCTTTCGGCTTGGGAAATCCACTCCGCGTACTTCTTCTCGAAGGCTTCGGAATTCACGGTTCCGTCGACGATCCACGAAAACTCCGCGGCGCGAACGGCGCCTTTAGCGGCAGCCTCCTCGGCAGCCTTGGCGGCCTTGGCCTGGGCTCCCGCTACGCCGTCGGTAAAGACTTTGGGCGCGTTAAAGTCTTTGGCGGCCTTGCCCTGACGGATGATTTTCACCTTCATGGTGATGGGCGTTTTAGGCATGTCGCGGGGGTCGCGCTCGGCATTGGCGATTTCGGTCACCTTCTCGATGCCGGCAATCACTTTACCGAAAATGCTGTGGCGGTCGTCGAGCCACGGCGTGGCTACTTCAGTGATGAAGAACTGGGAACCGTTGGTGCCGGGTCCGCTGTTGGCCATCGACAGAATGCCCGGGCCGCTGTGGCGCAGCGTCGGGTGAAACTCGTCCGGAAACTGGTAGCCGGGGCCTCCGGTTCCGCGGCCGTCGGGGTCGCCGCCCTGAATCATGAACTGCGGAATGACGCGGTGAAAGATGAGTCCGTCAAAAAACGGCTCCCCTTTCTTGGTCACCGTCTGGGGGTGGTTGCCCTCGGCAAGCGCCACGAAATTGGCCACGGTGAGCGGGGCCTTTTCCATTTCAAGCTGCACGAGGATGTCGCCTTTGCTCGTCTCGAACAGGGCGTAAAGGCCGTCGCCGACCTTGATGTCTTGGTTATTCACGCGAATATCTGGTGTTGCGCCGCAGGCCACTGCAAGCAGCGCCGAAGCGGCAAGAAGCGATGGTTTAATCATAGGACGCGAAGGTAGTACACAAGCGGACTCATTGGCGGCACTTCTCCGGCCCCCGCAAGACCGTGGCCCAAGTGCGCAGGCAGCAGCAGCACCAGGCTGTCACCGTGGCGGGCCCGCTTGAGGGCATACTGAAGGCCCCACACCGCGTCGGGGTCGCGCAGCACGCGAACCTCTTGGGTGCCTTGGCCGTAGACTTCGCCGTGCACGCCCGTCAAGCGAAAGGCCACCGTGACCAGCTCTTTATCGGCCACTGCTGCCCCCGTGCCCGTTGCGACGTGCCATTCGAAAGCGCCCGAGCCGGCCGGGACAAAGGCCCACTGGGTGGAATCCATGAACGACTTGAGGTAGGTGCGCTCCTGCTCGAGGGCCGCACGGTTTTGCTGAATCAGGCGCTCTTGCACCTCTTCGGCGCTGAGCTGCGGAGCCTCGGGCTCTTCTTCGGGGCGGTTGCAGCCCGCGAGTCCGGCGGCCGCGACGAGCAGTCCGCGCTGCAGCCAGGAAACTAATCGCGACCGAGCCATGATTCCAAAAGGCTAATGAGTTGGGATTCGGCGTCTGCCAAGGCTTCGTTCGAGGCCCCGCCCGCCGCGTTGCGGTGTCCGCCGCCGGCAAAATGGGTCCGGGCGAATTCGTTCACGTCGCGGTCTCCTTTGCTGCGGAACGACATTTTTATGAGGCCAGCCGCGTCTTCGCGCAGCAGGACGCTCACCTCGGCGCCCTCCACCGATAGGCCCCAGTTGACCAGGCCTTCGCTGTCGCCAGACACGTACTGGGCGCGCTCGAGGTCCTCGCGGGACAGGCGGAGCACCACGGCCTTGCCTCGGGCCACCTGCCGAGCCGAGGAGAGTCCGAATCCGAAGGTGGTCAAGCGACTCAGGGGGTTGGCGTCGAACAGCCGTTCGTGGATCGCGTGCGGCTGGGCTCCCGCCTCAATCAAGCGGGCCGCGGTGGCGAAGGTTTGGGCGGTCGTCGACGGGAATCGAAACGACCCCGAATCGGTGATGATGCCCATGAGTAAGTTCTCGGCGCAGGCCGGGTCCACCTGGGCCCAGCCCTCGTCAGCGGCAATCAGGTCGGCAATCATCTCAGAGGTCGACCCCTTTGCGGTGCTGCTGTAGGCGTCCCCAAACAGCCCGTCGGGTTGCTGGTGGTGGTCGATCAGGACCTGACGGCCCGCGAAGGCGGCGATGAGCGGTTCCAAGGCGGCACCCGCCCGCGAAGGCGTATTGTAGTCCAGGGCGAAGTGCAGTTCGGCCCGGGCAAACAGACCTTCCAGTTCGTCGGGGCGGTCGTCGGCCAGGACGACAAAAGCGGACTGGAATCCCGGGCTTTGCTGAAGCGGCTTTGAGGGCGCATTGGGAAAAAGGACCCGGACTTGGTGGCCAGAGGCCCTTAGGTAGTGAGCCCAACCGAGCGCTGAACCTACCGCGTCGCCGTCGGGGTTCCAGTGCGTAGTGATAAGGATTTGGTGGGCCCGCTGCCGGAGCGTCCGCAGTACGTCATGGATCATGGGGTAAATTTCGTACTTTTGCGGCCGATTTTACGACCACAATTTCAACTTATCATGAGCGCTACGAACCGCACGTTTACGATGATCAAGCCCGACGCGGTGGCCAACGGCCACATCGGAGCCATTCTCAACCACATTAACAAGCCTGGATTCCGCATCGTGGCCCTGAAGTTGACCCGCCTGAGCGTGGCCGAGGCTTCAGAATTCTACGGAATCCACCGCGAGCGTCCGTTTTTTGGCGAGCTGGTGGAGTACATGACGAGCGGACCCATCGTTGCCGCCATTTTGGAGAAGGACCATGCCGTGGCGGACTTCCGCACCGTGATCGGAGCGACCGACCCGGCTAAGGCAGAGGAAGGCACGATCCGCCGCCTCTACGCCCAGTCGATCGCCGCCAATGCCGTGCACGGCAGCGACAGCGACGAAAACGCGGCCATCGAAGGCGCGTTCTTCTTCAGCGGCCGCGAGCAATTCTGAGCTACTGGAAAAAAGTAAATTCGGATATATCCGAATGGTTTAGGAAATCCCGCCACCGGCGGGATTTTTTATTTAAGGATTAACTCTTTGATTTCGAGCTGGTCGCGAAGCTCGTCTTGAAGTCCTTGCAGAAGGCGCGTTTGCTGGGCGCGCAGCTCGTGCCGGAGCGAATCCGAAGTCAGGTAGGCGGTCAAGCGACCGTCTGAAAACGAGAGCTTTCGCGTTTTGTTGTGGGCCGCTTCGCCGAGCAACGCCCGCCATGCGTTGGTGCACAGCGCCAGCTGAAACGCGGGCTTGTGCCGGTGCGGAGCCAGCATGCGGCTCAAGATTCCGTCGAGGCCTTCGAGGTTGGGGCGGGGCATCAGGAGGCTGCGGGGGTGAGGTCGTGAATCATGGACTCCTGGTCCAGCGCCTTGAGCAGTGCCGCGGTGCGTTCCGGGTGGGTGTCGCTGACAAAAATTTGACCGAATCGCTGGTCGTTCACCATGCGTATCAGTCCTTCGACGCGCTGGGCGTCGAGTTTGTCAAACACGTCGTCGAGCAGCAAAATGGGTTTGCGCCCGAGGGTTTGGTGGAGCACCGCAAAAGCCGCCAGCTTGAGGGCGATCAGGAAGCTCTTTTGCTGTCCTTGGGAGCCTACCCGCTGCAGCGGGTGGCCGTGCACGCTGAATTCCAGGTCTTCGCGGTGCGGACCCGCCGAGGTGTACTGGAGCACCCGGTCTTTGGGCAACCGGTCCGCTAGCAAGGATTCCATGCTTTGTTCTGAGAGGGCGCTTTGGTAGTGAAGGGCGACCTGTTCGCGTCCGCCCGAGATGCGCTCGTAGGCGTCCTGAAGCAGGGGGGCGAACTGCGCGGCAAAGCGGACCCGAGCGGCGTGGAGGACCGGGGCGAGCTCGATGAGTTTGGCGTCGTACAGCTCGAGGGTATCGGCCTGAAACACCCGGTTGGCCGCGAAGTACTTCAGCAAGGCGTTGCGCTGCTTGAGGGCGTGCTGGTAGTCTTTCAAGGCCTCGAGGTAGCTGCGGTCGGACTGGGCGATGACCGAGTCCATGAAGGCGCGGCGCGCTTCGGATCCGCCGTGCAGCAGGTCGTGGTCCCCGGGGCTGATCATGACCACCGGAAAGCGTCCGAGGTGGTCCGAGATCCGAGGATACTCCGCGTCGTCGGCTTTAAATACTTTTTTTTCGCCGCGCTTGAGTCCGCAATACACCGGCGTCGAACCGGTTTCGGCGCGAAACTCGCCCTGAACCACCAAAAATGGCGCGTCGAACTGAATGCAGTGGGCGTCGCTCGAGTGAAAAAAGCTGCGCGTCATGCACAGCACATGGACCGCGTCGAGCACCGAGGTTTTGCCCGCACCGTTCGCCCCCACGAGGGCATTGAGTTTCGGCGAAAAGGTAAATTCACCCTGGGCGTGGTTTTTAAAGTGCACCAGGCTGAGGCGATCGAGCACGACATCTTGCATGCTGCAAAAGTACCTAGGTATGCGTGCTTTGGCTATCTTTGCAGCCCTATGGCAAAAGAGAAAAAAGAAATCGATTTGGTTGAGCGCCCCATTGAAGCGGTAGAAGAAACCTTTTCAAAGGCAGAAACCCTTTTTCACACCTACCAAAAGCAAATCACCTACGTCGTCGGCGCGGTAGTTGCGGCGGTGGCCTTGACCTGGGGTTACCAGGAGTTCATCGCGAAGCCGGCCGAAGAAGAAGCCCAGCTGGCGCTGTACCCTGCCCAAGATGTGTTTGCCCAAGATTCGCTCAATTTGGCGCTGAACGGCAACGCCGAGTTCATGGGTTTTGTAGAGATCGCCGACGAGTACTCCAACACCAAGGCGGGCAACCTCGCCAACTACTACGCCGGGCTGTGCTACCTCGGACTCGGACAGGCCGAACAAGCCATCGACTACCTCGAGGAGTTTGACGGCGACGGAACGTTCCTCGACATCGTGGCCACCGGCGCGATCGGCGACGCGTTTGCCGACCTCAAGCAGCCCGAGGAGGCCGAAGAATTTTATGCCAAGGCGGCTTCGTTTGAAGCCAATGAGTTCCTGACGCCGTTCTTTTTGTCCAAAGCTGCCCTGGCCGCCGAGCTGAACAGCGACCTCGACGCCGCATTGGAGTACACTAAGCGCATCAAGGCGGATTTTCCGAATTCCGCCCAAGGGGCCAACGCCGACGCGCTGATCGCTTTCTACGAAGCAAAGCTGGCCGCTAACTAATGGCTACCGCCGAGCGCGGACCCCTCGACCTCAGCGCCGCTCCTACTGCTAAAGGGCGGCGCTTTGCGTTGGTGGTGAGTGCGTGGAACCCCGAAATCACCCAAGCCCTTGCCGACGGCGCCGTGCGGGTGCTCGAGCAGTTGCGCGCCGACCGAGTGGACCGCTTTGACGTGCCCGGAAGCTTTGAGTTGATCCACGGATGCAAGGTGCACGCCGAGTCCCTCGAGTACGACGCCGTGATCGCCATCGGTTCGGTGGTCCGCGGCGAAACCCCGCACTTCGACTTCGTCTGCCAAGGCGTGACCTACGGCATCGCCCGGCTGAATGCTACGGGCAAGACTCCGGTCATTTTTTGTGTGCTCACCGACGACACCTACCATCAGTCCTTGGACCGCTGCGGCGGACGCTTGGGCAACAAGGGCGAGGAAGCTGCCGTGGCGGCGGTGCAGATGGCCACATTCTAGTTGCTAGTTGCTGGTTTCTAGCTGCCGCGAAGCGCAAATCACCAATTTTTAATCGATCTGGTGCGGCGGGTGCGGCAAGCCCTCGGCGTGGGCGAACTTTGCAGCGTATGAACACGATTTTGGATTCCGGCGCCGTAGAGCGCGCCCAACGTTGGCTGACCAGCCCGATCGACGAGGCCGACAAGCAGGCCATACGGCACATGCAGCACGCCGATCCTGCAGGATTTAACGAGGCTTTTTACACCGAGTTGGAGTTCGGCACCGGCGGCCTGCGCGGACTCATGCGCCTGGGAAGCAACGGAATGAACCGCTACACGGTTGGCCTTGCCACCCAAGGATTGGCCAACTACGTGCGCAAGGCGAGTTCCACGCCGTCGGTGGCGATCGCCTACGACTCGCGGAACCAGTCTCCCGAGTTTGCCCGCGTCGCGGCTGACGTGCTGGCGGCCAACGGCGTCAACGTTTGGCTGTTCGACGCGCTGCGTCCAACGCCCGAGTTGAGTTTTGCCGTGCGCCTGCACGGCTGCACGGCGGGGATCGTGATCACGGCTTCGCACAACCCCAAGGAATACAACGGCTACAAGGTGTACTGGAGCGACGGCGGCCAGATTGTTCCGCCGCAAGACAAGGAACTGCTGGCGGCGGTGCGCGAGGTAACCCTGAGCGACGTGAAGTGGTCGGGCGGAACCGGCGCCGTGCGCCCCTTGGGCCGCGAAACCGACGAGGCCTACCTGGGCGCGCTCGAAACGCTGTCCCTCAACCGCCAAGGCAATGCCGGCTTGGGGGTGGTGTTCACCGCACTGCACGGAACCTCGATCACGCTGCTCCCCGAATCCCTCCAGCGCTGGGGCTTCACCAAAGTGGACGTGCTCGAGGCTCAGGCTGCGCCCGACGGGAACTTCCCCACGGTGCACTCGCCCAATCCCGAAGAATCGGCCGCATTGGCCTTGGCGATGGCCCGAGCCGAAGAGCTGGGCTATGATTTGGTCGTAGGCTGCGACCCCGACAGCGACCGCGTGGGCATTGCCGTGCGCAACGACCACGGCGACCTGGTGCTGCTCAACGGCAACCAAGCGGCAGCAGTACTCATGGACTACGTGCTCGCGCAGCGTTCCGCCCAAGGAAGCATGCCGGCCCAGCCCTTTGTGGCAAGTACCGTGGTCACCTCGCTGTTGCTTTTGCGCGTGGCGGAGCACTACGGGGTCGAAGCGACCGAAACGCTTACCGGATTCAAATGGATCGCGGAGCAAATCCGCCTGCGCGAAGGCAAACAAACGTTTGTGGTGGGCGGCGAAGAGAGTTACGGCTACCTCGCAGGCGATTTTGTGCGCGACAAAGACGCGATTGGTTCTGCCTGCCTGCTCGCCGAAGCCGCGGCCTACCACGCTTCGGTGGGGTCGAGTTTTTACCACGCACTCCTCGGACTGTATGCCCGCCACGGCGTGCACCAAGACGAACTGCTGAGCGTGACCAAGCCGGGGCGAAGCGGACTTGAAGAAATTCAGGCCATAATGGCGCGCCTGCGCACGGCGACGCCGACCGAGGTGGCCGGATTTGCCGTGGCTGAGGTGGTGGACTACCAGGCGCGAACGAGGCGGTTGCTTGCAACGGGCGGCGCGAGTGCGTTGTCCCTCCCCGCCTCCAACGTGATTCAGCTGGTGATGGCCAACGGTGACCGGATTACGGCCCGACCCAGCGGAACCGAACCCAAGATCAAGTACTACTTCAACGTGCGCGGAGGCCAACTCGACGAGGCCGACCGGCCGGCTCAGTACCGCCGAGTGCGCGACGAGCTCGCCGCCCGCGTTGATGCCTACCGCGAAGCGCTACGGCAGTACTAACTTGGGGGAATGAAAATCATTTTTGTCCTGATCCTGGGCCTTGCCACGTGGGTGGCCGTGGCCCAACCCAGCGCCAAGGCCCAGCTGCGTGAATCATGGTACCACGCTGAAATCACGTTGGCCGCCGAAGGACGGCAGCCCTGGACGTTGCCCTTTGACGTCCTCTCGCTGCATTCGGGATCTGGCGGGGCACAATGGTACCTCGTCAACGGCGAGGAGCGCATTCCGCTGGCCTACGCCGGCGCCCAGAGCGAGGGCTACGAGCAGTTTGAAATTCCCTACTTCTCGGGTCGGCTGATTTGGCGCCAAGAAGGTAAAAACCTCGTCGGATTCTGGCAGCGGCCCGACCAGGGCACTCAGTTTTCGCTGCGCCTCACGCCCGGCAAATCGCCCCGTTTTGCGCGGAATCAAGAGCCCGCGAAGCTTCCAAAGCAGCCGCTGCAGCCCAAGTACGGCCTGCGCTTTCATCAGGCCGACCAGCCCGCCGAGCAGGGCAGCAAGGGCCTCGCAGTGCTGACGGAGCACGCGGACGGCCGAGTCACCGGCACCATCATGACCGAGTCGGGCGACTACCGCTACCTGGCCGGCAACCGCTACCACAACCACGTGTACTTGAGCACGTTCAATGGCGTTTTTGCCTACGTTTTTGCGCTGGAACTCGGCCCCGACGGCCGCATTGAGGGCACCCAATTCCTCAGCCCCACCCGGCAGCAGCGCATCTCGGGCGCGGCCGACCCCGACGCCCGCCTGGCCGACCCCACTAGCCTGTCGAGCATGAAGCCCGGGGTGGAGTCCCTCACGTTTTCGCTTCCGCACTACCAAACGGGCGAGCTGTTTCGCCCCGAACCGGGTAAGCCCGCCGTGATCCAGATTATGGGTTCGTGGTGCCCCAACTGCGTCGACGAAAGCAACGCTTTTGCCCAGTTCCAGAAGGCCTACCCCGACGTGCAGTTTTTTGGGATCACCTTTGAACGCAGCGCCGACCGCGAGCAGGCCTTTCACGCGGTGGATAAATTTGTGCGCGGACTCGACCTGCGCTACCCCATTCTCTTTGGCGGCCGCGCCGAGCGCGGGGCGGTGGAGCGCACCCTGGAGGGCTTGGCCAACTTCCACTCCTACCCCACCACGATTTACCTCGATAAGCAGGGCAAAGTCCGCAAGATTTACAGCGGATTTTATGGACCCGGCACGCCGGAGTACGCACCCTGGCTCGAGGAGACCCGCGCGTTCATCGACAAGCTTCGGGCGGAGTGAAGTCCGGTTCGGATGCCTTTTTAAAGCGCTTGAAACGGCAGCCCCCGCGCGACCTCGACGAGGTGGTGCACCGGCTGCACGAGCAGGTGTTCGCCAAGACCGACTGCCTGAGCTGCGCCAACTGCTGCAAAACCACCGGTCCGCTCTGGACCGAGCGCGACAAGGAACGCGTGGCCAAGCGGCTGCGGCTCAAAACGGCGGACTTCGAGTCCAGCTACTTGCGCCTCGACGAAGACGGCGACTGGGTGCTCAAGCAGCTCCCCTGCCCTTTTTTGGAGGCCGACAACGCCTGCTCGATTTATGAGGACCGCCCGAAGGCCTGCCGGGAGTACCCGCATACGGACCGAGTTAAGCAAGCGCAAATCCTCGATTTGACGGCAAAAAACGCGCTCGTTTGCCCGGCTGTCAGCGAAATTGTCGCCCGAATGGAGCTCAAGTACGCCGAGAAAGCAGCGCCGGGAGGAGCAGTGCCCCAAGGAGCACCCCGACGGCGCCGATGAGGTTGTACCACAAAAATCCGAGTTCAAGGTAACCGGCCACCGTAGCCCCGTGCAGCGCGAGGACGGCACATTCCGCGGCGATTCCTGACACAAAGACCGCCCACGGCGGACGCTTGGGCAGCAGCCACGCGCACAAGAAGATGCCGAGCATGGGCCCGTAAAAAAGCGAACCCACCAGGTTGACCAACTGGATGAGGTTCTCATAGAGGCTTGCCAGCAGGGCGACTCCCATCGCGATCAGGCCCCAGAGCACGGTGATGCCGCGCGAGGCCTTGAGGGTTTCGGGCAGCCCCAGCACCCTTCCAAAGTCGATCAGCGAGGTGGCGGCCAGTGCGTTGATTTCGGCACTTGAGCTCGACATGGCCCCCGCCATAATGACGGCGAGCAGGAGTCCGAGCAGGCCCACCGGCATGTGGTTCAGCGCCCACCCCAAAAAAACGTAGTCGACGTCTTTGGTTTCCAGCCCCGGGGCCCGCTGCGCAACCACCTCGGCTGCGCGGGCCTTCAGCACTTGCTGCTGCTGGCGCAGCGCGGCCAGGGCGCGCTGGCGCTCCGGCGTTTCGGGCTGGGCCGCGAGGGCTGCGCGCGCCGACTGCAGCTGGTTCCATTGGGCGTTCAGCGGCGCCGACTCGGGCATGGCGGACCAGGCTTTCGCCACGGCGGGGTTGTGCCAAATCGGCTCGGTAGAAAGGTGCATGCGAACCAAGAGCAGCAGCCCGAGGCTCAAAATAAAAAGCTGCATCGGCACCTTGATCAGGCCGGTGACCAGAAACCCGCGGCGAATTTCGCCGAGGCTTTTGCCCGAGAGGTAGCGGCCGACCTGGCTTTGGTCGGTGCCGAAGTAGGCCATTGCCAAGAAAAATCCGCCCGCCAAACCCGACCACACGGTGTAGCGGCTGGCGGGGTTCCACGACCAATCCAGGATTTGATCGTGCCCGTAGGCCGACGCGATGGACCAGGCGCCACCGAGGCCTACTTCGGCCGGAATGCCCTGGTACAGCACCCACCATGCCGCGACCAGTCCGACGAGGATGACCGCCATCTGGGCGGTTTGCGTAACCTCTACGGCCCGGTAGCCCCCGAATGCCGTGTAGGCGATTACGACAAGTCCGGTGGCGGCAACGGTGGCATTCAGGTCCCAATGAAACACGGCCGAAAGCACGATGGCCGGGGCGTACAGCGTGACGCCGGCGGCGAGGCTCCGCGAAAGCAAAAACAGAACGGCGGCGAGTCCGCGCACCCGCGACCCATAAATGGCCTCGAGGTACTCGTAGGCGGTTCGGGCCCCGCTTCGCATGTAGCGCGGAACCACCCACGCGCCCAGCACCCCCAGCGCCAGCGGCATTCCCAGGTAAAATTGGGCGAAGCGAAGACCGTCGGCAAATCCTTGGCCCGGCGTGCTGATGAAGGTGATTGCGGAGGCCTGGGTGGCAATAATGCCCATCGCCATGGCCCACCAGCTGGACTGGTGCTGTCCGCTTAAAAATTCACTCGCGGTCGCCTTGGCGCGGGACTTCCACATCCCGTAGAGGCTGATGCCCCCGATGCTCAGGACGAGGGCGGCCAGGTCGGCCGGATGCAGGTTAATGCCCATGCGCGACGAGGTTGGCGAGCAAGCGGTAGGCGCCGGGCACCCCTTCGCGCCATTGGCGGAACAGCGACAGCGCGCAGTAGGTGACGGTTCCGTGGCCGTACGGGGCGGTAATCAAGGCTCCCTTGGCCTCGGGCTCGCCCGGGTCGGACCACGCAATGAGCGGCGTGAAGTCGGCGGGCCAGGTTTGCGCAAAGTAGAGTCCGCGCTCCTGGACCCAACCCTCGAAGTCGCGGGCGCTGATCGCGTTGGGCGAGGTAAGGAGCGGATGCTGCGGGTCCAAAAAGGTCGGCGCGGCGTCCTCGCGCGTCACCCGCTGCCGGCCCAATTCAAAGGGAATGGGCCCCATTTGGTCGGCCGTGCGGTCGCTGCTCGCGGTGGCGTACTGCATTACTAACCGCCCCCCGCGGCGGATCCACGGCTCCAGCAGGGCGTTGGCCCGGTCCATCCCGGGGGTGGCGTTGTAGGCCCGCACCCCGGTAACCACGGCGTCCAATCCCTTGAGGTCGGCTGCGGTCATGCGCTTAGGATCGAGGAGGCGCACGGTAAATCCGAGTTGGGCCAGGGCCAGGGCCGCGTCGTCGCCCGCCCCTTCAATGACGCCCACGCGGCACGCCGGGAGCTTAATGGGCACGTAGCGCAGCGGAATTCCGCCGTCTTCCCAAACCTCGCGGTGCGGAATATGGCCGTAGCGAATGAGCGTCACCTTTCGAACGGGCTGGCCGTCGAGAACAAACTCCAGCGCGCCGTCTGTGGGCTGCGGACCAGGCTGCAGGATGACCGTGAACGCCTGAATGGAGTCCGAACCGGGCTCAGCCGTCCACTGAAGTTGGGCGGGACTGAGGAGCTTCCATCCCTGGGGCAGCCGAACCTGGACCGCAAACGAGCTTGCCAAGGCCCAACGGGTAAAGCGGACCTGCAGGGCAATCGCTCGCCGCGAGGTGGCCACGACGGCGGGCACGTCGGCGGCTACGCTGAGGGGGTCCGCCGAAATGCAGGGTCGGCGTTGCTCGCCGTGCACCCGGTCCGAGGTGACGTACCAAGCGGGCAGTCCTGGTGCGGCTCGGCGCTCGACGCGCTGTCCGGGGGCCAGGAGCTGGTCGCTCCACATCACCGGCTTGCTGCTTTCGTTGACGGCGAGTTCGACGCGCTTCACGCCCAGGCTGTCCCGGTCGGTGTACCACGGTCGGTTGGCGCGCACTTCGTGCCACACGCGTCCCGAAGCCCGGGCGGTCTCGGGGTCTGCCGGCGTGGGCGTGGCCGGGGACCAAGCCCGCGGCGACCCCGCCAGAAGCTGGAGGTACTCGGTTCGGAAGCCGTGCTCGTTCTCGGCGCCAAAGCCTTGGGACTTGTGCATGCTTCGGGCCTGCGTGCCGATTTGGAGGACCGACGTTCCCAAGGCCTCGTGGTAGCCCCCAATCTGCAGGCGAACCAGGCTATCGCTGGGCGCCGCCGATTCCAGGTCCTTAGCCCACCAGCTCGAAGTGTTCCAGTACACGGCCTGCGGAGCCCAGCCCCCGTGCGCGGCGCGCTCCCGGTCCAAACGGGCAAAAAGTTCCAGGGCGAGCATGGCCGAGGCCGTGTGGTGGCCGTGGCCGGCGCGGGCGTCGGGCGGAAATCGCGTGACCAAGACGTCGGGCCGGAACTCCAAGGCCACGGCGATGAGTTCCTCCAGAATTTGCTCCCGGTACCAGACCGAAAACGTCTCTTCAGGGCTTTTGCTAAACCCGAAGTCGGGGGCCGAGGTGAAGTACTGCTCCGCTCCGTCGATCTGACGGGCCGCGCGCAATTCCGCCTCGCGAATGGCGCCGAGGGCCTCCCCCAGTTCGGGGCCGATGAGGTTTTGGCCGCCTTCGCCCCGAGTGAGGCTGACGTAGGCCACCTTGCGCCCTTCGGCGCGCGACCAGTGCGCGATGAGGCGGGTGTTTTCGTCGTCGGGATGGGCCGCGACGTACAGGATTCGTTGGGCATTCTGCGCCGACAACAGGGTGAGGCTGAGCGCCCACGCAAACGTTAAACTAAACTTCGGCATTCGGGTTCTAAATTGTGCCTCTTATTCTATGTTGAGCTGATGAAATTACGCTTACTTGCCTTGGCCGCCATCATGGCCGTTCCGCTTTGTGCCCAAACCGCCCGGCCTGCCTCGGCTCGCGTGATCCTTCAGTCGGGAACCTATGCGCTTTCGGAGCATGACGCGTCGAAGCTCGCGGCTCGTTCGGCCGCAGACCAGGGTCGAATTCTGCGAATCATGGCCTTCGACCGCCCGCTTACCGAGCTCGAATGGGCTACTTGGAGCGCCCGCGGTGCCGTGAACCACGGATACCTTCCGCTCAATGCCTACCTCGTCGAGTTCCAGCAACCCAGCGCGTGGTCGCAACTCGCCACCCTGCCCTTTGCCGCCGGAAGCCCGGTGACGCCCGAAATGAAGCTGAGCAACCAACTCGCCAAAGGCAGCTTTCCGGAGTACGCTTGGGTTGGTGCCGAGGTTGAGCTCCTCGTGATTCCCTTGGCGACGGCTTCACGGGATGCCGTCGTTCGCGACCTCAACCGCATCGGACGCGTGGTCGGCACTTCGCCGCTGGGCATTAGTGCGGTAGTAAAGCCCGCTGAATTGGCCCGGGTGGCCCTGCTGCCGGACGTGCAGTTCGTACAGCCCAAGGAGGCCCCCGCCGAACCCGAAAACGCAGTCGGCACGAAAAACCACCGCTCGAATGCCATTCGGGTTCCCTACCCCGGCGGACGCAACTACCGCGGCACCGGCGTGACGGTGGGCCACGGCGACGACGGCGACATCCAGCCGCACATCGACTTCACCGGGCGGATTTTGGCCAACTTTGCGGGTCCGAGCCAGGGAAACCATGGAGACCACGTGGCGGGAACCATTTTTGGCGCGGGCAACCTCAACCCCGACGGCGAAGGCCAAGCGCCCGGCGCGTCGCTGGTGTACTACGACTACCCGGCGAACCTCAACAGCGTGGACCTGCACTACGCCCAGTATGGGGTGCGGGTCACCGCGAGCAGCTACTCGAACGGCTGCAACGCGGGCTACACGGCCTTCACGCAGCAGATGGACCAAGACATCATCCAGAACTACCACTTGATGCACGTGTTTTCGGCCGGCAACAGCGGAACCTCTAACTGCAACTACGGCGCGGGCGCCGGCTGGGGCAACATCACGGGGGGCCAAAAACAAGGCAAAAACGTGATTGCCGTCGCAAACCTTCAATCAAACGACGCCATTGCGGGCTCGAGCAGCCGCGGCCCGGCCCACGACGGACGCATCAAGCCCGACGTCGCCGCCCTGGGCACCAACGTTTTTTCGTGCTCTTCCCCCAACGGCTACGCGACGCTGACCGGAACCTCCATGGCCTGCCCCGGTACCGCAGGGGTGCTCGCCCAGCTCTACGACGCGTACCGCCAAACGCACTCCGGCCAAGATCCGCACGGCGGACTCATGAAGGCCATCCTGATGAACACCGCCGACGACCTCGGCCAGCCGGGTCCGGACTTCATCCACGGCTACGGGAGAATGAACGCCCTGCGCGCGGCCAAAAGCATCGAGCAAAACCACTTCATGAAGGACAGCCTATCGGTCGGAGAAACCGACACAGTGCGCATTACCGTTCCCGCGGGAACCCATGCCGTGCGGGTAATGCTGCACTGGACGGACCCGGCAGCCACCGTCAACGCCGGCCGCGCCCTGGTCAACAACCTCAACGGAACCCTAGTACAGGGCAGCGCAAGCTGGCTGCCTTGGGTGCTGAATCCGACCGCCAACGCCACCGCCCTGAACACCCCCGCCGTGCGCGCCGTCGACAGCCTCAACACGGCCGAGCAGTTTGAGGTCATCAACCCCACTCCAGGGGACTTTGACCTCATCGTGAACGGCACGGTGGCCGTGGGCGCAAGCCAAGAGTACTTTGTCACGTGGACTTTTGTCGCCGCCGACGTCGAACTCACCTACCCCGTGGGCGGCGAAGTCCTGGTGGCCGGCCAAACGACCCCGGTTCGCTGGGATTCCGAACCCAACGGCTCGCCCTACCAGCTCAGCGCCTCCTACGACAACGGGGCAACCTGGACCGTAGTGGCCAACCCCGGAGCCAACGTCGACCAGGCCAACTGGTCGGTGCCTGCGGGCGTGAACGATCAAATGTGGCTCCGCATTACCCGCGGAACCCAAGGCGATACCACCAACTTCGTAATGAGCCGCATCGGCGTGCCCACCAATCTCAACCACCAGTGGACCTGCCCCGACTCCTTTAAGGTATCGTGGAATCTCGTGGTGGGCGCTGCGGGCTACGTAGTGTACCGCCTGGGAGCAGCCTACATGGATCCGGTCGATACGGTGACGTCGACGAGCTACGTCTTCACAGGCAGCAACCCCAACACGGCCGAGTGGTTCAGTGTAGCCGCCCTGACGCCTGCGGGTCGCGCCGGCAAGCGTGCGGTAGCCGTGGAAAAACCTGCCGGCATTCAAGGCTGCATCGTAACGACTGACGCCGCGCTCTCGGCCATCTTGAATCCAAAAGGCCGGATGCCTAACTGCCAGGCCTTGAGCAGCGTGCCCGTCGAAGTGCGCATCCTCAACCCGGCCACGCAGCTCCTGACTTCAGTGCCGATTGCGGTGCAAGTTGGGACGGGCCCCATTCAGCGCGACACCTTGGCCGTTTCGCTAACGTCCACCCAGTCCGCCAGCGCCCTACTCACGCCCACCCTGAATCTTGCCGGGGTCGGTAGTTACTCGGTGCGCATTTGGACCGAGCTGTCGGGCGACCAAAACCCCTACAACGACACGTTGGTGAGCGTCGTCAATGTGACCTCGTCGGGCACTCCCGTGGGCCTGCCGTACAGCGAGAACTTCAGCACCTTTACCGCGTGCCCAACCACGTCGAACTGCGGCGTTACGGTGTGCGGACTCTCGGGCGGATGGGTCAACGGGACCAACGGCTCTGAAGACCAGCACGATTGGCGCACCGACGCAGGCGGAACCCCGACCGCGGGCACCGGCCCCACCGGCGGCGCGAACGGCGGAAGTCCCACCGACAACTACCTCTACCTCGAGTCTACGAACTGCTTGAATTCAACGGCCCTGGCCTATACTCCCTGCATAAGTTTGGCCAATGCGAGCCTGCCGCAGCTCAGCTTTGCCGCCCACATGCTCGGCAGCACGCAGGGCGAACTCCACGTCGACGTGCTTTCGGGCGGACGCTGGTACCTCGACGTCTGTACGCCGCTCGTGGGCGATAAGGGAGCCAGTTGGATCAACGTCACCGCTTCCCTGTCGGCTTTCACCGGCAATTCGGTGGTGATTCGCTTCCGCGGCATCACCGGCAGCGGCGGCACCAGCGACATCGCCATCGACGCAGTCTCCGTGAGCGAGGTGACTTCGGCACCCGTGGCCGCCATGCAGCTTCCGAGCTCGGCGCCCTGCCTCAATCAAGTGGTGCAGCTATTTGACGCCTCGACCAACAGCCCCTCAACGTGGCGCTGGATCGTCACCCCGCGAACCGGAGTGAGCTTCGCCAACGGCACGGACTCCACCAGCAAAAATCCGTGGGTATCGTTCAGCAACCTGGGAACCTACTCCGTACAGCTCATTACGGCCAACAGCTTTGGCTCCGACACCGCCACCAGCACGGCGGGCATTAACCTCACGGCCGGCGCCCCCCTGCCGTTTGCCGAGGCCTTTGGGCCGTCGGTACCCTTGGGATGGTCCGTCGACAACCCCGACGGCGGAATCACCTGGACCGTGGCCAACAGCATTGGCATTTCGGGCACCACGACCAACGCCATGACGGTGAACTTCTTTAACTACAGCGCGGCCCTTCAGGAAGACCGGCTGGTTACGCCCGGCATCGATTTGAGCGGAACCAACCTCCCGTACCTCGTGTTCGACGTGGCCTATGCACCGTACGACGCGACGTACATTGACGGACTCCGCGTCGAGTACAGCACCAACTGCGGCACCACCTGGCAGCCGACGGGCTACGCCAAATCGGGGTCCGCGCTCGCGACCAAGGCCGCCCAAACCACCGCGTTCACGCCGTCGTTGGCCAGCCACTGGCGCCGCGACAGCATTGCCCTGCCGTCGAGCATTTCGGGACCGAGCGTGAAGTTCCGCTTTGTGGGCGTCAACGGCTACGGCAACAACGTGTTCCTCGACAACGTACAGGTGTACGACCTGGGCGCCACGGCACCGGTTGCGGCCATTTCGGCCAGCGCCACGAGCGACGTGTGCGTGCTCGACACGGTCTACTTTGCGGCGGTCAACCCAGGCAACGCCCTGGCGCAGTGGACCTTTGGCCCCGGTGCGGTACCCAGTGTGGCCACGGGCCCAGGCAACCACGCCGTGTACTTTTTCTCGGCCGGACCCAAAACGGTGACCCTGCAGCTCAACGGCGCCGGGGGCACCGACCGCGATACCATTAGCCTGAACGCGGTGCCCAACCTCAACGGAGCGTGGAGCTTCCAAACCGACAGCGCGTTCATCTTCCGCGGCCTTGCCGCCGTGACGCAGGGCAACGCCTTGGGCT
>JACCDZ012033959.1_pt1 | contig 18703 bp, 17 predicted proteins | sample 7449551 | NCBI WGS metagenome assembly JACCDZ01 (sample SAMN15323452, study PRJNA562643) | freshwater metagenome | isolation source: river surface water | place: USA:Blue River Watershed | collected 2017-08-18
AAGTAGAGCAGCGTCTGATTTGAAAAATAACAATTGGGAATTGATTATTAAGTACAAAATTAAGTACGAAGTTTTGCAAGCAGAAGAAAAGTTACTTTTGAAAAAAGATTTTTGATTTACGATATACGATTTGTGATTTACGGCCAAGATTATAGAAGTGGTTGGTGTGAGATGCTTACCAGTACCGAAGCTTCGGGAGACAAACTAGGCGGTTAGCTTATGTGAATTATTTTGAGCGGAGCGTCTTTATTACAATCCAAGCTATGTTTCTATGTGGTTAGATAAAAACTTATATGACTTATATGTTTAAAAGAGATTCTGAAACGAGTTCAGAATGACAAGAATATAACGTTATTTCCCAATACAATATCTAACTTCTCATAATTGGTAGGTGTTTAAGAGGGTAGAGGTGTACTCTGGGTGTTAAAATATTTGATAAATAGTAGTTAAAAATTATTTTTAATTTTTTCTTCAAAATCTTCTTTTATAAACTCCCAATATTTTCCTTTATAGCAAATAGGGTCGAAATCATCATCTGCTTGGTCAAAATTAGTGAAATTTTGAATAATCAAATCTTTATCATGTGTATATGGATATCGCTGCTCGTGAAAGTCCATCATCTGCATGATACTATAAGAGTCTAATAAATCGTGTAAATCCCAGAAGTCTTTTTTACGACCACCTCTTTGAATGACATCAACTTTCATAGCGATAATTTCTTCAATAGTAGCCATTCTTATACCATCTTCTTCTATAAATGGTTGAATATAAGTATCAGTATAAAATATATCTAATTTTACTGAATTGTCTTTATCTTCTCCAATAAAATAAGCTTTTCCCATTGCAGGCGGAACATCTAAAAAATCAACATATTCAAAATTGCTTTTCAAAAAATCTTCAATCTCTTTAAAATTTAATGTGCCATATTCTACATCACTAAATAAATCAATATCAATGGATTCTCTATGTCCTATTTGTAAACTTAATGCAGTTCCACCAACCAATCTAAATTGAGAGAATTCTTCTGCTGCCATTAATTTTAATAAACTACTTTTAAGCAGTTCGTTTACAGTATTGTAATATATCATTTTACTTATTGTAGATAGTGTAAGGTAAGTTATTTTGGTTTAAAGCTTTTTGGATTTTTTCTTGTCCATAGAAACGAATAATTTCTTTTCTTTCGGTTTCATTGCCTCTTTCAAATATGCGTTGAATAACAGCTCTATACTGTTTTGACCAGTCTATTTTATTAATATCTGTATCCCAAAATAATGATTTTCTTAATTTAGATAGGCTAGGAGAGATTTGTTTTAATTTACTTTTCTCTTCATTTATATCAAAATAGGTTTGAAGTAGCGCTAAAGTTCCTTCTTCTAAACCAAGTCTTTCTTCAATCTTTAAAGCCAACGCTGTATTTAGTTTTCTTTTGCCTTTTGTGATTGCATTAAGTGTTTGAGGATGCTCACCTATAGACAAGGCAAAAGGACGTTGTTGGAGTGCTCTTTTTTTAAATTCGCGATCCAAAATAATTCCAGGATGTATTCCTTTATATTTTTCTAAATAGGTTTTCATAATACAAATGTAAACATTTTTGTTTACATTTTACAAAAATCCTGCCAGAGTTTTGAAACACAATATAATCTCCGCAGATTATGCGGTGATTAGAGGATTTATTCACCGAAAACTTTTAAAACTGACAATTTTTACCGGTAAAGCAGTAATTTTAGTGTCTTTTCCGCTTTTTAAGCTGTTCAGGTATGAAAATCATTCGATTTTACTGGAATAGCGGTAAAAATTAATCTTTACCTTTGAAATAAAGTAAAGAACTGGTTGATTTTGTTTATAAAAAAAAGCGTAAAATTACAAATATGTATCTAGTTTGTTTTTTCTTTTCTCCCAATCAGGCATCATTAGTGTAAGTAGCTTAAAGAAATTATCATTATGATGTTTATGAATCATATGACATAATTCATGCATAACAACATACTCAATACAACGCTTAGGAGTGTGAATTAATTTAGTATTAAAAATTAATTTATCTTTAATCGTACAACTTCCCCAACGTGTAGGCATATCTTGAAAGAATATTTCTGATGGTGTAAAAAAGCGTTTACTAAATTTTTTTATAATTGGTTTCGCTATTTCAGTGATTTTATGGATTGCCCTATCTTTTATCCATTGATCAAAAAGGAATTGTGCTTTTTCCTTATTTTTTACTGAAATTAGAAATAAATTCCCTTTGTATGCAATCTCATCTTTAATCGATTTTTCTACTACTAACTTGTATTGTCTTCCTAAGTAATGTACAGTGTAACCAGATTTAATCTCATAGGAAACTTCAGTAGCATTAAAATTCAAGAAATAGGTTTTTTGTTTTATAATCCAACTTGCTTTCTTTAAAATATTTTCTTTAATTTTTTCCAGAGAAAGTTCTAAAGGGGCTGTTACATATACAGAAGTATCGGGTAAAATTTTCACTCCCAAAGTTTTTCTATTCGAATATTTCAATTCAAATTCAATTGTGTAACTTCCGTAAATAACCTGCTCTTTTCTCATTTTATTTATTTGCAATGGCAATTCCAATAGCTTTTTCAGTTAATTCATCTGCTTTTGACATGGGAACATCAAACATATCCATTAAATAGTCGCCGAATTCTAATTCAATTGAATTAATAATATCGGTACGTTTGTGCCAATCTACCACTTCATAATTTGAAACAATTTTATCAAACATTTTAGTAATCTCAACTTCTTTATTTTCCAAGTTTTTTTCTTCTTTAAAAAGTTGATAAATGGCTATGTTTCTATTTTTATCTTGCAACTCTTCAGGAATATCAGAAGAAGATCCCTTTATGGAATTTTCTTTGATTTCTTTTAATTTCTTAAGAGCTTCAATTTCAGAAAGACGATTAGCACGCATATCTGCAATTGTTTCACTAATTAGTTCTGATAATTTTTTGAAAAGTGCGGGATTAGTGTCAATATTAATTGAAATAAATTTTGAAGTTGCTGCTGCTATTTTTTCAGCTTTAGCGCGAGGACCTATTAGTTTTTCAACTTCCTCTTCAAAAGCATCAGCGTCTAAAATATTTACTGGCTCTACTATACGAATGATCTCTTCGGTAATTACGTGTTGATCTAGTAATTTTTGAAGCTGTTTTTCGTATTGGCTAAAACTCACTTTATCTAAATATACTGAATTTGCCGCCACACGTATACTTGCATATTTTTTAAGATCATCTCTATATTGCTGCATTTCTTTCTCGTTCATTTTATTGTGGAAATCTAATGATGAAAGAGCAATTTTTAGAATTCTAGCAAAAACATTGAATTTATTATAGAAATCATCTCGTACTGCTTGGTCAGATAGTAAAACGATGTATTCATCAATATTTAATTTGTTGATTATATTTTTAAAAATATCTAATACATCGGCATGGACACGAGGTAATTTATTTATTTCTTCGCTGATGTCTGTTAGCGAACCTGCAAGGTCATCAGGATCAAATGAATCAGCATCACCAGAATAGTTTTCAAGTGCAACTTGAAGTTCTTCCATGATACCAGCATAATCAATAATATACCCAAAATCTTTACCTGGAAAGACCCTATTAACCCTAGCAATAGCTTGTAATAATGTATGCTCTCTAAGTTTACGACATAAGTACAAAACAACGGTTTGAGGCACATCAAAACCAGTAAGTAACTTGTCAATAACAATTAATAATTCTATATTTTCTCCATATTCATACTGCTGAATAATCATCTTATCTATATCTTGACCATACTTAGCTTTAAGTAACTCATAATATTGATTTACTTCGGGTGATTCAGAACTGTGAACATCTTCATTATTCTCTCTGGTATCTGGAGCAGACATCACTACTTCTGTTTTGACTTTAGCGATAAGGTCAAATGCTTTTTTATACTTAACAGCTGTTAATTTATCTGGACAAACTACCATTCCCCTAAATCCTGAATGTAGACCCGTTTTATCTTCACCCCAATTGGATTGAAAATGTTCACTAATATCTAAAGCTGTTTGGAAAATATTTTGATCTGTTTTGGAAATTAACCCAGCATTACTCATCTTTCTTTTCAGATCTGCCTTGTGATAATCTTCAACGCCTTCCATAACACGATCTACCCCTTTGTCTAAAGCCGATCTATTTACATCTTGAATAGCTAGACGTCCTTCATATAAAATTGGAACAATAGCTCCATCTTCTACGGCTTCGGATATTGGATAAGTATCTATAATACCGCCAAATTTATTAGCCGTATTTTTTTGTTTTTTCATTAATGGTGTTCCTGTAAATACTATAAAACAAGCATTTGGTAATACTTTTTCCATACTTACATTAAAAACACCATGCTGTGTTCTGTGACCTTCATCAATTAGCACAAAAATATTGTGACTCGTTAATTGATTATCGTATAAGCTTTTTACAGCAGCATCAAACTTATTAATAATGGTAGTGATTACTAAATCACCATTGCCCTGGAGTAGACTCACTAACTGTTTCCCAGACCCCGCATTAATAACATCTACTTCTACTTTTTGTAAAGTTGTAGTTATCTGACGATCAAGATCAACCCTATCGGTTACCAGTATAATCTGTGGATTTGAGATAGTATCCTGAATTTTGCGTGCTAGCATAGCCATTGTAAGTGATTTACCACTACCTTGTGTATGCCAAATTACTCCTCCTTTACGTTTACCGTTACGGACAGGTTTTATTCTGTCAATAATTTTATTGATGGAAAAAAACTGTTGAAAGCGAGCAATCTTTTTGACAACTCCACCTTCAAACAGAATAAAATCTTTAATAATCGCAATTAAACGATTAGGACTCAATAAGCCTTGAATAAAAATATCTTGTTGCGTTGGTGCTACATGCTGTTGATACTTTTCTTGGTAGGCTTTATAATCTGAAGTATTTCTAACATCAGGATGAGCAAAAATTTTTGCTTCAACATCTTTGGATAAAGCCATATTGACAATATTATCTAATTTGTCTTTAAAAGAGTCATCTTTTTCTTTCCATACTGCCCAAAACTCTTCTTTGGTGTTTGTAGTCGCATATTTAGCTTCTAATAATGAAGTTGCCATTAGGATTTGACTGTATACATACAAATTTTGAATACCATTCTCTTGTTGGTTTCTAATATGTTGACTAATCGCCTGTTTAATAGGTTCCTTTATCGTTGGGCTTTTACATTCTATAACTGCTAAAGGAATACCATTGACAAACAGTACAATATCTGGTCTATAGGTGTCTTTTCGGCCTGTGCGCATTACTGAAAACTCTTCTACTACATGGAAATGATTATTTGATAAATTCTCCCAATCTATGTATTGAATGGTATGACTTTTTTTATCTCCATCAACAGATTGTTCTAAAGCATGTCCAAACACGAGTAGATTATAAATATGATTGCAAGCATGAACCAAACCTTCAGCTAGAGGAATTTCTTGAAGTTTTTGGATGGCTTTTTCGATATTAGATGCATCATATTTTGTCCTTTTACTTCCAAGTTTAATATCATTAATGTACATCAATCGATCTCGCAATACATTTGTTAAAATGACATTACTTTCTCTATTATCACGAAGTTGTAAGGTTTCCTCTTGCGTTAAATACTTATAACCCAAATTGATTAACAATTTTAAGGCTGGAAGCTGTGACATATTATCTTCAGTAAAACTCATAATTTATTGGTATATGGTATACTCGACTTTTATTAAGAAACTAAGCGAATTTTACCCGTTAATAATTGCTGCATTAAAGCTTTCTTTTGATCACGCAAATCATCTAATTTTTCTTTTTCTAATTGGATTTCCTTCTCACTAGTTTTTAAAATATTCGCAATTATATTTTGTTCTTCAAATGAAGGAATTACGTATTTAATTTTTGAAAAATTCTTGTACTTACAATTAAGTGTGTCATCAACTAATCCCTGCGAATTTCTCCAAAATAAATTCGTTAACTTACTTGTCTTAAACAGAATTGAAAAGTAATAAGAATTTACATGATTTTTAGGTTTCAAAATTGTATATGCTGGACTGACTATACCTTCCAAACTACTTAAAGCGGAGCGCCCTTGCCACATGCGCATCGTATTATAACCAATATCATCAGCTGCAATTCTTTTATATTTTGACTTATCAGTATTAGAAATGTCACGTTTATTTGAATCCGTTTGCGGATATACCCCACCTTGACCAATAGACAATAATGGCAAATTATCAAATTTTGTTTCATTTCGTTCAGCAAATAAATCGCCTAACTTAACCTCTTTCCACTCATTAGTAAACCCAGGTAAGCGTTTTTTGCCAGTAAGCAGTTGTTGCATTAGGGCTTTTTCTCGATTTTCTTTAACTTCAATTAGTTTTGTTTGTCTTTCTATCGCTTTATCCCAAATAGAAAGGCAATCGGTTATCGATTTCTGTTCTGAAATTGGAGGTAAGATAGCTTTTAAACTATTTAGTGACTCTTGATTAATATTTGTGTTAGCACTTATTGAACTTTTTGCTAATAATCTATTTCTGAATCCATATTCGTGAAAAATATAACGTTTATATGAGTTTTCTAAATCATTATCATTGAATGTTCTAAAACGAATAATAAAGCCACTGTAAACAACCCCTTTTAAATCAACATTTATTAGACTAGTAAGTCCTACACCTTCAGGTTTAACAGAAGATCTTACAAAAAGGACATCTCCTTTTTTTAACGAATAATTTTCTCTTTCAATTGCATTAGAATTTACTAGCTCAAGATTATTACCATCTTGAATAATGGTACTTGCAAATACATTATTAATATTTACAAAAGGGTAACCAATTCCAAAATCTTCTTTGGATTTATTTATACCATTTTTAAATTCTCCTATTCCACGCAATGTTTTTATATTCCAGCCTTCAGGTATCCAACCTAATTCAGTTTGTTTATATCCTTCTTTCATAAAACTATTTAAAAAGTTGAAGGTATTTTTCCATTTCCACTTTCACATCTGCTAACTCTTTTTCGAGTTTTACAATTCGATTTTGGGTAGCTGCTAAATCTATTTCTTGTTCCTCTTTGTAGGTGTCCACATATCGAGGAATATTTAAATTAAAATCATTTTCTTTGATTTCAGCTAAGCTTGCGATATATGCAAATTTTTCTTTTACAATTCCTTTGTCTATAATATGATCATGGAATTGATTAAAAACATCAACAATGTGTTGAATATGATTTTCTCCTAAAAAATTTTGGTTTTTACCCTGTACAAAATCCTTGCTAGCATCGATAAACAAAACTTTTTCTTTGTTTTTTTTCTGTTTATTGAAAATTACTATGGCGGCTGGAATACCTGTACCAAAGAATAAGTTAGATGGTAAACCAATAACAGCTTCAATTAAATCTTCTTGTAAGGTTTGAGTACGAATTTTACCTTCAGAAGCACCTCTAAACAATACACCATGTGGAACCACAACACCTGCTTTACCTGAAGTGTTTAGAGACTCTAACATGTGGGAGATAAAAGCCCAGTCTCCTTTAGATTTTGGAGGTAAACCTCTCCAAAAACGGTTATAAGTATCGGTTGCAGGGTCAAATACATTTGCATGTGCTTGATCTCCATTTTTATCTTCAACAATCCCCCATTTGTCTAAAGAAAAAGGTGGATTTGCTACAACGGTATCAAATAACATTAACTTCCCATTTTCTAAATGTTTAGGATTCCTAATCGTGTCGCCCCAACGAATTATAGCACTATCATAGCCATGTAAATACATATTCATTACCGCCAATGCCCATGTACTACCATTGGCTTCTTGACCATACAGCGAAAAGTTATTATCACCGACTTCACGACCTGCTTTGATTAAAAGCGAACCTGAACCACAAGTAGGATCATAAATACGAGAACCTGGTTCCGATTTAGTTAATTTAGCTAATAAGGTAGAAACTTCTGCAGGAGTAAAGAATTCACCTGCTTTTTTACCAGAATCTGAAGCAAAATTAGCAATTAAAAATTCATAAGCACCTCCAATAACATCATTATTCGCTAAATGAGAAGATGATAGGTTTAAAGAATAAAAATCGTTTAATAAGTTACGTAATCTTGCTAATTTACCTTTAGCATCACCTAAATTAGAGCTGTTAAAATCTATATTTCTAAAAATATTAGAACCATCATGGCCGCCAAGTTTTTCTCTATTGGCTTCCTCTAATTCGGCTAAAGCGTGGTTAATCATTTCTCCAATTTTTGGATTGCTTCGATTTTCATATAAAAAATCGAAACTCGATTCGTCAGGAACAATAAAACGTTCACGCTCTAAAGCTCTTTTTACACGGTCTTCATTTCCATCATATTTTTTTGTGTACTCTGTCTTTTTCTCGTTGTATACATCTGTTACGTATTTCAAAAATAACATGGTAAGGATGTAGTCTTTGTATTGAGAAGGATCTATTGTTCCTCGGAAAGTATCACAAGCTTTCCAAACGGTATTGTTTATGTCTTTTTGAGTTACTTTATTGCTCATTTTTCAGTTTTTTATATGTTAATGCGTTTATATAATTTTCTTTAAGAGTTATTAATTCTTTTTGAATTGTAATTTGTTTCTTTTTTAAAAGATTTAACTCTACAATTTGTTTTTGAGTGTCAAATGTTGGGATAATTATTTCTAAATCTCCTAGTTCTTGTTTAGTAATGGAAGGCATTACTTGGGTAGACATTTTAGAGTTGAAAATTTTCAGCGTTTCTGTATGATTAAGATACCATAATAGAAATTCGGGTAAAATGTGTTTATCTTTAATTGTTATTACTAAAAAAGAAGCACTTGCAATTGTAGACTGATATTCATTTTTGAATAAAGCAGCAAAAAATCGTCTACCTTTTGCATTAAATAAGATTTCATTTTCTTGCAAGAAGTTTTTCGCTATTGATGCTTTGTACAGAACATTTGCTTCTAAATCATTTCTTAAATTTCCATCATCATCATAATCAGAAGTACCAATCATTCTAACATAAGCGTCAGTAAGTTGACTTTCATCATTATTAGCTGTTTTAGAAACTACCATTCCAGAGCGTATATTGACAATGTCTGTTAATTTATGTTTTCTGTTCATTTCTTAATTTTATTAAAAACAAACTCTCTGTTTTGTTTCAGAGCAGAGAGTTTGAATAATTATTAAATATTATGTGGATATTCAGGACCAAGCCAAATCTTGAATTCTAAATATTTTTCATAGTAATATATCCATTCAGAAATCCAAGGTATTACATCTTTTAATTCAATGTATGGTCTGCCATTTAGATCTAATACTGGATGGTATAAGCAGAGTGAACCATCACCATTAAAATGTGTGTCAGGGCATTTTATCAGTTTGTCTGTTTCAATCATTACACGTTCAAATCTACCATTGAAAAATGGAGAGCAATAAATAATGAACTTATATTTTTTCCCATTACTTACTAAAGTTCCTTTACCTTCAAGGAGCTTACCTTTCATTTCAAAATTAATCCAATTAAATGCTCTTTCACATTCAATTTTTGTCTTGTATAAAAAACCAATCCAGTATTTCTGGGCAAATTCTTTAGGACTCAGCATAAAATCCATGGTGACCATTTTGTATACCTGTTGTTGTATTAATAATTCCACTTGAATTTGTAAATGCTTTGCCATTTTGCAATGAATCTAACAGAGAAGATCCTTTTTCAAATCTTTCTTCTAATTTTATTAAAGTTTGAATGTTTTGGCTATAAAAACCATTTCCAAATAAATCTTTATAAGAACTCTCGTTAGTTCCAGTGGTAACAAAAGCACCCCATTTTTTATCAAAATCTTCAACAAATCCTACAAAACTATCGTAATGTTTGTTTTCCCATGAGTCAGTAAAATTTTCTCTTTTACTTTTTTCTTCATGATTATCAATAGGATTGTAAACAGCGAATTTTATTCCATATAATTTATAATCAGTGACTAACTTTTTTAATTTTTGCACTGCATTGTTCAATGCTTCCTGAATTGAAAAATTTCCCTCATGACATTGTGCTAGTAGAGTAGTAAGTACAATACTAGAAATAGCTGGAGTTTTTGATTTATCTTTATTTTGATAATACAAATCTCTGTATCTTTTCATGATTTGAACTGTACGTTGTAACGGAGTTTTCAAATAAGCATCTAATGGCAAATCTTCTGTTTCTATTTTGGCTTCAAGTAGCATGTTATAACGTTCTTGAAGTAAAAAGTTAGATTTGTTTTTTTCTGAAATCTCTTTAAACCATTCGCCATATCCTTTCGGATTTGTTCTAGACCAATTTACTCTGTACTTATCCTCTGGAATCATAAGTCTATCATTATTTATTGTAATAATGCAACCAGGTAAAATATCCATATGAAAATCACTGTTGTAATCAATACGAACACAACGATTTTTTTTCACTAAAAGTTGTTTGTAGGTGTCGTTATTGCTTAGTACACGATATAATTCATTATAAATTTCAGAAGGGCTATGATTTAAATAAGAGTCCTCAATGTGTAATACAATATCTAAATCAAATTCTTCACCAGAAAGAGGTTTAATTGTTGTGCCAATAAGTAATGAACCTTGTGCATAGACATTAATAGTGTAATCTTTAAAAAAAGTTTCGTCATTTGATAAAACAACATTTACAGCTCTATATGCTGTTTCCATTTGTAGTTTTCGTGTTGCATCTAATTCTAAATTAGCTGCTGTGATGGCTAAAAGCTCATCTTTTCTATATTCATCTTTTGTATATTTTCTCATATTATTTCTCATTAATTAAGTATTTAGCATGTTCTCCAATCTTAGCGATTTGTTCTTCGTTTTCAATCACCAGAAGTCTTTCGATTTCGCTGATATCAACTAAGACAAATTCATCTCCCAGTTGGCGAGGATTGCTAAGAAGTTTTTTTAATTCGACTTCTTGTTCCTGTGTTGGGTGAAATTCAATAATGTCATAAATTAGGACCTCTTGACATTGATGAAAAGTACTATAATTGAATACTTTCATTACTTTTTGTATCTTTTCGAATGATTTTTTACGAAAAACATCCGCATCAAGAATTTTGGTTTCAATAAGTTCTTCTTCAAATTCTCTATCGAAAGTAATTTCTCTATCTTTCTGAGATTCAAACCACTTTATCACATCCAAAACATATTTACCTTGTATACGAAATCGTAAGTCGTCTCTACTAACATTATCAGTCTTGATACCTTTATTAGGACAATCTTCTTTATATCCCCATTTCCTGAATTCAGAAAAAGAATTAAACTTTTTATAAACTCCTCCAACGGGTTGAAGCTGTTCCTTGATACGATGACCACGAACTAGTAAAAATTTTGAAGTTCCAGGAATTTTAATCCGGATTAAATAACTTATTGAAAATCTAACATCCTGGTTTTTGATTTTAGTAAAATTGGATTGTAGATAGGTATATAAATGGTTTTTATTATCTAACAACGATTCAGTTGCTTTTTTTATGATAACTTTACCTGCAGCCATACCTATAGCTGATAAAAAAGTTTCTAACATAGGTTTAATTTTAAATATTTTTTTTAAAAAAAACGCTTAAAGAAGTATTAGCTTGTCAAAAACTTGCGAGAAATAATAAAAACATATAACTTTGCAATAACAATAAAAGACAATAACACTTGTGTCATAATAAGGTGACTAGCCTTTAGTTAGAATTGTTAAGCTCAATTCCGATACTTGTAAGTCGAAAAATATTTTCAGGCCACTCTAAATTGGTAGTTTAGAGATGGCTTTTTTTTTGTAGTACAAATGTATGAAAAATAATTGGATTTACAAAATAATATTTAAAGTATTTTTTGTACTAAATATTTAATCACTTGTAAGGCCTTGGTTTTATTGTGATTGTATTTAAAATATTTTAAAGTGTATTTTTCGTGTAATAAGATTAAACAACTTTATCATCTTAAAGTAAACCGATTTTTAAGAAATACCAATAGCTATTAATTTTACCACTATAAAATTATTTATAAGATTAATTATAGTAGGAACTTGAGCAATGCTAATTTATTTAGTGTTTTTCAGTTGTAAATTATGTAATTCATTTTTGTTCTATAATAAACATACATGAAAGTTTTTTTTAAAAGATAATGAAAACTGTAATATTTTATAAAATCTATTTTGCTTTTAACTTTAATTCTTAATTTTACAGCAGAAAATATATTAATCGCGTAAGCTATTAATTTGGTAAAAGAAAACTAGGAATCTTCTCAACAACCAAACTTAATAGACTTACGCCTGTGCAAAATACTTGCGTGGGCGTAGTCATTTGGTTGTTGGGTCTCCTAGTACCTCTTTTACTGATGGCTATTGCTTCACGCATTTTTTTTGTACTTATGAAAGGAAAAAATAAAACTTCCGAAAACTTTAAGTTAATTCAGCCATTTGTAAACTTACTTTTATTTGACAGTAATGATTCTCCAGGCTATGATAATTCATATTTTGAGAAATTATCTGTAAGGTATGTAAAATGTAGAAAAGATTTCGAGAAAGACATAGATCCAACTAAGTCTTCTTATTTTGTTGAGAAGTTAGAATTGTATTTTAGTCAACTTTCTATTAATGATAGAGAAAAGCTAAGTCAGATAATTATGGAAAATGATTTGGTAGTGGAAACCTTATTTATTAGCTACATGTTGGATAATAAAATCATTATGGATATAGCAGCTGAAGATAATGAGAGAAGACATTTTTTTAGTTTTTTAATGGAGCTTATTAAGTTTAGAATTGACGGAAAAGTAAATAAGTATAACTACTTCTATTTTGCACTATTGTTTCAGAAAATATTTTATTTTGAAATGACTAAAAAAGAAGAGATTTCATTGTTAGAGTATGAAAACATTGTTAAACATTTTTCGAAATTTAATTTTCTAAATTGATAAAAGGAGAATTGGTTAATGACCAATTCTCCTTTTATTCCCTTCTGGTTTATTTATAATTTTTTCAACTACTTTTTTCTTTTCATCATAAAGATTTTTTAATTTGTGGTTTTCTAAGAACTTTTGAAAACGTTCAAATAATTCTCTGTTAAATTCTTGTCGATAAAAATCTTTGTATATCAATCCTTGAATAACTAGAAAATCTTTGTGTTCAATATTTATCTGATCGTTAATAATCTGTTCAAGATTTTCAATTTCTTTTTGAACTTTAAACTCAATTGCCGACAAGTGTTTCTTTTCAGATTTAATGCCTCTTTCCATTTTTAAAGATTCAGCAAAATAATCTTGAATTTCAGATAAGTTATCTTTGCTCCATTTAATAGATTTTCCGGAATCTCTGTTGATGTTTTCGACAACAAGATGTGCGTGTAGATTTGGTTTCCAAACGTCACTCTTTTTATCATAATGACCTTCATCTCTATGGATATGAAGTTCTTTGACTCTTACGCTGAATTTAGTGCCAAATCCTCGACTTACAGCTACTAAATCTTCATTAGTATGTTTGTCAGTAAAGAGAAAGACACCTTCAATTAAGAATTTTGCTTTTGATTGAGCAGATCTTCCAGTTTTCTCTTTGATGATGGTTTTAAATTTTTCTATTACTTCAGGGTGTGGAGTCATATCTCCGTAAGATTTATTCAAATGAGTTAAATCTTTTCTTACGTAGTCAAAATCTCGTTGTCTTAAATTATGTGATTGACTCGTATTTTTTATGTTTTCAAAATGGATTGAGCTTTTAGTCATAAGTCTTAATTTAAAGCGTCGCAGACCCCCTCGGGAGAGCCCACAACTAGAGATTTTTCTTCTCTAGTTCTAGTGGGCTATAACTTCTTCGAATGGTTTACCTGTTTTGCGTATTAATATGATATTCATTAAAGTCTTTGTGTTTAGAATAAATGTTACTTTTATCGATACAATTATTATATTTTTTTAGAGTTTCTTGAGTAAATGTTTTACCAGGATTATCATTGTCTAAATACAATTCAATTTCTTCATAGCTCAATAAAATTTCAACACATTTGTTTATCATTGCTACTGAATTAAGAATCAGAAAATCTAAATTTTTAGTGTTGTAATGGCTGCTATTTTTATAAGATAAATAATCCATAAATCCTTCAAAAATTAAAAGCCTATTTGAGTTGTTTTTAATTATGGTTATGTCTTTCTTCCCAATGCAGATTTTGGTGTACTTAGAACGTAATTCATAACCTAGACTATTATTTTGAAATGCGATTGCAAAATAATTTTGCCCTTTAAGAGTATAATGCAATTCTTTCAAGTTAGGTTCTTCTTCATAAATATTTATATTTCTATTTTCTAAATATTGTTTTAAAGCATAGTGTTGAATTTCAATTACTTTCGTTATTTCAATTTCACTAATTGTTTCATTTGTATTTGATTCAATACTTTTTTGCTTTTGAAAAGAAAAAATAGTTTCATCTGAATAATTATTTAGGAAATTCAATACTTCTGAAATCGTATAGTTGAACTTCATTGAAACAAAATCTATTATGTTTCCACCTTTTTGAAGTCCATGATCATACCATCTATTAATTTTAGTGTTTACTTTAAATGATGGTGTTTTTTCATCTCTAAAAGGACTTAAAAACCATATGTCAAAACCATTGGTTTTTGATGGTGTATAATTCATTTTTTGTAGCACCAATTCAATTGGAATTTGTTTTGCTTTTTCAATATTCATTTTTACTTTTATCTAAGTATTTACTGATTTTGCTTACCTACTTACCTAAACCAGTAAAATCAATTGTTTGCAATATTTTTTTAAATTACCTATTAGTTACCTAGCTACCTCATATTTAAGGTAAGTATAGGTAGGATAATTTAGATATACTTACCTATAAAAAAGACTTATTTTATAGGGTTTAAGGTAACTAGGTAAGTTAGGTAAGTGGTTTTCTTAATTATTCATTATTTCTACAGGACTAATATTGAATTTTGGTTTTGCTAAATAGCCATATACTTGCTTCTGTGGGTGTTTTATTCTGCTAAACTTAAATCCACTTAATGCTTTACCAATTCTTTCTCTATTGAGTTTTAATCCCAATGGAATTAGTTTCGTCATTATCTCGGTTGCTGTATTGAAATGGCTAATATTATCCGTTTTTTCGAAGTACTTAATTACCATTTCTTGTTCGATGGTAAGGCTAGTGTATTTTTCATTTCTCTTTTCATTATCAATAATATCTTGCTGCGTTAATTCCGGTTCAAAGTTTTTGTCATGATAAGCTAAATAGTAAGCTTGACTCCAGGCATCATCAATCAATATTTCTTTTGAGTAGTTGAAGTCAATTCTTCCAATAACATCAAAAATTATCCATCTAACAGAACCAGTTTCATCAGTAAGAAAATCAACCATATTAGTTGAGCCAACAAAAGAACAAATTCGAGGTAAGTTTTCAGCTCTGCGCTCGTAGGGTAGACGCTCGTTAATGAAAACCTTACTAATTAGTGATTTCAAATAATTCACTTCAGTTTTTCCTATTACTGACAGTTCTTCCAGATTTATTATTAGGTTCTTACACATTTTAACTCGAGAATCTTTATCGGTTCCGATATCTTCAGCGATATAATTTGATAGTTTATTAGGAATGAATTTTTGAAAATAGGTTGATTTTCCAGCATGTTGGTCGCCATTTGCCAAGACCAAACAATGTTTGTTTATTTTATCTTTTTCAAAAGCACATATAACGGCCCTAGCAAACCATTTTTTTAAATGATAAGTAAATGCTTCATCATCGTTAGTTTTTACATAAGAAGCTAATTTTTTTATGTAATCAATTTTGCTATTCCATTTGGGTAGCTCTAAAAAATATTCTTTGATTGGATCATATCTTTCAATTAAGTTTGATTTGATAAGAATTTCTAGCTTATTGTAATTGGTTTCAATATTGTTCCTGGTTAATTCGATTAGTAATGAATTAAGATTTAATGATTCCCAATTATCACTTCCAATTATGTTTATCTCATAATCCAATGAAATGGTATTGAAGCGAATTCTATATTTAGAATTAATGTATTTTATAATTCTATCAAATATGGTATTTGATACCGTATCAGATTGATACAGTATATTTTGCGATTTGTTTTTCATACAATAAAAGAATTATTGTATATTTGCAGAGCACATATACAAAGAGATTAAAAAAAATATAGACACAATTGAACTGCGAATTCAATTGTGTCTTTTTATTTTGTTGTAGATGTATAGTTAAATGCTTTTTGCTCGATTTGTGAAATAGATGCAGATTTATTCTGAAGTAGAAAAGTATCTATTTCGTTTTTTTGAAAGAATAAAGTTTTACCGTTTGGTTTTGAATATGGAATTATATTCTTGTGAACCAATTTGTATATATAACTACGTGAGAATCCTGTATAGTTAATTAAATCTTCAACGGTTAAAATTTGTTTAACACTACTAACTAGTAATGTCTCAAGCTTATTAAGCTTTTCAATAATGATTGTTTCATTTGCTTTCATATCGTTTCATCTTTTAAGATTATGAAAGCAAATGTCAGTATTGGAAAGATAATTGAAAATAGGGTAAAGAGTAATAAAATGGTTATTACTCTATATGCTTATATGGAATCCAATCATTGTAAGATTTATTCAAGCTCTCAAAAGAAATCTGTTGGTCGTTTTTGGAGAAATTTTTTATTATAAAATTTATAAATTCTTTTCGCTTATCTTTTCTTAATCTTATAATTCCATCTTTGATAAAGTTTTCATGAAATAAATCAAAAATGTATCCATATGTAATTTGGCCACTTCTTGAATCTGCTGTAGATTTCATTCCTTTGAGATCTATCCATTTAATCTTTTTTTCTAAATTATTACCTCTTGATATTTCAATTAGACTGTTAAAATCCAAAATAGCCCTTTTATCTTTTACTAAAAATTCATAAATATTAGAAACTTCATCATCTGATGTTTTATTGAATTCTAACAAACTTGTTTTTTTATCCTTTCCTTTTTTTTCAAGAGGAAAGAAGTTTACATATATAGTTACAAATTGTATTATAAATATTAATATTAGATAAATAATTAAATCCCATAAAGAGAGTTCGGTTGATTTTAATAAATCATAAGTGAAAATAAAAGTTGCAACGAATGAAAGCATTGACATAAATAATCTAAATCGGTCTTTTTTTGGATTCCAAGTGCTTTTTGTACATGTGATATATTCAATTACAAATGCATAGTTTTTGTAGAATAATATGGCCAAATGTATTATCAAATTAAGAATTAGAATTGAAATCAGTATTTTGAAAAAATTATCCATTTTTAATTATTTTTTAATGTTATTTCTGGAATTAAATTAGCTGCTTCTTTCATTTTTTGGTCTACTATCTTAGCGTAGATAGCTGTTGTTCGAATTTCACGATGTCCCAGGCGTTTTGATACGGTATAAATATCTGCTCCATTTTCAAGTAATAAGACAGCATTTGTATGTCTAGCGCTATGGAAAGTGATGTGTTTAGAAATAGCTGCTCTGTTGCACCAACGAACAATTTCATTATTGTAAACAGCACCATACTTTAAGCCTTTAAAAACTCTTTCCGATGGGTGTTGTCTTTCACCTAACAATCCTCGGGCTTGTGCTGATATGTATAAATATTCTACGCCTTCAGTTTTTTCCTGGCGGAAATTCACTCTACTAACTCCGTTGTCTTCATCTCTAACTTCAGACCAAACCATTGTATTTATATCAGACCAACGTAAACCACTTAAACAAGAGAATATGAATGCTCTTTTTAGTACATCATATTTGCAATCAGTACTTGCTAAAACTTGTAGTTCTTGATGTGTTAAGTATTCTCTTTGACTTTCAGCCTGTTCAAAAGATTTAGTCTTTGAAGCAAAATTTATAGATAAGTAACCATCATCAAATGCTGCTCTAAGACTTGCTTTAAATTTATTGTAATATGAATATTTAGAATTTAGAGATAGGAGAGTGTCGCTTTTTGTTTTTGCTTCTTTCTCAAAATAATTTCTAACTCGTTTAACGAAGTTTTCATCAATTTCTTCAAATAAAAGATTTGGACTTATACATCTTTTTAAATGAACTAGGGTAGCGGTCCAATTCCCGTAATTTTTTGGAGAATCAACTTTTTCCTCTGCTTTTTCTGAAAAGTAGTCTAAAAATCTTCTTTTAGATTTAGAAGTGTTTTTTATATCAAATTTACCTTGAAAGAATTCGGCTTCTCTGATTGAAAGTATCTGTTTACTTAAAAGTTCATTTTCTTTGTTTTCTTTCTTTTCAGCAGCAGTTTTAGGATTTTGATGTAAGTAAAGTTTTAAATACTCAAAATCTCTAATATGGATTCTTTTACCATCTTTGTCAAGTTGAGAACCTTTGTAATATTCAATGTATAAACTAAGCTTGTCATTATTGATTTTCTTTTTTTTGAGAGTAATCTTCATAGGTGTACATTTTTACACCTTTTAAATCTAAAGGTGTACATCAGATGTAACAAATGTACTAATAAGGGAAATCATAAACAAGTAGAAATACTTGTAAAGTATTGTAGGTCAAGTAAAAGACATCAAAGAAAACTAAAAGAAAGTAAAATTATTTCCCGATACAAAAATTCGCAAAAATATTACCAAGTAACTCATCGTTAGAGACTTGACCCGTAATTTCTCCAAAGTGGAATAAGGCTTGTCGAATGTCAATCGCCATAAAATCAGAAGAAATG
>JACCDZ010242330.1_pt1 | contig 18701 bp, 10 predicted proteins | sample 7449551 | NCBI WGS metagenome assembly JACCDZ01 (sample SAMN15323452, study PRJNA562643) | freshwater metagenome | isolation source: river surface water | place: USA:Blue River Watershed | collected 2017-08-18
AGATTTATAAACGTTATTACTCTAAACGTAATTTCAATTCTAAAGAAGAAGTAAATTATCTGATTGAACATCTGGTAATTGACCTCGACTATACGATGGATAAACAAACAAGTGAATATGCAGAATTTGTTGACCGTCAAACTGGAAACATCCGCTATGTTTTCTGGGTGAATAATTCTGTAGAAAAATATTATAGGGAATATCTAACTAATGCAAAGGTTGACGATTCACTCCTAAATTTTAAGGCAACGCCTTATTATTATTTCCAACATTAAACTTGATTTATTAATATTTGTTTATATTTAATTTATAAAAAAATTACATATACACAATGCGCATCAGGTCACCGTAAGAATTCTTCACACGACGAATGGACTTGGTATCAAAATACCAAACCCGTTGGTTCCAAAGAGACTCCATCTGTTCTTGGGTTAGCTCCAGTTCCTTTGGAAAGAAAGCGACTACTTCATCGTAGTTCTTACGGTTTCGCAGGCGAGTAAAAAACTCTTCACGTGTGTTATAATGACCGTGAATTTTTCCACTCTCGAAACCAATAACAACAATCTGATTAATTTCTTTGTTAGCGAGTTGTGCTAGAGTAGAGACATATCCAGGGAGGAAATCGCCAGGCATACATAACATAATCTATATATAAGATATCAATATTTCAATTTTTAATTTGATTATTCAAATTAAAAATTAAGGGAATATAATGAGTTCAATTTTTTATCAATTATAAATCAAGATTTGCAATTACTTGCGTTCTCTCTTTTAAATCTCTTAATATATATTTTCCATTTTTTACTTCATCTTCACTTAATATCATTACATATCTTATTTTATTTATGATACAATCTGGTATCACTTTTACTAATTTTTTATCTGTATCATCAAATGAATATAAAATTGTTTTATTTTCTTTTCTCATTTTTTCAATCATTTGTAATTTTATTTTATAATCGACTATTCCTAATCTTGTGACATAATAAATATCTTTCCATTCAAATTGATATGGAGTTTCCATTAATGATATCATTCTGGATATACCAAATGAAATACCTACTAATGATTTATTTAATAATTTATCATATCTACCTCCAGCAATAATTGTAGAGTCGCCTTTATTCCATTTAATTTCCCAAACAAAACCAGAGTAATAATCTAAACCACGAGCTAAAGAATTTGTAAATGTTAATTTATCATCAAAATTCCATATTTTAGCTATATCTAAAAGCATATTCCAATTTTTATTTGTTTCTTCATTACTAGGTGTATTTTTTTCTAATTCATTACGTAGTTTTACTAAATCGATTTCACTGTATATATTTTTAAATTCATTCTCAAGTTCTTCAAATTTTTGTTTATCTAGTTTATCTATGGTAGGGCACATTTTTTTCCATAAATCTTCAGGGACGCCAACATTTTCAACTAATATTTTTTTCATATTGTTAATATCATTAATGTAAATCTTATAGTTATCAATTCCTAATTCATTTAATATATCAACCGCCATTTTTAGTAATGTAGATTCTGCCATCATAGTTTTATTATCTTCTCCTAGAATATCAAAATCACATTGATAAAACTCACGAAATCTTCCTGATTTTTCATTTGGATTATCGCGACGATATACTTTACCGATACTATATCTTTTCATTTTTTCTATTCTATTTTCTAATATATAACGTGTAAATGGAACTGTAAGGTCATATCTTAATGTTAATGATTCGCCCCCATTTTCTTCAATATTGTAAACTAGTTTTGTTTCGGCTTCTTGACCATATTTTCCCAGTAAAACATCCGTTCTTTCAAAAACTGGTGTTTCTAAATATTTACCATCGGTGTTAATGAAATGTTTTTCGATAATATCTTTTACGTATTTAAATTTATCATAATCTGACCCAACAAGATCTTTACATCCTTTTGGTATTTTATACATATTTATTAGTAATTATATTTATTTATGTATATATTTGTATATCAATTTTTATGTCTATATAAAAAGATGTCCATAATTTGATTATGGATAGTGCTATAAAAATTAGGAAAATGTATATGCCTGGATTTGAATTTCCAGAATGGGTTATTGATGAAAAACATTGGGATAATCATAAATTCGACGATACTATTGTTTTTTGTAATAAACATGATTCTATTGAAGATGTTGAACTAATGATAACACAAAGAGAACCTTGTAATATATCTAATAGAAGACTATATGATGAAAACAAATTAAAAGAAACATTTGGTTGGGATAAAGGAGCATATAGTTTATCTACCAAAGATAAATTAATGCCAAATATATCAATTTATTGTAATGCAACAGTAAAAACATCTAATTCTTTTATCAATGTACATGTAATTAATTTAGTGGGTTTTGCATTTGATTCATATACTCAACCAGATAATATTTATTTCAATAAGAAACCTCTTGATGTTTTAGTATCATATAATAAAAAGATGTGGGAATATGCATTTGTATGTGCTTTAAAATTAAAAAAAGAAAACAAAATAAATAAAATTAATATTTACAATGTTGGAGGTGGAGCTTTTGCAGGTGAACATAAATATTATTTCATAGAAAAAATCTTTGAACCAAGTTTCTTACCATTAGTCGAATTATTTAAAAAATATAATATTGAAATACTTGGATATAACTTTGAAAAGAAACAATTTAATGGAGGACCAATACCATATATCTTTGATAATGCTGATGAAAAATATGAAGACACTTTATATGTCAATGCATGGGACCCTTGGTCATTAATTGGAAATGGAAATTCAGGAGATCGTTCATTAGATGGTGCTTGGGGAAGATGTTCAAATATGAGTGTTTTAGGATGGTCATTAACGAATAATAAAATAAAAATCATTCAAGTATAAATTAATTTCTTTTTAGAAGATAATATTCATTTTCTATTTTACGTATATTGATTTCACTATCTGGTAGATTTATTATAATATTTTTTTCATTTAGTAATAATAAATCTTGTTCATTTGGTTCTCTGTGATGTTCAGTAATTTTTACTTCTGAATCTCCTTCTCTATATATCATTAAAAATATAGATTGTTTATTCCCAAGTAAAAAAAATGGAAAGTCAATATTACATAATTTAAAATTTTTAATTATATCAGTATTATTTGGATATTCAACATCCATAATATACATTCCTGTACAATTTACAATTATTCTACTAATATTTTTACTTTCAATGTCAACTGATTCTAACACATCTTTACATAACTTTATCTGTGTTGGTTTTCCATTAGCAATTGGTGTCATTTTACCAGTATAATATTCAATATCACAATTAATTCCAGTATGATGAATATAATGTTCATAATATGGAAGTGGTTCCCGTTCATATTTACAAAATTGATTGCCCATATAGTTTTATATTATTAATTCTTTAAACAGAAGGATCGAATAATTGAAATCTAAATATTTTAATATATAATTATATAATTATAATATGAAGAAATTATTTAAAAAATTAAGTAAAACAGTAAATGTATATTCTAATTTAATTGATACATTTATCGAAGAAAAAGATACTAATAAAAAATTCATTATTTATGATAAAATTAAAGAGCAACATACAATCTATTTGGAAATTAAAAAAGAACTAAAAGAAGCAAAAATAGATTTGACAGATAACGATGATGTTCAAAAATTTAAAGATTATCATCAAAAATTACAATTACATGAAAGAGAATTATTATTTGATGGTGTAAATGTTAAAGAAAAACTAGTTAAAAATAATGATGGTTATTTAGATAGAGCATCAGAAATAAATAGAAATACAACACAACAATTATTAGATGGTTTAAGAATTGTTGAAGAAACAAGACAAATTGGTCAAACTACTGTGGAAACTTTAGAAGATAATAAAGATAAAATAAAAAAGATAAATCATAATTTAGATGAAACACAAGGTGAATTAAAATTAGCTAATACACTGATGACGCGTTTCTTAAAAAGAATAGCAACCGATAAAGTTATTATTGCTTTTACAACATTAGTTTTCGGTGGTGCAACTGGTATCGGTTTGCATAGTGCTGGTATTATTTAATTCAATAGATTCAATAATTGGAATAAATCGTCCGTGGCTTTTTTTAACTTTTAAAAATGGAATAATTTCAGTTAATATATTTACTCTAGACTTATTCTTTTCACATAATTTTTTAAATACTGTAACATATTTAAATCTTACATTTTCTTTATTCAGATAATCTAAATTATCTTTCCAAGAAATACCATTATCAAGAAGTAAAGATACAAATTTATAATAAACACTAATATCAAGTGAATTTATCTTTTCAAAATCATAAGGAAAACTATCTAATATATGTTCCTTAATTTTTCCAAAATCTATTTTTAGATTATTAATATTATCTAACAAAAATGTATGATATATCTCTCTTGTTAAATTTATTGTCAACACATTGTATATATCAATTTCAGAAAATTTACACTGTTCGTATAACCATTTCAATACTCCGCTCGTATCCCTACTATTTCTTACAAGAAAATTAGAAAATACATCAAGATTACATTGTGCAAAGTCTTTATTATTAATATCTTTCCTGATATTATATAAAAATTGTGTCATTTGTACTGGTTTTGATATATGATTAACACTAATAGATTTAAATGCTTCATCATAAACTTTGATATTAATTGATTCTTTAGCGTTTTCATGTAAAAATTTCGCAACTTTATAATTATCGTGTGCGCATGCTTTTAGAAAACAAGTAGTATAATCTGTTATCTTATTTAATTCAAATAACCATTTTATTAATTCAAAATTATCATAATAAGTTTGAACATATACAATGTGCATAGCATGTTCATAATACCAATTAGTAATATTATAAGCGGATGTATTAGAATACATATCTAAATATTTAGCAACTTCGATTTTATTACGGCGACATGCTTTTAGAAAGCCTTCGTTGTATGTTGTATTAGTTATGGAATCAAAAGCCGAAAATATACTTTCCAAAAAGGATAGATCATTTTTTAATAATCTTTTCACTTCATTTAAATCACCATTTTCACAACTAGCAAGAAAATTATAGGTTAAATAATTCATTACATAATTATATATAATATAATGAATCATTACATCAATTTTTTGAGATTTCTTTATAAATCTAAAAAATTAGTGTGAACTCTTTAGAGTGAGAGAACAATTTTTATCATTAATATAAAGAATATATAAATTTAAAAATTATTAAATAACATAATATAATGGATAATTATGATTATATTATAGTAGGAGGAGGTCCAACTGGTATGACATTATCATGGATATTAAGTTCTAATAATAAAAAAATATTATTAATTGAAAAAGAATCAGTATTAGGTGGATGTCATAGAGTACAAAGAGTTGATGGATATTTTTCAGAACATGGTCCAAGAGTATATTCTGATTCTTATTTACAATTTAATGATATATTAAATGATATGGGAATTGATTTCAAACAAATATTTACAAGATATAAAGGTAATATTTCTAAAATAGATAACAAGACAGTTTTATCACTATCAAAAAAAGAAAAATTAGCATTAGTTAAAGCATTTTTATTTATGGCTTTTCATTCAGATTATGGTAAAAAACAATCAATTAAAAAATTCATGATTGAACATAATTTCACTGAAGGTACAATGGATTATATCGAAAGATTATGTAGATTAACAGATGGTGCGTCATCTGAAGATTATACATTATTCCAATTTTTACAATTAATGAATCAACAATATTTCTATAAATTATTTCAACCAAAAATAGCTAACGATAAAGGGTTAATAAAATTATGGCAGAATAAATTAGTTGAAAATGGAGTTAAAATATTATTAAAAACAGAAGTATTAAAAATAAATAAAGAAGATAATCAAATTAAAGATATTGTGATAATTAAAGATGGTATTCAATTAAAAATCCCAGTTAAAAAATTAATTTTAGCGGTCCCACCAAAACCATTACATAATATAATTTCATCATCATTAGAATTAAATGATAGTTTTGGACCAATAAATAAATTAAAAGAATGGAAATCTAAAAATAGTTATTTTGATTATATTCCGTTAACATTTCATTATAATTCAGAAGAAGTTAAAATACCTAAAAAAGATGGATTTCCTAGAACTCCATGGGGTATAGGTTTTATAATTATATCAGATTTTATGGATTTTAAAGATGAACCATCCAAGCAATGTATAAGTATATGTATTTCAATGACTGATGTTCCTAATGAAAAAGGAAAAACAGCAAATCAATCATCAATAGAAGAAATCATAGAATATGTAAAAGAACAATTACCTATGTTTCCCAAACCAGATAAAGTAATAATATCTCCTCAAGTAGTTAGAAGCGGTGATAAATGGATTAATATGGACACAGCTTATGTTGTAACAACTGAAAATAAATTTTTGGATTATAAAAGCAATATAGATAATTTATATGCAGTTGGTATTTTCAATGGTAAAAGTAATTATCATTTCACATCAATAGAATCTGCAGTTCAAAATGCTGTTCACTTTTGTAAACAAGAAATCCCTGATTTAAAATATAAATTCGAGGAAAAACATTTAAATGAAGTCAAATATATAATTTATGATGTTTTATTAATTTTATTAGTAATTATAATGATATTCATTATAAAGAAAATAAATAGTAAATAAACTAGTTTATAATAGAAAATATCAAGTTTTAAATAGTAAATAGATATTTATAAAAATATTTTATAAATATTTATATATAATGTCAAAGAAAGAAAAATTTATGGATAAACAAACATATGTTCATTGGTTATTTGATGTATTCCCCGATGATTCAATTAGAGGTGCAACTATGATGAATTCATTAATAAACATGAAAAAATATGTTTTAGACCAAGAATTATTTCAAAGAATATTTGATTTATGTTATAAACACCATTCCAAAAAATTACAAGAAAATATAACTTCAAATGTTTGTGATGCTATCGAAATATATAACAGAGTATATTCTGAGAATTTCCAATTAATAAAAAAAATTCGTGATAGATTTAGTAAAGAAAGTGTACATAGATGGGACCCAACATCATATTCCCATAGATATTCATCTTATAATTTATCAGGAGAAATTTTTGATGAATTAGTTTCAAAAATAGATGATTATGGAGTATTCATGAAAGATGGTAGATATAGAGATTTTTTCTTATGGCCTCAAGGTGTACAAGTTTTTAATAATGATCAACAACCAGGAGGTGGGCATGCAATAGGCACTTTTTATAAAAAAATAAAAGAAGGTCCGATAACTAATCATGATGATGATAATGATTATGTGTTTTATATAGTAAATGCTGGAGCTGGTAGTGATTATCAAAATAACTTAGACACACAAGTAGAAAATTATGGTATTGTAGGTATTAAAACATCATTAAATAAATTAAAAATGATTTATACCCTATTATTAAGCACTTCTCATAGTGCTGAATTAGATGAAAATAATGATGCAGAAATAAATGAATTTATAAGAGGTCAATTAAGTTTAGACGAGTTTTATTATTTTTTATACAAGATTCTATTATCTGATCATACAAATTTAAATGATATTTTAAATGAAAAATTACCAACAACATTCATTGGGAATTCACCAAAACTATTTGAATATACAGTAATACCTTTACAATTAATAGGTAATTGCACATTTAATTCTATTTTTTATACATTTGATTTAGTATTTAAATATATGACTGGTTCTTGCGAACATCAATTATCAAGAGAATCTGCTGAATTTTATAATTCAGGTAAAGTAGCATTATTTGAACTATTTGCAAATGAAATATTAGAAGAAACTAATTTTAAAAATAAAACTGCCTTGGTAATAAAAATGAACGAGACATATCAATTATTAAAAAGAGATGGTGCATATGATTTGAATGATTTTACAAGACAAAAGAAAGATGAACATTATCAATTATCTCAAGAAATTAATAATAAATTAATTAATTATGTAGAAGTAGCTAACGAAATTAAATTATTAAAGCCAGAAGAAAGTAAGGGTTATATTGATGAAGTAAAAGAATTTTGTATTAATAGTAATTTTAGTTTTGATTTGAAAGCACCAAATAATAACACATTAGTTGTATTAAATACCTTAATAGAAAAATTAGAAGAAACATTAACTTTCTTAAAAACTGAAACATTCAAAATAGAAAAGTTAGTAATATATTTACATCATTTATATAATTGTGTTGCATATATTTCAATGATAAGAAATAGATTTGAAGATTTCATATTACCAAGATATTATCAAACTGAAACTATGAAATTATTTAAAAAATTTATCAAGTTAGTTGAAAATGATAATGGATATATATCAGCAAATAAATCATATTTTACAAAATATGAAAATAGAATTTGTATATTATTGAAAAAAATTACAGCTTGTCTATGCTCGTTAAATAATGATTTTCAAAGTTCAAATGTAAACGTCGGTAGCCAAAATATTATTGAAAAATATTTTACCATTTATGAGTTAAGTATATCAGAATTAGTTGTATTATCAGGATTAATATTAGAAAAAATTCAAAAAGTTAGATTACCTAAATATAAATATCCTGAAGCATTAGTCAATCAAGTTTTACAAAAGACAATGTTAATATCATATTCTGATATTGATTATTTATGTTATATGAAAGAATTGTTAATTCAATATTCTAGATTTTTACTATTTACAGAGAGCTCCTTTGCTGTTAAGCCAACAATACCTACCGAAACATACAATATCAATAATCCAGGTATGGGAGTATCTAATGCTTTATATGGACAATATATGATTAAAGGGTCGACGTTTGAACATAAAATATGCATTCCAACATTAACTATTTCTGTTAGAGAGAAAGTTAAACCTAAACAGGGAGAAAAACCAGAGGAATCGTATTGTGAATATCAAAAAGGTAATTTATCAATTCAGAACTTTTATGAATTATTAAAAAATGATTTTAAGGATATTAAAAGTTTGACCCATTTTTATACTAGTTATATTTTCCATTTAAGAAGTAATAAATTTAAATGGACACTTTTAAAATTAAATTTAATGTATAATGAAGTTATTGAATCACCTTCAATTAAAACAAATGATGAACCATTTTGTGGTGATTTATATATGTGTTTAAATTTAAGATACGCAACAGTTAATTATAAATCAGCAAATTTAAATAATGTAAATAACATTATTATTGCAAAACAAAGATCCCTATTTAAGGAAGAATCGATAGAAGGATTAACTACTACAATAAATGAATTTACACCAGTATCATGTAATATGCATTATTTATTTTACGATGTTGGTTATGATACTAAAAAAGTCGTTACAGAAGGCTATACATATTTGAAAGATAATTTTAACCTAAATAAAACTATTGTTAACAAAGAATTAATCATACAAATGTTGGAGAAAATAAAAAGCTTACTTGTAAATAATTTATTATCATATAAAATTTATAATAGATATACATCAATTATAGTTGAAATGATTTATATTTCAAAACAATTAAATTTAGATGCAGAAAGATCTTTTTATGAAAGATTTATTAATTTAGTTAAAGATGTAAATGAATTCTTTGAAAATACATTTTTAGATTATACAGTAAATAGTTTTTTAAATGAAGCAGAAATTAATTTTGATGAAATTTTTAGTTATTTTGATAATAATATCAAAAAATACAAATCTGGTGCTATTGGCGTAGTGGTTACAGAAGAAGAAGAAATTTCACCCGCTCATGGGTTTGGAGGTTTAACTGCCACTTCATCTGCACCATCACTCAGAACACCTTCTATTGCTCCACCTGCTCCAATGTTAAGAAGAACAGATTCCTATGCAACACCTACACCGGGCTTACCAATGCCTTTAGTACCAGCCAGAAAAAGAACTAAAGAAGAAATAGAAGATGGAAAATATTTGGGAGAACAATTTTGCTTAATCTTAGTTCCTCATTTATTTAAATATATTAATGAATATAAAAGATACATTAATAAAACTTCAAATGTTTTTACTTTTTTTAGCACAGATTTTGGGGGATATGATAGTTATGTTTATAGAATATTTAAAAAGTCCAAATATATTTTTGGTATAAGTAATGGAAAATTAAGATTTATGGTTCCATCTCAAACAGTTCTAGATTTTGAATATAGTGTATTTAAAATGGATTTTACTTGGGATGTGTTACCTGAAAGTTTTAGACCAGATGAAAAAGAAATTGATGATACTAACTTATATAAAAAAGAAACTATTCAAGATTTATCTTTGATAACCTCTCAATTAGCTGAGATTATGGAAAGTGCTAATCCCTTATCTCCTGGACCACCATCTCCAGGTGGACTTGGACCTGCTGGTTCATATCCTGATGCTAGTATTGGACAAGGTAAAACATTTCCTGGAGTAAAAATGTCAGATTTACCAATGTATAACCCTGAAGCAGATATAAGAATAATTACATTAGGAAATCTTAAATTTACATTCTCAAGAATTAGCAATAGATTTAAATATTTTGTTTATTACAATTTAGTAAATGTTGAAATGGGTAAATTTACTATGATTAAGAATGTTAAGGATTCATTTGACTATAAATATTCATTTATTCAATACTTATTTGATACTGATTATGATTTATTTAATTTATCAGATTTAACTGCAGATGAAAATACATGTGAATATAAAGGGAAAAAATTACAAGTCATTTTAGATGATAATAATTATACTTTAACAGTTGATTCAAAACCTGTGATAAAATTAATTGATTTATTAAGTCATGAAAATGATAAATTAAAAGACGTATATTGTAAAATATTTAACTTTTTTCATTCAAATATTGATGATAAATGTGCTAAAACACAATGTTTTAAAAACGGCGGTGTAATAGGAGATTTTTATAATGATATAATACCTTATTTTGAAACAGATGATATAGTTAAATTTTGGTGTCCTAATCTTAATGCTACATTTTCATATAATCTAACATCTAATCAATTATATTTTGGAAGTTCATTAGTTGTGACAGATAAAATAGATTATTTATTTAATAAATATGTATATGATACAAATTTATTTTTACTAAAAAATGAAAATTACGAAATAATAGGTTTAGGCAGAGAACCCGATAATGCAAATGATTCAAAAATATATAATTTTACTATTCCAATAAATGGTATATTTGCAGAAGATAAGTATGAAATTTTATTTTTAATTAAACAAAATTTAAATGCAGGGAAATATTATGATGTTGATAATTTATTATGTAATACCGAAGTATTTTCTTCTAAATTCATTAATTCAGAAAAATCTATTGTATTAACAGATATCAATAGAAATATTTATTATAAATATTTTTGTAAGGTGTTATTTGATTTTTTAGGAGAAAATGCAGATATTTATATATATGATACAAAACAAATGAATCCTAAAAGAAAAATTATAAAACTAGAACCAGATGATGTAATTCCACCAGTATCAATAGTTAAACATTATGAATTTTTTAAGATGATGTTTATGGAACATTTTAGTGGGGTACGTCAAAATAAAAATTTAAATACAGGATATCCTATAGAATTTAGTGACTTTAAAAAGGAAATTAAAAGTATGTTGAAAATGCAAAATAAACACCCAAGAAAATATCCTCTCACTTTAGAAAATAAATTGTTTTTTAGACGTTTGTGTGGTGGAGGTTATGCTAATGTTTCAGGTAATGGCACTTCAATTCATGATTATTATGATTTAGAAGATATATGGTGGGTATTATATGAAAATGCAAATTGTGAATATAATTTAACAAAACCTATAGAATACACTTACAATTCTAAGATTCATAACAACAAAGAAATTAAATATGATACATCAATATTTGATGAATTAGATTCATATTTGTTAAATGATTTAAATTTAAGAAGTCAGGATAATACATTAAATGACAAAGAAGAATTAACAATTGTAGATTTTAAAATTATTGATGATTATAAAGCTTTCTTAGAAGCAAATAAATCAATTATAATTATTTCAAAAGAAAAATTAGAAGAATTAAATGCTAGAGTTACTGAAAAAATAAATTTGTTAACATCAGAAATGAATGAAGTATTGAAATCAGAAACAAGCAAAAAGCATATGAATTATTCTAGTATTAATGATAATATATATGATGATTATGGAAATGATAATGGAAACAATATAATGAAAATTATATATATTCAAAAATTATTAAATATAAGATTAATGATTAACAATGAATTATCACATAGCAGAACAGAATATAATTTTACATCAATCAAGAAAGTTATTGAACAAAAACCATTTTATAAAGATTTTGCTAAAAATGATTCAAATGTAACAATTATGGAATATATAATTAAATTTTTAATCAGAGATTCACAACAATTATTTTCTACTAAATTATTAGATGAATTGGTATTTAAAGAAAATTGTGGTGTGCATCAATTATTAATGGGTGAAGGTAAATCTACTGTAATCGCACCATTGTTAACTATCAAATTACAAAAAGAAAATAAGAAAGAAGGTATCAATAGAAATGTAATTCACGGAGTTCCAAAATCATTGGTAAAGCAATCCACATTAATTTTCAAAAATATATTCATATATTTAGATAAGATTTTCTTTTATAAAAATGTAGAAATTATATCAGATGAAGATTTAAAAGAGAAGAAATTAAGATCTTTATTAGAAGGTCAAGAATATAATATGCAAGAAGATTATTTTATTTATGATGAAATAGATGAATTAGCTGATCCATTAAAGAGTAATTTAAATATCATTTATTCCAAAGAAAAAAGATTAGAAAATGATAAAATGATTTTTAATTTTATCTTTGAATTCATTTATAAATTATATTTTGATCCAACTAATGAATTTTTGAGAGAAAGATTACATAGTGTTTACAGTTTTTCATTAAAACCTCATTTAAATTATTCAGGTGTATTTTTACCAAGTATTGAATCTTTGATAAAAGAAGAATATTTTAAGGTAATAGGTAATTTTAATCCATTATATCCTAAAATTTTAGATCAAATTCTTACTAAAACTGAAATAGATGAATCTGAATTAAGAAAAATTAATATGGGAATATTATCATCTATGTATAATTTTTATATTTTAATACCTACATTACTCAAAAATTTAGATAGAAGACATTTTGGATTGAAATTTACTGAATTAGAACAAAGTACAGTTAGAGATATAATATCGGGAACTGAATTAGAAGATATTCCTCATTATTATGGAGCACCACAAACAAATAAGAGAAAGGTTCAATTATCATTCAAGAAACATAAAAAATATTTTATTGCTGTTCCTTTCGTTGCTACCGAACAACCGAGTGATGGTTCCGAATTTAGCGATCAATTGTTTACAATAGCAGCAACTATAATATGTTATTTAAATCATGATAATTTTAAAAACATTAGAATGAAAGATATAGAAGTATCATTATATTTACATAAAGTTATTAAAGAATACAAAGAATACATTGATGAACCACCTGAAGAAAATTTAGGGATTGAAAAATATAATAAATTAGTTGAAGGTATTAAAAAGAAGGTAGTTATTTCATCAAAATTAAAAATATCTGCTTTTGGTAAAAATGATATTAAACAAATGAAAAAGAACTTGATAAAATATTTAATTAAAGATTATATGATTGAAATATTATTTGATTCATTAATAAGAATTTATCCTACTTTTGATAATATATCATTTTTAGATTTAATTGTAAAAGACAATTCCATTAGAAGAATAGGATTTACAGGAACCCCAAATATGTTAATCCCATATGATTATACTGATCCATTAAGAGATGTTAATAATATATGCCGAGATATTGATAAACAACCATTAGGTGATGGTGCTATTGTTGCTTCTATATTAGGTTTAACTGAAGATAAAAAAGCAGAAAATAAAATTATTTCTACAACTACAGATATATTTCCTTTGTTAGTTTCTGGTAAGTATCATTCATTAATTGATGTAGGTTCATTATTTTTAGGAACAGACCAAACTATTGTGTCTCAAACAATATTAGAACATTTCTTAGCTAGTGCTGGAAATTATATTCAAGTTGTTATATTTATAGATAAAGCAAACAATAAAATGGGAGTGAGTAAAGTTGATGATAAATTTGTTGTTAAACCTTTTGCTGAAATTAATAATCCATTATTCAATAGATTTTTCTATTTTGATCAAGGTCACATTACTGGTATAGACTTTAAAATATATCCTGATGCAAAAGGGTTAATCACATTATCTGGTAATAGTAGATTTAGAGATGTAGCACAAGGTATATACAGATTAAGAAATATTAATAAAGGTCAATATATTGATTTCTGTTTTACTTCGGTTACAGAAAACATTATTGATAAACGTAAAATTGTAAATTTCTTATTTGATAAAGAAAATAATTATAGAAAAGGACAAGAAAGAGAATTTTATAAACAAAATATTAAAGCATTATTTAGAAATTATATAAGAAAACATTTTAGAGAAACTAAAGAATTTTTAATAGATGAAGATATATGTGATACATATGCTAATCATTTATGGGAAGGTTTAAATAAACAATTAAATTTAATACCACAACCTGAATCTACAAAAGAAATTACATATGATTTCTTTGATTATTTTATGTTAGAGACATTAGAGTTATTAAAATTAGGTAAAATTAAAAATCCACATTTACAATCATTAACATTAGAACTTGTTAAAAATATTAAAAATGCTGTAAAATCAGATGTTGAAATTGAAGTAGCACAAGATAGAGATGAAGAAAGAGATCAAGAATTAGAATTAGCACTAGAAATAGATCAAGATATTGATCAAGATTTAGAAATGGATATTCAAAAAATGATCCCTCAAAGTAAAACTTTACCATATTATCTTGATTTTAAAAGAATTGAACATTTCCCTTTCGAAAATTATTTTGCCATCGATAAATTTGTAGGAGATGATATACATTTAATTTCACATGATGATAAATTTAAGCAAAGAGATGATTTACGTTTAGAACTATGTAAATTTAAGGAATTATTCTCAGATTATACACCATATATTTATGAGATAAAAAAAGAAACTACAGATTGGGCAGGAAGGAAACAAGTATTTATTGATAAATGGGTTAATGTATTAAGCAAATTATTATTTATTCATCTTCAAGATAATATTTATATCGATGCATTTTGTTTTAGAGTTAATAATATTTCAGCATCACAAGGATATGGTTATACAAATAGTGTTTCTGTTTCATCATTTAGTATATATTACGATTGTTATTTTGAAGTTTATGATACAAATAATAATCTACAATATTATATTTTAACTCAATTAGATCAAGCAATTAAAATTGCATATGAAAGTAAAACTAATGGAGATAAATATAATTTTAGATTAATGACTTTTCCTGATGTTCATCATTATTCAGAAACAGATGCTCCTAAAAATCCACCAGCTGATAAAAATACTAAAGATATATTATTGAAGATTTTACTCAAGAGTGGTAACATTACAAATGTAGAAATCTTATCTGTTTTTGATATGATCAATCCTAATGTATATCAATATAGACTAGTACACTCTGACCAAAACTATTTGATTAATTTAGCTGGTTATTTAAAACTTGAAGATTTAATGAATTCCATGAAAATATTCAAATTTCTTAAAGATTTTGGAAATATATTAGGAGATGCTTATTATGAAACAGAAGTTGATGCTAGAGCACATATTGGTAGAGCAGTTGAAAACTTGACAAAATGCACTGCAATAAATCCTGCTAAAAAACAAAAATATTTAGATTTATTTTCAGATGAAGCATTTTTAGGACCAAATATTCCTAAATCAATTGATATATTTAAAAAATTATTTGGTAAACAATATATTATCAATTTATTGAAAAGATATTCCATTCCATTTATTAGAAACTTCTGGTATTGCTACAATAAATATAAAAGTTTAACTCCTCCATATGAACCAGAAATTATACATAACAAAAATGTAGTTGAATGTGAGGTGTTTAGATTACCTACTGTTTTATTAGAACCACCTAAACCAATACAAGCAAAAGCTGGTAAAGTTCACAATCCATTAGGAGGTATAGTAGAAGATTTGGAGGAAGATGATGAGGAAGAAGAAAGAGATTATGGACCAGGTGGACAAGCAACACCAACTCCGGGAGGATATCCTTTACCACCTCCTAGACCTGCACCTAGATATTAATATTGTAATTTAATTACATCAATCAATTTTTGTAACTTTTCATTATCTATATCATATTGAAAATTATAAATCATATTTCTAAATTCTAAATGAATTCTATCTTTTGAATTATCATTATCTAATATAGAATTAATTTCATCTATTAATAATCTTTTATGCATATAATAATCACTTAATTTATTTTCAAAATTATTGTCCGATGGGAAATTTATATCATAATAGTTTGAATTCTTTTTCATATATTCTGAACAATATTTTTTATTTAAGAAACAGCTGATTGACCAGAAATCTATATAATTATTACGTTGAATAGCCAATGGAGTTCTTATTACATAATCCCTAAATAATTCAGGATAATCTTCTTTCAGATCATATAATTTATTCTTATTGAAATTTTTACTAAATAATAAATTACATATTTTCTTCACTCCATTTTTAATAAAGATTTCATATGAAGATTCATTGATATATTTATTATATTTATTTTCTAAATTCACTTCTAATGAATTTATAAATGATTTTACATTGTTAATATATTTATTACCATTTAAAATTTGACAACAATTATATAAGTCATCATAAAATGAATATTCTTTTAGTTTTCTAATATTAAATAATATTCGAATAACTTTGTGAATATCATTAGATAAATTTATCCAAAATGTACTTTTTATATTATCTTCCAAATCTTGGTTCATAAATGAAATATTCAAATTTATATTTTCTTTTACTACTAGTGATTCACTAAAAATATCTATAGTATTGTTATCAATATTTAAAACTAAAGAACTCATTTTAGAAAAATATGCATTATTTAAAATCGAATTATATACATTACAATTCTCTTCTAAAATATTATTATATGCATTTGAATTTTTGTTGTTTAAAATATTCTCACCAAAACCTTTATTTTTCAATAGGATAACGCATTTTTTATATTTGTTAGAATTTAATAAATGTAAATATAAATCATAATATTCATTCTTCCATTCAGGACCAATTATTTTCAAGCATAAGAAAGGGTATTTTGTAATGATTTCATTTAATTTTATTTCATCATCATTTCCATTTTTTAAGAATTCTTTTAATTCTTTTATACCAATTAAAATTCCTATTTTCTCTTTTTCGTTCATTAATTGATTAAACTTGTGTTGAATTATTTCAATGGAATCTTTGTATTCATATAAAAATTCATTAACGTTTTTGAGACATTTTTTTGATATAGTAAACATATCATGATAATCACAATTATTTATTCCATATTCAAAACTTGGTATTATCATTGATTTTTCTAATTCTGATAATTTTTTAATTATCAATTCATAAGGAGTAATAAGCATTGATTATTTTATAAAGTTAATCAACGTTTATGTGTTTTATATGATACAATATATTTATATATAAATATAAAAAGCGTATAATTATAAATGGCTGTGCCAGATTGTATAATAAATAAAAGATATGTTTTAGGTGCTAAATTAGGTTCTGGTTCTTTTGGAATATTATTTAAGGCAATCGATAAAAAAACATATAATAATGTTGCTTTAAAATTCGAATCAGTTAATATTTCTGTTCCACAATTAGCTTATGAATTTAACGTATATTTAAAATTAAATAAAAGAAAACCAATTGGTATTCCAAAAATCTATAACTATTACGAATCTTATAGATTATCACATGGGAAATACAATATACTAGTGATGGATTTATTAGGTAATAGTTTACAAGAATTATTACAAAAATGCGGGGGTAAATTTAGTTTAAAAACACTTTTACAAATTGCTATTCAATTAATAGATCGTATTAAATTTATTCATGATAATAATTATATTCACCGAGACATAAAACCAGATAATTTTGTTTTTCATAAATCAATCGTTTATTTAGTTGATTTTGGACTTGCTAAACAATATCGTGACCCAAAAACTCATTTGCATATGAATTATAAAGAAAATAAAAGATTAATTGGTACTCCTCGTTACACATCAATTAATACTCATTTAGGTATTGAACAATCGCGACGTGATGATTTAGAATCAATTGGATATGTTCTTATATATTTGTTTAAAGGTATTTTACCTTGGCAAGGAATAAAAGCAATGACAAAAAATGATAAATATTCTAAAATACTAAAGAAAAAACTCGAACTATCTATTCCTACTTTATGTAAAGGATTACCTCATCAGTTTATAAGTTATTTTGAATATGTTAAAACACTGAAATTTAATGATAAACCAGATTATGAATTTCTAAAAGAATTATTTATTAAAACATCAAAAGAAAATAGTATTTTATTAAATAATATTTATGATTGGGATTTATTAAAAATAGAAAATGATATAAATCAAATAGATAAAGATGATGGAAATCCAAAAGAACTTTCATCATCAATGCATAATACAAAAAATTCTAATAATTAAATTATTATTTATAAAAGCTTAT
>JACCDZ010662822.1_pt1 | contig 18698 bp, 16 predicted proteins | sample 7449551 | NCBI WGS metagenome assembly JACCDZ01 (sample SAMN15323452, study PRJNA562643) | freshwater metagenome | isolation source: river surface water | place: USA:Blue River Watershed | collected 2017-08-18
TGATGCAGCTGGTGCTGGCCGGCCTGCTCAACAAGCAGATCGCCGAGGCGCTGCACATCAGCATGAAGACGGTGGAAGTGCACCGCGCGCGGGTGTTCGACAAGATGGGCGTCAAGTCGGCGGTGGAACTGGCCGGCCTGATCGCCAGCTTGGCCGGCGCGGCGGGCAAGCCATGAGCAAGCCAGCGAAGCAGCCGGTATCGGTGCTGGTGGTGATCCACAGCGCCGACGGCCAGGTGCTGCTGATCGAACGCGCCGACCGTCCCGGCTTCTGGCAATCGGTGACCGGCAGCCGCGAAGGCGACGAGCGCCTGTGCGACACCGCGCGGCGCGAGGTGTTCGAGGAAACCGGTATCGATGCGGCCAACCTTGCGCTGAGCGACTGGCAGCAGCAGAACGTGTACGAGATCTACCCGCACTGGCGCCACCGCTACGCGCCGGGGGTCACGCACAACACCGAGCACGTGTTCAGCCTGCAGTTGCCGGCACCGTGCGCGGTGCGACTGGCCGCCGCCGAGCATCTGGCCTGGTGCTGGCTGCCGTGGTCGCAGGCGGCCGACAAGGTGTTCTCGCCGTCCAATGCCGCGGCGATCCGCGCGCTGGGGCAACGGCTGGCAAATGCTGAAAATGGCTGAGTCATTATCAAGTATTTTGCATAAAATCCTTGCCGGTCTTGCCGCCACTCGCCATCATGAAGCGTACCAACCAATATAAAGGCAAGGCCAAGTCATGACCGTTGACTTTTCCCGGCTGCGGGCGCTGATCGTCGATGACCAGATGCTGGTGCGTACGCTGGTGGCGCAGGCGCTGCGTACCATGGGCTTTGCGCCGGAAAACCTGTCGCAGGCGGTGGACGGCTCCTTCGCCAAGCGCACGCTGGAAGCCAAGCCGATCGACATCGTGCTGTGCGATGTGCAGATGGAGCCGATGAACGGCCTCGACGTGCTGAAAGACCTGCGCTGCGGCCGGACCAACAATCCGCCCAACCTGCCGTTCGTGTTCCTGTCCGGCCATCCGGAAAAGAGCAATATCGTCGTTGCCGCGCAGCTGCATGCCGACGGTTTCATCATCAAGCCGCCCAAACCGGCCGACATGGAAAAAACCCTGCGCCTGGCGCTGACGCGGCCACGGCCGGACATCGACCCGTTCTCCTACTACAAGGTGGCCACCGGTACCGCCTTCGACCGCCACGTGTTCGGCGAGCTGGTGACGCAGGCGTCGCTGCTGCTGGACGAGAACGACAAGCCGATGCAGCGCCTAGGCCTGGGCGCGGTGAAACCGGGAAGCCGGCTGGCGCGTGATCTATACAACAAGACCGGGCAGCTGCTGTTGCAGCGCGGCAGCGAGATCACCAAGACGCAGCTGCGCGTGCTGCGGCAGTTTCCGGAGCGCTTCGGCGTTGACGATATCGAGATCAGCTGCGAGCCGGACAGCGACATCACGTCACCGCCCCCGACCGCCTGAGCCACGCGAGGTCCGCCATGAGCAAGCAAGGCCAGCTGCAGCAGCAAACCGCCGGTATCGGCCAGGCGGTGATCCTGATCGTGGTGATCCTCGGCTCGTTGCAGCTGGTGGCCTCCGGCCTGCTGATCCGCTCCGGCGTGTACAACTATCGCCAGGCCAGCCAGCACGCCACGCTCAATGCGGCCAACCTTGACATCTTCCTGCTGGCCTCGGCCATCAACCGCGAAAACCAGCTGCAGCTCGGCCTGCTGGCGTTGACACGACCGGCCAGCCGTCGCGAAAGTGTCGAGCTGCAGCTGGCGCGCACCGCCACCGACCAGCGCCTGCAGATCGCGCTGCGGCGGCTGTCGCAGCCGCTGGCCGACGACAGCAATGCCGCGCTGCTGCAATTGCAGGAGCGGCAGCCGCACCTGCGCCAGCGGCGACAGGAGGTGGACAAGGTACTGGCGCGGCGGCCGGTGCTGTTCGACGAGAATGCCATCTTCGGCTGGAAGCTGTCGGTCGGCACCTGGCAGGATGCCATCGACAAGGTGTTGCGCCTGGACGCTTTCCTGCTGTCTGACGGCGCCGACGACCGCCTGAACCGGCTGGCGGAAACCAAGTACCAGCTGTGGCAGCTGAGCCGTTCGCTGGAGCAGGAAGGCAACGCGCTGATCATTCGCGCGCAGCTGGCGCGCAAGCTCAACTCCACCGACGAATACGAACTGCTGCGCAGCCGCGAGCGTGCCTTGCTGCTGCTGGAGTCGTTGCGCTACAACACCGGCTATCTCGGTGATGCCACGCTGCGCCAGCAGCTGGCGGCGCTGGCGACCCAGACCTGGCTGCTGCACCAGAGTGCCGACCGGCAGCTGCTGGCGCTGGAGCAGGGCCGCGCCGCGCCGGCTACCGCGCACGAGTACAAGACGGCCGCGCAACAGGTCAACCGCAATCTGGGCGTCTTCTTTGCCGAGCTGACCCGCGCCGCGGCCAACCGTGTCGATGAGCAGCAGCAGCGCTACGCGCAAAGCCTGGCGCTGAACATCTCCTTCGCGGTGCTGGCGCTGCTGCTGTACGCCTACCTGCTGCTGCGCATGCGCTACCGCATCCTGCGCCCGCTGCAGCGCATGCAGCGGGTGCTGGATGCGGCGGCGGATGCGATCCTGACCGTCAATGCCAACCACCGCATCGAGGTGGCCAACTACGGCGCCGAGAAGATGTTCGGCTTGCCGCTGGCGGCGTTGCAGGGGCTGTCGCTGGACGACATCCTCAGCGTCGACGGTGCCGATGCCGACTGGCTGGATGACGAGGGCCGCTTCGACGTGTCGCGCGCCGGCAGCGGCCGCCGGCACGATGGCAGCCGCTTCTTTGCCGCGATTACCGTCAGCCCGCTGGTGGATGGTCGCGACGGCCGCCACAGCCGCCGGCTGCTGATCATCCGCGACGAGCACCAGCGCACCATCGCCGAGCAGTCGCTGGCGCGCAGCATGCAGCTCTTGTCGGCGATCCAGCGCGTGGAGAGCCTGCTGTTTGCCCGCAGCCCGCGGCAGACGGTATTCCGCGAGGTGCTGCGCATCCTGCTCGACTACTTCGGCGTCGCCGAGGGTCTGGTGCTGTCGCTGGAGGCGTCGCGCGACAAGTCGGCGTCGTTCCGCATCCAGGCGCGGCTGGGCAACAGCAAGGAGCCGCCGTGGGTGGAGCGCTTCCGACAGCTGCCGCTGGCGGTCGCCCTGCAACAGGGGCAGCTGCAGCAAACCATCTCCGAGGATGGCTGGACCTTCCTGCCTATCCAGATCGACAGCCGCACGGTGATGGTGGCCGGCATCGCCATCGACTCGATTGCCGAGGCCCACTATCAGGCATTGCAGCCGCTGCTCGGCGCCTGCGGCAGCATCGTCAGCTTCTATGCCGAGGAAGACCGCCGCCGGGCCAGCGAACGCAACCTGCGCGAAGTGCTGCAGCTGGAAGAGGCGATCTACAGCGCGTCACCGGTCGGGCTGATGCGGCTGGACAACAACTACCACATCGTGCGCGCCAACCGCGCCGGCGAAGCGCTGTTCGGCACCCGCGAGGACGGGCTGCAGGGCGTACCGCTGCGCGAGCTGCTCGGTAGCGACGAGGCGTGGCAGCAGCTGCAGGGCCGACTGGAAGAGGTGCGCCACCATGACCGCCACCTCAATATCGAGATCGAATGCGTGCAGGTCAGCGGCAAGCCGATCTGGGTGCTGTTCGCCGGCCAGCTGCTGTTCCCCGGCATGGCCGAGGACGGCGTGATCCTCGCCTGTTTCGACATCACCGGCCGGCGCGAGGCGGAGGAGGGCGTGCTGCGCGCGCGCGATGCCGCCGCCGAGTCGCGCCAGCAGCTGGAGCTGGCGATCGACTCGCTGGATGACGCCTTCGCGCTGTTCGACGCCGGCGACCGGCTGGTGCGCTGCAACAGCCACTTTGCCCGGCTGGCCGGTGCCGGCAGCACGCCGGAAACGCTGAAGGGGCAGTCCTTTGCCAGCGTGCTGCGCGCCAGCCTGATCGCCGGCGAGCAGCCGGAGCCGGGTTACGAGGAGCACAGTTGGTTCGTGGAGCGGCTGGCGCGCTACGGCCGCGAGGCGTCGTCGTTCGAGCTGCGCTGGAACGAGCGCTGGCTGCAGCAGGCGTCGCGGCGGGTGCCGGACGGTGGCGCGGTGTGCGTGCTGACCGACATCAGCGCGCTGAAACAGCAGCAGGCCGACCTGCTGCTGGCGCGCGATGCGGCCAACGCCGCCAGCCGCGCCAAGAGCGCCTTCCTCGCCGCGATGAGCCACGAGATCCGCACCCCGATGAACGGCGTGCTGGGCATGCTGGAACTGCTGTCGCTGACGAAGCTGGACGAGGCGCAGCGCGACGCGGTGGACACGGTGCAGGAGTCGGCGCACACCCTGCTGCGCCTGATCGACGACATTCTGGACTTTTCCAAGATCGAGGCCGGCAAGCTGGAGATCATCCCCGAGCCGGCGTCGGTGCGTGCGCTGATGCAGCGCGTGCATCACCTGTACACGGAGCTGGCGCAGCGCAAGCAGCTGTGGTTCCTGCTCGACATCGACGAACAGGTGGCGCCGGCATTGCGCTTTGATCCGCTGCGCCTGCGCCAGATCCTGCAGAACTTCTGCAGCAATGCGCTCAAGTTTACGCAGCAGGGGCAGGTGACGCTGCGCGTGCGCTGCCTGGAGCGCAGCGCCAGCGAGCAGTGGCTGCGTTTCGAGGTGGCCGATACCGGCATCGGCATCGACCGCCAGCAGCTGGCGCAATTGTTCGAGCCGTTCACCCAGGCGGAAAGCAGCACCGCGCGCCGCTTTGGCGGCACCGGTCTCGGGCTGACCATCTGCCGGCGCCTGTCCGAGCTGATGGGCGGGGTGGTGGCGATAGACAGCGAGCCGGGCAGCGGCACCGTCGCCTCGCTGGAGATCCGCTTCCCCTTGTGCGACGCCGCCGAGCTGCCGCTGGCGAGCGAGCTGGACCACGCCGCCATCGTGGCCGCGACCGCGGGTTTGATGCGCGACATGGCGCCGGTGCTGTTTGTGGAAGACAATTCAATCAACCGCAAGCTGACCGTCAAGCAGTTCGAGCTGCTCGGCTACCCGGTGGTGACGGCGGTGGACGGGCTGATGGCGCTGAGCCTGTGGCAGCAGCAGACCTTCTCGCTGGTGCTGACCGATTGCCACATGCCGCAGATGGACGGTTACGCGCTGGCGCAGGCGATCCGCAGCCAGGAGGCGGCCCAGGGCCGCGCGCCGGTGCCGATCATCGCCTGCACCGCCAACGTGGCGAAGGAAGAACTGGACAAGACTCGTGCCGCCGGCATGGACGATTTTCTCAGCAAGCCGCTGGGGTTGGCGGCGCTGAAGGACATGCTGCACAAGTGGCTGGGCGACGTTGCCCTGACGCCCGCGCCGGTGGCAGAGGTGGTAGTCGCGGCCACGCCGGCGGCGGCGGTCGACCGTCAGGCGCTGGCGATGTACAGCGCCGGTGACTGGTCGGTGGAGCAGGCGATTCTGGACGAGTTCATGCAGGGCAACGACGAGGATGTCGCCGCTCTGGCGCGGGCGGTGGCCGCCGGCGACGCGGTGCAGATCGCCTGGTCGGCGCACCGTATCAAGGGCGCCAGCCGCATGGTCGGCGCCATGGCGCTGGGTGATGCGGCCGAAGCACTGGAAAAAGCGGGACGCGCCGCCGAGCTGGCTGCGATCCCGGCCCTATGGCAGCAGTTCAATGCAGCACAGGCGGCGGTGGCCGCCTGGCTGGAGGAGCAGGCCTCGTGCCAAGCAAGCGCCTGAGCGTGGTGACCTTCAACCTGCACAAGGGGATGTCGCCGTTCAACCGCCGTTCCCACATGCAGGAAATCGCCAGCGCCCTGCAGCAGCTGTCCGCCGACGTGCTGTTCCTGCAGGAGGTGCAGGGCCGTCATGCCGGGCGCGAGCAGCACCATGCCGGCTGGCCGCAGCACGACTTCCTGGCCGCGGCGCTGACCCATTCCGCCAGCTATGGCATGAATGTGCGCTACGACCACGGCCACCACGGCAATGCGGTGTTGTCACGTTTTCCGCAGCAGCTGGCCGCCAATCACGACATCTCGGTCAACCGTCTGGAGCGGCGCGGCATCCTGCACACCGTGATCCAGCCGGAAGGTTGGCCGCAAGCGGTGGCCTGCCTCTGTGCCCACCTCAACCTGCTGGCGCGCGACCGCCGCCGCCAGTACCTGACGCTGCAGCACTACATCCAGCAGCATGTGCCGGCCGGCATGCCGCTGATCCTGGCCGGCGATTTCAACGACTGGCGCGGCGAGGCCGACAGCTGGCTGGGGCGCGGCTGCGGCCTGCAGGAAGTGTTCGTGCAGCAGCAGGGGCAGCACGCGCGCACCTTCCCGGCGCGGCTGCCACTGCTGCCGCTGGACCGCATTTACGTGCGCGGCCTGCACGTCAACCAAGTGGCGGTGTGTCGCGGCCAACCCTGGTCGCACCTGTCCGATCACCTGCCGCTGTTCGCCAGCCTGTCGCTGGCGTCCTGAGCCGGCGACGCGGCCTTACTCGGAGTCGCCGTGCTTGAACCACAGCGCATCCGGCAGCTGGCCGAACACGCTGCGCAGCCCCTCGCCCCAACCCTGACGCAGCGCCAGAAAGTAGGGGTCGTCCTCGGTGACGCGGTGGCGCGGCGCGAAGTCGAAATCGTCGCGCTGCTGCCACAAGAGATCAATCGGCAGCCCCACCGACAGGTTGGAGCGGATGGTGGAATCGAACGAGATCAGCGTGCACTTGATCGCCTGCGCCAGCGGCGTGTCGTGGCGGATCACCCGGTCGATGATCGGCTTGCCGTACTTGGCCTCGCCGATCTGCAGATAGGGCGTGTCCGGCGTGGCCTCGATGAAATTGCCCTGCGGATAGACCTGGAACAGCCGCGGCGGCTCGCCCCTGATCTGCCCGCCCACCAGAAAGCTGCAGCCGTAGTCCACGCCTTGCGCCTGGGTCTGGCCGTCGCCATCGCGGGCGATCACCTCGCGCACCGTACTGCCCACCAGCTCCGCCGCCTGGTACAGGCTGCTGACCGTGTGCAGGTTGGCCGCATCGTGACTGAGCCGGCTTTTCAGCAGGCTGACCACGCTCTGGGTGGTGGCCAGGTTGCCGGCGTTGAGCAGCACGATCTGCCGCTCGCCCGGCAGCGCGATCACGTTCATCTTGCGGAAGGTGGCGACGTGGTCCACCCCCGCATTGGTGCGCGAATCGGACGCGAAGATCAGCCCCTCGTCCAGCACCATGCCGACACAGTAAGTCATTGCTGATCCGCCTCCGTTACCCGCGCATGCGCCTGCAGCGCCTCGCTGCCGCCGCCACGGCGCACGCCGCGTACCGGGCTGGCGTCGGTGTAGTCCAGCCCCACCGCCAGCTTCAGGTGGTGGCGGTCCGGCTGCTGGCGGTTGCTGATGTCGAAGCCCAGCCAGCGGCCCGCGGCATGCACCTCGGCCCAGGCGTGGCTGGCGACGTGGGCGTCGCGATCGGTCAGCAGGTAGCCGCTGACATAGCGTGCCGGTAGCCCCAGGCTGCGGCAGGCGGCGATGAACACGTGGCTGTGGTCCTGGCACACGCCGGCGCCCAGCGCCAAGGCCTGCGCGGCGCTGGTTTCCGCCTGGGTGGCGCCGCTGGTGTAGGGCATGGCGTCGGCCACCGCCAGCATCAGCGCGATCAGGCCGCTCTCGGGGTTGGCCGCAATGGCGTCGGCGTGGCCGGCGGCCAGCGCGCGGATGGCGTCGTCCGGCTCGGTCAGCGCGCTGCCGCGCAGGAACACCGCCGCCGGCAGCGCCTCGGTGCCATCTTCGCAGTCGTCACAGGTTTCCACCACGCCGTGCGCGCGCAGGCGGATCTCGCTGTGCGGCGTGTCCAGGGTGAGCACGTGCAGGATGTTGCCGTAGGCGTCGGTGCTTTCGCTGGCCGCCACTGGCAGCTCCAGCTGCCAGCTGATGATGCGCTGGTGGCGGTTTTGCGGCGGGGTCAGGCGCAGGTACTGGGTGCTGTGGCTGACGGTCGCGTCGTAGCGGTACACGGTTTCGTGGGCGATGGTGAGTTGCATGCTGCCTCCTGTGGGTAAGTACCGGCTCGCGATCGGCGCTGGCGCCATCGCGGGCAGGGGCTAGGCGGAAAAGGAAAGTTGCCAGTAGGCCACGTCCAGCCAGCGGCCGAACTTGCGGCCAACCTGTTCGAACAGCGCCACCTGCTTGAAGCCCAGCGCGCGGTGCAGCGCGTCGCTGGCCGGGTTGGGCTGGGCCACGCCGCCTATCACGGTGTGCAGCCCCAGTACCGCCAGGCGGCGGATCAGCTCGCGGTACAGCAGCTTGCCCACGCCCTGGCCTACGGTGGCCTGGCGCATGTAGATGCTGCTTTCCACGGCGTGGCGGTAGGCTGGGCGGGTGCGCCAGTGCGTGGCATAGGCGTAGCCCAGCATGTCACCGCTGGCTTCGGCCACCAGCCACGGCAGGCCCTGGGCCTGGCTGCTGGCGATGCGTTTGGCCATATCGCTGACGGCCACCGGTTTTTCCTCGAACGAGATGGTGGTGTACTCGATGTAGGGGTTGTAGATGGCGCAGATGGCCGCGGCGTCGTCCGGCGTGGCCTCGCGGATGCATAGCTCGCTCATGCTGCCTCCAGGTAGGCACCGTGAATCTCGTCGCCCAGGCCGTGGATCTGGCTGAGGAACTGGGTGAGGTAGGTATGCAGGCCGTCATCCAGAATGCTGTCGATCTGCCCGTAGCTCATTTCGGCGTGCAAGGTGGCGGCCAGCCGTTTGGCGCGGTGGCCGGTGTCGCCCTTGATGCGCGGCAGCAGCTCGGCGATTTCGTCCACGCAGGCGCGCAGCGAGCGCGGTACGTCGGGGCGCAGGATGAGTAGCTCGGCCACGCGGCGCGAGCTGAGGGTGTCGCGGTACAGCTCGTGGTAGGCCTCGAAGGCGCCCAGCGAGCGCAGCAGCGCGCCCCACAGGTAGAAGTCGGCCGCGCTGTCTTCTGCTTCGTTACCCACCAGGTGCGACTTCACGTTGATCAGCCGTGCGGTGTTGTCGGCGCGCTCCATGAAGGTGCCCAGGCGCACGAAAGAGAACGCGTCGTTGCGCTGGATGGTGCCGTAGGTGGTGCCGCGAAACAGGTGCGAGCGCTCTTTTACCCAGTCGAAAAAGCCGGCCAGCGGGCGGCCTTCCAGCGCCATCTGGCGGGCTTCCAGCCAGCTGGCGTTAATGCTTTCCCACATTTCGCCGGTGATCTTGCCGCGCACGGCGTGGGCATTTTCGCGGGCAAATTTCAGGCAGTTCACGATGCTGGCCGGGTTGGCCGCATCAAAGGTCATGAAGTGCATCACGTCGCCGGCGTACAGCTGCGGGTGGCGGGCGCGGCAGGCTTCCAGCGCGCCGGTGGTGGCCAGCGCGGCGGTGATGTCGCTGCCGCCGCGCGACTGGGGCAGCAAGGACAGGCTGTGGGTGACGTCCAGCAGGCGCGCTAGGTTTTCGGCGCGTTCCATATAGCGGCTCATCCAGTACAGCTGGGATGCGGTGCGTGAGAGCATCATGATTGGTCCTCCAGAATCCAGGTGTCCTTGGTGCCGCCGCCTTGCGACGAATTCACCACTAGCGAGCCTTCTTTCAGTGCCACACGGGTCAGGCCGCCCGCCACCATGGTGATGTCACGCCCGGACAGCACAAAGGGGCGCAGGTCGATGTGGCGCGGCGCAATGCCGGATTCCACAAAAGTGGGGCAGGACGACAGGCACAGCGTGGGCTGGGCAATGTAGTTGTTGGGGTCGGCAATGATGCGCTGGCGGAAGTCTTCGATTTCGGCCGTGCTGGCGGCCGGGCCGATCAGCATGCCGTAGCCGCCGGCGCCGTGGACTTCTTTCACCACCAGCTCGTGCAGGTTGTTCAGCACGTGATCCAGCTCGGCCGGGCGGCGACACATCCAGGTGGGTACGTTTTGCAGCAGCGGCTCTTCGGACAGGTAAAAGCGGATCATGTCCGGCACGTAGGGGTAGATGGACTTGTCGTCTGCCACGCCGGTGCCGATGGCGTTGGCCAGGATCACGCCGCCAGCGCGGTAGACCGACAGCAGGCCCGGCACGCCCAGCATGCTGTCGCCACGGAAGGCCAGCGGGTCCAGGAAGGCGTCGTCGATGCGGCGGTAGATCACGTCTACCTGCTTGTTGCCGGCGGTGGTGCGCATGTACACGCGGTTGTTCTTCACGAACATGTCCTGCCCTTCCACCAGCTCCACGCCCATTTGCTGCGCCAGGAAGGCGTGCTCGAAATAGGCGCTGTTGTGGTGGCCGGGGGTCATCACCACCACGGTGGGGTTATCTACCGCGCTGGCGTGGCGCAGGGTGTTCAGCAGCAGCGTGGGGTAGTGCTGTACCGGCGCTACCGCGTGGCTGGCAAACAGCTCGGGGAAGAGCCGCATCATCATCTTGCGGTTTTCCAGCATGTAGGACACGCCGGACGGTACGCGCAGATTGTCTTCCAGCACGTAGAAGTTGCCGTCGCTGTGGCGGATCACGTCTACGCCGGTGATGTGCGCGTAGATGCGGTGCGGCAGGTCCAGGCCCTGCATGGCAGGCTGGTACTGGCTATTGGAAAACACCTGTTCGGCGGGAATCAGCCCGGCTTTCACGATGTGCTGCTCGTGGTAGATGTCGTGCAGGAAGGCGTTCAGCGCGGTAACACGCTGGCGCATGCCTTTTTCCAGTGTCTGCCAGTCGCTGGCGGGGATGATGCGCGGCACGGTATCGAACGGGATCAGCCGCTCGGCGCCGGAATCGTCGCCGTACACGGCAAAGGTAATGCCCACGCGGTGGAACATCAGGTCGGCTTCGGCGCGCTTGCGCGCCAGGGTTTCGGGCGGCTGCGAGTGCAGCCAGCGCGCAAAGTCGCGGTAGTGCGGGCGGATGCCGCCGCTGTCGAGCAGCATTTCGTCGTAGTGGTGCGCTTCGGGCAAGGTCAGGGCATGCATGGCGCGGTCTCCTGCTGTTCATCGTCATGAAGCGTTCAGCAAGGCCCGTGCCAGTGTCCGGGCTATCGAAATGCCTGTTACGTCACGTGGGCCTGCACCGCAATGATGCAGGCATCGGCGGTGCCGAAAATCATGTGTCATGGTGGTGCGCCATGCCCCGTTCTCGTGCCGCGCAGCACCGCGGCGACGGCGCTTGAAACGTTGTAGGCATACTCTTATGCTGCTGTTTACTTTATCCAGATAGTGCCATGCCATGCACGCGCCCCCTGTTGCGGCCAACCTTGCCGCATCGTCCGCTTCGCCCCCCGTCAGCGACCACGCCCTGCCGTTAGGCGTGCTGTTGCAGCGCTCGCCGGCACGCTGGCAGCTGCTGCTGGCCTGGCTGCTCTCGCTGGCGGCCGGTCTGTGGCTGGCGGCGGTCGAACTGTACGCCGGCTGGTACGGCTACAGCGTCCGCTTCGGCGAGCTGGATTTCGTGATCAGCATCTATCCGCCGCTGACCATCGCCACCTTGTGGGTGTTGTGGTTCGGCTACGCCTGGGGCGCCAGCCTCGCCTATCTCTCCACCTTGCTGGTCGCCTACCTGTCCGGGCTGCCGCCGGGCTGGGCCTTGCTGTTTGCCTGCTCCAACCCGCTGGGGCTGCTGGTGATGTCGCTGGTGTACCGCCATGTCGGGGTGCGCTATGTGCCGTCGTCACTGCCGGCGGCGCTGTTCTTCGTCACCATCTGCTTCATTTCCGCCGTGTCCAGCGCCACCGGCTCCTTCATCTGGAGCTACAGCAACAAGCTGTCGGCGATGGGCGCCTTCGCGGTGTGGCAGGGCTGGTGGTCGGGCAATTTCCTGCAGACGGTGCTGACCTGCGGGCCGCTGCTGCTGCTGGCTACGCCCGCGGTGCTGCGCTGGCGCGAACAACGTTGGCCGCAGCGCGCCGCGGCGGCGCCGGCGCAGCGCTGGGTGGGGCTGGTGGCGGTGTTCGCGCTGTGCGGCGTGCTGGGCTTTTTGTGGTTGTCGTTCTGGCTGGCGGATCGCAGCGTGGCGGCGCAGGTCGGCGACACGGCGCAGGCGTGGCAGCAGCGCGCGATGCTGTATCGCGACTCGGCGATGGCGGTGTACTGGGTGCTGTCGGTACTGATGCTGGCGCTGGTGTTCCTCGGCTACCGCTTCTTCCGCCAGCGCACGCTGCAGCTGCAGCAGGCGGCGCAAAGCGTGGCCTTCGAGCGCGACTGGGCGTTGCAACGGCAGCAGGAGGCCGAGCAGGCGCACCATGCGCTGCAGACGCTGAACCGCGAACTGGCGGTGCGCATGGCCGAGGTGGAGCAGCTGCAGCAACAGCTGCAGGAACAGGCGCAGCGCGATCCGCTGACCCGGCTGTACAACCGCCGCTACCTGCACGAACGGCTGCCGGTCGAACTGCAGCACGCCAGCCATCTCGGGCAGTCGCTGTGCCTGGTGCTGATCGACCTCGACCACTTCAAGGCGGTCAACGACCAGTACGGCCACGCGATGGGCGACGCGGTGCTGAAGGCGCTGGCGACGCTGTTTGCCGGCCGCCTGCGCACCGCCGATTTCGCGGTGCGCTACGGCGGCGAGGAGTTCTGCCTGGTGCTGCCCGGCTGCGACATCGTCGGCGCCGCCGCCTGCGTCGCCGAGCTGCAGCAGGCCTACGCCGGCTGCCGCGTGGCCGGCGACAGCAACGCACTGCAGGGGCTGCACTTCTCTGCCGGTATCGCCAGCTATCCGGCGCATGGCAGCGACGAGGAAGCGCTGATACGCGAGGCCGACGCCGCGCTGTACCAGGCCAAGGCCGCCGGCCGCAACTGCGTGCGCCATCGCGGCTGAAGTCCGGCCATGCGGCGGCGGGCTTGCCGCCGCGCGCGCGGACAGGTACAACGGCGCTTTGCCACCCGTTTTCATTTCCTCATGAATCCATCCGATATCCGCGCCGCCGCCATCACCCTCGCGGCCCGCCGCCTCAGCGGTGCACAAGGGCCGCTGCTGGCCGACGCCCAGGCGCCGCAGACGCCGGCCGACGCGCTGGCGATCCAGCAGGCTGTCTCCGGCCTGCTGAACGACGCCATCGGCGGCTGGAAGTGCGGCCTGCCGGACAACGACAAGACCGTCGTTGCGCCGATCTACGCGACCAGCATTCATGGCAGTCACACCGCCGCGCCGTGCCCGGTGTGGCTGCGCGACGGTGCGGTGCGCGTCGAGCCGGAGCTGGCCTTCGTATTCGACGGCGGCCTGCCGCTGCGCGCCGAGCCCTACACCGCGGCCGAGATCCGCGCCGCCATCACCCGCGTGCATCTGGCGCTGGAGCTGATCGACAGCCGCTACCTGCCGGCGCCGAAGCCGCCGTTCCTGCAGTCGCTGGCCGACGGTCTGGTCAACCAGGGGCTGCTGCTGGGGCCGCAGGTCGATCGCGACGCCGCCTTTGCGGCCAACGTACTGGGGCTGGTGCTGAATCGGAGCGAGCGCGAGGAAACACTGGCCGGCGTGCACCCGGCCGGCGATCCGCTGGCGCCGCTGTACTGGCTGCAAGGCTTCCTCGCCGCACGCGGCGAGGCGATCCTGCCGGGGCAGGTGGTGATCACCGGTTCCTATGCCGGCGTGCTGACGTTGGCGCCGGACAGCGAGGCGACCCTGCGCTACGGTGAGCTGGGTCAGCTAAGCGCCTGTTTTAGCGCGCGATAAGGGCAGATGGCAGCGTGATCGCGTGCCGGCGGGCGCTGCCAGTGTTTGGCACTGGATACAATATTTAAATTGCTGAAAGTTATATTAAAACTAATGTTTGCAATTTTGCGACATAAGGGTAATATGGTGCATCGCAGCGATTGACACAAACGAATGTATATTGTTCAATTGTGTACAACAACTTGATTAACGCCGATTTGAACACAGCTTGCGGGCGTAAAACAGCTAAAGCGTGGGGATTGTTTTATCAAACGATTCTCCCAATTTTCGATACCGAAGATTCCACGTGATAAAGCCCGCCAGCGCAAACCCGGCGGGCTTTATTGCTTCGGAGTCCAGGATGATTCACCTCAAAAACGTACACAAGCGCTTCCGTCGCCCTGAAGGCGGCTGGTTTGACGCCGTGCGCGACACCACCCTCCATATCAAGGCGGGCGAGATTTTCGGCCTGATCGGGTTTTCCGGCGCCGGCAAATCCACGCTGCTGCGACTGATCAACCTGCTGGAACGCCCCGACCACGGCAGCGTCAATGTCGACGGCCGTGACCTGACCGGCCTGTCCGCCGCCGAGCTGCGCCGCGCGCGCCAGAATATCGGCATGGTCTTCCAGCAGTTCAACCTGATGGCCAACCGCACCGTGGCGGCCAACATTGCCTTTCCGCTGGAGATCGCCGGCTGGAGCCGCGCGGATATTGATCAGCGCGTCGCCGAGTGCCTCGACATCGTCGGTCTCGCCGACCGTGCCGGCCACTACCCGGCGCAGCTGTCCGGCGGCCAGAAGCAGCGCGTCGGCATCGCCCGTGCGCTGGCACCGCGGCCGCACGTGATCCTCGCCGACGAGCCGACCTCGGCGCTGGACCCGAAAACCACGCAGTCCATCCTCGATTGCCTGCAGGACATCAACAGCCGTTTCGGCGTCACCGTGGTGATCGTTACCCACGAAATGCACGTCATCCGTTCCATCTGCCACCGCGCCGCCTTGCTCGATGCCGGTGAAGTGGTCGAGCTGCTGGAAGTCACCGACAAACAGGTCGCGGCGCGTTCGGCGCTGGCCAAATCGCTGCTGGAGGTCGCATAAATGGACGAACAACTGACTTTTGCCCAGGCCCTGGCCAATCTGTCCGATCTGGCGCCGGAAATCTGGCAGGCCAGCGTGGAAACCGGGCTGATGCTGGCCATCGGCCTCTCCGTCGCCATCGTGGTCGGCGGCCCGCTCGGCATCCTGCTGTACCTGACGCAGCCGGGACAGCTGTTCGCCAACCGTGCCGTCAACGGTGTGGTCGGCTGGTTCGTCAACCTGGTGCGCTCCTTCCCGTTCATCATCCTGATGGTGTCGCTGGTGCCGCTGACGCGGCTGCTGGTCGGCTCCACCATCGGCCCGATCGCCGCCGCAGTGCCGCTGTCGTTCGCCGCCATCCCGTACTTTGCGCGGCTGGTGGAGCAGACGCTGCGCGAGATCCCGCGCGGCGTGATCGAGGCGGCGGAGGCGATGGGCGCCAGCCCGGCGCAGATCATCTGGAAAGTGTTGCTGGGCGAGGCCCGCGCCGGTCTGATCTCCAGCCTGACCATTCTCACCATCAGCTTCCTCAGCTACTCGGCGGTGGCCGGCGTGGTGGGCGGCGGCGGCATCGGTGACCTGGCCATCCGTTACGGCTACTACCGCTTCCAGACCGAAGTGATGGTGGCGATGGTGCTGCTGCTGGTGGTGATCGTGCAGATCATCCAGTTTGCCGGCAACCATCTGGCGGCCCGCCTCGACAAGCGTTAACACTCATTTAAAGCGGCGGGCGTTCACGCAGACGCCACGCCATTGGACAAAGACTCTCACAAGGAGAACACCATGCGCAGACTCGTACTGAAATCCATCGCTGTTGCTGCCATCGGCCTGACCGCTGCGGCCAACGTTTACGCTGCCGACCCGGCGAAAAAGGAAATCGTCATTGGCACCACCGTTGGCGACTTCGGCGACCAGGTGAAGCAACAGATCAAGCCGCTGCTGGAAAAGCAGGGCTATAGCGTGAAACTGGTGGAATTCACCGACTACGTGCGTCCTAACCTGGCGCTGCAGGAAGGCTCGCTGGACGTCAATGTGTTCCAGCACAAGCCTTACCTCGACAACTTCGCCCGCGAAAACAAGCTGCAGCTGAAGGAAGTGTTCCAGGTGCCGACCGCGCCGCTGGGCATTTATGCCGGCAAGCTGAAATCGCTGAAGGACGTGAAAGTCGGCAGCACCCTGGCGGCACCGAACGATCCGTCCAACTTCGCCCGCGCGCTGGTGATGCTGAACGACCTGGGCTGGGTCAAGCTGAAGAAGGGCATCAACCCGCTGACCGCGTCGGAAAAGGACATCGAAGTCAACGTCAAGAAGATCAAGATCGTACCGCTGGAAGCCGCGCAACTGCCGCGCTCCCGCGCCGATGTTGACTTCGCGGTGGTGAACGGCAACTACGCCGTCAGCTCCGGCATCAAGCTGACCGAAGCCATCTACCAGGAAAAGAGCTACGCCTACGTGAACTGGGGTGTGGTGCGCGCGGCCGACGTAAACAAGCCGTGGGCCAAGGACGTGATCGCCGCCTACAACTCGCCGGCGTTCCGCGCCTGGGCGAAACAGAAGTTTGCCGGCTACAAGTTCCCGGCCAACTGGAAGTAAGCGTTTTATCCGCGCCGTGGCGGCCTGAGGGCCATGCGGCGCGGCGGTTTTCCTTGAAACACTCCTGGCATTCAAGGCTGCTCGGCGGATCCTGCGATCCGCCTTTTTTTTTGCCTATGTCTCAGTTGAGGGCCAAGGTTGGCCGCAGAGCACGCTGCTGCAGCGCGGTGCGGCCCGCGCTATGATGCGTCATCGTCAACCCCCGCGGTATCCCGCCATGAGCCAGTTTGTTTCTTCCATTGCCGCCGATGACAGCGACGGCCTCAGCCTTGATTTTTCTCTCGGCCTGTATGCCAGCAACAGCCTGGTGCTGACGCGCCATGCCGACGACGCCCTGCCGGCGGACGAGCGCGGCATCATGATGACCAGTGATGACGACGATCCCAACGAGCGCCTGCTGTCGGTGGTGTGGGGCAAGACCAGCGTGGTGCTGCTCAGCAGCCACAAGGAGTACGTGCTGGACGTGTCCCATGTCGGCGCCGGCGAACTGGCGGCGGCGCGGGCGATGCTGGCGCGCATGAATCACGATGCGGTGATCACCGTGGAAGAATAAAGGGCGCCTCGCAAAATCCCTGCTTTCGTTGCGATACGGCGTTGCTCACGAAAAATTCCTCCTTGCCTTTCAACCATATGCAGCGTCGGAGTTTTGCGCTCGCGCCTTGTCTCGCCTGGAAATCAGGGCTTTTTGGTGCGCCCTGAACTTGTTGCGGCCAACCTTGGCCGCAGTCGAAAAAAAGCCCCGCACTGGCGGGGCTTTGTCGTGTGATGGCGTCGTGTGACGGCGGGGCAGGGCTTAACCGCGCATGCGGCGCAGCACCTCGTCCTTGCCGATCAGCGCCAGCACCGCGTCGACCGACGGTGTCTGCGCGGTGCCGCACACCAGTACGCGCAGCGGCATGCCAAGCTGGCCCATCTTGATGCCTTCGTCGGCGCAGAACGGCTTGAACAGCTCGTGGATGCTCTCGGTGGTCCAGCTGTCCAGCGCGGCCAGGCGCTCGGCAAAGCGCAGCATGCGCGCGTGGCTGTCGGCGGACAGGTGTTTTTCCACGTCGGCTGCAGCCGGCGTGCGCTTGGCGTAGAAGTAGTCCACTTCCAGCGCCAGAGCGTTGAGGTCCTGCACGCGCTCCTTCACCAGTGCGATCACGTCCGACAATGCCGGGCCAGTGGTGGTATCAACGTTGGCCACAGCCAGGCGGCCGGCGATCAGCCCTGCGAGGCGCGCGTTGTCGGCGGCCTTGATGTACTGCGCGTTCAGCCACAGGAATTTCTCGTGGTTGAAGCGGCTCGGCGAACCGCTGACCGCTTCCAGCGTGAACCATTCAACGAACTGCGTCATGTCGAACAGCTCGTCGTCACCGTGGCCCCAGCCCAGGCGCGCCAGGTAGTTCAGCAGTGCTTCCGGCAGGATGCCCTTGTCGGCGTAATCCACCACGCTGACCGCATCGCGGCGCTTGGACATCTTCTGGCCGTCCTCGTTGAGGATCATCGGCAGGTGGCCGTACACCGGCAGCGGCGCGTTCAGCGCCTTCAGGATGTTGATCTGGCGCGGGGTGTTGTTGACGTGATCGTCGCCGCGGATGACGTGGGTGATGTTCATGTCCCAGTCGTCCACCACCACGCAGAAGTTGTAGGTCGGGCTGCCGTCCGGACGGGCGATGATCAGGTCGTCCAGTTCGGTGTTGGCGAATTCGATACGACCCTTGACCGCATCATCCCACGCCACCACGCCATCCAGCGGGTTCTTGAAGCGGATTACCGGTTGCACGCCGGCCGGTGGAGGCGGCAGGGTCTTGCCGGCTTCCGGGCGCCAGCGGCGGTCGTAGCGCGGCTTCTCGCCGTTGGCTTCCTGCTGCGCGCGCAGTGCTTCCAGCTCTTCCTTGCTGCAGTAGCACGGGTAGGCGTGGCCGGCGGCGACCAGCTGCTGGATCACTTCCTTGTAGCGGTCAAAGCGCTGCGTCTGGTAGAACGGGCCTTCGTCGTAGTCGAGGCCGACCCAGTGCATGCCGTCGAGGATGGCTTTGACCGATTCCGGCGTCGAGCGCTCCAAGTCGGTATCTTCGATGCGCAGCACGAAGGTGCCGCCGTGTTTGCGGGCGAACGCCCAGGAGAACAGCGCGGTGCGGACACCGCCGATGTGCAGGAAGCCGGTCGGGCTGGGGGCAAAGCGAGTGCGGATCATGTTGGCTGGCCAGCGAATACGGAAAAACGGCTATTGTACGCTGCCGGCAAAATGGCGGGCAAACCATCGCCGTCGCGGAGGCGGTTTTCGCAGTGTCGCGGCAGGATGCGGCCAACGTTGGCCGCAATGCAAAAAGCCCGTTACCGAGGTAACGGGCTTTTCCTGTTCTGGCGTCCCCACGGGGAATCGAACCCCGGCCGCCGCCGTGAAAGGGCAGTGTTCTAACCGCTAAA
>JACCDZ011053919.1_pt1 | contig 18690 bp, 11 predicted proteins | sample 7449551 | NCBI WGS metagenome assembly JACCDZ01 (sample SAMN15323452, study PRJNA562643) | freshwater metagenome | isolation source: river surface water | place: USA:Blue River Watershed | collected 2017-08-18
ACGTAGTGCGCCTCGTGACCACGAGCGCGCTGGAAGCGTACCCAGATGTCGGTCTGGATGTATTCGACGAGGTGGCCGAGGTGAATCGGACCGTTGGCGTAGGGCAGAGCGCTGGTAACGAGCAGGCGACGGGACATGGGCAACTTCGTCAGGTCAGAAATCGGGTCGGCAATGATAGCACTTGCCGACCCCATCCCGCTGCGTGCTCGTCACACACTCAGGCAGCGTTAAGCGCCTTCAGCTCATGCGGTTCCAATGCCTTGATGCGATCGACAATCAGGTGACGGTTGTCGTGCTGCCAGGGGTGGAAGCCAGGCCGGTAGAAGTCCAGGTACTCCGGGATGATGCGGGTGAGCATGCCCGGTTTCAGCAGCATGAATTTGGCGAAGCCCAGCGCATCGCGCCAGTTGCCGAGTTGATTGTCGTGCTTGAGCAGGCTGTACTGCATACGAGTGGTGACGAGCAGGAAGAAGAAGGTGGCGGCAGCCATCGAGCGCACGCGCAGCCAGTAGTCGCCATCGACCGCCTGATACACATCGAAGGCCACGGCTTTGTGTTCGGTTTCTTCAACCGCATGCCACATGAACATGTCGGCATAAACGCCGTCCAGATCCTCGATCACATCAGCCTGTTTCAGCATGAGGTTCGCGAGGATGGCGGTGAAGTGCTCGAAGCCCACCGTCATGGCCAGCTGCTCGCGCGGGCTCCACTTACTCTTGGCCCAAGCCAGCGCACCCTTCATGAACTTCAGCTTGCTGGTCAGTGGCAGCTGATGCTGATCGATCAGCGCCTGATTGAAGGCTTCATGTTCTTTACCGTGATTGGCTTCTTGACCGATGAAGGCGCGGATCTGGGCGCGCAGCTCAGGGTCGGTGACCTGGTTTTCGAAATTGCGCACGGAATGAATAAAAAAGCGCTCGCCATCGGGAAAGGTCGTGGATAGCGCATTCATGAAATGGGTGATCCACGCGTTGCCCTTGTACCAGTAGCGGGGAATCTCGGGGATGTCGTAATCCATGCGGCGGACGCGAATGGTGATGGGTGTCTTGCTGATCATGATGAGTCTCTCAGTGTCGATGTTGCAGTGAAAAGGCAGGGAAAATGCCTCTACCGATACTGTGACTACTCAGTTACGAATGCAGAAGGTGATTGCAGGGCGATATTCGGTCATTTGGGGACAGCGTCGACAATAGGAAGCAGGCTGAGGCCGCCGACTTTTGCTTAGCCATTGCTACCTTTGAGCGGGACTTTCTTGATGAGTCTTGCTTGATCGCTATTGCTCAACTGGTTGACCACGCTACGCACGAAAATACGATTTCGACTGACTGCATAAATCATCAGCAGAGCGGTGACGAAGCCAGCAGCAAAGAAAACGCCCACATAGGCAAGAAAATAAGTGTAGCTCACGGTGTATCCTTCAGCGCAATACTGATGGGAATGAGGCGGTTCTTGAGCGGAGTGTTCGCTTCAGGTTCTGCTATCGTAGTCGCGCTGGTTGCATCGGACTCATTTGGCAGAATAGCATTGCTTTTGTGCAGATATTCGGTGAAATCGGTGAAGCCGGCGAACTCGGTCTGATGCTGCATGCGCTGCAGCTCGGCTTCAATTTCGGCAGGCAAGGATATGACCTTGCTCTCCATGAACAGCTCATCTCGTGGCTGATTCAGCATGGTGGCGACCAAGGCATCAACATCCGGGGTGGGGCAGGCGAACAGGAACAGGTATAGCCATGTCTCGTCCAGAGTAATGAAAATACCGGTCCGGTCTACATGACATGCGGCCAGAATGCTGAGGTGAGAGCGATCCTGACGCATTTTCAGTTTCACCAGCGCACATGCTGCGCCGGTATTAAGGGCGCAGCGCAAGAACTCAGCGGCCGCTGCTGCGAAGTCCATGGGCGTCATGTAGCCGTGGTGCTCCCCTGGATTTGACTTGGCCATGAAGTCATCGAAGTCGGCAACGATGGTGCGACCAAACACATGCCCCTTGAGCGAGGCCGCCATGCGGAACATGGCAGACAGGTCGCTGTTGCCACGAATCACGCGATTGGCTCCGAGGTGGTAGAACAGCGTTTCCTGGTCGTAATGAATGCGTACACCGACCTCGCGAACCAGTATCTTGATACGGCGACCGCAATTGAGGCGCAGGCCATGGACCTGACGGGCCACTTCCTCGAAGCCCTCATCGGGGCTGTAATTGATAATCACGCTGGCGGCGTGCGCAAAAAACGCATTGCAGAGGAGCTTTTCGGTGCTTTCGAAGACGCGCCAGTTTGACGGTGGCGCACCCTCCATAAGAGTGTCACGCGTGCTCATGACAGTGTCTTCGTCTTCCGCCGAGAGGGTGGCATTGACAGTGTGATGATGGCTGTCGAGTGCGTAGAGCGAGCCATTGCCGCGTGTCCATATGGCGTAGCTGCTGGCGTCGTGATCACGCTGCCGGCCACGCCAGAAATAGGTGCGCCAGGTCATGGTATCTGCGTGTGTCTGAATGCGTGCAATGCCAGAGAAAAGCCGTTTCAGCTTGATCATGTCGAGGTGTTTCAGTCGTTCCGGGCTGAACACGAACAGCGCGCCGACATTATGGTGTGCGTGCCAGTCCTTGAGAATGCCGAGCTGACGTCGCACGCCACGGGCCGACAAATCCGTGAACAGGCTTTCAGCCTGCAAGTAGATAATCAGATCGCGATCCTGCAGGCGCTCTTGCTCCAACTCGCGCAGGAAAGTCCAAATGTTCAGGGCCAGATGGTCGGACTGTCGAGTGTTGTATAGGAAAAGAGAGACTTGCTGCACCCACGTTTCTTCGCTGTTCGTGAGTCTAGCATCGAGCACATGGTGCATACGGCCGGCATCGGCATCGAAGAGGGCAATATTTCGCCCCGCAAGGCAATTGCTCTCGACCGTGTCGCCAATCAGCGTGCGCCAGTCATCTTCGTCGGGCAAGAGCAGTGCATAGGTCAGGCCGGGCAGAATTTCGCAAATATCGAGCGGCAAGCCATCAATAGCCAATGCCGGTGCTGGAATCAGACTGCCGTTGTTGGATTGAGCTCGGGTGATCACGCTGGTAAGCAGGCGCATGAAGAAAGACAGCCGCACGTTTAGGATTCCAGACTTTGTAGTGGCATTCAAGATGCCATGAAAGAGACTGGATTGACTAGTATTTATGAAGCCATTTGCCATATTTGCATAAACTGCTTTTGAGCAATTGTTCCTTATAAATCCACAGTATATGATCAAGACTAAAATAACTACTTAAACAGATATCCAGGCGTAAGCATGTTTGTGCTGGCATTGACTTCCGCCAAGGGCGGCGTAGGGAGAACAACTTTTGCAGCCAGCTTGGCTACCGTCTTGGCTCAGCGCGGCGTTTCGGTGCTGGTGCTTGAGCTGGACCCGCAAAATGCATTGTCTTTGCATTTGGGTGCTGTTCAGGCTCCAGCCAACGGCTTGGCCGCCGGTGTGCTGAATGGCATTAACCCTCTTGATGCCGCGCTCTGTAATGCCGATGGCGTGTACTGCCTGCCTTTCGGCCAGCTTGAGCCCGCGCGGCTTGATGCCTTTCGAGCGCGGGTAGCGCGCGAGCCCGCTTGGTTGGCCGATCTTCTGGCTAATATCAACATGAATGCCAATACTGTTATTGTGCTTGATGCTCCGCCGCTGCCTTCATTACTGGCAGTACAAGCCGTGCGCGCCGCTGATTTCACGCTTTCTGTCATTCTCTGCGACATGGCCTCAGTACTGGCGCTGGATACCTGTGAGCGCTATCACGCGGCTGTAGCGGGCAGTGGTGGCTTTGCTCATGTGCTGAATCAGGTTAACCCGACGCGCCCACTGCGGCGCAAGCTGGCGCTAATGCTGCAGCAGCGCCTGGGCAAGCGTCTGGCTGCTCCGGTGCATCAGGATGAGTCGGTATCGGATGCCTTGGCGCAATCCATGACGGTATTGCAGCATGCGCCGTTCAGTCAGGCCGCTCATGATTTTCAGGGTCTGGCTGATTGGCTGCTTGAGCATGCTCAGCTGCCTGCGGGTCGTATGCCATGATGAGCCAAGCACGACAGATGCTGGCGCACCGGCTGGGCTGTGAGGCCTCTGCTGGCTGGCTATTGCTCATCTGGCATTGCTTCGTGCTGCCTTCTGACCAGCGCCGTGCCTTGCCATTACTTGATGGCGTGGCGGCTCATCTGCTGGATGTGCTGGCCAATGAGCTCGGTGTAAATCAGCGTAGCGACCCTCAAGACTGGCTGCGCTGTCTGCTCTGGCGGCCAAGTGAAATGCCTCCGTCCTCATCGCCTTCCTGGGTGCGCACAAATGTTGTTTTGCCACTTCAAGGGTATTTGGCGGCCAACGTTGACTTGCCTGAGTTTGGCCGACGTCTTGATGCCATGTCCTTGTCCATTCCGGGTCTGGTAATGGGTTGGCGAGTGGTTTTGTTTGGCGTGTGCTTGCCGATTCTGCTGGTCTGCATGTCCACGCCGCTGCCTTGGCAGGATCAAGCCCTCTTTGCTTTGGCGACCTGCCTGATAGCGCTGTTTACCAGCTATGTACCGGGTAACACCGCGCGCGTATTTCTGATTTCACTTTCCGTGATTGCGACCTCTCGATACTTGTGGTGGCGGCTTACGGCATCTATGTCCATGGACGCACCGTGGCCAGACATTCTCTGCAGCGGGTTGCTGCTGCTGGCAGAGCTTTATGCGGTTGCAATTCTGCTGCTGGGCTATTTTCAGACGGCCTGGCCGTTGAATCGTCAGCCGGCCACGCTGCCGCCCGATGTTGCCGAATGGCCATCGGTTGATATCTATATTCCGACCTACAACGAGCCCTTGAAGGTGCTGCGGCCAACGGTACTCGCGGCCATGGGGCTGGATTGGCCGGCCGACAAACTGACCATTTATATTCTTGATGACGGCCGGCGCGATGAGATCCGTCAGTTTGCTTGCGATGCTGGCGTTGAATACATGATTCGCCCGGATAACGCGCACGCCAAGGCTGGTAACCTCAACCATGCGCTGCGCTACACGCACGGCGATTACATTGCTATTTTCGATTGCGACCACATTCCAACGCGTACCTTTCTGCAGAAAACCATGGGCTGGTTTCTTCGCGATGAAAAATGCGCCATGGTGCAAACACCACATCATTTTTTTTCAGCGGACCCGTTTACCAAGAATCTGGGTATTTCTGGTAAAACGCCCGATGAAGATCGCCTGTTTCACGGCTTGATTCAGAATGGCAATGATTTCTGGAATGCCACTTTCTTCTGCGGCTCTTGCGCCGTCATCAAGCGCGGGCCGCTGCTGGAGGTCGGTGGGGTTGCGGTCGAGACCGTCACTGAAGATGCGCATACCGCACTCAAGTTACATCGCTTGGGCTATCACACGGCATTCATTAATTTGCCTCAAGCCGCTGGCTTGGCCACGGAAAGTCTGGCCAGTCACGTTGGTCAGCGTATTCGCTGGGCACGCGGCATGGTGCAAATATTTCGTATCGATAACCCGTTTTTCGGCAAGGGCCTAAGCCTCGCTCAGCGCATCTGCTACGGGAACGCCATGCTGCATTTTCTCTACGGTGTTCCACGCTTGATTTTCCTGTGCGCACCCTTGTGCTACACAATTTTCGGTATGCATTTGATTGTTACGGATGCAGTTACGATTCTGGCCTACATTTTTCCACAACTGTTCCACGCTAATATTGCCAATTCGCGCGCTCAGGGCGGGTTTCGCCATTCGTTCTGGTCGGAAGCCTACGAGACGGTGCTGGCCTGGTATATCGCCGTGCCCACCACGCTGGCGCTGATTAATCCCAAACTCGGCAAATTCAATGTCACCTCCAAGGGTGATATTGTTGAGCGCGATTTCTATGACTGGGACATTGCCAAGCCGTATCTGGTGCTGATGGCGCTCAATATGACGGGGCTTGCCTTTGGTTTGGTACGTCTGTTCGTCTGGAATGCCCACGAGCCGGCTGTTGTCATGCTCAACATATTCTGGGTTTTGTACAACTTGCTGTCGCTTGGTGTGGCCATGGGTGCTGCCCGCGAAACGCGCCAGATACGCATGACACATCGTGTGCCACTCCATGCGCCAGCTATCCTTTATCGTCTCGACGGTCGTGCGCTGCGCTGCACGGTCAATGACTACTCCATGGGCGGTCTCGGTTTGACCATGGCTCCGGGCTCACCCATTGTGAAGGGCGAGCATGTGCGTCTGGTGCTTAGTCGTGAGGCTGACCAGTTTGCCTTTGATGCGCTGGTTGTTTGGGCGGGGCAGGGCAATGTCGGCCTGAGGCTTGAGCACATGACGCTGGACGATGAGAAAAATTTGGTGGCCTGTACGTTTGCCCGCCCCGATGCATGGCTGGGTAAGCAGGTGGCTCGTGACAAGCCTTTCAACAGTATCGGGAATATTTGGCTAGTCAGTATGGCCTCTTACAAAGAGCTCATGCTGTTGGCACCTCGCTATATGGTGAGTTTTCTCCAGCAGCTCCGTACGGAGCGACGGCATCGCAAAGCAGGACTTCTATGAAAGTAGGTTTGACCAAATGGTTTTTCATGTCTGTGTTGGCGTTTGCTGGCACAGGGCTCCCTGTGTCAGCGCTGGCTGTTGCGTCGCCAGCCCTGAGTGCGAACGTGATAGGGCGCGACATCAATTACAGTTTCAAGCAACTAGGGGCGAACCAGTCATTTGACTTGCGTGGGCTCAGCAATGAGGCCAGCGTCAGCTTGGGCATCCGTCTGGACGAAACGGTGCGCTCGGCGCGGCTGCGTCTGAAAGTGAATTATTCGCCAGCGTTGATCGCTCAGCTGTCGCATATCAAGATTTATCTCAACAATGAGGTGGCTGGTTTTGTGCCGGTGCCAGAGCATGCCGGCAATGAGCCTTATGTTTATGAGCTGGCGCTGGATCCGCGCTTGTTCAGCGACTATAACCAACTGCGGATGCAGTTGATTGGCCATTTCACGCGTGATTGTGAAGATCCTGCGCATACCAGCATTTGGGCCAGCATCAGCAATCAGAGCGAGCTGTTACTCCGTGTGGAGCCGCTGGCGTTGCAGAATGACTTGGCATTGCTGCCGGCCCCGTTCTTTGATCGTCACGATAGTCGTCGCTTGGTGCTGCCCTTTGTTTTTGCCAACAGCCCGGATAGCGCCACCGTGCAAGCGGCCGGTATTGCGTCATCGTGGTTTGGCGCGAAGGCGAGTTACCGTGGTGCACGCTTTCCGGTGCAGCTTGGGCGCTTGCCAGCGAGCAGTGCGATTATTTGGTTGCGCAATGGCGAGCATATTCAAGGCCTTACGGCCAAGCCGGTATCCGGCCCGCGCATTTATCTGATCTCGCTCAAGCAGCAGCCGGCAATCAAGTATCTGGTTATCCAAGGTCGCGATGGGCGTGACCTGAAGACAGCGGCCAGCGCATTGGTCTTGAGCAGTCCGGTAATGAGTGGTAGCCATGCCGGCATACGTAAGCTTGATGTAGGCCCGCAGCGTGAGCCCTATGATGCGCCGAACTGGGTGCGCACAGATCGACCGGTACGTTTTGGCGATCTGGTGAGCTCGCAATACGACCTGCAGCGATCGCTGGAGAATCGCTCGCCGATCAAGCTCGATTTGCATCTGCCTCCCGACCTGTTCACTTGGCGCTCACGCGGTATTGATCTTGATCTGCGCTATCGCTATACCCCGCCGCTTCGTCGTGACAGCTCGAATATTAGCATCCTGCTGAATGACCAGTTTGTGCGCGCGTTTGCCTTGAGCCCGTCGCAAACAGCGGGTGTTGGCTTGCTTAAGTTGCCGCTGATTGATGGACGTCTGGTACAGGCTCGTGAAGATCTAGCTGTTCCGCCGTTCTATGTAGGCGCCGCCAATAGCCTGCAGATCCGTTATGCCCCTGAAGTCAACAAGCATGACTTGTGTTCTTCGCAGATGCCGGGCGGCATGATGGCGGCGATAGATCCGGACTCGACCATCGATTTCTCCAAGCACCCGCACTACATTGCCATGCCCAATATGCAGGTCTTTGCCAGTGCCGGTTTTCCATTTACGCGCTATGCCGACTTGTCTGAAACGGCTGTGCTGATTCCTGACCACCCAGCCGCCACCGATTTGTCGGCATTTCTGGCCGTGATGGGGCGTATGGGCTCGGCTACGGGCTACCCGGCCTTGCGTTATGCGCTGTATCCCGCTTCCCGCCTAGATGAGGTGGATAGTGATCGCGACATTCTGCTGGTCGGGTTGACGCCCACCCTGCACGCCTTGCAGCAGTGGCGTGATCGTGTCCCGTTCAGCATAGATCCTGCTGGTCGCGTGCTGTCTTCCGGGCGCAACCTGATCGACAAGAGCTATCGCTGGTTTGATGCGCTGGGCCTGAATGCGGAGCGGCAAGCAGTCAGCATTGATCTGTCGGCAGATGGACGATTGGCCAGCTTGATGGGCTTCAAGTCACCGCTGTCTTCCGAGCGTTCGGTGGTGGCCGTGACCGCGACATCCGTCGATGCCATGACGGAAGTGCTTGATGTCATGGATAAAGGCGAGATGATTGGGCGCATGCAGGGCGATTTGGTCTTGGTCAGCCATGGCCAGCTGCAGGACTATCGTGTTGCCGAGCCCTATTACCTGGGACATTTGCCACTGTGGACGCGCCTGTGGCTCAGCTTGTCAGACAACCCGCTGATGCTGGCGTTGGCGGCTGTGGGCATGGGGTTGTTCGTGGCCATGCTCATGTTCTTCGGCCTTAATCATCTGGCCAGAAAGCGACTGGTCAAGTGATTGAGCAGGGGCGTGTATGAAGAGGCTGCGATGGGTATTCAGGCAAGCCGGGCCGCTGCTGCGGCTGCTTGCTCTCGGCATGGTGCTGCTGATGCCTGACAGGCTCTTGGCAGCCAGTTCGGCTCCTCCTGCGTGGGCGGCATTTCGAGATTCCTTTATAAGCGCTGACGGGCGTGTGATTGATGCCGGTACGCCGGCCTTGCATACGACCTCGGAAGGGCAATCGTATGCCTTGTTTCTGGCCTTGGTAGCGGGTGATCGCGACAGCTTTGAGCGTATGCTGCGATGGACTGAAAATAATCTCGCCGGCGGTGATTTGTCCTCCCAGCTGCCCGCCTGGCAATGGGGTCGGCACGACGATGATAGCTGGGGGGTGCTTGATCCCAATTCGGCTAGCGATTCGGATGTCTGGATTGCCTACACCTTGTTCGAGGCAGCGCGGATCTGGCATGAGCCGCGTTATGCGGTGATGGCACGAGGCTTGGCCGCGCAGATCCTGAGCCTGGAGGTGGCCGATATTTCCGGCTTGGGCCTGACCTTGCTGCCGGCACCGACCGGCTTTCATCCTGCACCGGATGTCTGGCGGCTGAACCCCAGTTATTACCCCTTGCAGATACTGCGCGGACTGGCCGTAGCCAGCAATGATGATCGTTGGCAAATGATTGCCACCAGCGCGCAGCGCACGTTGATCGGCTCGGCACCGCGAGGTTATGCGCCTGACTGGACCCTGTATCGCGTTGGTCATGGTTGGCAGCCAGACCCGGATACGCGGGCGGATGGTAGCTATGGCGCGATCCGCGTGTATCTCTGGGCAGCGATGCTGTCGGCCGCTGACCCGGACTCAGTGCGTCTGAAGGTGCACTTTGCGCCGTTTGCCAAGGTGGTCACGGCGGCGGTTGCCGTGCCAGAACATATCGATGCCATGAGTGGCCGCATGAGCGGCGACGGGCCATCTGGGTTCTTGCATGCGCTCGCACCTTTTCTGCAAGTGTCAGCTCATGATGATGTCAGCCGCCGCTTTGCATCGGCCTTCCGCGACATGGCCGATGCCCGGCCAACAGAAGGTTATTACAATCAGATGTTGTTTCTATTCAGTCGACTCTGGCTCGATGACTGCTATCGCTTTGCCAGTAATGGCAGCTTGATAATCAACCGGGTGTGCCCATGAAAAAGCCATTTTTTCGTCGAAGTCTGCTGGCAGGCATGATGTCTTTGCTCAGTACGGGAGTGCTCGCCGGGCAGCTCGACACACTGATGGACAGTGCGCGACTGTGGTCGGCAAAAAATAGGCCGGATCTGGCCATGCTGGCCGTGCGCAAGGTGCTGGCCGCTGACCCCGGTCATCCACAGGCCTTGCTTATGCTGGCGCAGGATGGTTTGCGCAATGGTCATCCGGAGCTTGCCAGCGAAGCTTTGGCAACCCTGCAGTCGCGTTCGGCAGATGCGGCAACCAGGCGGCAGCTGCGCGAGATGATCCGGCTGGCCGGGCCGGACGGTCGCTTGTTTGCGACTGCACAGGCCATGACGCGTTCAGGGCGTGTGGATGAGGCGATCGAGATTGCACGGCGAGTTTTTCCTGCCGGCCCGCCCGGTGGTGATCTTTCGTTGCAGTATTATCAGATTTTGTCGGGCTCGCCACGCGAGTGGCATAGCGCTACTGCCGGCTTCGAGGCTTTGGTCGCGGGCTCGCCGCATGACCCGCGTTATCAGCTGGCGTTGGCAAATCACCTGATCTTGCGTGAAGCAACACGCCCACGTGCCTTGCGGATTTTTGCTTCCATGGCTCGCGCCAAGCAGGGCGACGAGGCCGAGGTGATGGCGGGCTGGCAGCGTGGCATTAACAATCTGGGCGCAAATCCGGCCCATCTAGGCTTCGTGAATGCCTATTTGGCGCAGGTTCCGGGGGATGAACAGGCACAGGCCAAGCGTCAGAAATTGAGTGCGCTGCTGGCGGAGCAGCGGCGCCTTGCTGCAGAACAACATGACCCTGCTGTTCAGGCACGAGAAGCTGGTTGGGGAGCACTCGAGCGTGGTGATCTCGCCAGTGCCGAGTCGTTGCTCGGCAAGGCGCTGGCGGCCCGGCCCGATGACCCGCGAGCACTTGGCGGCCTTGGTCGCGTGAAGTTGCGGGCTGGGGAGCATGATCAGGCCCGAGCGCTGTTTGCCCGAGCGCTCGCACATGACCCAAACAATCAGTCCGAATGGCGTGACCTAGGGCGTACGGCCAGTTTCTGGGGATCGCTGAAGCAGGCAAGAGTGACGCGCGAGTCGGGCAATATGGCGCAAGCAGACGCAGATGTTATGGCGGCACTTGAGCTACAGCCTCAGCAGGTGGATGCCTTAGCGCTGCTGGCCGGCATTCGCGCCGATCAAAGTCGCCCGGATGAAGCGGAAGCACTGTATCGCCGCGTACTGGCGCGTCAGCCCGATCATTTTGCTGCTTACGATGGACTGGTAACACTGCTGCTGGCTCAGGGCCGGCAGCAAGACGCGAACGTCTTGCTCAATACACCCGCTGCAAGCCCGGCGCAGCGAATCACGACTAATGGCATTAAAGCCAGCTTGCTGCGGCACCAGGCCGATGAGCTAGTGGCGCAGGGCAAGCCGACAGACGCCATTGCCCTCTTGCAACAGGCGGTCTTGCTGTCACCGGCGGATCCTTGGCTGGCCTACGACTTGGCGCAGTTACAGGCCCGACAAGGCGACACTGCAAAGGCCGAAGCTGTAATGGCACCGTTCAACAACAGTCTGGGCCTGGCCGCGGATCCCGGCAGTCGCTACGCCTATGCGCTTTTTCAGGCCTCATTAGATCGATCGCAGAAGGCGTTGCAAGTCATGCAGGGCGTACCCGTAGCATCGCTGTCTGTATCCATGCAGCGATTCATCGCACGCTTGCAGATGGATATTTTTCTGGCCGATTCGCGGCAGCCAACGGATGCCACCACCTGGTTGCGCGACGCACAGGCACTAGCGGGCGATGATCCCGTGCTCAACTACAGGGTGGCTGAGCGCGCGGCAGCCTTGGGTTGGCGCGACCAGGCCTTTGCCTTGATGGCGAACGGCCGAGCTCGCGCCGAAGCGGCGCAGCCGGCGAGTACCGAGCAACTCAACGCTTGGCTGTTTCAGCGTCTGGCCCTGCTCGACGCGGTGCATGAAGATGCTGAGTTGGCGGAGCAGTTGCAAGGTCTGGAGGCGCATCCCCAGTTAATGACCGACAGTCAAAGCGCCGACGTGCGTGAGCTGCGCTTGAGTCTGACTCGTCGATCCATCGAGAAGCAGCAGCAGGCCGGGCAGTTTGAGGAGGCTCGCCTGGCGGTCACGGAAGCTCTGGGTCGCTACCCGAACAGTACGGATTTGCGCTTGTTGCAGGCAGGCATCGATGTGGCTGATGGTCAGACTGAAACAGCATTGACGCGCTACCGCAGCATCTTGAAGCAGCAGCCCCGGCAGCCGGATGCTGAGCTGGGCATTATCGATGCCCTGCTTGCCGGTAATGATCGTGACGGAGCCCGCTCCGCCTTGCGCGATTTGGAGTCACGCATCCATGAGCGCGATACCCCGATGCGCTTGAGTCTGGCGCGACGCTATGCGCGCCTGAAGGAGCTGCCGACTGCTCGCCAACTTGTTGCGCAGCAGCAGGTGTTGTTCCCGACTGATGCCAGCATCATGATGGCGCGTGGCAATGTGGAGGAGGATGCTGCGCGCTATACCGATGCCGCGACCTGGTATGCCCGCGCTAGTGCCGCTGAAGGGCATCCGGTGGATTGGGCCAAGATACCAGTGGAGCCGGCGGTGACCTCGACAGCACCGCAGCGAGCCTTGTCGCGCCTAGAGAAGCGTCGTGATGGCTATATTGCCACGGCAACGCAGATGAGCACCAAGTCCGGCACGGATGGCCTGTCGGTCAGTTCGGTGCTGGAGGTGCCAACAGAGTTTTACCTACCTATTGGCTACGATGGCCACTTCATTGGCCATATCGATTATGTGTCGTTCGATGCCGGTCATTTGCCGGCCGATGTGACCGTGCAGCGCACCTTCGGCAAGGTCTTGGCACTGGCACCGGCGGGAGTGCCGACCATGGCGGAGTCCGAGGTGGGGGTTGCTCTTGGTGTCGGATTTGAAACCGATGATTACCGCTTCGACATCGGCACAGCACCTCTAGGATTTCCGGTGGCCAATATGGTTGGCGGCCTCAAGTTCTATCGCTCCAGCGGTAATCAATACAGCACGCTGGATATTTTCCGGCGCGCGCATACCAGCAGTCTGCTGTCTTATGCCGGTGCGGTTGACCCGGTGACTGACGAAGTCTGGGGGGGCGTGGTCAGGACCGGTGTGGCCTACCGCGTTAGTCACTCCCAGGGTGCTCGAACACGCTCATTCAGCATGACTGGTGCACAGTTAACGGGCAGAAATGTGGCATCCAATACCGAGTTTCGGGTGGTGGCGGGCCAAAACCATGATGTGTTTGTGCGCCCGAATACCGTGTTCAATGCCGGGCTGACGCTGACTTACTGGCAGTTTGCGCGCGACCTGAGCAATTTCACCTTTGGTCAGGGCGGTTACTACAGTCCACAGACCTATGTGGCCTTGAACTTGCCCCTGCGCCTGACCGGCCGGGTCAACGAATGGGCCTATTTGGTTGAGGGAGGGGTTGGCATGAGCTTTGCCAGCTCTAGTGCGTCGCCATACTACCCGACCCGGCCGGCATTGCAGGCTCAGGCTGAAGCCAATGCCGCACTTGATCCCACCCTGCCGGCACCGGTATTTGGCGGCAGCTCTGGCAGCAGCTTCAGCTACTCCTTAAATACGGCACTTGAGCGTCGTTTGACGGAGAATCTGTTTGTGGGCTTCAGCACGCAGCTCAGTCGTGCGCCGTACTATTCGCCGAACCTGTTTCAGCTCTTTCTGCGCTATGAGCTCAAGCCAAAGTACGGGCCTGTGGAGTATCCGCCACGCGTGGTAAAACCCTATTCGGAGTTCTGAGCAGGCGTAGCTCTGTGAGGCGGGCAGGTTACTGGTAGTTGTAGCTTGCCCACTCCGTGCCTTCGTAGCGGATGTAGTATTTCCTGCCGTACTGCACCACAGCGATCTTCTCGTTCTCTGCCACCTGCGGCGTTCCCTCCACCCCTGTCAGATAGCTCGACAAGTCGGGCGCATCCGGCTTGAAAGGGTCGCGCGCTAGTAGGCGAGCCAGCAAGCCAGAAAGGTCAATGTAGCTGCTCTGCTGATTGACGATCAGTGGCTTGTTGGCAGGGTGGCGATCAAGTCCGGTGATCACAATGCCAACGGGAATGTTGGTAATGGCAGGGCTGGGGTTTTCGCGCATGAAGGGGATTTGCATGCGGTCACCCTTGGCTCCGGCACCGTGCTCGGAAATCATCACCACCACAGCTCGGCGCTTGCGTGCTTCGAGATCATCGATGAAGCGGCTGACATCATTGAACAGCGTTTTTACGCGTGGCGGATAGTTTGCGCCGGTACCTGCTTGCGCTTGCAGACCGGGTGCATGATTGCCGTCATGCAGAGATGAGGTGTTATAGAACAGCGCCGTGCGCGTTGCTGCAGAGGTTTCGCGCTGCTGCAGCCAATCCGAGAGCACGTTGTAGTCTGACTTGATGGTTGAGCCATCGAAGCTGACCAGAGCAGTATGTGCTTTGCCATCGAAGTGCAGTGGCACATTGAGGCCGCCATTGCCCTGGATTTCGCGGATCATGTTGCCGAACTTGCCGTCGTGGTTCATGACCAGCTCACGCTCGAAACCAGCCGAGGCGAATTGCTCAAACAGGTAGCAGCGTTTGTCGGCCGGGCTGTACAGAGCGTTGTGCGAAGACTGGCCACAGCTGGAGCGTAGAACGCGGATGGTAGCTGGGCCGCTGTAGGAGGTGGCCGAATTGAACTGGCGAAATAGAATGTCGAATCGCTTGAACAGGCTGTTGTCGGTTTGCTGGCTGAAGGCCAGGTCATCCCAGGATAGCGAGCAGACATGAATGAAGATGATGTCGAAGGGGGTGTCTGCTGCGCCCGGCGTTGGCATGTCCACTACACGGGCAGCTTGCGCGGTGTAAAACGCCCCTAATGCGCGTGTGAGTTCCTGATCGGTCGGCTCTTTGCTGAACGAAGTGCCTGCGGGCGCGATGCCGAGGGTGTCGTCGGTACTGGCCAGCGTGGCAGCTGTGCCCGGCGTTGTTGTGAGTGGGGCACCGAAGTGGCTGATGAGTATTTGCAGCGGTATCAGAGTACACATGACCAGCAGCACAAAAGTCGTGACACGCAGTTTGCGGGCGAGCACAACATAGAGCGCCACCAGGCCGGCACAGATCATGACGGTGTGAGCATCGAAGAAGCGCGATGCCAGATCCAGTAGATAGTCGCCGCTGAAGCCTTTCAGGTCGTTGTATTGATCTATCAGGCGAGACAGCGGCGGGAAGCGTGTGTCATGGTAGAAAAGTGCGATAGCCAACGGAATGGCGGCAATACTGCGTACCAGCCTGAGCCCAAGTGATCGCAACGGGATCAGTAGAAAACCGGCAAAGGCCAGATTCAGCCAGAGGTGAAAGTCTATGTGATCGCCAAAATACAGAAAGAACTTGATGATGAAGTAGACATTCCAGATTCCCATGATGCGTGTTCAGCCTTTCTGTGTTTGGTTACGCCCTTGTTGCTTGGCAACATACAAGGCTTTATCGGCTCGGTCGAGCAGGCTGCGAACACTGTCATGGCTGCTGGCGGTGGCAACGCCTGCGCTGAATGTTACCTGAAGCTTCTGACCATTGGCAGCGTAATGCAGATGCGCGAAGCTTTCACGAATTTCCTCGATCAGAGCCACGGCGTCGGCCTGCTGACAATTGGCCAGCACCACCACGAACTCTTCGCCGCCATAGCGGCCAATGCTGTCGGTCTTGCGCAAACGCTGGCGCAGCAAATTGGACAGCATGCGAATCACACCGTCCCCGATCAAATGACCGTGGCGGTCATTGACGTGCTTGAAGTGATCGATATCGATCATGGCCACGCTGGTGGCCTCCTGCGTGCGCTGTGACCGTGCCAGCCCCATGCCGATATGCTCCTTGATGTCATTGTGCTTCAAGAGTCCGGTCAGGCTGTCTCGTGCCAGCGCATCGCTCATGGCACGTGCCCGCTGTGCCCGCGCAAAGACGGCATTGACCAGTGCGTTATCGAGAATGGGTTTGGTAATGAAATCATCACCGGCATGCAGCAGGGCCAGGCTTTGCCGTTGCGTGTTGGTTTCTGCTGAAAGATAGATGATGGGAACGCGCAGCCAGTCTTCGTCAAGGCGAATCATCTGCGCCAGCTCGGGGCCGGAGCAGAGCGGCATGTTCACATCCAGCAGGATGACTTCCGGTCGTAATGCATGCATGGCCTCCAGCGCCTGGCGTGGATCATTGACGGTGTGTGCATCGATGCCTGCATGCCTGAGCACGAACTGATAGCGCGTCGTGAGGGCAATGTCATCATCAATGATCATGACTCGGTAGGGCGCTTCATGCCGGCGCAGCAAGCAATGATCCAGGCGATTTTCGAGGCTGATCAGATTGAGGGGCTTGTTAAAGAAGCCGCGTGTGCCCGCTCGGATAGCATGCAAGCGCAGTTCGAATGTATCGTAGTGGCTGATCACGAGCAGCGGCAGCGATGTAGACTGCGCCTGTTGCCAGTGGCGTATTTGCAGCAGGAGCGGCTCAGCCTGCGTAGCATCAGGCAGATCGAGAATGAGCGCATGCAGGCCATGGCTGTTCACGGGATCGATATGGCTGATGTGTTCAAAGCGACTGGTCAGATAGCCAAAGTCTGCAAGAGTCTGACCGACTTGCTGGCCGAGACTGGCGTCAATGGTGATGAGTCCGACATGGAGTGATGTGGCGTTTTTCAAGCACTCGCTTTGCATCCGTCATCTCTCCTTGCGATTCATCAATAATGTGTTGTTTCTAGCATGCCAGCTCGTCAGGATGAAGTCCTCCCTTGCTTGCCATGAAGGATGCTTGTTGCGGTAATCTGACGATCAAAGAGGTAATGAAGCATGGCGTGGGCAACGACTCCGACAGCGCACATCGCGACACAGGTATTGAGTTCCGAGCAACTGCAGTATCTCGACGGATTCTCTGAGCGCCGCCTCAGTTTTTTCGGCCGTTTCCACCATGGTTTAGAGGCAGCCTATCAGCTGGAGGTTAGGCATGAGGCCAGAGTCTCGCGCCTGATGCTGACCTTATTTCCGGTGATCTACATCACCTTCATCATTCCCCTGTTCCTGCAGCAAGGCGTCACTTTCTGGTCATTGAACCAGCGTTCGCTAGTGTTGCTGATCGAGCACTTTCTGATCGCCCCGGTGTTTTTCATTGCGGCCTTGATGCAGTACTTCCTCTGGTTTCGCCCCTATGCGGAGAAGATCCTAATTGCAGCGGCACTGATTTTGCTGGTTTTGTTGGAGTTTTTTAGCATGTATGCCGTGCCTTGGCAGGATCCGTTACCGACTGGCATCAGCATGGCGGTGATGGTGGCGTTACTCGCCCCTGGGCGCATTGCTTTGTCACGCAGCTTGAGCCTGTTTGTCGCGTACCTGGCCCTGATTGTTTTGTTTGAAAGCGATCTGCTGAACTGGGTTGGTCGTCGTCATCGCATTGATCTGGTGGTAGAGATGACGGTGCTGACGGTCTGCCTGATCTCTGGCGTCTCGTCGGATTGGCGTAACCGGCGACGCTGGGCCGCTGTGCAGGTGCTGGCCACGCACGCCATGAAAGATGTACTGACGGGCTCTCACAATCGGCGCTACTTGCTGGATTTATGGCCGCGCATACTCAATCAGGCGGTTCGTGACGGGCGATCCGTTTTCGTCATGCTGTTCGATCTCGATCATTTTAAGCAGCTCAATGACGCCTGCGGGCATCAGGCCGGTGATATGGCACTGGCGCGGTTCGGCGCGCTGCTGAGCGCACACGCCCGGCGCCCGCTGGATGTTGCAGCGCGTATTGGTGGTGAGGAGTTTGTGCTGGTGCTGCATGGCTGCAACCGGCTGGATGGCGAGCGTCTGGCCGAACAGATAAGAACTGAGCTGGAGGCATTGCGTATCCCGGTGGATGCGGATGGCAAGCGACATCTGACCGTCAGCACGGGAGCGATTTGTGTATCGGCCCTGACGTCCTTCGAGCATATCTACTCGCTGGCGGATACCTGCCTCTATCAGGCTAAGCATGGAGGGCGCAATCGGGTGGTGCTGATGCCTGAGGCTGCTTGACTTTGCTTGATCAAGTTACGTTTCGCGAGGTAAATATCGGTTATTTACGGACAGATTTAGCGGTTGTCAGGCTGTTCGCTTCGTTACACATCGCCCACGCAAGTCGTCTTCAATTTGCCATTCGATATCGTAAATTGTTGCAAGTGAGACCAATGTCTCAGGATGTCGCTGCAATTTTTTGAAGCAACAGCCACGCACAAGCGGAGATAGGGACGGTTTCACTGGTATGGAGCTCATGAGACGCACTAACGCAGTGCCACAGAAAACCAGCTTTCTGACCTGGAATCCGGCCAGTGTGGCAACTGTCGTGTGCTCGTTGGGACTGCTGATCGCGATTGTGGTGGCTACCTTTGTTGGTATTCATCAACAAGCCGAACGGGAAAAAGAGTTTCAGGCACTGGCGCTACGTGTCACGGATCAGCTACGCATTCACATGCGTGGCTATGCATACGGCTTGCGCGGGACGCGCGGTGCCATGTTGACTGTGGGCAGTGATGCGATCACGCGTCGTCAGTTTCATGCGTATCTCGCTTCCCGACACATTGAACAGGAATTTCCGGGTCTGCTGGGCTTTGGTTTTGCTCGTCGCGTGCCAGTAGCAGCCGAGCCCGAATTCTTGCGCAAGGCGCGCGCGGATGGCGCGCCACAATTTGCCATCCGCGAATTTTCGCCGAACCCGG
>JACCDZ011627223.1_pt1 | contig 18686 bp, 13 predicted proteins | sample 7449551 | NCBI WGS metagenome assembly JACCDZ01 (sample SAMN15323452, study PRJNA562643) | freshwater metagenome | isolation source: river surface water | place: USA:Blue River Watershed | collected 2017-08-18
GTTCCAGTAGGAAGTCCCAAATTGCCCCACGTTTCAAAATGCCATGCTTGGCTTTCAAGTACCAAGTTTGCAATCGAATCTATTTGTGCAAAAAGGTATTCTTCGCTCAAAATGGAACGTCGCAAATCATCGTAGCGACACCGTAGTTCGTCTTTAAATTGTGGATCCTGAAGCAAACGAATATACCATCCTGGCGCATCGACATCTTGGTCTACATCGCCATACATAAATTGAGATCCATCCTCCGAACCGCTCCACATGTCTTTGAACGCCCAATCAAAATCCCACACGGGACCCGCTTTCATTTTGCGGATTCGTCCGTCTGCATGATCCTTGTCTTTGGAAAAAAACCGGCTTTTTTTGAAACCGTCTACGTTGCGTGCAAGTTCATTGATGATGAAATAATCAATAAACGAAGGTACATCGATGTATTTTCGGTATCCGTTGGCAGTATCCGCAAAATTTGCGCTGTACAATGCGGTTTCAAAGTCATTGATAAAACCTTGGATATACGTTTTTTGTTGCGGTACCAAGTCCGCTGGTTTGGGATAATAATACACCATGTGCACATCCACCGTAGGAAAACCAATTGGGTGATAATTGAGCAACCACGAATTGGTATTGTCCCAATAATCGATCTTCAGAATATAACCTCCGGTGAGATCTTGACCCGCGATTTCGGTCGGATTCAGTGTAGAAATGTCGACTCGATTGGCATCTTTTTTAATTTTTTCGGTCAACAGATAAATTCCCTTGTATTCCCCATTAATCACAACATCTACCAGCCGCGATCGAACGCTGTAGTGCCCCATTGCATCAAACAACTCGTAAGGAAGAAAATTTCTAGCAAACGACTTATCGTTGTAGTTAGCAATCAAGCACCAATCGTTTTCGGACGGCATCCCCAAAATCGGAGCGGAAATCGCATTTCCATTGACGTCTTGCAACTCGATCGCATACGGTTTTTGAGGCAATGAAGCCGAATAATTACCTCGAATTTCGATTCCAACTTTGCCGTCATAAGCATTTTTAGGATCTGAAATGTGGTTACGAACTCCGTTCCCATTAAAAATAATCCCCAAATCCGCCAGAATTTTTGGATCATCTACGATGGTTTGTCCATTGGTTTGAATCACAACGATTGGTAAATCTGATTCCGTAAACTGAAAATAGGTCGCTGGCGAATTTCCAAAAGTAATCGACCAACTTTCAACCGCACCTTGATCTTGCGCAAACCGATCGTATACCCGTAACTTCCAAGTACCATTCGGATTCTGCCCATTGTTAACCAATCCAAGTTGACCCATCGGCTTAAAAACACCTGAAAAAGGAGCAACACCCGCTGTAATGGTCGAAGCAACATCCGCGCGAAAACAGGTATTTTCAAAATTGTCATCACCGCCACCAACGCCTGCTACCAAGCTGATCACCGTTCCGTCGGGCGCTACGAGCGAAACTTCCAAGTCAGAAACATACGTGTGAGAAACCGTAATGCACACTTGCTCTACCCCAAATGTTGCTGTGTCGATTGTTGGAGCAATTCCATTCACGGAGATTGGTACCTCAACCGTTTCTAAATCGAGAATGACACCACTTCCGCCCACAAAATTTTGAGAAAAAAGAAAATGAGTAGCAAGAAAAAAGAACAAACAGCAGCTAGCCAATGACTTCATAAGGAGATAATTTGGGCGCAATGTAAGTAAATTTCTTGCTCAAAAAAAGACTAAATTACACCTCGGGCTTTTAATTCCAAATACTTATTAATCGTATTGACCGATAAATCTTCTGGTCGTGTCAATATGGTTTGTATTCCGTTTTGCTTCAACTCTTTTGCGATATTTACTTTCACCGTAATCAGTTTCTCCGCAACGGTTGTTGCATAAATTTCCTGCAATGTATCGATGCGTTGATACGCTAATTCCTCCAATTCGTTGTTTTGGAAAAAAACGACTACCAATACATGCCGTTGGTTTATTCGCTTAAGAATTGGCAACGCCCTGCGCATCGCAAACTCGCTTTCAAAATTGGTGTAGAGCATCAACAGCGAGCGTGATTTGACCGTTTGCCGAATGGATTCATACAACAACTCAAAATTGGATTCCTTAAACTGCGTCTGTTGGTTGTAAAGTAAATTCAAAATCCGTCTGAGTTGACCCGTAGAGCGATCAGCGACTAATTGCGTTCCAATTTTATCCGAAAAGGTAATTAGCCCTGCGCGATCGCCTTTTTTTAGTGCAATGTTTGAAAAAATAAGTGCCGAGTTGATTGCATAATCCAACATCGACATCCCTTCAAACTCCAATTGCATGTTTCTACTTTTGTCGATCAACGCATAAATTTGCTGCGAGCGCTGTTCTTGAAATTGGTTCACCATCAATTCCGACTTTTTACTGGTCGCTTTCCAATTAACGGTTCTCAAATCATCTCCTTGAATGTAATCTTTGATCTGCTCGAATTCGTTGTTGTTCCCAATTTTGCGAATTTTCTTGATTCCTCTGGACTGTGACTGTTGGTGAAAAACGCGCAGTTCAAATTGTTTCATTTGTAAAATCGAAGGAAAAACGTGTACCGTTTGTTTCAGCGGGATTACAATACGTCGTTTGATCAAAAACAACGACGACGAAAGGTAAATGAGCACATTGCCAAAAAGAAATTCGCCGCGTTGGGTCGGTTTAAAACTGTAAGTTACTACCGACGATTCGTTTGCATGTAGCACTGCTATTTCCTCCTGACTACGTCGTTGTAGTTGAATTGGATATCCTTCTACGATTGCGACTTTGATTCGCTGGGATGTCTCGTTTTTCACTTCGAGCGCTACTTCATTCACGTCTCCCAAATTCAGTAAACTATCTACTCGTCTCGTTACAGTCACGGGATGATCAACAAAAAACGTCAACAAAATATCGGCAATCACCGCGACAAATAAAGACAACAAAGCAACATTTGCTACAAAATAAAAAACGGAGAATACGGTTGCTAGGCAGTACATCAACACAACGCCTGCAAACAACACGAAGAAAAAGCGTGTCAGATAAAGTGATTTGAGCAATTTCATGCCTACCTAGGTACTTCGATCAGTTGAATAATTTCAGCGATTACATCTTCTGGACGAATACCTTCCATCTCCGCTTCGGGTGTCAAAATCAACCGGTGATTCAACACATGTGGTGCTACAAATTGAATATCTTCCGGTGTCACAAAATCCCTTCCACGAATGGCCGCAAGTGCTTTGGAAGCTTTCAACATCGACAACGACGCACGTGGTGATCCGCCGAGGTAAATCTTCCCGTGGTTCCGCGTTTTGATGGTGATGTGCGCAATGTAATCCAACAAATGATCTTCGATAACAATTCCTTCAATCAATCCTTGAATCCGTTGAATGTCTGTAGCCGTAAACACTTTCTCAACGGCTTCCAAGGAAGGTGTTTTGATGTTGTTTTTGTACCGCTTCAAAATCTCCGTTTCTTGTTCTAAAACAGGATAATTGACTTTAATTTTAAACAAAAAACGATCTAATTGTGCTTCTGGAAGGTTGTATGTTCCTTCCTGCTCGATTGGATTCATGGTTGCGATTACCAAAAATGGAAACTCCATGTTGTAATGGATTCCATCGTACGTAATCTGACGCTCTTCCATCACCTCAAACAACGCCGCTTGGGTTTTTGCTGGCGCGCGGTTAATCTCATCAATCAACACGATGTTTGAAAAAATCGGTCCTTTTCGAAAATTGAAGGAAGCATCTTTCATGTTGAAAACCGAAGTCCCCAAGACATCTGACGGCATCAAGTCGGGTGTAAACTGAATCCGTGAAAAATCGATGTCTAATGCTTTTGCCAATACCTTCGAAGCAAGCGTTTTGGCTACTCCTGGCACACCCTCCAGCAACACATGCCCATTGGCCAAGATCCCCGTCATCAATAAATCGACCATTTGAGTTTGACCGATGACAAATTTCCCCAACTCGGATCGCACGTGGTTCACTTTCTCTGCTACCCAAATCAAATCCGCATTCGGTCGTTCAAATCCAAATGCAGCGCCCGGTGAAGTCGATTGGTCGTTTTCCGAATCCAGGTGTTGTTTTGATTCATTCACGGCATCATTTTCCAACTGCGGTTGGTCCTGATTGTGTGCGTCTTGGATTTCTTCTTCGTTGCTCATACGCTTTATTTTGTTCGTTACTTTTTTAATTGATTGATCCAATGTTGAAAATCATCTCGGCTGCTTGAAGCGATTTCAAATCGATTGATTTCCACTTTTCGATTTCCTGTAAATTGAAAAATTGTTTTATTTCCCCGGTTTTCAACCGTCATTAAGTCCGATAAATCAACCACTTTTTTTCCAAAGAAATAGGGATAAAATATCAGTTGCCTGTTTTCGACGAGAAGTACTTTCCGATTAAACAAGATGATTCCGAGGGTGAGCACAACAATCCCGGCGGGCCAAAACAAAATCCCAAATCCATCGGATAATGACAGTGAATAAAATCCGCGCAGGATGCCTAGAATTCCTAAAAACATCAACAGCGAGGCAATCGCGATTTGTCGTTCAAACACGATTTTTTTTCGAGCGGTCTTTTGCTGAACGTTGTACTTTATAATTCCAGTATGCAGATAAAACGTACGTTGCAAGAGTGCCACTTTTTGAATGTACTCCTCATCAACAGCTCTCATTTTTGGATTCTGAAGTAAATCTACAAGTTCAGTCAGTTTTGTGCGATCGAATCCAGATTTCTCCGCAAGCAATTGAATGGATTGTTCACCCTCTTTGGATAAATCAATAAAAAATTGCTTTTGGATCATCGTATGAAAATTCTTGCGCATCACCAGTAAAATACTGTACGGAGAATTTTGATTCCAATAAATCGATTGCATTGTTTCTGCAAATTCGAGCGCACGATTTTTTTGTTTTTCAACAAAAGGAACAACCGGCCAATACCGCTTACTTCGGAAGAAAAAATACAGCATGAAACCTAAAATCACCAACAAAAACGCAATCAACAGTTCCCGCTTCTCGAAAATAAACTGCAACAAGCTCTCGTCTTCTTTGCCTTCCATCGGCGACGGTGTATCGCTGGTAAAATCGGAATCCGTGTAGGTAAGTCTTCCCAACTCAAGCCACTTAATTCGTCTGTTTTGTTTCGGTTGTAAAACTTGCTCTGCAACAAACGATGCATGATTGAATCCTTGTTTTTCAAGCAATTGATAATTCACAAGCATCTCTGGATTGAAATGTAAAAAAACATTCCCTTTTCCCAAATCCATCCGAATGAAATTGGGCGTTTCCATGAAGTAACTCAATGTATCGTAGGTACTATCGATCAGGTTGTCGTAGTCAAACAATTTCCAAATTCGTGCGATCGTATCGGTTTGATGAACAAAGCTGAGATTGAATGAATCCTTTCCAGTGAATACAACGACATCGTCATCAAAATTCCAAAAATTATAGATGTCGTAAAAGAAAAATTCGTTGATATTGTCCGTCATTTCGTGAAAGGACAGGAATAAATCGTTTCCATTTTCGACCTGACGGATGAGCGAATCAAATTCATCGGGATGCAAACTAAATTTATCCCCGACAAACACAAAAGTGCTCAACGTATCGGAACGAAGATGACAAAGGGAATCGGTAATGACGAGCGCACTATCCGCTTTTGATTCCATCAACTCCTTGAAGAGAATTGTACCGCATGGATTTTTGTCATCCAATACGTAGTTTTCGTTCCATTTATCGGAAACAAATTGTGGTTTTTCAGACGCACTTGGATCTCCCCCTGAATTGGAGATGAAATAGACCATCCCAACGATGACTATGAACGCGAAAACGCCACCAATTACTAACGCTTTTTTATTCATTTTCAGCAATTAAAGCGTTATAATTTGCCTTCAAGTGCTGTTCCAATACGTTGAACTCCGCACTTCCGATCAAATACTCACCGTACCAAACGAGATCATACATTCGGACACTTTCATTGAACTGTTCGCAACCAGGTTTCCCAATCATTTGCAGTACATAATCATAATTTGTGGTTTCTTTTTGCCACTTTATTCTTCGCAACCGGATCAATTCCTTCAAAATAAACGTAAAGTAGATCCGCACACATTCCCGATAATCCTCCGCGAGCAATGCATTTTCCAACCGCAATTCCAACTCCGATTTTGGAATGCTTGCGGGATTTTGATTACTCGATTCAAATTCCGATTGCAGCTTGACCTGAGGCTTTCGATTCTTAGCTATTCGAAATCCAATGTACGCAAGGAGTAAAACAACGCCGACAACCAGTAAAACAATCCAAAATGTATCGGTTATAAACGGTTTCACCGATGCGGCCTCTTTCTCGTTCTCTTCATCACTCAATTCAATCGGTTCTGGCCTTTCGATTTTCCTTTCGTAGGGAACAGTGCCATCACCGTATGATTTTTGGATTGACTTTGTTCGTTCCGAACGTGATTTTTGAATGTCTTCTTCAGAATATTCCAAGTACTCTTCTTCGTAGCCCTCTGAATCATCGTATGCCTCTTCCATCACCGCAGGTTCTGCATACACATCGGTTGGTCCTTTGTATTTTTTTTCTTTCGTATACTTGTATTCCTTCCGAAATTTAGAAAACAAGGCGTCATTAGACGCGTTCTTTTGAGCGAACAAAGTGCTGAAAAAAAGCACAAATAAATATGTAATCCACTTACTCAAAATCACTGCTATTTTCTTGGAATCGTTTTCTTTTCCCAAAATGTTGGAATGCTTTTCTCAATCCCGCGGCCGATTCGCGTTCTTCGATGTTGAGGTACAAAAATACGACGCTGATGATCCACAACGGAAAAACAGCAATGATAAACAGTCCATAAATCACTTGACGCGAAAAATTGGCCCAAAATAAGCCTTCGCCGCCGAACGCATTTGCCACATTTTTAACAAAATCGGCAATTAGATCGAGCATATCTGGCATCATGACTTCAGCGGCATCCATTAAACTTGCTGATCCAAACACTTGCTTGATACTTCCCACAAAGGCAATTGGCTGCATGAAAAGCGCGAAAATGAAAGTGAAAATCAATAGGTTTAAAATGGACAGTCCGTACGATTTTGCACTAAAACGCCAGCCGTTGCGAAAACGTGTCGCGAACGTAGTTTCTGAAAAACCGGCAACCAATCCGTTTAGAAGCACGAAGGGCAACAACGCAATGCAGAGAATCAAGAGGTACCAAGGAAGCGAAACGATCAACACAAACAAGAGCAAATTGCCCAACCAAACGCGCAAGATCTTTTTCTGATAAAATCGAAAGCAGGTGTGCCACGAAAAACCAGTTTCGATTGACTGAAATGCATACATGACCGACACAAACATACTTGAAAATACAACCGACCACAAAGCAACGGCGATCCAATCCTGTAGGTGATGAAACCCATAACCAGTCATGATTTCAAGTTGTTTGGACCAATCAAACCAATGTTCGGTGAGCATTTCCTCCACATATACTGTGTTTTGAAACGATACAATTAGCAATATGAGCGGAAAAATCACCAAGGCATTGAAGGTGAAAAATGTTGAAAAATGGCGTCCGTAAAATCGAAACGAATCTGAAATTATCAACCCGAAATTTCTGATTTTCTGCAATTCGAATCGGACAGGTGGAGCATACACATCGACTTCTTTCGCGACAAGCAACTCGGGATGTCGGCGAGCGACGACTATTGGATAAATGAGGTAATAAAACAAGATGATTCCGAACGAAAAAGCAATTAAAAACCACTTCGACCAGTCGGGCAGCTCTTGATAATTTCGGGTCACGTAGCTTTCCAAAAAGCCAGCAAATATAAAAAAGGGAACCAAACTCAACATGATTTTCAATCCGCTTTTCGCCGCAAATTGCAACGATTGAAGTCGGGAATAACTACCTGGAAACAGCCAACCATTTCCCAACGTAATTCCGGCCCCACCAGCAAGAACAATCGCTGAAATTTCGAATGCACCGTGAATCCAAATCCCTAAAAATGAAGTGACAAACAACCCTTTGGAAGCAAAAAAATATTGAAACGACCCCAGCATCATTCCGTTTTTGAAGAGAAAAATATGCGTTCCGACCGTAAAAAAAATCCCAAAAATAAATGTCAAAAAAGCAACGCGAACGTTGTTCATGGTTATACCAACAAACATTTCAAACTGTCCTTGCCCTTTGTAAACCGCTAACGGATCGCCCGATTCGATGTTTTCGTTGGTCATTTGCATGTAGCCCTCACTCAAATTCAATTTTGCAAAATCGGGGAAGTAATGCGTTGTCACCGCAGAAAGTGTGGCCCAAATGAGAAACACCACAAGTGCGAAAAGCAAATTTTTTCGCGCTTTGTAAATTTCAATCGGCAATGAAACGCGCCAAACTGTAATCAGTTTTTTGAGTGTTTCCCGGCGTTGGATATGTACCCCTGTAAAGATTCGCTGAGCCAATTGATTGAGGTACACACGAACAGTTCTCCGCTTGTAAAACGTTTGTGCATAGCTCAAATCATCGGTGATGTCCATAAACAGTTCACTCAATTCACCTGGATCTCTAACATCACTTTCAGATAACTTCTCAAAGCGATCCCATTTTTCCTTATTCTGCGCTATGAAGGAGGTTTCTTTCATTTTTTAGTGATAGTAAATATACACTTATTTCAACTCATTTTTCGTTTCATCCAAAAAATGTCTTACTCGTATCCCAAGCCGTCGCTGATTCCCTTTTCACTTGCGGGAACCCCTGATTTTAACCACACAGGTGCTGGTTTTCCAAGTAGGTAGTGATCAAAAAACTGGCGCATGCGAATACTCAAATCCATACGGTTTGCATTCTTCATCAAGTTGTGATCGTCTCCATTGTAATTAAGCATCCATACGGGTTTATTCAAACGCTTTAATCCAGTAAACAATTCAATCCCCTGGTACCAAGGAACTGCGCCGTCTTGGTCGTTGTGCATAATCAACAACGGTGTTTGTACCTTCGGTAAATGGAAAATTGGCGAGTTTGCAACATACAATTCGGGTGCTTCCCAAATGGTTTTTCCGATTCTACTTTGCGTTCTCTCGTATTGAAACTGGCGATTTAAACCACTTCCCCAACGAATTCCGCCGTAGGCTGAAAACATATTTCCAACAGGTGCACCGGCCATAGCTGCTTTGTAGCGCGTTGTCATGGTGATCAATTGTGCTGTTTGATAACCTCCCCAACTTTGACCTTGCAATCCCATTCGCAGTGAATCGATGGCACTGTATTTTCGAAGTACGTAATCCGTTCCGCTCATGATTGCATTGTAAGCACCCGCAGCAGGAAAACCAGGTTTATAGCGAATATCGGGAATCAATACAAAGTATCCTGCTGATGCGTATTCCGTTGGAAAAATAATTGAAGCGGTTGGTCTCGGTGCGTAGTGATTATGCAATTCGTCGCTATACAATTCGTAGTAATAAACCAACAACGGATATTTTTGAGTTGAATCATAATTTTCAGGCTTGTACAATAAGCCTTGCAATGCAGTTCCATCATACGCTTTCCAATCGACTAATTCAACCGTCGCCCAATTGTATTCGGATTGTTGCGGATTGGTGATCGACAATCGATTGGATGCCGTTAGTTTATTCCAATCGTTGCTATAAACGTCGGGATAATCTTGCAACGACCCTTTCTGAAAAAGATAGGTACTCCCGTCTTTTGCTTTGCGAAATCCCGACAAATCGTGGTTGGATCTAAATTGCATTTCAACCCTCCATTTTCCGTCAATATTCACCGGTTTGTACAAAGACATCGATTTATCTTTCTCGTGAAACCCCGTGAAATAGCAGTTTTCAAAATGGATATACGTGCTGTCGTTGTCCCACTCATACAAACGAAAACGTGTTTTGGAGGATTTCCCATCGGTCAACGCTGTGATTTTTCCACTGTTAAACTCGTATGTCCACACATCGTAATGCGATTGGATGAGCAAGCCCGATTCATTTGGCAACCAACCTAATATCCCCAAAGGCTCAGCAATAATTGGTTGACCGTTGACGTCTTCTGTCCAAGTTTCCGAAATCGCACAAGTCAAACAATTTTCTTTTCCGGTTTTAAGGTCTTTGATATATTGTTGTTGGTTTTCCGCGTTGAAATAGTAAAAATACGTTCCGCTCGGCGAAAGTGTTGCGCGGTAGATGATTCCTTTTTTAAGTAATTCTTTTTGCGCAGTTTCCAAGTTCACACGATACACATCGCGCTTGTTTGGAAATTCCCAGTTGTAGGCACTTTGATACGCTTCTGCGGAAAAAGCAAGTGCAAAATTGGAATTCCCTTTGTCCAACACGCGAACGTCCAATGTATCATCTGCAACTGCTTGTAGTTTGTTTGATTTCAAATCGTAATAAGCAAACGTAGATGCCTTTTTGTCGTCGTCTATCTCCAACAATTGCTGCGGTTGCAAACGATCGTCGTTCCAATGCCAAACATCTAATTTTACTTTTTCGCTTTCAAGCAACGAGTCTTTGACTTCCAATCGAGGTTTTTTCGAAATCCCGAAGAAAATTCGATTTCCATTTTCTGAAAAATACGGTTCCACAAATTCGTTCAAAGCCAGTGAAGAATCAAGTCCTGCGATCACGGTGTCGAGTAATTGAGTCACCTTTTTTTGTGCAATATCCGCATAAAACAGTTGGTATAATTTGCGGTCGGCGGTATCCATTGAAGCGGTGAACGCAAATGCGGTTGCATTGGAATTGAACACTATATCTCCGATGTGATTGTATTTCGTTGGAAGTGTCCAAACGGTGTTGGAACCATTGTTTCCCAAAATCAACTGAAATGAATCGACTTTCACCTTTTGGTGTTTGGTGTAGAGAAAATAATCGCTTTTGGGCGCCAATTTTACCGATTTTACATCCTTCGTTTTTCTAGATTTTCCTGACGAAGGAATCAGGTGCACCAATACATTTCCGTCGGATTCATAACTTGGTTCCGTGTTTTTTTTCTTCCGAAAATTTTGAAACCATTTTTTCTTCACTTGTGCTTCCGGCAGTTTATTTCCTTCTTGAAAATAAATCACGGCATTTCCTTTTTCAGGAATATAAAAGGACTTTACCTTGGGAATTTTAATCAAACTGTCGTTTTCAAACAAAAAAATTGCCAAGCTATCTTTCGGCCATTTGTCTTTTTTGACTTTGTTCAATTCACAATTGCGCAAGGTATCAAATCCAGGATTAATTTTAAATGCGACAAACTCATTTTGAGCTGAAAAAACGGGACTTACGCCTCTCGGAATTGAATCTTTTTTACCCGTTTGGTTGTTTACGATATACAAAAATCCATCGCCTCGATGCGGTTTGATTGTGTATACTGAAAACTTACCGTTGGGTGAAATCTTCACATCACCGACACGTTTCCATTGGTTGTATGCTGTGTGATCTATGATTTTTTTTTGAGCGTAGCTAGTTGTAAAAATCAGGATTAAAAACGGTACTAAAAAGTTCTTCATTTGTTTTTTGTTTGAAACAAAGGTGCAATTTTTCAGTCAACAAACAAAAAAAAGGGTGACCTATTTACCAAGTCACCCCATTGCTTTCATTCGATTCGCTTGCTTACAAAATCAACATAGCGTCGCCATACGAATAGAATTTATATTTTTCTCTGATTGCTGTTTCATAGGCTTCCATCATTAAATCATGGCCACAAAAAGCAGAAATCATCATCAACAAAGTCGAAAGTGGTGTGTGAAAATTCGTTACCAAACAATCCGCAATGCTAAAATCGTACGGCGGAAAAATGAATTTGTTGGTCCAACCATCAAACGGTTTCAACAAACCTTCGGTTGACACAGAGGTTTCTATAGCACGCATGGATGTTGTACCAATCGCGCACACTTTGTGTTTGGAAGTTTTTGCCTTGTTTACGATGTTAGCGCATTTTTCGCTGATGATTACTTGTTCAGAATCCATCTTGTGTTTCGTCAAATCTTCTACTTCAACAGTTCGGAATGTGCCTAATCCAACATGTAATGTAATTTCAGCAAAGTTGACTCCTTTCAATTCCAGGCGTTTCAACAGCTCGCGTGAGAAATGTAATCCTGCGGTTGGTGCTGCGACCGCGCCTTCCTCTTTCGCATAAATAGTTTGGTATCTTTCTTCATCCGATTCTTCAACACTTCGTTTGATGTACTTCGGAAGCGGCGTCTCACCCAATTCTGTAATTTTTGCTTTGAATTCTTCGTACGGTCCGTCAAACAAGAAACGCAATGTTCTACCTCGCGACGTCGTATTGTCGATCACTTCGGCAACCAATGAGTCATCGTCACCAAAGTATAATTTGTTTCCAATTCTAATTTTTCGCGCTGGATCCACCAAAACATCCCAAAGTAAACTTTCGCGGTTTAACTCGCGCAACAAGAAAACTTCGATTTTAGCACCTGTTTTTTCTTTGTTACCATACATACGTGCAGCAAAAACCTTCGTGTTGTTAGTAATCATCACGTCTCCATCGCTGAAATAATTGATGATGTCTTTGAAAAGTTTGTGCTCAATTTTACCAGTTTTACGGTGAATGACCATCAAACGGGCTTCGTCTCTATTTTCTTGTGGATATTCAGCAATTAACTCTTCTGGTAAATCAAAGCTGAATTCTGAAAGTTTCATTTTACTCATTATCTCTATTTTAATGGTGTTTTTGTTTCTCTAGGAATGCCTCAAAAATGTGCGTTTCGCATTTCTAAAAGAGCACAAAGGTATAAAAATTTTACCTACTTTTTGATCTAAAAAATGATAATTTTGGTTAATTTCAGTGCACAAAAAAAGTCGGACCAACAGCCCGACTTTGAAATTCTAACGTATTAAATCTATTGAACAAAAACCGTTTCTTCGTTGGTTACTTCCTCTTCGATTTTAATGATTCCTGTTCCAAACAAAGCATCTTTTTCAGCTTCGATGTTCAAAACTGCAACTCCAGCTTGCCCCAATTTGTATTCATCGTTGAAATTAAAGATCGCCTCTCCCGAAGCATTCGTTTCGGTGGTGTCGTACAACTCAACGCTTCCTGGATTGTTAGTCGTTGAAACACCTTTCAAAACGACTTGGCAACCAGCGACAGGTGAGTTAGATGCATCGCGCACATAGATTTTAGCAATTGTATCTTTTTTCTTACGGCAAGATGTAGTCAAAAGCATCCCAGAAATAGCGATTGCAATGACCAAAAATGAACTTGTGAATATCGATTTCATAGTTATTTAATTTAATGTAGGACAGCGTTTGATCCGTTACTGATGCTTCCTTTGCACTAACAACGGTGTGCTGCGTTGATATGTTGTTTAAAATAGATTAATTAAGGCTCCATGATGACTGTTTCCACATTGGTAATGTGTGCTCTGCATCTAATTCTTCCAAAACCAACTTTTCCGTCTTTTTTGACGATGATATCAAAATAACCTGTTGCTCCTTTTTTTCCTTTTTCACCAAAAAACGGCGTCATATCAAAAGTTGCAAAACCAGTTGAATTGGTAAAAAGCGTATCGACATAAGCTGCTGTAGGAGGATTTGAGTTGACATCTGCTACAATGATCACTTTTGCATTGCTCTCCAACTGATTGCTGTGGGAACGAACAAAAATTTTCATCACTGACGGGTCTCTCTTACACGATTGAAGCGCTCCAAGTGCTAAAACGAGTAATACAAGTAGTGTAGGAATTTTAAAAGCTGTCTTCATTTATACGTTTTCTTTAGTTCAAAGTTAATCTATTTATTTAACTTATTTTCCATAATCTTGGTTATTTGTTAAATTCGCATTCTGAATGCGCTAACACAAAATTGGAATACAAATAAATAAAAAAGGATTGAATCCTGCAATTTTAATTTTGTAATCTAACTATCTAGACGTTCAGCCGAATACAAAAGTTGGTCATACACGAGAAAAAATGAAAGAAAAAATAGCACAATTAAGAACTGAAATCGTCAATTTTCCCATCGGGAACGCCACTGAATTAGAAACGTTCCGGATTCAATTTATTGGATCGAAAGGTGCTGTCAAATTGTTGTTCAATGCGTTGAAATCCGTTCCAAACGAAGAAAAACGAGAAGTTGGGCAATTAATGAATGAATTGCGTGTGTTGGCTGAGGATATTTACAACCAATCGAAACTCGTATTTGAATCGGCGCAACAAACCCGCGAAACAATCGATTTCTCAAAACCGGGTGAAGATTTTTCGGTAGGTTCGCACCATCCGATTTCGTTGGTTCGCGCTGAAATCATTGAGATATTTAATCGCATCGGGTACACCGTTTCCGAAGGTCCAGAAATAGAGGACGATTGGCACAATTTCTCGGCATTAAACTTCCCGCCTGAACATCCAGCACGTGACATGCAAGATACGTTCTTTATCGAAAAAGGTGAACAAGAAATGGCGTTGCGAACACATACGTCTTCGGTGCAAGTGCGTGTGATGGAAAATCAGCAACCGCCAATCCGAACAATTTCCCCTGGAAGAGTTTACCGCAACGAAGCAATTTCCGCGCGTGCACATTGTTTCTTTCATCAAGTTGAAGGACTCTATATCGACAAGCACGTTTCATTTGCCGACTTAAAACAAACCTTACTTCATTTCGCAAAAGAACTATTTGGCGAGAAAGCACAAATTCGTTTGCGCCCATCGTATTTCCCGTTCACAGAACCAAGTGCAGAGGTCGATGTTTCGTGTTCGATCTGCAACTCGAAGGGATGCAATGTATGTAAATACACGGGTTGGTTAGAAATTTTAGGTTGTGGAATGGTGGATCCCAATGTATTGGAAGCAGCAGGAATCGATTCAACTGTCTACAGTGGCTTCGCTTTTGGTATGGGCATCGAACGCATCACGCAGTTGAAATATAAGGTAAACGATTTGCGTTTGTATTCCGAAAATGACATTCGCTTCTTAAAACAATTTACTTCTGTTTTGTAATACCAATTTGATATGGGACTCTTTTCAAAATCAACATCCAATACAACCGCTTTTCCGTGGAAAAATCTTCACTCGGTTGAGGAGCTACTCGAAGCATTCGAACAGCCAGGTGACAAAGTTTTTTTCAAACACAGTACTCGCTGCAGTGTTTCCTCCATGGCGCTGCGTGGATTTGAAAACGAATGGTCGCTCGAGAAGCAGCAACCGCAATTGTATTTTATCGATTTAATCGCGCATCGAGATGTGTCCAATAAATTGGCGGAACTGACCAGAGTTACCCACGAGTCGCCCCAATTGATCGTCATTCGCAACAGTGAATTGATACACGACGCTTCGCACTACAAAATTGATGCACAGACAGTTCAAAATTTACTTTAATACACTGACTATGATTTTTGAGTTCAAAAAAAATAAATTAATACCCCTTGTTTTAATCGGATTCCTATTGGCTGCATGTGAAGAAACGAACACTTCAGAACCGCAACAGCTTCCTGCCACTTTTACTTTTGACGAAAACTTGGCTATCGAATATGGAAAGGTCGTTTCCGCAAGTTTTGAAGTTTCTGCGAAAAATGTTGCCCGCGTTGATTTGTATTTCAACGACAGCATTGTCCAGCAATGGAAAAAGCCATCTGGTAGAATCAGTTTCGATCTAGACGCAAGCTACTATGGTCTGGGCGCGAAGCAATTGACCTTGAAATCTACTCTCATTGATGGAAAAACGTTTAGTGACAGTCGTTTGATTCGCATCAATTCGGATGTTGAACCGGAACAATGGCAAGTCAAAATCGCCTCTAGTTTTCCACACAACCCACTGAGTTTTACGCAAGGTTTGGAGTTCAGCGACGGAATTTTGTACGAAAGTACAGGTGACCCAAATCGCGACGGGTCAACGATGGTTGCCCAGGTTAACCTAAAATCAGGCGCTATAAATGCTAAAAAAACGCTGGACGGAAATTACTTCGGAGAAGGAATAACGATTCTCGGAAATCGTGTATATCAGCTTACTTGGACGGAGCAAAAGTGCTTCATGTACGATAAAAAAAGTCTGGAGATGGACACCAAAGACTTTTCGTATACCGGAGAAGGATGGGGACTTTGCAACGACGGGAAATCCATTATTATGTCGGATGGCACAGAGCGACTTGTTTTCCGAAATCCAACAAACTTTCAGATCGAACGAACGATTGAAGTATACGACAAGGTAGGACCACGTTCAAAACTGAACGAATTAGAATACATCGACGGTAAGATCTATGCGAATGTATGGATGTTGGATTTGGTTTTAGTAATCGACCCAAACTCTGGGCGTGTGTTGGCTGAAATCGACGCCTCCGACCTTGCAACCGTTGGAAAAGGTAGCGGAGATGTACTGAACGGCATCGCATACAATCCAGCGACGAAAAAAATATACATGACTGGAAAATATTGGTCAAAACTGTTTGAAGTTACCCTTGTGAAACCAAGTGTTTAACTAACAAACTTCAATTACTAAAAAATCCGCAGGACAAACTCCTGCGGATTTTTGTTTTTTTAGACTTCCATTTTGTAGTAGTAGGTCTATAAAATGCCCCGGTAAGTGACGTCATCCGTTTTTCATCAGGAATCGGTCCGATAGCGGGAATTGCTGCTAATTTTAATGCTACAAACCTACTTTACTTTACGTGGAAAAAAAAGAGGACTGACCCCTCAATATGAGCGAATCCGAACAATTCACGCATCTTACTTCGATTCGTCTGAAACAAAAAAAGTCGTCTCGAAAGACGACTTCTGTTAAACGATCGAAACGTTATCTAAAATATCAACATGTTTCCTCCAAACATCAATGCAATTGCACATACAATCAAAACTACAAATTGCAATGCCGGCACGCTGTGTCGTGGAGTTTGAGGAGCATTTGCATCTTGTTTTTGCAACATCAAGATGACCACTCTCAGGTAATAATAGATTCCAATTCCTGAATTGATAATTGCAATTACTACCAACAAGGGCTGAGAAGAAATCGCTTCTGCAAAAACCAAATACTTCCCGAAGAATCCCATCAACGGCGGAACACCCGCGAGAGAAAGCAACGCCAAAATCGCAACAAAACCTGTGAATGGATTTCGTCGAATTAATCCTCTGAAAGATTCAATTCGGTCTTCGCTGTCGTTGACGATCAACGCAACTGTAATCAATGCGATTGTTGAGAAACCATACGAAAACAAATACGCCCACAAATTAAATGCGCTTTCATCACTTTGCACAATCAAGGTCAAAAGTGCGTAACCGACATGCGTGATACTTGAATAAGCCAATAGTCGTTTGAATCTGTTTTGACGCAATGCAGAAAGGTTTCCAACAAACATTGTCAGCATCGCAAGACCCATCATCGCTGGCGCCCAAAAATCGTGCAATCCGCCGAAGGTCATTCCAAAAATCTTCATAAAAGCACCAAAAGCACCCAACTTCACCACCGCAGCCATGTAACCGGTTACGATCGACGGACTTCCATCGTACACATCCGGACTCCAAAAATGAAATGGAGCTGCACCAACTTTAAACAAGAAGGCAGCCAACAAAAACAACAAACCAAGATAAACCATCGGTTGATGATTCGCATTCGATTCGATAAACGTTTGAATTTCATCCAAGCGAAAAGAACCTGTACCACCATAAATCCAAGCGATCCCGAACAATAAAATACCAGTGGCAAACGAACCCGTAAGGAAATATTTTAGGGCAGCTTCCGTGGAGCGATTGTCCTCTTTTTTACTTCCAGCCATCACATAAATTGGAATGGAGAGAATTTCCAAACCAAGAAAGAACATGAACATGTCCGTGAAAGCTAACATACACAGCGCACCTGTCAATGAAAAAAGAAGTAGCGCGATGTAATCTCCCGTGTGATTCAAATTCTGCTTGAAACTTGAATAGCCAGAAAGGATAATCAACAACGTAAAAAGAATACCAATTAAACCGTAGAAAACTGCAAACTGATCAAACTTCAGCCCTTCGTAACCAACGAGTTGGTATCCATAATGGTATTCAGTAAACAAACTGATCCCACCTGCAACAAGTCCAGCAATAGCAGTCGATAAAACCATCCAAGGTTTCTTTGCGAATGCAAGGAAAAGTGAAATTAATCCACTTAAAAATAATACAATTAGAGCGACCATATTACAGAGCTATATTTTTTGAAGATTCTACATATTCGAATAGTCTCGTAACACTCGGTGCTACGAAATCTATAACAAGTTGAGGACAAACACCGAGGATAACGATGACTACCATCAATACAAAGAACACCAACCATTCGTTCCATGCCAAGTCCGGGAAATTAAAGTTTTTAGATGGCCCGTACATACTCAACTGGTATGCTCGAAGTGTATAAACTGCTCCAAAAACAAGAGTTGAACCAATGATCAGTCCAATGATCCAATTGTAGCTGTATACGCCTCGAATCAGCAAAAACTCTCCGATAAATCCACTCGTTAACGGAACCGAAATCGACGCCAATCCGATTACACCAAACATAAACGCAAATTTGGGAGCTTGTTTTGCAATCCCACCCAATTGATCCATTTCACGCAATCCCGTTCTACTTTCGATAATGTCTACCGCCAAGAAAAGACCAACTGCAACCATGCTATGATTCAACATCTGAATCAATGCACCCGACATAGCATCCATGTTCCAGAGAACTATTCCAGCAGCAATCAATCCCACGTGACTAATCGAAGCGAATGCGAAGGTACGTTTGATGTCGTTTTGCTTGATTGCCAGTA
>JACCDZ011544333.1_pt1 | contig 18680 bp, 19 predicted proteins | sample 7449551 | NCBI WGS metagenome assembly JACCDZ01 (sample SAMN15323452, study PRJNA562643) | freshwater metagenome | isolation source: river surface water | place: USA:Blue River Watershed | collected 2017-08-18
AAGAAATCCAAACGCAATACATTTATTAGAAAAGAATCTAGATAAGGTTGATTGGATTGGATTATCAGAAAATCCAAATGCTATATCTATCTTAGAAAATAATCTAGATAAAATAAAATGGGATTTATTATCAAGAAATCCAAATGCAATTCACTTAATAGAAAAGAATCTAGATAAAATAGTATGGTGGAGTTTATCAGCAAACCCAAATGCAATTCATATATTAGAAAAGAATGTAGATAAAATAAATTGGTTATTTTTATCATTGAATCCAAATGCTATTCACTTATTAGAACAGAATTTAGACAAAATAGATTGGTATTGGTTATCAAGAAATCCAAACGCAATACATTTATTAGAAAAGAATCTAGATAAGGTTCATTGGAATGGATTATCAAAAAATCCAAATGCAGTTCATTTATTAGAAAAGAATATAGATAAAATTAATTGGACATATTTATCAGCAAACCCAAATGCAATATATTTATTAGAAAAATATCCAGACAAAATAGATTGGGATTGGTTATCAAAAAATCCAAATGCAATACATATATTGGAAAATAACTTAGATAAAATAGATTGGTGTGAATTATCGAGAAATCCAAATGCAATTCATTTAATTACACCATTAGATCATACTAAAATGAAAGAAAACATGAAAGACTTTCATGAAGAATTAGTAGAGTATGTATTTAATCCCAAAAGATTAATTCGTTTAGCTAAGCATCATGGTATAACCTTTGATGCATTAAATGAATTATATTAAAAATTGAAATATATTTTTTATAATTAAAATAGAAAAAACAACTTAAAGATAAAAAAATAATATTATGTTAGGTAAACCGTATTTTACTGCAGATAAAAGTTGGGCATCTTATCAGTGGACATATTTATCAGATGTATTAACGAATAAATCTATGTTAGAACAAAATATAGATAAATTAAATTGGCAATATTTAGGAGCAAATCCACATGCAATTCATTTATTAGAAAAATATCCAGATAAAATAAGTTGGTTTTTTATGTCATCTAATCCAAATGCAGTTCATATACTAGAGAAAAATATGGATAAAGTATCTTTTTATTGGTTATCAAAAAATCCAAATGCAATTCATATCTTAGAAAAAAATCTAGATAAAATAGATTGGAGATTTCTATCAAAAAATCCTAACGCAATTCATTTATTAGAACAAAATATGGATAAAATTAGTTGGAACATGCTATCTATTAATCCAAATGCAATTCATATATTAGAACAAAATATGGATAAAATAAACTGGAATTGTTTATCTACAAATCCAAATGCTATACATTTATTAGAACAGAATATGGATAAAATCAATTGGACAGAATTATCAAGTAATCCAAATGCAATTCATTTATTAGAAAAAAATATAGATAAAATCAATTGGATAAATTTATCACAAAATCCAAATGCAATTCCTATCTTAGAACAAAACTTAGATAAAATTGATTGGTATTGGTTATCACAAAATTCAAATGCTATTCATCTATTAGAAAAGAATTTAAATAAAACAAAATGGGAATGGATAATATCGAATCCAAATGCAATTCATTTATTTGCACCATTAGATCATACTAAAATGAAAGAAAACATGAAAGACTTTCATGAAGAATTAGTAGAGTATGTATTTAATCCCAAACGATTAATGCGTTTTAGCATTGAATATCATATTGACTTTCAAACATTAAATGAATTGTATTAAAAATTGAAATATATTTTTTTATATTTAAAATAGAAAAAACAACTTAAAGATATAAAAATAGAATTATGTTAGGATATCCAATTTATACTACATCATGGTTTAGATATAATCAAGAATTATCGGGAAATCCAAATGCTATACATATACTAGAACATAATATGGATAAAATAAACTGGTATATGTTATCAGGAAATCCAAATGCTATTCATTTATTAGAAAAAAATTTAGATAAAATAAATTGGAATCGATTATCAAGTAATCCAAATGCAATTCCTATCTTAGAAAAAAATCTAGATAAAGTTCTTTGGTCAGTGTTGTCAATGAATCCAAATGCAATTCACTTATTAGAAAAATATCCAGATAAAATAGATTGGTGGAATTTATGTTATAATCCAAATGCAATTCATATGCTTGAACAGAATTTAGATAAAGTAAATTGGTCTGTGTTATGTCAAAATCCAAATGCGATTTCTATCTTAGAAAAGAATATAGATAAAATAGATTGGTTTTATTTATCACAAAATCCAAATGCAATTTCTATCTTAGAAAAGAACTTAAATAAAGTGATATGGGATTATTTATGTTATAATCCAAATGCAATTCCTATCTTAGAAAAAAATCTAGATAAAGTTCTTTGGGCAGTGTTGTCAATGAATCCAAATGCAATCCATTTAATTGAAAAAAATATGGATAAAGTATCATGGAATACTATATCATTTAATACAAATGCGATTCATATACTAGAAAAGAATTTAGATAAAATACATTGGATGTCTGCATTAACACAAAATCCAAATGCAATTCATTTATTTGCACCATTAGATCATACTAAAATGAAAGAAAACATGAAATACTTTCATGAAGAATTAGTAGAGTATGTATTTCATCCAGATCGTTTAATGCGGTTTAGCATTGAATATCATATTGACTTTCAAACATTAAATGAATTGTATTAAAAATTGAAATATATTTTTTTATAATTAAATAGAAAAAAACAACTTAAAGATAAAACTATAGAATTATGTTAGGTAAACCCTATTATAATTTACATCCAAGCATATATTGGAAATTTTTATCAAGAAATCCAAATGCTATTCATATATTAGAAAAGAATATAGATAAAATAGAATGGGATGTGTTATCTATGAACCCTAATGCAATTTCTATAATAGAAAATAATCTAGATAAAATAGATTGGGAAAATTTATCAGTAAACCCAAATGCTATTCATTTATTAGAAAAGAATCTAAATAAAATATGTTGGATTGGATTATCATGTAATCCACATGCTATTCATATACTAGAAAAGAATATGGATAAAATAAGTTGGATGTTCTTATCAGAAAATACAAATGCAATTTATTTAATTGAAAAGAATCTAAATAAAATAAGTTGGAATATATTATCATCAAATATAAATGCTATTGATATATTAGAAAAGAATATAAATCATATTTGTTGGCATTATTTATCAGGAAATTCAAATGCAATGTCTATATTAGAAAAAAATTTAGATAAAATAAATTGGATGTTCTTATCAGGAAATCCAAATGCAATTTCGTTATTAGAAATAAATATAGATAAAATAGACTGGAATATGTTATCAGCAAATCCCAATGCTATTCATATCTTAGAAACAAATATAGATAAAATTAATTGGTATAATTTATCTATAAATCCAAATGCAATTCATTTATTCGCCCCATTAGATCATACTAAAATGAAAGAAAACATGAAAGACTTTCATGAAGAATTAGTAGAGTATGTATTTAATCCCAAACGATTAATGCGCTTAGCGAAGCATCTTGGTATAACCTTTGATGAATTAAATGAATTGTATTAAAAATTGAAATATATTTTTTTATAATTAAAATAGAAAAAACAACTTAAAGATATAACTATAAAAATATGTTGGTAGGTAAACCCTATTTAATCGTAAAAAAAGACATTACATTTAAGTCAATCTTTGATAAACAATGGTTTTGGTCAAATCTATTTAAAAATCCAAATCCAATATTACTTGAATTGATTGAAGATTCCATACCCACCATTGATATGAAATATCATATGTGGTTAGATATAGGAGAAAATCCAAATACATTTCATTTATTAGATAAATATGATCAAAATATGAAAGAATATGGATGTTTAAATATTAGAACCCCTCATCTTGATTACATTGAAAAGAATTTACATCATTTTAATGCACATGAATGGAGATGCTTATCATTAAATCCACATGCAATTCCTATCTTAGAAAAACATTTAAATAAGGTTGAATGGTCGAATTTATGTTATAATCCAAATGCAATTCATTTAATTGAAACATATCCTGAAAAAATAGATTGGGATTCCTTATCATTAAATCCAAATGCAATTCATATCTTAGAACAAAATCTAGATAAATTAAATTGGGATTGTTTATCTCATAATAAAAATGCTATTCATATACTTGAAAAAAACATAGATAAGATTGATTGGAAACATTTTTCCTATAATGAAAATGCAATTCCTGTATTAGAAAAACATTTAGATAAAGTGGATTGGGCAATGATTTGTTATAATAATAATGCAGTTCAATTAATTGAACAAAATATAGATAGGCTAAATCATATCTCATGCTGGAATATATTAAGTCGTTATAATCAAAATGCAATTCATATCTTAGAAAAGAATATAGATAAAATAGATTGGAGTGGTTTATGCCATAATTCAAATGCAGTACCTATATTAGAAAAACATAAGGATAAGATTGATTATACTAATATATCATGTAATCCAACCGCAATTCATTTATTTACTACATTAGATCATGAAAAAATGAAAGAAAACATGAAAGACTTTCATGAAGAATTAGTAGAGTATGTATTTAATCCCAAAAGATTAATGCGTTTAAGTATTGAATATCATATTGATTTTCAAACATTAAATGAATTATATTAAAAATTGAATTCTTTTTTATAAAACAATATAAAGAAAAGAAAATGATTGGATATCCTTATTATATCGCTAATAAAAATATAGATTGGAATGGCGCATCTAGAAATGTAAATTTATTGTATTTTCTGGAACAAAATATCGATAAAATAAGTTGGTTATGGTTATCAGAAAATCCAAGTGTTATTCATATCTTAGAAAAGAATTTTGAAAAAATAGAATGGGATGCATTTTCAAACAATTCAAATGCTATACCTATATTAGAAAAGAATATGGATAAAATAAATTGGAAATGGTTATCTCATAATATGAATGCAATTCATATTTTAGAAAAGAATTTAGATAAAGTTCATTGGGATGTTTTATCTATAAATCAAAATGCTATACATTTAATTGAAAAAAATCTTGATAAAGTAGATTGGGAATATTTATCAAAAAATATAAATGCAATTCATATATTAGAACAGCATATAGATAAAATAAATTGGAAATGGTTATCCACAAATACAAATGCAATTCATTTAATTGAAAAATATCCAGATAAAATAGATTGGAAATATTTATCATTTAATAAAAATGCAATCCATTTGATTGAAAAAAATTTAGATAAAATAGATTGGAAATGTTTATCCTACAATCGAAATGCAATTCATTTAATAGAAAAGAATCTAGATAAAGTATGTTGGTATTGGTTAGCACAAAATCCAAACGCAATTCATTTATTTACTACATTAGATCATGAAAAAATGAAAAAAAACATGAAAGACTTTCATGAAGAATTAGTAGAGTATGTATTTAATCCCAAAAGATTAATGCGTTTAAGTATTGAATATCACATTGATTTTCAAACATTAAATGAATTGTATTAAAAATTGAACTCTTTTTTATAAAACAACTTAAAGATAAAGCTATAAAAATATGTTGGGATATCCATATTTTAATGTGAATAAAAATATTAATTATTTTTCATTATCATTAAATAAAAATGCTATACATTTAATAGAAAAGAATATAGATAAAATAGGTTGGGGTTGGTTATCAACAAACCCAAATGCAATACATTTATTAGAACAAAATCCAGATAAAATAGATTGGGCATGGATAGGATATAATGAAAATGCTATACCTATATTAGAAAAAAATCCAAATAAAATAGTTTGGAAGAATTTATCAGCAAATCCAAATGCAATACATTTATTAGAACAAAATCCAGATAAAATAGATTGGAAGAGATTATCAATTAATAAAAATGCAATTCATTTATTAGAACAAAATCCAGATAAAATAGATTGGAAAGTTTTATCTATGAATCCAAATGCAATTCATTTATTAAAGAAAAATCCAGATAAAATAAATTGGAAATGGATAGGATTTAATACAAATGCAATCCATTTAATCGAACAAAACTTAGATAAAATTAATTGGAAATTTTTATCATCAAATCCAAATGCAATTCATTTATTAGAACAACATCCATATAATATAGATTGGGGATATTTATCACAAAATCCAAATGCAATTTATTTATTTTCACCATTAGATCATCAAAAAATGAAAGAAAATATGAAAGATTTTCATGAAGAATTAGTGGAGTATGTATTCAATCCAAAAAGATTAATGCGTTTAAGTATTGAATATCACATTGATTTTCAAACCTTAAATGAATTGTATTAAAAATTGAACTCTTTTTTATAAAACAACTTAAAGAAAACAATATAAAAAAAAGAAAATGATTGGATATCCTTATTATAAATTGAAGGAAATATTAAAACATGTAAAAAAAGACATGAAAAATGCAAAACCAGAAGCATTATATAAATGGGGTCAATTATCATATAACAAAAATGCAGTACATATTATTGAACAAATGTTAGATGATCCAATATATAAACGATTTATATCATGGTCCTATTTATCTGAAAATCCAAATGCTATTTATTTATTAGAACAACATCTTGATAAAATTGAATGGGATTCACTATCATTTAACAAAAATGCAATTCATATTTTAGAAAAACATCTAGATAAAATAGATTGGGAATCTTTATGCGAAAATCCAAATGCAATTTCCATTCTAGAAAAAAAAATAGATAAAATATGTTGGTATACGTTATCTGCAAATCCAAATGCAATTTCTATACTAGAAAAGAACATAGATAAAATTATTTGGACTGGTTTATCAGAAAATATAAATGCAATTCCTATCTTAGAAAAGCATTTAGATAAAGTAGATTGGAGAGTTTTATCCGAAAATGAAAATGCAATTCATTTATTAGAACAACATCCAGATAAAATAGAATGGCAATATTTAACAAGTAATCCAAATGCAATTCATTTATTAAAACAACATCCAGATAAAATAGAATGGGAATATTTATCACTAAATCCAAAATATATTCATTTATTAGACATCATACCAACCCATAAAATAGATGAACTAGATTGGGTTGATATATCCTATTGTTCAAATGCTATTTCTTTTATGGAAAAACATTTAGATAAACTATCATGGAAAAACGTATCAGCTAATCCAAATGCAATTTCTATCTTAGAAAAAAATATAGATAAAATAGATTGGAAAGGATTATCAGAAAATCCAAATGCTATTCCTTTATTAGAAAAGAATCCTGATAAAATCAGATGGGTTAACTTATTACAAAATCCAAATGCAATTCATTTAATTGCACCATTAGATCATGCAAAAATGAAAGAAAATATGAAAGATTTTCATGAAGAATTAGTAGAATATGTATTTAACCCTCAACGATTAAATCGTTTATCAATTCATCTTGGTATAACCTTTGATGAATTGAATGAATTGTATTAAAAATTGAATTATATTTTTTATAAAACAATATAAAGATAAAACTATAAAAATATGTTTGGATATCCATATTATAATATAAATGAAAATATGAATTATGCTTCATTATCATTAAATAAAAATGCGATCCATTTATTAGAAGAAAATATAGATAAAATAAATTGGTATTATTTGTCAGTAAATCGAAATGCAATACATTTATTAAAGACAAACCAAGATAAAATAAATTGGAATTGGTTATCAATGAATAAAAATGCAATCGATTTAATTGAACAAAATCTAGATAAAATAGATTGGAGTTATTTATCATGTAATACAAAAGCAATACATTTATTAGAACAAAATTTAGATAAAATAAATTGGAAGTGGTTATCAGTAAATAAAAATGCTATTCATTTAATAGAACAAAATATAGATAAAGTAAATTGGTATTTATTATCAAGTAATCCAAATGCAATACATTTATTAAAGAAGAATCTAGATAAAATAAGTTGGAAATGGTTATCATTTAATAAAAATGCAATCGATTTAATTGAACAAAATCTAGATAAAATAAGTTGGAGATATTTATCAACAAATAAAAATGCAATACATATCTTAGAAAAAAATCTAGATAAAATAGATTGGGAATATTTACCACGCAATACAAATGCAATTCATTTATTTTCACCATTAGATCATGCAAAAATGAAAGAAAACATGAAAGACTTTCATGAAGAATTAGTGGAGTATGTATTTAATCCGCAACGATTGATACGATTAGCTAAACATCTAGGTATAACCTTTGATGAATTGAATGAATTGTATTAAAAATTGAATTATATTTTTTATAAAATAACTTAAAGATAAAGCTATAAAAATATGTTGGGATATCCATATTTTAATGTGAATAAAAATATTAATTATTTTTCATTATCATTAAATAAAAATGCTATACATTTAATAGAACAAAATCTAGATAAAATACATTGGAGATTTTTATCATCAAACCCAGGTGTAGTACATTTATTAAAACAAAATCCAGATAAAATAGAATGGGATTTTTTATCATTTAATAAAAATGCTATATCTATCTTAGAGCAAAATCTAGATAAAATAGATTGGAAATTTTTAGCAGTAAATCCAAATGCAATTCATATATTAGAAAAAAATCCAGATAAAATAGATTGGAATTATTTATCATTTAATAAAAATGCAATCCATTTATTAGAACAAAATCCAGATAAAATACATTGGGGTTATTTATCATCAAACCCAAATGCAATACATTTATTAGAACAAAATCCTTATAAAATAGATTGGAATTATTTACCATATAATAAAAATGCAATACATATATTGGAAAAAAACCTAGATAAAATATATTGGAAAATTTTATCATGTAATCCAAATGCAATACATATATTGGAAAAAAACCTAGATAAAATAAATTGGGAATATTTATCAAAAAATCCAAATGCAATTCATTTAATTGCACCCTTAGATCATCAAAAAATGAAAGAAAATATGAAAGATTTTCATGAAGAATTAGTGGAGTATGTATTTAATCCTCAACGATTAATGCGTTTAGCTAATCATCTTGGTATGACCTTTGATGAATTAAATGAAATGTATTAAACAAATTATATTTTTTAAACCATTTAAAGAAAACAATTTAAAGAAAACAATTTAAAGAAAAGAAATGATTGGATATCCATGGTTTATTGTAAATAAGAATGTAGATTGGAATGGAATCTCTGAAAATGTAAATGCGACTCCTATCATAGAACAAAATGTAGATAAAATTAATTGGCAAATCATATCCGAAAATCCATATACTGTACATATAATAGAAAAGAATTTAGATAAAGTGAATTGGTGTTTGTTATCCAATAATCCAAATGCAATCCATTTATTAGAAAAGAATATGGATAAAATAAGTTGGTGGAAATTATCATTAAATCCAAAAGCAATACATCTATTAGAACAGAATATAGATAAAATAGATTGGAAGATGTTATCTAGTAACCCAAACGCTATTCCAATCTTAGAAAAAAATGTAGATAAAATAGATTGGCGATATTTATCATTGAATACAAACGCAATTGATATATTAGAAAAGAATATTGATAAAGCAGTTTGGAGATTTTTATCAAGTAATCCAAATGCAATATCTATTTTGGAAGATAATAAAGATAAAATCGATTGGTCATTTTTATCCATGAATCATAATGCAATCGATTTGATTAAAAATAATTTAAATAAAATCGATTGGGTATTATTATCTGGTAATAGAAATGCAGTTCCTATATTAGAAAAAAATATAGATAAAATACAATGGGACTATTTATCCATCAATTCAAATGCAATTCATTTATTGGAAAAACACCCAGATAAATATAATTTTGATTCATTATGTTCGAATCCAAATGCAATTCATTTATTTTCTAAATTAGATTATTCAAAAATGAAAGAAAATATGATAGAATTTGAACAAGAATTAATAGAGTATGTATTTAATCCTCAACGATTAGTACGATTTTCCATTTATTTTGATATACCTTTTGACGAATTGAATGAATTGTATTAAAAATTGAACTACTTTTTTTTTATAATTAATAATAGAAAAACAATTTAAAAAAATAAACATAGTATTATGTTGGGATATCCATATTATAATATAATTAAGAATGAAAATATAGACTGGTATGCAATAGCAAGAAATCCAAATGCGATTCCTATTATAGAACAAAATCTAGATAATATACCTTGGACTGGATTATGCGAAAATCCAAATGCTATACATATAATAGACAAAAATTTAGATAGGATATATTGGACTTATTTATCATGTAATCCAAATGCAATTCATTTATTAACATTGTATCAATATAAATTAAAAACTAATAGATGTTGGGTTGAATTATCAAAAAATCCAAATGCAATTCCATTAATAGAAAAAAATATAAATAAAATTAATAAAGAAGGATGGTGTTATTTATCTGCAAATCCAAATGCAATTCCATTATTAGAAAAATATCCAGAAAAAATAAAATGGAAATATTTATCAAAAAATCCAAATGCAATCCATATATTAGAACCAAATATTCATATGATTAATTGGAAATCATTATCAAGAAATCCAAATGCTATACATATTTTGGAAAAAAACTTAGATAAAGTAAATTGGAAATCATTATCAGAAAATCCAAATGCTATTCACTTATTAGAAAAGTATATGGATAAGATAGCTTGGTTTCAATTATCAGCAAATCCAAATGCAATACATTTATTAGAAAAGAATTTAGATGACATAACTTGGTGGAAATTATCAACAAATCCAAATGCTATCCATATATTTGAATATTATAGTTATTTTGTAGATAATCAATATCAAGAATACGGTTTAGATTACAAGGATTATATGTGGTTTGAAGAAAATCCAAAAGCAATTCATTTATTAGCACCATTAAATCATCAAAAAATGAAAGAAAATATGTCTTTATTTAAAGAAGAATTAATAGAGTATGTATTTCATCCACAACGATTAGTACGTTTGGCGAATCATTTAGGTATAACCTTTGACGAATTGAATGAATTGTATTAAAAATTGAACTACTTTTTTTTAATAATTAATAATAGAAAAACAATTTAAAAACATAGACATAGTATTATGTTGATAGGTAAACCTTATTACGAGGTGAATCCACGAGTAAATTGGGATGATTTATCATCAAATCCAAATGCATGTCCTATATTGGAAAAACATATGGATAAAATCAATTGGAAAGAAATATCAAGAAATCCAAATGCTATTCATTTGATAGAAAAAGCTATCTATATCAAAAATATAAGTAATAATAAATACAAAAAAAATCTAAATAAAATAGATTGGTGGTGGTTATCAATGAATCCAAATGCTATCTCTATATTAGAAAAAAATATAGATAAAATATCATGGATGTCAATAAATGCTAATCCAAATGCTATTCATTTAATAGAACAAAATATGGTAATAGAACAAAATATGGATGAAATTAATTATGAGTTTTTATCAGGAAATCCAAATGCAATTTCTATCTTAGAAAAAAATATAGATAAAATAGATTGGCATTATTTATCAGAAAATCCAAATGCAATTCATTTATTAGAAAAAAATATAGATAAAGTATCTTGGTTTTATTTATCATTAAATCCAAATGCTATTCATTTATTTGAAAAATATCCAAATAAAATAGATTGGTATTGGTTATCAAGAAATCCAAATGCTATTCATATCTTAGAAAAATATCCAGACAAAATAATTTGGAGAGCATTATCAATGAATCCAAATGCAATTCATTTATTAGAAAAGAATTTAGATAAAGTATCTTGGTTTTATTTATCATTAAATCCAAATGCTATTCATTTATTTGAAAAATATCCAAATAAATTAGATTGGTCTATGTTATGTAAAAATCCAAATGCAATTCATTTATTAGCACCCTTAAATCATGAAAAAATGAAAGAAAACATGTCTTTGTTTAAAGAAGAATTAATAGAGTATGTTTTCAATCCTCAACGATTAGTACGTTTAGCTAATCAATTAGGTATAACCTTTGAAGAATTGAATGAATTATATTAAAATTGATTTTTTTAAAGTATATCTAAAAAAAATAAATATGATTAAATATAAATATGTTAAATTATCCATATTATTTAATTGATGAAAAGGTAGAATGGTTTGAATTTGTAAAAAATCCAAATACACTTCATATTTTAGATTTATATATGAATAATTATAAAAATAAAATATCATATTTATCATTATGTATGAATCCAAACGCATATCACATCATAGATAAACTTATAGATGAGCATTTAGATACATATAACAATTTAGAGTGGGATTTTTTATCGAGAAATATACAATCTATTGAATTTATTGAAAAATATTTACAATATATTAGATTTGATATATTATCGGCAAATCCAATTTCAATTCCTATACTAGAAAAGAATATAGATAAAATAAATTGGTATTGGTTATCAAGAAATCCAAATGCAATTCATTTAATAAAAAAGAATTTAGATATAGTTGATTGGAAAGGTTTATCAGAAAACCCAAATGCGGTGCATATATTAGAAAAGAATCTAGATAAAATTAATTGGATTGCATTATCAATAAATAAAAATGCTATTCATATTATAGAAGAGAATATAGATAAAATAGATTGGTATATGTTGTCGTTTAATCCAAATGCAATATCTATTTTAGAAAAAAATCTAGATAAAATTAACTGGGATACATTATCGGCTAATCCAAATGCAATACATCTATTAGAAAAGAATGTAGATAAAATAAACTGGGATTGGATAGCTGATAATCCAAATGCAATTGATATTATTGAAACTCATATAGATAAAGTAAATTGGAAATATCTATCTCAAAATCCAAATGCAATTCATTTATTAGCACCCTTAAATCATAAAAAAATGAAAGAAAATATGTCTTTATTTAAAGAAGAATTAATAGAGTATGTGTTCAATCCTCAACGATTAGTTCGTTTAGCTAATCAATTAGGTATAACCTTTGAAGAATTGAATGAATTATATTAAAAATTGAACTACTTTTTTTTATAATTAACAATAGAAAAAAACAATGTTCATTCGTTCTGAATTGACCTTTCACTTTTCTCGTAATGAAGAAGTGTATGATTATTATATTGATCTGATCAAACAAACATTATTAGAAGAACCCAGTGATTCTAAATATAAAAAAATCAGAAGATATGTACGGCGTATTCATAAACTGAAAAAAGAAAAAAATCCAACCAACAATGATTTGTATTATTATTTGTTGGATAACAATTATAATAGTCTAGAATGCGAACCTAGATATATTGAATTGGCATATAATCTATTATGTGGACATCCTGTGAGCGATGTTTTACTTTGTATGGATGGACACGATGTTAAATTGATTTTCAATACAGAAACAATCGATGGATCTGTTATTGAATCTATAAAGGATGTTAAACTACTGTTAGACAATGGTTCACTTGGAGATTCATTTTATGAAGGAAAACCAGGAAATGAATTGATATATCCATCTAGAACAAATGAATTGGATGCATTAGGATTCATTGGATTTGAATTTACATGTAATATAGTGTAAATTCAAATTTATATACACAATTGAATAAATTTTTCTTTACATTTTTCGATGGATAAATGATCTAATATATATTGTCTAGGTGTATATGTTTTTAATTTATAAATAAAAAAATCAAATGTTTTTTCTAATTCTTTTTTATCATAAAATACTTCTCCACATCGATTATCCCAATACGGTACAGATGTACATGCTATATCATGATAGGTAGATTGATATTCTTGTTTCATGGATGTAGCACTCCATACTAACAATGGCACATTACAGGATAATGCTTCTTCAATTGCAAAACCTTGGCTCTCGTGTGCATCTAATACAATTCCATATTTAGATTGTTGTAAATATTGTAAATACTCTTGTTCATCGTATCGATCTGTATAACTAAATATTTTATAATTTATATTTTTATATTTTAAAAAGTATTGTAAAAGTTTTAATTCAGCTGGATCACGTCGTTTGTAATAAACAAATACTAATGATTTATCTTGTTGAATTTCTTTAAAATGGTCTGTATCAACTCCAAATGGAATTATTTTTATAGTATGTGGATATTTATAAACATCCATCCAACATTTAGCAGCCCATTCTGAAGGTTGTATATATATAGAATTTGGTCCTTTTATCATGTTTGTATGTTGTTCTATTGGAAATACACTAAAATGAGGACCAAATATAAATTTTGTATTAGGATACAATGAAACTTGGATTGGTACACATGGACTATAAACAAAATCAAATTTTGATAAATCCATTTCATTTAAATTTGTATGATAAATGATGGTTACATTAAACCCATATTTCATAAATGCAGAAAAATTTTTAGCATGAAAATTAATATTAATTAATAAAATATTCATATGAATACATTCATATAAATTACACTTAAATCCTTTTTATTAATAAATTGAACTAATTTTATATAAAAAAATAATATAAAAAAGAACTTAAATGATTGGAAAACCATATTATGTTCCAAGTAAGCATATTAATTGGCAATCATTTTGCAGTAATCCCAAAGCAGTTCATGTAATTGAACATATACTTGATGAATATTCAAATAAAATACAATGGTTATATTTATCTCAAAATCCAGAAGCAACCTATTTACTAGAACGTGATTTAGATTTTGTAAATTGGCAATTTATATCACGTAATCCTAATGCAATTTCTATTATTGAAAAAAATATATACGCAGTTGATATTCGTAGTTTATGCGCAAACCCAAATGCAATTCATTTGATTGAACAACGAATTCAAGCTGATAAAAAAACAAAGAATAAAACGGTAGATTGGGGAAACATATCCGCCAATCCAAATGCAATTCCTATCATAGAAAAAAATATAGATAAAATAGATTGGTATCAATTATGTAAAAATCCAAATGCAATTCATTTGATTGAAAAATATATACACAGATTAAGAGAAGCTCAATTAATTGAATTATGTAAAAATCCAAATGCAATTCATTTGATTGAAAAACATTTAGATAAAGTTAAGATTGACTGGTTACTATCAAATCCAAATGCTATTTATTTAATTGAAAAACATATTGATAAAATAAATCACTGGGATGATTTATTTTTGAATCCAAATGCTATTCATTTGATTGAAAAACATATTGATAAAATAAATCACTGGTTTAATTTATATTTAAATCCAAATGCGATACCAATAATATTAAAATATAACCCAAATATAGAATGGTGTTTAAAATATAACCCAAATATAGAATGGTGTGTATTAGCAATGAATCCAAATGCAGTTTATTTGATCGAAGAAAATATGGATAAATTAATCCAGTACATTGATTATGATAATGCCCCACATTATCCAGCCCCACATTATCCAGATTATACATATGGATGGGGTAATTTATCAAAAAATTCAAATGCAATTCATTTACTTGCACCATTAAATCATGCCAAAATGAAAGAGAATATGAAAATATTCACCCATGAATTGATTGAATATGTTCATCGTCCATCCAGAATTCTTGGATTATCTAAATTTCTTAACATTCAGTTTGAAGTATTTCTTGAATTTTATGAATAAAATTGAACTGCTTTTTTTATATAATATATTATAAAAGAACTTAAAGAATGGCTTTTTTTGAATTATCGTTTATGGGTAAATCTAAAAAAGTAAATCCCGTTTATTGGGAAGTCACATTACATATCAAGTTTGTAAGGTTTGATTTTGAAAATACATTACCTGAAGATACAACATGTTCAACTTACCATACATGGAAAGAAATCATGAAACAAAAAAATCCTAGTAATGATAGTATATTTAGTCATTTAGTAAGTCCTATTATTGAAGACAATGATGGAACATATGAATTCAAAACTAGATATCTAGAATTAATTAAAGAGTTAATATCATCCAAATTATTATATCGTTATGTTGGATTTGATGAAGATGGTAATATTAAAATTGTATTTGTAATTGAACCTCTACATAAATCTATCGTAGAATATCAAATGGAATTAGATCGTAAACAACCTACCATACTATGTGAAGGTGGTATATTAAATATACCATCTAGCTATTCTGATGATATTGATCTTGGTGATTTACAATATACCACTTCAATTCGAGAAATAGTTGAATTTAATAACAATGATTTTGTTGTATCCTATTGTGATTCATCGGTTCAAGGTCGTGAAAAATATTTTAGAATATTACTCAATCAATAAAAATTGAATTCAAATTTTTTTATATTTTTTTTTATAAAAAATGGAAACAATTACCGTAAAAACAATTATAACTAATACAGAATGGAATGAATTAAAATCAGATAAAGATTCATTAAGAATTCATAGTATTTATTGTGAAGATATATATTCATTAGAGTCAATGATTATTCATTCAGAAGGAGCGGATTATCCACTATGGAAAATTAAATTTAAAATTTTATTTGATATTGGTAAAATATTTATTCAAAATAATAAAATTATATTTCCAAATCATTTGATGTTTGATGAAGGATTTTTCGATACATATGTAATGTATAATGATAAAGGAGAATGTTATCGAGGATTTTTCATATCAATTGAATCACAAAAAAAATTAGAATGTCAAGTGAAATGTATAAATATTACTATTCAAAATAAACATCCGTCTATATATTATCTTAATGAAGTTAGATATATTAATCATCATATGATAGATTATTACTATATAGATTATATTGGCGAACCAATTAACATGTCAATTAAGAATACAATTCTTCATATATATATAAAAGGGTCAATTCTTTCTGGATGTAAATATATTCGAAAACGACTTAAAGAAAATAAAAATCACATACTGTTACTCATTAAATATATGAAATTAATGAAATTGAACTGCCTAAGAAATAAAATAATGGAATATTGTGATTGTTATGAATATGTATATTATTTAACAAATAAACAAATCAATTTAGGTAAAACATATCGAGGTGAAATAGTTGTGATTCATAAAAATGAATTAAGAGCTCAATGGGGAATGGTAAATAAACATGAACGTATTACTTAGATAATAATTGAATTTGTAATTCATAATTTTTTTTTTCTAAATCAAAATATCGTTGATTTGTATGTACTAATGTTTTATATTTTTCGGTCTCTAAACATTGTAATTCAAGTTGATGCTTTACTTTTAATATCTCTTGTTTTAAATTTGCAATTTCTTCTTGCAATACTTGTGTTGCTCCTGCATATTCTCTTCCTGTTCTAGTATATTCTTTTTTAACTCGATCCAATTGTTTTTGATTCAATACTACCAATTCATTTTTTCCTTGTACATCAATGGATTTATCAAAGCTATCAAATAAATCACGAATATCTCCTTCTGCTTCTGATGTATACTTCACATCTACATAATTGAAGATTTCAAGCTCAACATTACATAACTTACCATAATCACGTTGATGTTCTGATAATCGTCGTTTCATATCCATGGTAAACCCATATTTATAAACAGTCAGTTGATCATCTACATGATCATTTAATTGGTATATTGGTTTTAAATCTTTGACTTTACCTAAGGATAACAAATAAATACATGGGAAATTTTGGGAATATTTATTAAAGACCGCTTTGTAATTTTCTAATTTAATACCCAAGATGGATGTACCTAATACTTCTTTTTGTTGGATTGTACCCATTTGAATGGTAAATAATTTATCATCCGCCCAATCGGTGAAATGTTCTGCATTTTTATTACGGGTTGTATACAATAATTTAATTAACCCTTTATAGGTTAGATATAAAGATTTATTGCTTGTATCATTTTTATTCGATGTATTTTTATTCCGGTGGACATTGTCCACTGCGATAAATGTTTTAAAGTGTAATCCCCTATCATAACCTCTTTCTTTTTTTAAAATGATTCCTTTTAAATCTGGTATTCCAAATTCAAATCCAATATCTTTTACATTAAAATAAATCTTATTTTTATCACGTTCACCACGTACTTCAATATCTAAACATTTACCAGTAGAATCTTTAAATTTTTCATGTTCTTCTAATTCTAATAGATTAGGAATAATTTCATATGGAATGAATTCTTCAACTTCTTCAACAATCTCTTTAGGTTCAACTGGTTCATCTGGTAATTTAGACATATCTGGAAAATAATATTGATCTACCCATGATTTACTAAGTAATAATTGTGCCTTTTTACTAGATTCATTTGTAATGTTCCATTCTTTTGTTTTATTAATAAAATTAGCATATACATATTCAGTAGGTGGAATTTTCTTTCGTTCAATAATCTTACGTTTCTTATCTTTGCATCCAATGAAAAAGGATGTATGATAAATGAATAAATCATTAATATTATAGTATAATGCTTTTGTAGAATCAATGCGAAATGGAGTAGGAATTGACATTCTATATATAACTATAATATTTTATCTTTATATACCTTTTATATATTATTATATGTTATTATATGTTATTATATGTTATCTATACCAATATGTGTATATAGTTATATACATTTGAAAAAAAAAATAAAAAAAATTTGAAAAAAATTATTAAAAATATTGAAAAAAAATAAAAAAAATTTGAAA
>JACCDZ011584990.1_pt1 | contig 18673 bp, 13 predicted proteins | sample 7449551 | NCBI WGS metagenome assembly JACCDZ01 (sample SAMN15323452, study PRJNA562643) | freshwater metagenome | isolation source: river surface water | place: USA:Blue River Watershed | collected 2017-08-18
TCGAAGGCGGCAGTAACTTATTCAAAATCTGCTGCTTACGTTCTTCACTATAACTCGGCACAATTAAGCCTTAACGCCCCAACTGGTTAAATTTTAAGTAGTGACAACTATCCTGCCAGAGCGGGGTAGCAACGCTACTGAACGCAAAACTGTAAATCCAGATCAGCAGACGGTAGCAGCTCTACTGAAAGCAAAACTGTATATCAACTAATGCGACTGAGTGCAAAACAAATCCATTTTGTTCTGCGCCTAGCGAACGCTTTCTCTAAAAAACCATAAGGAATTTTTATGGATATGCTAAAGATCACTAACCCAGAAATAGGTAGAAACTACAGGTTTCGTTCGTTTTTTACCGCAATCACGAAGTGCTCTCAAAATAAAAAATCAGCTAACAAGTGTAGTTGTTCATTCAGTGTAACTAGTAAGACAGAACCAATTGGACAGTTCAAATTTGACTACTCCATAGCAATTGACGGACGAGTCACCTTACTGAGGATGCAGATCAGTAAGTTTGAAAAGGGAATATTTCTCAAAGTGGCGAACTACAATTTTGAAACATTCTTGTTAAGGGTTTTCCGTTTCAAAGAGATTTGCCAAGTAAAACTCGATCAAAAAGGTTTTAAGAAACTCATCGATTTGTTCTGCCATGAGTACGAACTTAACGCTGACCGAAAGACTTTTCTTAGTCTGTTCACTCACTGTTACTAACCTAAGAACCAACTAAACCAAGCAAACTCCCCAGATATAAAACACATATCTGGCGGCAAACTTTTACCCAAAATTAAGCAGTAAGGCATTTACTATGAACAAATCAAACACAGAATTCAAACTATTCAGCATGAATAAAACACAAGAAACTGCATACAAACACGCAACTGCGCAAGAGCGTTTAACGGCTTTGAAAACGGCCAACTGCGAGGAAAGAGCTATCGATGAAGCAGAACGTTGCAAAATAACCAACGTATCAAGAGCTACTTGGAATCGATTAGCGAAGGATAAAAAAGTCCCGAAACCTTTATTAGGTAGCACGAAAAATCGTTGGATGCTTTCAGAAATTTTGGTGTACTTATATCGCCTTTCTGAATCTTCACCAGTGGATAATGGCAATACGAACTGAATTATCATGGTGAAACGTAAGTGATGTGATCTGCTATCGATTGATCACATCACGCCTCAAAATGCTTAGAAAAATAACAAACAAAAAGTTAATCTGTATCTTTAAACATTATTTGGGATATTTTTCAGCTAAAACATGCTGATTTTGTACTTTAGATAAAGTTTAAACTTGTGATAAACACAAATTTTAAAGATTTTCTTTCGATTTGATTTTTTGGACGTAAATTCTTCATGGAAGTGTTTTCTTTTTTCAAGCAATCTGGTCCGACCTGATGACTATCAGATTGATTACTTAGAGGGAAAAATCTAACTCATTCACGCTTTGTGAAGTCTTGAGACATGTCGTTTAAGAGTAAAAAATTGCTTTAGCTTTAGGCTATTTTCCGCAGTGTAAAGATGACACTAATAGGAAAATTTGATCTGTTTCCTCTCATCGCAACGACACACTTAATAATTTGCGCAATTAGTTCGCATGTTCATTCCTTGAAAAATTGAGTGCTGAACTTAGCAATTGGTTTTGAGTTGACTCTAAACTCATTTGAATACCAACCTGCATATATGCAAACCTCATTCACATCAATGATTACTGATATAAATATAATTTGCCGAACTTTCACGGCTATCGGCCACATGTTCGGGCGGTCAGGACTCACCCTATTTAGTCTATGTAACTCAGTCATTACTTTGAGTAAAATTAGAAAGACGTTATAAGCGTTTTTTCGACCTGCACTCAAGAGTGCTAACAGTAAGCAGTACGTTCTTTGTTGCGTTTAAACAGCTTAACGGTGGTGAACTGCATTTGCACAGTGGATGAACAAGACCAACTATAAATTTAATTTATTGTAAACTTTATTCTCATGAGAGCTAATGATCATCGACTATCAAAGTAGATGCACAAGCTAAAAAGTCTGTTTGTCAGCAACAATCAAACAGATAAAAGACGAATGGCATAGACTCGTTTTATGCGAATTGAAGCGCGCAACATCAGCAGATTTTTCTTCGTTCAATTAGCAACGAAGAAAATTAACACGATGAATTGTCAGCTGACTTCAGTCATAACTGTCTATGAAATATGCGAGAGCTCAATCTCTAGAAAGGACATTTATACAGTAACCAAGCGCATTTCGATTAGATTTTTTTATCGAATACAAACATCAAAAAATCGTATTTTTTTAATTTTGAGGACATTTACCCAGTCTCGCGTGAGATCTCATTCTTTCATTCTAAGTAGTACTACATCGCAAGAACGCAAGAACGCAAGAACGCAAGACAAACCATGCGAATCGATTTGCGTGTTCACCAATCTACCAATTTGACATTTCGAAATACCATGCGAAAATAACTGTATGTACATACAGCCATTCAGCAGTTATGAGTATCAGTATTCTCGGTAAAGTTGAGCGCAGGACGCTCATGAAATTGCCTTTGTATATGTCAAAGGTATCTGCTGGTTTTCCTTCACCAGCACAAGATTACGTCGAGCAAACTCTTGATCTTAATGAGCTATGCATCAAACGGCCTGCTGCAACTTTTTTCGTCCGTGTTGAAGGCGACTCGATGATCGAAGCTGGAATTTTCTCGAACGATATCCTTATTGTTGATCGTTCAATACGTCCTGCACATAGTGATGTCGTAGTTGCACAGGTAAATAATGAGTTCACAGTAAAAGAGTTACAACTTAAGCCAAAGCTGATGTTAGTGCCTCGAAATAGTGCTTTCTTACCGATAGAACTTTCTGACGAGTCTGAGCTGCAAGTTTTTGGGGTGGTCACTAACGTGCTACGTCAAATGACCAGATCAGCGAAGAAGAAGCAGTAATGACGAAAGTTTTTGCACTTGTAGATTGCAATAACTTCTATGCCTCTTGCGAAAAGTTGTTCCGTCCTGATTTGGCCAAAACGCCTGTTGTAGTGCTTTCAAATAATGATGGCTGCGTGGTTGCTCGTTCAAAGGAAGCTAAAGCACTTGGCATAAAAATGGGAATTCCGTATTTTCAGGTAAGAGAACTTGCGGAAAAACATGGCATTGTCGCATTCTCGTCAAACTATGCACTTTATGCTGACATGTCTTCCAGAGTGATGACTACTTTGGAGCAACTAGCACCATCAGTTGAAGTCTACTCAATTGATGAAGCATTTCTGGATCTCACTGGCGTTAACTCTTGTACAGATCTCACTAAATTCGGTAAACAAGTTAAATCGACAGTGTTCGATTGGACAGGTATTCATGTCTGTGTAGGTATTGCGCCAAGTAAAACCTTAGCCAAATTAGCAAATCATGCAGCAAAAAAATGGACAAAAACTAATGGCGTTGTTGATCTTACAGATAGAACACGGCAGAGAAAACTAATGGCATTATTGCCTGTGAGTGAAGTTTGGGGTATTGGCGGCAAAATTAGTAAACGTCTAAATGAGATGGGAGTTCATACCGCATTAGATCTTGCTGATGCACCTGAGAAACAAATCAGAAAGCAGTTTTCAGTTGTTGTTGAGCGTACAGTCAGAGAGTTAAACGGCGAATCCTGTTTGAGTCTGATCGAAGTCGAAAGTAAGAAAAAGGAAATAGTGAGCTCTCGCTCGTTTAGCGAAAGGATCATCGACAGAACTCAGATGCTTGAAGCTGTTTCAGAATACACACATCGAGCATGCGAAAAGCTCAGAGCACAACAGACAAAAGCAAAACAGCTGACGGTTTTCTTACGCACAAGTCCATTTAGCGACCATCAAACAGATCCGTATTATGCCAATTCCATCAATGGCCAGTTGATCCATCCAAGCTCAGATACACGAGACTTTCTGCATTTAGCCAGTGAACTAATGTCAAAAATCTGGAAGGATGGATACAGATACGCCAAATCTGGCGTCATGCTGACTGACTTTTACGACAACGACATCACACAATTCGATCTATTCAGTGAGGCATCACCTACTAGTGATGACAATTCAAAGCTCATGAGTGTCGTAGACCAAATTAACCAGCAACACCGCAAAAATACTATTTTCTTTGCAATCAAAGGTACTAATCAAGATTGGTCTATGAAACGGAACCTGCTATCGCCTGCTTATACGACTAATTGGTTGGAATTGGTTGCTGTCAGGTAAAAAATCTCCAAGTGACTTAATTTGGAATTATCGCAAAAGTGCATGTTTCGGATGAATCCGAACACTCATTTCGGTTTAATCCGATCGCCTATTTCGATTTAATCCGATCACTTTTAGCCATTTTCCGAAATCGCTGTTCGAAATGCCGTAATCACTGGTCGGACTCACCGAAATACGCAAAAAGCAAAATATGCCAACTCTTAAGCTGCTAAACATGTCAAATACCTTGAATAGAGCGAAAACCAGGAAGAACTGCGAACTATTTCAATCGAATTAAACATCAATAAATAATCGAGAAACAATTGATATGTTCCGATTTTTAATTCATCTTATGCTTAATTCTGATGAGAATAGATCTTGTAAATATATAGTTAACTCAATCACTGAGAAATCACTTTAAGGAGGAAGTGTGCAACCGTCATCTATGGAACATTTAAAAAAAACACCTCATGAAGCACTTCAAGATGCACTTTCAGAACTTGGATACGACGACGAATCACCAGCAGCTTGGTTCAAAGTAGGCCTATGTTGGAAAGCTGTGGGAGACAAACAACAAGCGAAAGACGCTTTCGAAAAAGTCTTAGATATAGACCCATTTAATGTGGAAGCTGAGGTAAAGATTGGCTGGTTACTCTTCGAAACTGGAGAGATTGAAGATGCGATAGATAGATTTGAAAGTGCACTTTTAGACGAAGATGATAATTTAAATGCTTTAATTGGCTTATCAAACTGCTTAGTGAAGCAAGACGATAAGGAACAATATGAACAAGAACTTAGTATACTTAAGAAAATAGAAAACTTGACAGGCTTTAATGTTAGTCAAAATATTCGATATGCCAATATAAACTACCACTTCAATAGACCTCATACTGCAATACGTTATTGGCGTAAAGCAATGACGCCGGACAAAGAACATGCCCCAAAATTATGGCGCGGTGAAAAACCATCCTCAGAAAATCCTGCTATAAGATTCAACTTAGGACTAGGATATAATCACGAATTAATATCACAAGATTCTGACGCAATCGATATGTGGAGAATAGCACTACATTATAATCCAGACTATTCTCCATCAATTAAAATGATTGAAAAAACGTTACCTCGATTAAAGTCACTTGCTGAAAAAGTACGTTCTGAATCAAATAGATATCTTCCAAAAGAATTTTGGTATAACACTTACACAAATCCATTCGAACTGCTTGCAGCTGGAGATGAGATATCATTAGAAGAGCTTGACACCAAAAAATTACAACGTCTTAAAAAGAATTTAATCCAAGAAATTGAACTTGAAGAAGGAAAAATATCTTGGCTAGAAAATATTCATGTAGATAAGTCTTTTGCCATTTCATTGTGTGATGAGTTAAATGATCCCAAAAAATTTCAACGACATTTGATCATATTCAAAAATAAACCTCTTCTTGAATTTCTAACAAAAGGTTCTTACGAGCACTTTCTAGTAAGTGAAAATAGCTCTGAGTTAGAGACAATTTTGTATTTGGAAAACGACAGCAATTTTCTTGAATGGTTAGGAGGAATTTTTTCTAACCAATTTGATAGACTTCTAACAGATTCTATATCTTCTCGCCGAATATCAACAATTGAGTGCTTATTGGATGGCAGGCGTTGGATTCCAGAATCGATGGAAGATTTATGTTTTACAAACGCTAAAAAATCACTAAAGAAATTACTAACTCCTTTGACAGACCTAGAAGAAAAATCAGAAAAAAAATTAGTTTCAATAGACGATTTAAATCAAGTTCTGGAATACAGTTCTGTATTGTCAATTCTCAATTTATTACCAGTATTCTTTGAAGAAGAGCAAAATCAAGCCGTCGGAATTTTGCGAAATTTGGCAATAAATGCAAACAATATCCACGGCGATACTGAACTAGCAAAAAAAATAATAGAAAAGGCAAAGTTATTCAAATTCCGATCTCCATCAATAAATAAAAAAATTGATGAAGACTATAAAACAATACAAGAACTGATTAACGAAGAACGCAAGGACGAGGCAAAGTTAACAAGTGGTACTACCATTTGGCATATTACCAAGGAAGGTGTCCGCCTTGGCGATGTATTCATACCTACCAACATAGTGAAATCTATAGTATTTGGTGTAGATTCTCCCAAAAGCAGAAGTAATTTAACATGGACTTTTCGCCTGTCATTTATATCGAATGACAATAAAAAAGTAGAATACAAGTGGAACTCATCTTTAGAAAAAATTGAAGAAAATGAAAAACACTACAAAAAATTGATAAGCGCAACACTGATTTACATTGCTCCAAACCTACTCAAAACAACCATTAAAAGCATGGAAGATGGTGCAACAATTCAAATGGGCCCTTGCCTATTAAGTAATGATGGGATTTCATTCGAAAAAACTGGCTGGTTTTTTACAAAAAAACATTTTATAGAATGGTATCATGTTAAGACGAAAGTAGAAGATGGGATATTATCAATTTATGACAGAAGATCACCAAGCATCAGTATCAACATCACAATAGCAACTACAGAAAATTCTTTTTTAGTATCATTCATATCTGACATAAAGAAAGAGGGAAAGTAATGAGCTTTACGCTATCAATGGAAGTCCCTAAATGGGCGTTACAAACAATGAATAATATTTATGATATTGAACGAAAACTTGCTATTCACGGCGACAATGGAAATGCCACACGAAATGTAGAAAAAATAAAAGAAGCATTTTCTGAAATTGGTTATTTTTATGAAGATCCATCTGGTCAAGAATTTAAAGAAACGCGGACAGACCTTGAAGCAACAATATCAGGCACAAGTACTGAAAACTTAGTAGTTGTTGAAGTCATCAAGCCTATAATCCGAGGTGGTGACTCTAAGTATTCAAGAGTCCTGCAAAAAGGCATTGTTATTGTAGAATCAATCGAAAAAGGGAATTCAAAGTGAATAAGACAATAAATTTCGGAATAGATTTAGGTACGACAAACTCACTTATTGCTAAATTTGAAAAAGGTCATGTTGAGGTATTCAAAAATCCAAATGGTTTCAAAGAAACATTACCTTCAATTGTTGCATTTAGAAACGATCGTATACTTGTTGGTGATCAAGCTAGAACATATTCAGAAAAAGACCCCAAAGGTGTTGCAAGTAGGTTCAAGCGGAAAATGGGGACAACTGAGACTATCAAATTAACTACTGGCTCAAAAACACCTATTGAACTTTCTGCATTTGTACTTAAAGAATTAAAAACGTTCTTACATGGTGATGAACAAATTGATGCGGCAGTTATTACAATCCCAGCATCATTTGATACAATACAATCGAATGCGACTAAAGAAGCAGGACTCGCTGCAGGTTTTAAGCAGGTCGTATTGTTGCAAGAACCCATTGCTGCTAGCTTAGCATATGCAAATAAGGAGAAAAACGTTGACCTTCGTAATTCACAATGGATGGTCTATGATTTTGGTGGTGGGACTTTTGACGTTGCACTAGTCAAAATAATTGAAGGTGAATTAACGGTAGTTGATCACGAAGGTGATAATTACTTAGGCGGATGTGATTTTGATGCGTTAATTGTTGAAAAAATCGTAGTTCCTGAAATTTGTAAAAGAGGAACATTTACCGATTTAATCTCTCAGCTTAAAAGTGAAACAGGAAAATATAATAAACTTTGGTATCGTCTATTACATCAAGCTGAAATGGCCAAAATTGAGCTATCAACAAAAACATCTGCAGACATTGACCTTGGAATGGTCAATCTAGTTGACGAAGATGGTAAAGAAATTGATTCTTTTCTTACAATAACACGATCAGAGTTTGAATCAGTAATTAAATCGTCTATTGATTCAACAGCTGAAATGATGAAAAGAATTCTTACAAGAAACTCTCTTCAACCTAACGATTTACAATTCGTTTTAATGGTTGGCGGTGGGACTTTTATTCCTTTTGTAAGAAAAAGAATTGAAGAGCTGATGGGTATAAAAGTAAATACTTCTATTGATCCTACAAATGCCATAGCAATAGGTGCCGCTTGGTTTGCTGGTACTAAAGAGCTTTCGATAGATCAAGGTAAAATAAAAGTACCGACTAATGATAGAAACTTAAAAATTAAAGCTGTTTATAATAAAAACTCACAGGAGACAGAGGAAATTTTCTCTGCAAAACTGGATGGAGACATAACAGACCTTTACTACCGAATAACAAATGAAGATGGTTCATATGACAGTGGTTTAAAATCTCTTAAACCTAGAATTTCCGAAGACCTCCCACTACGTGAAGGAGCTTATAATCTTTTTAGATTTTCAGTATTAGATTCAAAAAATGAACCTATAAATGTTGGTTTCGATACGATTCAAATTGCACAAGGCCGTTATAGCGTAGTTGGCCAAATGCTTCCTGAAGATTTGAGCTTAGTTTTAGACGATGTATCAAATAAAGACACCAAACTAAAACGAATTTTTGCTAAAAACTCTGTATTACCAAGTAAAGGTAAAGCTACTGTTGAAGTTGCAAAAACTATCGTTAAAGGATCAGATCAAGAGATCAGACTCATCATTGTTGAAGGACCTTCTGAAAGACATAGCTCTACTAATAAACCGATTGGAGTTCTGCTAATCTCAGGATCACAAATTTCACGCGATTTAATCCGTGGAACAGAGATAGATTTATCTTTGGAGGTTTCTGAGTCTAGAGATATTAGTATATCTGCATATCTAAACGGCACTGGCCAAGAATTTGCTCAAGTTTTTACTGGCAAAGATCGTCATGTTGATACTAGATTACTTGCTACTGACGTATTGCAATTAGAGAAAATCATCCAAGATGAAATACAAACAGCAGAAAACAATGGCAACAACCAAGCGGCTAGTGGACTTAAACGTCAATTAACTCAAGTACATGAATTATTCTCCGCTTGTGATTCTTTAACACCTGATAACGTTACCGATGATAGATTTAAACTTGAAGATAAAAAACGGAAAATAGCACAAGATGTTTTTGAACTTACGGCTTCGAAGCGCATAGATGCAGCTAAAACTGAATATTTCGAAGCAAAAGCGTCTACTGCAGAATTGATTTCTGAACATGCAAATGATCGCGAAATGCATTTATTTCAAGAAATTATTGCTCGTGAACCAACTTTCGTAAATTCTTCAAGTCCGGAACGTATAGAGGCTGCTACGAAAGAAATTGAAAGCCTGCGATACACAATTCTGATGCGAGTTCCTGATTTCCTCTTAGGGATGTTTGGTCATTTAGTTGAAACCGCACACACAATGAATGACCAATTACAAGCAAGACAATTAATTGAAGCAGGTAAAAATCATATTCAATCTAAAGATTGGGATGATTTAAGAGCCGTAATTGGCAGACTATGGGATCTCCTTCCTTCTGACTCTGCTCAGTCTGATGATTGGCGTCATTACACTGGAATAGTTTAATTTGAATAGAGGCACTCTGAAATCTAAGAGTGCCTCTAGTTTTTACATTTAATAATGCTAATTATTAATAACCGTGCATTTGAAAGCAAGTGATCAGCTAATTTATTCTTATATATTTTTTAAATTAAAATTTTTATTAGCACAATGAAGGAGTGACTACAATGGAAGTAAATTGGAAAATATCTGTTGCTTTATTTATGGTAGTATCTAGCTCCGTGGCAGCGCAAAGCTATATAGCGCCACCGACCTCTTCAACACGTAGTCATGTACCCGTAATATCTGACGAAAAAATGGAACAATGTGTAAAATTATATAACGAAGCAGAATGGCTTTCAGAAAAAATTGATCAAACACAAGTTGACAACTTCAATCAGGAATCTGTTGACAATTATAACCAGATGGTCAATGAACATTCTAGAATGACTGATCAGTTCAACGCGGAGTGTGCTGGAAAACAATCACGTTCAGCTTGTGAGGCAGCTAAAAAATTAAATATCTCTCAAGGTCTGCCTTTTGATGAGTGTTAATTTACTCTCTATTCTCGATATCATTAAGCTGATTAAATATATTTTATATTATCTTAATTTTCTCAATAAAATATATGCTGTATCATTAACAACAAATTACAGTTCAATGAAAAATTAATATTTTCCGCCTACCATTATCGCTCAGCTGCTATGAGTATCATTAGTAATCTAGAGCTAGCCTAACAAAGTGAATTTCATGACCGATAAACCATATTCAATTAAAGTTAATATTATTGGGAAAATTCTCGGATGCCCTTCATTTTTTGCTGATGATAACTGCATATGGCTATCTACGGATCGTTCTATTAATGAACAGTACCAATTTTATAATATGCGGTCATTTATTGTATATAAAGAGAATTTTTTTGGAGGGCAGTTAAGCTTTATCGCAAATGGTCAAATAGTTAAATCGAAATTTCTGAAAAAAAATACTTGTGAATTTATAGAATTCGTCAATCAGGCCATTTCGCCGCACATTCTAAATTACCTAAATACAATTTTTACTGAATGGTTTTCGCTTGTTGTTAAATCATATCCACGTAATTCATATGAGAGCCAAATTCGGAGCCTCATTTCAGAACTTCATCAGACCTACAATCGGCAGCCTTTTCAATGGCAAAAGTATTTATCCATAGATGTTATAGAAAAAATCGAAAGCATTTTAAATTTCTATCCATTAGAAATGCCTAAAGTTCAGGCATACCATGAGCAATACCAACTTGAAGAGCGGAAAGCATTCTTTGACTGTGTAGAAGCAAATCCACTTACTGAAGCACAACGATTAGGCGTTTTGCGTTCTAATGATCTTAATATGGTTTTAGCGGCAGCAGGTACTGGAAAGACATCAGTTATGGTCGCAAAAGCATTGGATTTGATAGAACGTCAATTAGCTGAACCGACAGAAGTGCTTGTGCTGGCATACAACAAGACTGCGGCACAAGAATTAAAAGAACGTTTTCATAATAAAGCAGCCAAAGCAAATATATCCTTGGCCACTGAACCTCATATTTCGACTTTTCACGCATTAGGACGTCAAATCCTTCGAGAAGCTTTAATCCCAACACAAATTAGCGTTTTTGCTGAAGATAGTTTCAAGTTAGAGCAATGGGTAACCAAATGGATTTACGAGTATATAAGTACAGATCCGTCACGCATCTTTGACCTAATTGAACTCACAACTCCACCAATTGATGCATTTGACTTGAAATCTGAAGCGGAATATCAAAAGTATATCCGTGACAACGATTTCAGAACGCTTAGTGGTGAAAAAGTTAGAGGATATCAGGAGTTGCAAATTGCTAACTTCCTGCACGTGAATCAAATACCATACGAATATGAAAAACAGTACGTGACAAAGCGTAGGATAGATGTTGGCTTTGACTATCGGCCCGACTTTCATTTAATAGACACTGATATTTACATTGAACATTATGGCGTTGATCGTAACGGAAATACTCGACCAGACATCGACGCAAAAACTTATACAAACTCAATTCGTGAAAAAAGAAATCTACATCAAGAATGTGGCACAACACTGATTGAAACATACCATTATGAATGGCAAGAAAAGACCTTACTTTCGCAATTAAAAGCAAAACTAGCAGCCTCTGGAATTTCATGCAAACCAATGAGTCCACATGAAATATTTGAAAAATTGAATCACGAACACACTTTGGGCTCTTGGGCAAAACTGATGACCAAAGCTCTGCAATCCATCAGAGTAGAACGACTTGATCGACCTGCTATTTTTGCTCGATTAGTTGAGATGAAAATTCACAATGCAGAGAAATATTCCGAGTTATTGGATATGTTGCAAGCCGCGTACATAGCCGAACTTAAGCAGCAAAATGCTATTGATTTCGACGATATGATTATTCGAGCGATCGAAGCTATCCAAACAGGAGCCTTTATTCCAAAATGGAAATTTGTTCTGGTCGATGAATTTCAGGATATTTCTGCTGCTCGGATGGAATTTATCCAAAGCATTTTAAACAAAGGGCCATGCCCTTCACTCACCGTTGTTGGCGATGACTGGCAATCTATATATAGATTTTCCGGTGGTAAACTCGAACTAACGACTCGCTTTGGTAATTTAATAGGCGACTTCACCCTTACAAAATTAGAAAAAACTTTCAGATATAACAATAGTATTGCTAATACTGCTGGTCGATTCATCATGGAGAATCCTGAGCAATATAAAAAAGAAATTGTTACGCATAAACAGGTGACTGAACCGCAAGTTTATCTCTTAGACGATAAAGTGGGTAATCAATCTGGACTTTACGAACGGACACTCGAAGTCGTGAGAAAAATTAGACAACATGAACCATCCTCATCAATCGCAGTCATAGCTCGTTATAATTACCTTTTAACCGAAACAAAACAGACTCTTTGGAAAGCAAATTTTAAAGAAAATATTGAGTACTGGAGTTTTCATAAATCAAAAGGGTTAGAAGCTGATTACTGTATTCTGATTGGCTTTTTCCAAGGAAAAAGTGGATTTCCAAACGAAAATCGAGACGATGCCCTAATTGAAGCATTATTGCCATCCTTAGATAGCTTCCCTCATTCCGAAGAGAGACGTCTTTTATATGTAGGTATCACTCGAGCAAAAAATAAATGCTACATAATCGCAGATCCAACAGCCCCATCTGATTTTATCAACGAGTTATTGGCACCAAAATACGAATTAAATATCGTTTCTGAAACGTTTAAAGAGAAATATCGAAAAATCTTCAAATGCCCGCACTGTAAGCCAGGTTATTTAAGGCTTATACGAGGCCAATTTGGGGCGTTTTATAGTTGTAGTACTGGTAATGGCTGCAACGTAAGAAAAGCTAGAGTTTGTGAAAAATGCGAGGCTCCTTCTGTAGACATGAGATCACATAGTCAGTGTAATAACATCAACTGTGGTGCAAAAATCAAGATTTGTGAACGTTGCGGTAGACCGATGTATAGAAGACAAGGAAAATTTGGAGAATTCTGGGGTTGTTCTGGTTATGGCATAAAAGACGACCAATGCACAAATACTGTTAATTGATGGATTGATTGCCGCACGAAAAGACCTTGCCAAAGATTGTCGAGGTCGAAATTGAAGAAAAAACAGCCAAAAAAATTAACTGTTGAACCTGAGTCATAGTTAATCAGAGCAAACCGTTCCATGGATCATCGACCAAGTTGGTTAGCTCATCCGCATGCAGATCATGCGACGCAGTATGATATCTAGCTGTATCAAGAAGTTTATTTACTGCATCAAGATGCTCTTTTGGTATGAGCTTTAACTCAGCATTTAAGCCGATAGCAATAAGTTCGAGTGTATCTAGCCTTGGGTTACCGATCTTCTCGATGCGATGATATTGCTGTCGTGAAATACCTGCACGCATATACATGTCATTCTGTTTCAGCGATAGCTGCAGCCTTCTACGTCTGATTTGCGCCAACAACGAATCTGCCATGCACCACTCCAAAACACTGAATCGATATGAACACCAACAAAGAAACATATTAATTTCTTTCATTCAAAAAGCAACTTATAAGCTTCTTTTTATGGCAAGAGAATTTAGATATGAAGACATAGTAATTGTGTTTCGAAGATAGAGTTTTCGTGAGATATCACTTGCCATTATGCTTCAGACAGATAGTGAGCTCCAAGAATTTGTATTAGATCATACTAGAGCCTACAAGGTATCAACGCATTTGGCTCATTTTGAGATTGAACCATCGCAGCCTCTTGTTAAAAGTGACTGCTGAAATTATATGAAAGGATTTCCAAACCTCTGATAAATTTTTACTTTATTACCATTCTTGTTGATGATTCCAACTCTTAATAACGTTGTACCTTTCGGTTAAATCACTCCACAGTAATTGCTTTTCAATGACTTCCACAAATCTGATTGCAGTGAAACCGTCCTTAAAAAACGATGTTGCATCAGCATTCGCATCGACATCGATTGGATTTAGAAGGTGCAATTCGTCTCTAAGAACAACTTCAATTACCTCACGAGAAACCACCAAAAAATCATCAATGTACTGTCCATCGAATTCGATCGACGTATCGACTATCCATGAGTGGATGTTTGATGGTGTACTTGATAAAGCGAGCTGCTTTTGCAGATCAACGTTTGTTTGCAATAGTTTTAGGAGCACCTGTTTTTTACGCTTTAGCTGCCAACTTGCTTTTCGAAGTGTGTTATTGCGATGAAGCCAGATTTCCGAGCGCTTACCTCGGACATAGGTAGTTTTCATTTCAATAATGAGAACAAGTCCATCTCTTACGCATATCAAGTCTACTTCCCCAACACTTCCATCGAAGGAAGGTTCTGGCTCATAGCCGACAAGAACTGAAAATCCTTTTCCTCTTAATAATTCCGCTAGATTTTTTTCTGCTGCAGACGTTTCACTTTTTAGCTCAGGTCTAAAACGATTGTAACGACGTAAGTTATTTACGAGCGCAGTGAAGTTATCTGTCTCACTGCAAAAAAATGGTAGCTGCACCAGATAATCACCAAAACGTATAATCGGTTTCTCATGCAGACGAGGTTTGGTTGTTACTTGATTTGTATTTTGATCCAAAAAGTCTTTTGCGTTACAAGTCCAAAACTCTAAAGCTGACTTTGCCGTTAAAGGATTGCCGTTGGGATAATCTGGTGATTTAAACCAATCTGCCATTCGAGTTATTTTTTCAGTTGCTCCTGCCCATGTGATTGGACATCTGTTCTCGTTAATTAAAAATCCGTCAACCATCAGCTCTGCTAATGCGCTATGAACAGTGCTGCCATTCTGAATTGAACTTAGTAGTGGCTTTACAAATTGATCGGTAAAAAAATTAGAACATAGCTCGATCAATCGAGAGCACTGTTCAGCATTTAATTCGACTATCGATGTTAATTTTCTTTCCGGAGATATACCGAATAGAGTCTCAATTTGGAGCATAGAGCGGCAAGTTTTCGTTAAGGCAGTCCATACGGCATCTTGTTGGTCTTCTTTAACAGCTAATATCGAATTAATGTTCGAGGTAACCAATGAATCAAGACCACGATTGAACCAATAATTCCACAAAATTTTTGATTTTTGTCCGGTCCTTTCCCAAATAACATCAGAGAAATTACATGAATCAGTAACCTGACTATTTGAAAAGTCGACAGGAACAACAGTGGCGACACTGAAGGAATCGATTTTAGCTTGGTGGTTTAAAAGACTCTGTGCAGATGCAACAATTTGAATCACCATAGAAAAAGTTTTATGCGACTGCTGTATTCTCTGCTCAACACTTCGCGATGGCATTAATAATGGAACAAAGTGATAACTAAAATCTTGATGGATAGATTGCTCATTTAAGGTTAACTCTGCCAATTTACTTTGCGAGTATTTGTTAGCTAGAATCAGATCGACTAGCCCACTAAAATCTCTACTCTCACCTTCCAAGACACTTTCAAAGTAAAGCTCCCAACAAACCATACTTACGTAAAAAGTGAAGGCAAATGGTGACAAATACTTCAAACGACTTTCTGCTGACTTGAGCTGTTTTTGTTCATAGATTTCTTTTGCGACTAATTCATCACAATATTTGAAGAACTCTACCCATTCGTTACCTGTAAAAGTAGTTTTGAAAAACAAATATAACTCACTATCGCTGGCACGAAAGAGCTGCGAATTGCGTATAGCGGCACGAAGTAATATTGGCGACTGATTTTTCAATACCATTTTGAACTGAATGCAAAGTGATACATCAGAGTGAAGTATTTGGCTGAGCGCAAAGCGAACAACTGGCGTATCTGGCAAAGCTTCTGATTGATTCCAAATATCTGTTTGCGTAAGACCAACTATACGATCCTGAATACCTGAAGTCGCAGGTGCTCCGTTTAAAAATACATGAAGTGTAGATTCAAACGCTTGAGGAAATGGGTCTGTTTGGCGTTCGAAGTATGCCTGATAAAATTTTTGACATCGTTGAGCATCATCCATAAATGGCTTTTCCATAATCATTATCTATTTTCTCTGAGCCAAACGATTTTTCAAATATCATACCAGCGATGCTCATATTTTTAGACAAATGCTCTTGTTAGCAAACCTCTAAAGCAGACGAATTGACAAACAACCTTTTAGGATTCCACATTAATCATCGGAGTCATCATTATCCATTTTTCAAACTCTTCTGTGATCTTTTCATAGTGATTCCGATACTTGGCAAATTCATTGACTATAAAATGCGGGTCGATACCTTCAGATAGAGCAGTCTTGACCGTTTGCGTGAACATGTTGACAACCAAAACTTGCAGTGAAACTTCTAAAGGAGGAGAAGTCATTTGATTCACGTGTGTTTGTGGTATGAAGGCCCAAGCAAACATTTGCCAAAAATCACTGACTTTGATGTTTAAAGTACCATTTTGCCAACGCTGTAATCGTTTTTTTAACTTTGCATGATCAAGAAGTGTTAATTTTGCCTCTGAACTACTTTTGGGCAAACATCTTTGCTCCTCAAAATAGGATAAATACCTGAAAAACTCTTCCTCACTTTTCTTGGTTTGGTATTTTGTTAGTAAAATAGTATGCAGAGAACTTATAAGCTGCTTTGCTGGTAGGGTTAGAGAACCAGTATCGTCTATGGTTGGCAAGTAATTGCGAAATACCGACATTTGGAAATTTCTACGATCGAGATCCTTTCCAAAAAGCAACTCACTTAACGAAGCAAATTGAGTCAGCACTGCAATTTGAATTGCTAATTCTAATTGCGTTTGAGTGCTGAATTCTTCATAAGAAATATCTAAGGCATCCTTAAAAATTTTGGCAATTGCAGAAGCCTGTGTTTCACCATTTTTAATTGCTTTTACTCTGGCAACTGACTCGACATCTTTGAGCAAAATGCTTTTATAAAAATCTAAAACTTGCAAAAATCTCGGCTCTAGATGAATACCAGTTAAAGGACTACTCCAGCCATTTACAAAATCTAGCAGTGTCGCGGACGCACATATCAGATCGTTGCCTTGAGGCAAATCCTGAAAGTTAGGAAATTGCCATGATCGAAAGGCGCACATTTCAGTGAATAAATCACTAACCTCCGCTAGTTCAACTGAACCTAAACGTATTTTTCGGATTATCTGATCATCCGAATTGACTAGCTTTCGGTCGCTCGCGCGATTTACATTTTCAATTTTCTTGGCAAGTAGCAATGTAAACTCAGATAGTGTGGAGTTTATTCCAATTGCAGTTATAAGCTTCCTAGGCAGTTTATAAAAACGAAATCCAAGGTCTAAAGCAGCAGGATGGATTTCATTCATTTGTCCCAGATTTGGTTCATCCATTTTGTTATTTTTCTCCTGCTTTATAACTGAACTTAACAAGGAGCAATCGATGTCAAGAACATCAAACGACGACCGTAGCGATAGCATGAACCCAAACAACGATGCATATTGGGATAGCTTGGATAACCATGCTAACCAGCTGAATCCGAACAACGATGAATATCGCGGAACGGACGAAGACGAATAGTTACTATGAATACAACGTATTGGCAAGCCAATACGTTGTTCATCCTCTAGAGATCGCATTTTGTCGAGATGATGTGAGATATCACTCTAAAAGCAATTCAATGAGGTGAGCTCTGACGATAGTTAAACCATTGAATATACAAAAGGAGAAAAAAACAGCTACGAATGCAAGTGCTCACTTTAGTGTTTGTCGTGCGCCTGAATAGCTTGTTAATCCTCCAGTACAGAATTAACTGTCTGTACTTCCATCTACTTTAAACCTAACGTTTTCTTTGCTTCTCCAAGCGAGACAGTGTTTCCTTCACTAACATCAATCAGACCATGCACTACCGCCTTTAAAAATCGTAACTCCTCTGCAGTTCGCTCAAAATCTTCAAGACCTTGTACAACTGCGATACCACGACTAGTAATCAAAATAGGATGGTGTGTGTCCTGTGCTCGGCCAACCACCTTTCCGGGATTGATTTTAAGGTCTGATAACGGAATAACGCCTTCGAAAATGTCGCAGTGCATAAAATTTACTCAACGATCCTGATTAATTCACATAAAGCATCTGCTCACTGGCGCTGACCATTCGTATGCCACTAAATCCGTTCTATTCTGTTTCTTTGGGTGAAATAGTAGCTCAGAAGCTTGTAGGAGGTCACTTAATACAAACCAGCTGCGTAGAGGCAGAGTTAGGAAATTTGCAACTACTGATAACTAGCTTTTGACCACCTATACAGCTAAGATAGTTGGTGAAGTAAAGACCTTCACTCTCGTCTAAATCGTCCCTCTCAAAGCCAATCAAACTGATTCATTCAGCATCACAAAAATGGTTACCAGTATGGTTACCAGTCGAGAGCTATTTTTGCTTGAGCTCTATATATATCAATGATTTACAGTTTCAACTCAATAAACAGATCCAGAATATTGAGTGATTTCAGTATCTGCAATTATTAGTATCGCGAAACGCATTAAATTTGTAGACCAGAGAGAATACTCGCTTCATGGCGAGTATTTTTTAAACTGAGTTTGCCGCAAGA
>JACCDZ011947572.1_pt1 | contig 18673 bp, 17 predicted proteins | sample 7449551 | NCBI WGS metagenome assembly JACCDZ01 (sample SAMN15323452, study PRJNA562643) | freshwater metagenome | isolation source: river surface water | place: USA:Blue River Watershed | collected 2017-08-18
ACCATCGTTGGCGAAGTGCCGGTGATGGGCGCTGCCGAAACCCGAACGGCTATTGAAGCGGCGGTGGCCGCTTTACCGAGTTGGTCACGAAAAACGGCCAAAGAACGCGCGGCGATTCTGCGTCGCTTCGCCGACTTGATGATCGCCAACACGAACGACCTGGCCATCATCATGACCGCCGAGCAAGGCAAGCCTTTGGCCGAGTCGAAAGGCGAGATCGCCTATGCTGCATCGTTCATAGAATGGTTCGCCGAGGAAGGCAAACGGATCTATGGCGATGTCATTCCAACTTTCCGCGCCGATTCGCGCGTGCTGGTATTACGACAACCTGTCGGCGTTGCGGCAGCGATCACGCCTTGGAACTTTCCGGCCGCGATGATCACCCGCAAGCTCGGTCCCGCCTTGGCGGCGGGTTGTACCTTCGTTTGTAAGCCAGCGCCGCAAACACCTTTTTCGGCACTCGCATTGGCGGAGCTCGCACAACGCGCCGGCGTCCCGGACGGCGTCTTCAATATCGTCACCGGCGACGCCGAACAGATCGGCGGCGAACTGACACGCAATCCGCTGGTTCGAAAACTGAGCTTTACGGGCTCGACGGCTGTAGGCAAGAAGTTGATTGCGCAATGCGCCGATACCGTCAAGAAAGTATCGATGGAATTGGGCGGCAATGCTCCATTCATCGTCTTCGACGATGCCGATCTCGATGCCGCTGTGCAGGGTGCAATGGCGAGTAAGTACCGCAACACGGGTCAGACCTGCGTCTGCGCAAACCGAATCTACGTACAAAGCGGTGTATACGAGACGTTTGCGGCAAAACTGGCGCAAGCAGTATCTACCCTTCGTGTCGGAGATGGCCTACAGGGACCCACCGATCAGGGGCCTCTGATCGATCAGCGCGCGGTCGAGAAGGTGCAGGCGCATATCGCCGATGCCGTTCAGCATGGCGCACGCATAGCTTGTGGCGGCAAGCCACACACACTGGGCGGCACCTTCTTCGAACCGACCATCCTGCTCGACGTCACCTCGCAGATGCGGGTTGCGCGCGAAGAAACCTTTGGACCCGTTGCGCCACTTTTTAAATTTGAAACCGAAGCCGATGTCATTCGTATGGCTAACGATACGGAATTCGGTCTCGCCGCCTACTTTTACACCCGTGATCTCGCGCGCAGTTGGCGCGTACAAGAAGCGCTCGAGTATGGACTCGTCGGCGTCAATACGGGCTTGATGTCGACCGAGGTCGCACCGTTCGGTGGGATGAAGGAATCCGGACTCGGTCGCGAAGGCTCGCGCTATGGTATCGATGAATACACGGAGATGAAGTACGTCTGCGTGGGCGGCCTCGCGACGTGACCGAATCTACAGATGGCACCGCGTCGGGCAAAGCCGATCGCGGGCTTTTGGCACTACTGGCGGCATCGAGCGCACTAGGGCCCATCTCGACGCTGCTGCTGATCCCTGCGTTGCCAGCGATCCGTGACGAGTTCGGTGCGACGACTGCCGCTACGCAGGCAATCATTAGTGTCTTCTTGTTCACATTCGCCGCGGGCATTCCGCTGGCGGGACCGCTCTCGGATCGGTATGGGCGCCGACCACTAATCATCGGCGGTTTGGTGTTTTTCTTCGTTGGGTCGATTCTGGCAACCTTTGCTCCGACATTGGAGCTGCTCGTGTTCGCGCGTGCCGTACAAGCTATCGGTTGTGCAGCGAATACGACGGTAGCTCGCGCCGTGCTCGGCGACATCTATAACGACTGGCGATTAGCGCGCGGGCTCGCCCACCTGACACTCGTGATGATGATGGGCACGGCGATCTCACCGTATCTTGGCGGTCTCATCACCGAATCCGCTGGCTGGCATGCGCCATTCGTTTTGCTACTCGTGCTGTCGATCGTGATTGGTCTCGCTGCATGGCGCTGGTTGCCCGAGACGCGCGTCTTCAGAGCCGATTCTTTGACTTTGAAGGAAGTGGGACGAGCCTCGGCCAACTTGTTACGCAAGCGCGCGTTTCTCGAATGCGCCGTCGATGCTGGCGTGATTTACGCACTCTATCTCGGCTTCATCACGCTCGCTCCTTATGTCATGAGCGACATGCTCGGCAAACCGGCGACCGACTTTGGTCTGTATGTGTTTTTCTTATCGTCAGGATACTTTCTCGGCAATCTTTATGTCTCTCGTCTGCGCGGACATGCGAGCATGGAGCGAGTTGCACGTTTCGGTATCCTGCTGCAGGCGGGTGCTGCATGCCTGGCTTTCGGCTTCGTAGCGGTGGGGCTCACCCATCCGATCTATTGGTTCGTGCCGATGTTCCCGCTGGCGCTCGCCCAAGGCTTGGCGTTGCCGCACATCACCGCCACCGCTGTTCGGCTCGCCCCAGGCTATGCTGGCGCCGCCTCGGGCCTGATAGGCTTCTCGCAACAGGCGATGGCCGCACTCGCAGTACAAGCGGTGGGATTCATGCCGACCGATACGCCCGTGCCGATGCTGGCGTTTTGTGCAGCGCTGTCGCTGATATCGTTGGTGATGTCCTTCATGCTGGAGAAGGCGATACAAGCGCCGGAAAATCGAAACTGAGGAGATGCCGTGACATGTTCCAAGCTGCTCGACTGGGCGTCATCGCCCTCACTCTGATGTTGACCTCCATGACAACGATGGCAAGCGAAAAAATGTCTACGCCGCGTGCTGCGCAAAAGCCCCATACGGTCAAATCGCCTTTCGGCGAACGGCAGGATCCTTGGTATTGGCTGCGTGACGACGAACGCCAGAACCCAGAGATGCTGGCATATCTCAAAGCCGAGAACGACTACCTTGCCGCCGTTATGGCGCCGCATCGAGAAGTCGAGCAGAAAATCTACGATGAGATCATCGGTCGCTTGAAACAGGACGACTCGTCCGTTCCGCAGCGACGCAATGGGTACTGGTATTACTCTCGCTACGAAACCGGCAAGCAATATCCGATCTATGCCCGCAAGAAGGGCTCGCTCGATGCGACTGAAGAAATCATCGTCGATGGCAATGAGCGGGCGACGGGCCGGGAGTTCTATCAGTTGGCAGAACTGGAAGTCAGCGTTGATGGGCGCTGGGCCGCCATCGCGGAAGACTTCGTCGGACGCCGACAATACGAAGTGCGAATCAAGGATCTGCAATCGGGCGAATTTTTGCCGGATGTCTTGACCAATGTCGAAGCGAATCTCGCTTGGGCCAATGACAACGCCACCTTGCTCTACATCCGTAAGGACCCACAGACGCTACTCGGCAATGCCGTCTACAAGCATCGACGCGGAACGGAAATGGCGTCCGATCAGCTCGTCTACCAGCAGGAAGACGACAGTTTCTACATGGGGATCGGCAAGTCGAAGACGGATCGGTTCCTATTCATCGTTTCGCAAAGCACCGTTTCGTCGGAGTACCAGTATGCCGATGCCAACGATGCGACACTGTCGTTCAAAGTTGCTTTGCCCCGCGAGCGTGATCATGAGTATCAGCTCGAAGATATCGGTGATCGCTTCATCATCCGAACGAACTGGCAGGCCAAAAACTTCCGCATAGTCGAAGTGCCGATCGCAAAAGTCGCGGACCGCAGCAGTTGGCGCGACGTGATTGCTCATCGGGGCGATGCGTTCATCGACAGCTTCGAGGCTTTCGATGGTTTCTTGGCAGTCTCCGAACGTTCAGGTGGTCTACAAAACTTGCGCGTTCACTCTTGGAGCACCGGCAAGTCTTACTTGATGGATGCTGCGGATCCCGCGTACACCATGTACTTGGGTAACAATACGGAATCGAATACCTCGTTGCTGCGTTACGTCTACACCTCACCGACCACGCCAGCCACCACCTACGACTACGACGTCACCACCGGCAATAAGAAGGAGCTCAAGCGTGAGCCCGTGCTCGGCGGATTCGACAGCGCCAACTACGTAGCCGAGTATCGGTGGGCAACGGCTCGTGATGGCGCGAAGATTCCTGTCACGTTGCTTTATCGGCGCGGTACGTCACTCGATGGAACCGCGCCTCTCTACCAATATGCTTATGGGTCCTACGGCTCCTCGACCGATCCGACCTTCCGATCCACCATTCTGTCTCTCGTCGATCGCGGCTTCGTCTATGCGATCGCGCATATCCGTGGTGGCCAGGAAATGGGGCGGTACTGGTACGAAGACGGCAAGCTGCAGAAAAAGAAAAATACGTTTACCGACTTCATCGATGTCACGCGCTATTTGGTTGCCAACAAGGTAGCCGACCCTAAGCGAGTATTCGGTATGGGCGGTAGCGCGGGGGGCCTGTTGATGGGTGCCGTCGCGAACATAGCGCCCTCAGACTACAAGGCCTTGGTAGCGCACGTGCCGTTCGTCGATGTTGTGACGACTATGCTCGACGAGAGCATTCCGCTCACCACCAACGAGTTTGACGAGTGGGGTAACCCAGCAGCCTCTAAGGAGGCGCATGACTACATGCTCTCCTACTCGCCCTACGATCAAGTCGAGGCCAAAGATTATCCAGCCATGCTCGTCACCAGTGGTCTGTGGGATAGTCAGGTTCAGTATTGGGAGCCCACCAAATGGGTTGCGAAGTTACGCGTGACCAAGACTGACCAAAACCCCCTACTTCTGCGTACCAATATGGAAGCAGGGCACGGCGGTAAGTCGGGTCGATTCGAGCGCTATCGCGAAATCGCCGAGGAGTACGCGTTCATTCTCTGGCAAGCAGGCCTGTCGAAACCATGAATCAAGACGGGTTAACGCTCGGGCGGTTTCACGAGATCAGTGTTTCAACGGACAACCTCGCCGAATCGCTGCAGTTTTACGAATTGATGGGGTTCGCCGCGAGTCAGGTGGAGCCGATTTGGCCGCATCCCTACGCGGTCGTAAGCCTCGGGAGTCTTATCGTTGGCTTGCACGAGTACCGCTTCCCGTCACCCTCGATCACCTGTGTGCATCAAGACATCATGGGCGCACTGGAGTCGTATCGAGATGCCGGAGCCGTGATCGCTTTCGCCAAAACCGAGCCGAGCCAGTTCAAGGAATTCGGCTTTCGCGATCCAGCAGGACACATGGTCACATTGCTTGAGAGAACAACCCATCGCGCCGATGCGGTCGACCCACACGGCAGCAGTCGTACTCTCGGGCGATTCGCCGGATTCAGTCTTCCGTCAGCAGCACCCGAAATCTCAGCGGGATTTTGGCGCGCACTCGGTGCAACGCCGCTCGCCATGCCGTCAGTCGATTCGCGCGCATGGCCCGCTGCTGTGCTCGATGCGGCGGGACTGACGATCGGCATTCACGATGAATCATGGCTCGACAAGCCTGCACTGGTGTTCCAGCGCACGGGTGCTGCCGAGCGTACCGTCTTCGAATCTCCGGAAGGTGCTCGACTAGTCGTGATCTAGCGCTGCACGGTGGAATGCAGTCGACGGCGAATGCCCTCTGCCAAACGTTGCAGAGCGCGCGGATTCTGTAACAGAAACAACGATGGCTCGATGAGTTCGAGCTCCATCAACACCGGCATACCATCGAGTCCCGGCGCAACATCGACGCGTGCATATAACAGCCGATCGGCAATATCGCGCAACGCGGCGTGACCGAGCGCAAGCTCGGCGCTCGAGATCGGCAGCGCTTCGGAAACGCTTTCGGCACCGTCGGCGAATCGGGGTGATTTACGTACCGCATGGGTGAACTCACCATCGATCCATACCAACGCCCGCTCGCCATGTCCCTCCACCGAAGACAGATACGGCTGAATCAGAACGTCACGCTCTTTACATAGCTTCGAGAAAACCGCACTGCTACGCGGCTCATCTACGCGCAATCGATGCGTCTCGAAGGAGCCGGCTCCGACGGCGGGTTTGATGACAACATCCGTCCAAGCCGACTCTGCCACGATTTCCGCCAGCCCCCTCAGATCACCGCGACGCGCCAAAATCGTCGGCGTTACCGGGATGCCGCGCAGCTGCAGATCGAGCAAATAACTCTTGTGGACGTTGCGTCGAATGACATCAATCGGATTCCAGAGCGGCGCGCGCGCAGATGCCGCCTCAGCCCAGCGCAGAAATTCTTCGACGTGATGAATGTAGTCCCAAGTCGAGCGAATGATCGTCGGTGTCGCGTCGGCGGAATCGATATCTTCGCGCCAGGGTGTCATGCGCGCATCGACTCCCACCTCACGCAAAGCGTCGAGCAAGAGAAGCTCGTCGACGTCGGGCTCCGGCAGAGGCCGACACGTCGCTATCTTGAGTGACATCATGATCGATTGGTGCTCTGACGTAGCAGTATCAAACCGAAAATCATCACGCCTAGATTAACCGTTCCGATCAAGAAAAACGGCGCACTCCGATCGACCAAGTCGTACAACCAACCGCCGAAGGCCGTCGTGAACAGGATTCCGAAAGAGGCAAATATGCCAGCGAGACCAAAGACGGCGCCGCGTACATCGCGAGGTGCTTCCTGGCCCAGCACGGTCTGACTCGCAATGATGGCGCAGATCTGGCCCATGCCCAGCATGATGGCAACAGGAACGATCCAGTCGCTCGACGGGTCTCCCACAAACCCACCGGCCATATAGCCGGCGCCAGCAATCAGCATAGCGATGACGCCCGCAGCGATCCGGTTCAATCGATCGAGTAATAATCCGAAGAATACGGCGAAGATCAGTGCCGATACATTGGCGATGACAAACGGTCGCGTTGCTGCGGAGACGGCCTCACCGACCGTCTGTCCGTTGGCAATAGCCGTTTGCTGCAGCCGTGCACTGAAGAACGTACCGATCACAATTCGATCTGCAAAAGAAACAAACTGCAGCAGGTAGGCGAACCAGATCCGCGGATTCGATCGTGCTGCCGCCAAACCCGCACGCAGCAACTGCGCAAGCGGCTCACGCTCACCGATTTCGCTAGGCGTGCCACGCCGCAGCCCGCTCCAACAGACAAGCGCGGACAGTACGCACAGCGCAGACGCCAAGCCCAGCGTGATTTGTCCGGCCGTGATCGCGTCCATTCCATCCGCTGCGAGGCGTTGCGGAAACTTGCCGAGCACCAGTACGGCCAAGGTAGCCCCAAGACCCTGACAGAATCCGGTGATGCCAACGAACAACCCACGGGACTCTTCCCTCGGCGTATCTGCGAGGACCGTTGCCATCATGCAACCGACGGCTGCGACGCCAACTGCAAAAAAAAGCGAACATGCCAACAGCTGCGGTACGGTTCTGGCTAATGGATAAAGAAAAAATCCGACGGCAAGCCACAGGAATCCTAAGGTGTACACCGGTCGACGGCCGATCTTGTCGGACAACGCTCCGAAAGGTGCAACCAAGAGCAGCGACAACAACTCGTTGCTGAACCCGAGTAGACCGAGCACCCGTCCCTGCTCATCGCTCGGCACCTTCAAATTGGCATTGAGCAAGTAGGGCTGTATGAAGCTGATGAACGCCAGCATGCCGACAGTGATCATGGCGGCCAGCAGATACGATCTCGCGTTCCATGCGCTGTAGCCCGGCGCGAGACTCACAGGGCCGAGACGTTGCGCGGGTAACACGTCATTCATGAGCTTCGGTTACCCGTCATCCGGCTCGTCAACATGATTGCTGCTGTCGAGAGGAGAAATCCTGGCACCAGTTCATAGAGTTCAAAGATGCCGCCGAGCGGTGCCACTTGCTTCCAAAGCACGACCGTCATGCCGCCGACGACGATACCAGCCAACGCGCCGGCCCGTGTCATGGATCTCCAGTACAGCGACAAGATCACGACCGGCCCGAATGCCGCTCCGAAGCCGGCCCAAGCCCAAGCAACCAAAGACAAAACCGTGTTATCCGGATTTCGGGCAAGCCACATGGCGAGTGACGCAATCAACAAAACGGCACCCCGCCCAACCCAAAGCAGCTCAGCCCGCGAGGCGTCACGACGCCACAAGCTGCGGTAGAGGTCGTTAGCCAGAGCCGACGATGCCACCAATAGCTGCGCAGAAGCGGTACTCATGATGGCGGCCATCACGCCAGCGAGACATAGTCCAGCGAAGACGGGCGGCAAAAACGTCGTCGACATCACGATAAAAGCTTTCTCGGTATCGGGACCACTCAGTTCGGTTGGCAAGACAAGACGTGCGCTGAGACCTACGACCACGGCTGCAACGAGTACGGTCACGACCCAACCCATCGCCACGCGTCTCGCCACGGTAATGTGCTGAGCAGAACGAGCAGCCATGAAGCGCGCAAGGATGTGGGGTTGCCCGAAATAACCGAGACCCCAAGCCAGTAGCGAGGCAATTCCGATCCATCCAAGCGTCGCACCGTCGTCCGCCACGAAGGGATCTAGTAGTTGCGCATCAAGAGACTCGAGTCGGCTGAACGTAGCGTCGATGCCACCGGCCATCGAAACACCCAAAATCGCCACTAGAACCAGCGTGAAGAACATCAACGTACCCTGTAATACGTCGGACCAGCTGACAGCAAGAAAGCCACCGAGAAATGTATACGCCAGCATCGCCGCCGTTCCCCACAACATGGCCTCAACGTAAGGAATATCGAAGAGCGCTTCGAACAGTCGGCCTGCAGCGACAAATCCGGAACTCGTATAAAAGATGAAGAACAGCAGAATTACGATCGCCGACAATGCCCGTAAGCTGTGACTGCGATCATCGAATCGGTATTCGAGATAGTCAGGCAAGGTCAGCGCATTGCCACAGCGCTCTGTCGCATCGCGCAACGGCGCGGCGATAAATCGCCAATTCAGCCAAGTTCCCACCAACAGCCCGAGTAGCAACCATACCGAGTCGAATCCCGATGCGTACGCGAGCCCCGGCAAGCCCATCAACAACCAGCCACTCATATCGGTGGCCTGTGCGCTCAAGGCCGTTACCCAACTGCCGAGACTACGACCACCGAGGATGAAATCATCGAGACTGCGCGTGCGACGCCACGCGATACCGCCGAGCAGAAGACAAACGCCCATATAAAGCGTCATGGTCAGTATCGTCACCATGGAATCCGTCACGGTAGGGTCTCCAAAAAACGATTTATCGCCGTACGACTCACAGACTCATTGAGCGTCGGTGCATGACCTCGGTTGGGAACGAGAACGGCGGTCATCGACGGGTGGCACTGCTGCATGTGCGATACCGTCGTCTCCGTCAGCAGATCCGACAGCTCGCCACGAAGTGTCAGAATCGGCAGCTGCCGCAAGGATCGGAATGCTTGCCAGAGATCCGGCATCGGCGTCGTAGCTTCTCGTAACGCCTTGCCGATCTGCGGATCCATATCACGAGCTATCAATCCATCCGCGCGCTCGCGATAAACCTGTCTCGCAAAGAGGGCCCAATCCGCCGCAGTGAAATCCGGCATGACGGCGGCATGTGCCTCTTTTATTGCGTGTTCAGCCTGTTCCCAATTATCGACGGGTCCCGACTGCCCTACTGAGCTCGCGATGCGAGTCATGCCTCGCGGGTCGAGCTCTGGGCCGATGTCATTAAGAACGAGCCCGCCTAATCGCCCTGGGCTCTGAACACCCAAAAACATACCAACCAGACCACCTAGCGACGTACCGATGATGATGACGCGAGGAATCTGCAATGCATCAAGCACTGCGAGGACATCGTCGACGTAAACGTCGAGACGGTAACGATGCCAATCGGGATCGTAATCCGAACGCCCGCGACCTCGGAAATCCAGCGCAAGGACTCGGCGCTCTGCCGATAAGTGTGAAGCCAGTTCGTGAAAATCGCGCCCATTACGGGTGAGCCCCGGAAGACAAAGCACCGGCAGACGCGATGACTCGCTCCAGTAATCACGGCAGTGCAGCGTCAACCCATCGGCGACGCCGATACGGTGATCACGAATGGCGGGCTCGATCACTTGGCGAACAGTCGTGACGGATCCTTGAACGCCTTGAATTCGAGTGCATTTCCCGATGGGTCGTACAAAAAGAAGGTTGCCTGCTCACCCACCTCACCCGCAAAACGGATGCCGGGCTCGATCACAAACTCAACCCCCGCTTGGCTGAGGCGGGTCGAAAGTACGTGCCACTGGTCCCACGCTAATACAACACCGAAATGCGGAACTGGAACGTCTTTGCCATCCACTTTATTGGTGTGCGAGGCCTTCGAAAAGGCCTGCTTGGCAGGATCACGATGCGCAACCAATTGATGACCAAAAAAATCGAAGTCTACCCACTCGATATCTGATCTGCCTTCGGCGCAACCGAATAAACCGCCATAGAATTTTCGAGCGGCTTCGATGTCATGTACCGGTATGGCAAGGTGAAAAGGCGACAACATCATGTTCTCCGTTTGAGAATACGAGGTAACAATTTCTGAAAGCGCTGCGGCATTAGACGCTTCAAACGCCACAGCCATTGATATCGACTCGGATAAACGAAATGGGTAGCGCCGCGCGCGGCAGCCCAGAGCATTTCCTCAGCCACTTGCTCTGCCGCCAGATTAGATGTATCAATCAAACGCCGAGCGGCCTGCAGCGTACGCTCTGGCCCACGCGCCGATTCCATCAGTCGTGTTTGAAAAAACCCCGGCATCGCAGCGACGACGTGGACGCCGTAATCTGCGTACTCTTGCATCAAAGACTCACTCAGTGCGACCACTGCTGCCTTGGAAGTGTTATAGATCGACATCTGAGTGCCAGTACAGAAACTGGCCGCACTCGCGATGTTAATGATGATGCCACCCTGCCCGCGTGCCATTCTCTGAATGACGGCTCGACTGGCATTGACGACTCCAAGTAAATTGATGTCGAGCACCCAACGCCAGTCATCTGTCGTGGTCGCATGAAAGGGACCAGCGGCGGCGACGCCGGCGCAATGAATGGCGAGATCAATTCCGCCAGCACTTTCGCAAGCAGCAGCCACGATCGACTCGATAGCGTCGGCATCTCGGACATCGCAGACATATGACGCTACGCTCGCTCCATCACGCGAGAAACTTTGAGTGACGAGCTCAAGCCGTATGCCATCAGCGTCGGTCAAAAAAAGCTGCCAACCCTCACGAGCCAAAATTTCTGCGCAGGCCAGCCCAAGACCGCTGGCCGCACCCGTGATGAAAGCGCGTTTTCGGGGGAATCGCTGCGAAAGATTGTGAGTCGCTGAGGTCATGACCCTAGGTTACTACCATTGCCCTGCAGGCGCAGCGAGCGACGCAAATCGCGTGCGGCTGCAACGATGTCGACTCGGCGCTCATCGGTCAACCGCGCCAGGTTACGGACTTGCATCACCATTCGTGGATTGGCCGACAACGCTTGTTCGTGTCGGATCAGAAAATCCCAGTAGAGCGTCGTGAATGGGCAAGCGGCTTTGCCCGTAGCCTCAGCGGGCTTATAGCGACATTGACGGCAGTAGTTGCTCATCTTGTCGATGTAACGACCGGACGCAATATAAGGTTTAGAGGCCATGACGCCGCCATCGGCGTACTGGGACATCCCCAATGTATTGGGTAACTCGACCCATTCCACGGCATCGACATAAACGGCGAGGTACCAGGCATGGACCTCCTTCGGATCGACGCCGAGCAATAAACAGAAAAGCCCGGTCACCATCAGACGCTGGATATGATGGGCGTACCCCAACTCGAGAGTCTGTCCGATCGAATCGGAAAGACATTGCATATCGGTCCTAGCTGTCCAGAAAAAAGCGGGCAACGGTTCGCTGGCTCGCATCGCGTTGCGCTCGAAGTAGCCCGGCATCAGATGCCAATACACACCACGAACATACTCACGCCAACCGAGAATCTGACGAATGAACCCCTCGGTCGCCGCGAGCGGCGCCTTACCCGATCGATAAGCCGACTCCGCCGCACTGATGACCTCGAGCGGATTCAGCAACTTCAGATTGAGCGCTGCAGAGATGCGCGAGTGATAGAGCCACGGCTCGCGGGTCCACATGGCATCTTGATACTCACCGAAGTGAACGAGGCGATGGTCGACGAAATCTTGTAGCGCTATCAGCGCCTGATCGCGCGTGACGGGCCAGTCAAAGCGGTCAAGTTTACCAACGTGTTGCGGAAACCGTCGTTGCACCTCGTCGATCACTTGTGATGTCAAAGAATCAGGAGTAAAGCTGACCGGCGGCGGAACATCGATTGGCCCTGCCTTGCCGAAACTGCCGCGATTTTCAGTATCGTAATTCCAATCGCCACCTTCGGGCTTCCCGTCGCGATCGAGCAACACGGCATGTTTTCTTCGCATCTCGCGATAGAAAAACTCCATGCGAAGCTGTTTTCGACCTTGCGCGTGCTCGGCAAACTCGGAATGCGAGCACAAAAAATGGCCGTCGGATCGCTCATCCACAACAACACCCTGCTTCGCGGCAACCGCTCGCAAGCTCTCGCGTATCGACCACTCACCAGGTTCGACCATCACGATCTTGGCGGGTCGATGGCGCTCCAGCGCGCTTGTCAACGCGTCGGCCAGCGACGACTCGCCGAGCGAAAGCTCGCGATAATCGACTTCGATGCGCTCGCTACGCAGAGCCTGTCGAAAGTGCCGCATCGACGCGAGGAAGATCGCGATCCTCGGCAAGCTCACCGGCACTTTGATCGACTCCTCAACTACCTCAGCCATCCACACGACATCCCGTTCGCGATCGAAACCATCGAAAACGGGAGAATGTCGATCGAGCTGGTCCCCCAGAACGACGATCAGGTGGCGAACGGGATGATAGGAGGACTCAGCGGTGGATTGCGTGGGCATAACAACATCTTAAGATGCCGGACATGAACTGGGATATCGAAACACCGCGCCTCGTACTGCGTGAGTTTGTCGAGACGGATGCTCCCATGGTGCTCGAGTTGCTCAACGAACCGTCGTTCCACGAATTCATCGGCGATCGAGGCGTCAGGACGATCGACGACGCACGTCGTTATCTGCGGGAAGGGCCGATTGCGAGCTACGCCGCCCATGGCCATGGCCTGCTTTGGATGGGGCTCAAACGATCTGACGCCGAGCCGATCGGCATCGGTATGTGCGGGCTGGTCCGGCGTCCGTCTTTACCGGGACCGGATATCGGCTTTGCCGTGACCCCATCGTACTGGGGAGCCGGTTACACCACCGAGGGTGCAGCTGCCGTCCTGGTACGGGGGCGAGAAAAACTCGATATACCCTCGGTCTACGGCATCACGCTGCCACACAATCACCGGTCGATCCGAGTATTGGAGAAGCTCGGCCTGCAGTTCATGGAAGAGAAGTCCTTGGATTCTGGCGCGCCACCCGTACGTATCTTCCGAGGCAGCGCGCTCTCACGCGCACCGGAAGCGACAAGGCCGGGCTAAAATGACCGCATGAACTCGTCATCTCGTTACCACAGTGCCTCCATCAGCCTGCACTGGTTGATGCTGGTGCTGTTGGCAGCCGTTTACTGCCTGATGGAATTCCGGGACATCTACCCGCGTGGCAGCGAGCCGCGAGAATTGATGAAGACTTGGCACTACATGCTGGGATTGTCGGTTTTCGCCTTGGTCATCGTACGGCTAGGACTTCGCGCAATCTTCAAAGCACCTCCCGTTTCACCAGCACCACCCGCTTGGCAAACGGGTTTGTCACATGCGGTGCATGCCGCTCTGTATCTCTTGATGGTTGGCATGCCCCTCGGCGGTTGGTTGCTGCTGAGTGCGGAAGGTACGACGATTCCATTTTTTGGTATGGAGTTGCCGCCGCTGATCGCTCCTAGCGAAATCCTGGCCGAGACCATCGAAGAAATACACGAAACTGGCTCGAAGATCGGCTATGGCCTCATCGCAATCCATACGCTCGCCGGTTTAGTCCATCATTACATCTTCCGGGATGACACACTGCGCCGTATGTCACCCTTTGGCGCGAGGAAGCATTCGTGATCGAAAAAAATCTTGAAAAACTCATCTTCGCGTGCCGCTGGTTACTCGCGCCGCTCTATCTCGGTTTGTCGTTGGCGCTGATTGCGCTCGGCGTCAAATTCTTCCAGGAAGCACTACACGTCATCCTAGAGGTCGGCTCGATGCCAGAAGATAAGCTAGTGCTGATCGTGCTGACCTTGATCGACATCGTTCTGGTCGGAAGCCTCATCGTGATGGTGATGTTCTCCGGTTACGAGAACTTCGTTTCGCGACTCGATGTCGCACAAGAAGGCGAGAAGCTCGGCTGGCTAGGCAAACTGGATGCAGGCACCCTGAAGCTCAAAGTCGCTGCATCCATCGTGGCTATCTCATCCATCCACCTGCTGAAGGTGTTCATGGATGCCAAGACGATCCCGAACGACAAGATTTTCTGGTACGTCATGCTGCACCTGACCTTCGTCGTCTCGGCGCTGCTGCTCGGCGTGTTGGATCGCATGTCCTTCGCGGGACATCGTGATCACACGGAAGCCAAGTGATCACGGCTGCTTGATCGAGTCCGCACCCAGATCGCGTAAGCCAGTAAAAGCACATTCGCTCCGGCCATGATGATGAATGGCGCCCCCGGGCGCCACGCATCGAAGGCGATGCCGCCAATCTTGGAAATCGCCAGGATGCCGAGGGCTCCGAAGAAGCCGACCATTCCGATAACGGCGCCGCGAATAGCGCCAGGGGCTTCCTGCGCGATCAATACCTGCGAGGCGAGAATGCCACTCGCCTGACCGATACCTAACAATGCGGCTGCCCCGAAGGCAGCACCCCCGACCGCCGGATCGGGCGTCAATCCCATCCAACCGTAGCCTGCGACCGAAAGCACCGTCGCCATGATGACCAAGGTGACGCGATCGATCTTGTCTGCGAGCCAACCGAAAAACGGCGCCCATAGCATCGCGCTACCCTGCACGATGCCAAAGAGTGCCCCCTGTCGCGACGTCGCTTCAGTAACCGTCGCGCCATCAGCCAATGCCGCCGTTTGCACCCAAAGAGACAGAAACAGCGCGACGATGACGAGATCCGCTCGCGCAGCAAACGAAGCGGCATAAGCCAACGCGATCCGCGGACGCTTGCCTGCGCTCAAGCCCTGACGTAGCAGCACCGTCAAAGGTAAACGCTCCGTTACTTGATCGGGAGCGCCTGGCTTTAAGCCCAACATGATGAGCGCACTTACGACGCACACCGCTGCAATCGTCAGATAAGCAAATCGACCTGCTTCGGTCTCGGTCGCGCCGAAGCCTTGATACATCGCAGGCAATCGAGTCAGTACAGCAAAAAACAGCAATGCACCGACTGCATTCAAAAAGAACGAGATGCCGGTCAGTTTGCCGCGATCGGCATCGATCGGATAATCCGCCAATACCGTTGCCAACATGCCACCGAGGGCTGCGATACCAACCGCGTAGATCAGTCGATATATCAGCAGCTGACCGACATCGTCTGCGAACGGATAGGCCGCATACGCGAGACCAGCGATCAAAAATCCAATTACGTAGACGATGCGTCGCCCGACCCGATCAGACCACGCACCAAAGATTCCGACAAACATCAACGTGACTATTTCCTGCCAGAACTGCAGATCTCCGGAAACCACTCCTCGCTGATCAGGTGGCACACCGATATTGACCTGGAGCAAATATGGCTGGAGCGCCGTCGCGTAAGTAAAGATGCCGATACTGACGAAAGCCGCCCAAAGATAGGCCGCTACGTGTCCGCGGGTAACTCCCGGCATCAAACGCACAGGTCCGAACTTATTCATGGACAACCTCAGCCAAACAAAATGGATTCGGGATATCGGGTATGTAGGCGCTTATCGAGGCCATGCCAACGCCCGGTCGGCAAGATGACAAACGGCAAGAACATCAAGGCCAACACGATCAGCGATGCATCGTAATAACCGCCTATCGCAAAGGCGAACATCATTGCCATCGCACCGGCTGCCGCACCCCGCGTGATGCATCCGAGCACGAGCCCCAGCGCAATCAAGGTTTCGCCCCAGCAGACCAGCCACGCCAGCGGAGCGTAATGTGGAATACCGATGTTCTCTATAAACCAAGCACCGAAGGACTCTGGATCGATTTCCTCGATGCGTTGCAGGAAAACGCCGCGCAGATAGTCGCTGGTGATATAGCCCTGCTTCCACTTGTTAGCCGCCGCACCGGCAAAAAATAAGGCGAGCAAATATCGCAACGTCAACAAGACCACCCTCATCGAGCGTCTCCCGTGGGTAGCGGCTTGTTCAGAAGTGATCGCAACCAACGATAGCCATCACGACGAGCCATCGCTCGGCATTGCCCCACAGATTCTCCTGCAACGAGCCAGTTGCCGTCACGCATATCGATGGTCGAATCAGGCAGCGTGACAAATCCCGTGACGAGATCGACTCGGGCCGTCGCCGCCGGCACCAGCACTCTCGAGACACCGCCCTGCGCGAGATAAATCGTCAGCGGCCGTCTGTCGTTCGTCTTTTGATGGATCCACTGGATCAAATAATCCCAGATGGTGGCGACCTGTGCAAAGAAAGACTTCTCTCGCAATCGGTAAAGTCGAAAATCCGACTCTATGGACTTACCGGTCGTTGTGCACTTCAGGAAGTCATCGCACGTCGTACAAAGCAGATTGATTTTTATCTGTAGCTGCTCCGCCGGGATAGGCGGCTGCTGACGAGTACAGCCTATCGCCAATAACGGCAACAGCAGAGCCCAAAAGCTTGTCGTTAATGCTCGTCTAAACGCACGCGCCATGGCGTCATTGCGCGGCGAAGGCAATCGCAAGTCAACGACGGGCTTCCCCGGCGTGTACCTTGCGGACAAGCGCGCCCGACTCTAACGCATGGTGACGAATTCTTCGGCGCTAGTAGGATGGATGGCGACGGTATCGTCAAAATCACGCTTGGTTGCACCCATACGTAGGGCGACGGCAAAACCTTGCAGCATTTCATCGGCGCCGGCGCCAATGACGTGACATCCGACGATCCGCTCTTCTGCTCCGATAGTCACGAGTTTCATTTCAGCTCGCGGCTTACGCGGCGTCAGAGCGTGGTACATCGGCACGAAACCGGACGTATACACTTTGACGTCCTTTGAGCCGTAACGCTCGATAGCCTCGCTTTCGCTAAGACCCACCGTACCGATCGGCGGATGACTGAAGACCACCGTTGGGATGTTGCTGTAGTCGAGATAACGCCCCGCCATGCCGCCCCAGAGGCGATCGGCGAGGCGGCGACCAGCGGCGATCGCAACGGGGGTCAGTTGTGCCTGACCCGTCACATCTCCGATGGCATACAAATCTTTTACCGAGGTCTCCTGATAGCGATCGACCGGTATGAAACCGCGACTATCCAGACGGATGCCCGCGCGATCCAGCGCCACCCTCTCGACCATCGGCTCCCGTCCGATAGCCCAGATCACCGAATCGAAGGGGCCCGCCTGTCGACCATCATCGAACAATAGTCGCAGTGAACCATCGACATCGCGCTCGAGTGCGCGAGGCGCAGCGTGATCGATGAGAGAGAACCCCTCATCGCGCATGATTTTCATGAGTGCATCGGACAACATTGAATCGAAATGACGCAGTACGCGATCACGACGAAACGCCAAAGTGACTTTGCTGCCTAACGCGTGCAGCACACCAGCCAGTTCAACCGCGATGTAGCCACTACCCACGACAGCGGTGCGAGACGGAAGATGATCTAACTCGAAAAAACCATCTGAGGTGATGCCATGCTCGCTGCCAGGAATTGCCGGCAGGACGGGACGACCACCTGTTGCAATCACCACCCGTGACGCTTCGAAAATCTCGTCGCCGACCCGAATCTCATGCGACGAAACGAAGTTGGCGATGCCGCGAATCAACTCGATGTTTTTCGCAGCAAGGTTACGCTCGTAGATCCCGTTCAATCTCGTGATGTACGCATCTCGGGCGCGACGCAGCGCCGACCAATCGTGACCGCGATACTCGAGATCGAATCCATAGTGCGGTGCATCCGCTGCCGCTTCCGCAATATGCGCTGCATTCCACATCACCTTCTTGGGAACGCAGCCGACATTGACGCAGGTTCCACCCAAGCGGGCTGATTCGGCCATCAGCACCTTGGCTCCGTACTGGGCAGCACGCTGTGCACAGGCCAAGCCGCCGCTGCCACCGCCGATGACGATCAAGTCGAAATTTTTTCTACTCATGACCGCTATCGTACACAGGTCGTTTAACCTAGGCAGATGTCACAGATCACTATCGCCACCTGGAACGTCAACTCGCTGCGCGTGCGATTGCCGCAATTGGGTACATGGGTCGCTGAGAGTAAGCCAGACGTCATCGCCCTACAGGAAACCAAACTGCCGGATCCGGATTTTCCGGCAGCCGAAATCGACGCTCTCGGGTATCAGTGCGCCTACAGCGGTCAGCGCACCTACAACGGGGTGGCCGTGCTGTCACGCCAACCCATCGAGGTGCTGGCCACCGGCATCCCCAACTTTGAAGATGAACAGAAGCGTGTACTCGCCGTTCGAACCGCAGGGCTCGTGATCGTCAACCTCTATGTGCCAAATGGGCAGGAGCCTGAATCCGACAAATACGCATATAAGTTGCGCTGGCTCGAGGCGCTGCAGCGATGGCTGGAGTCCCTACTGCAAACCGAAAAACACGTAGTGGTGTTGGGTGACTTCAACATCGCGCCGGAAGACCGCGATGTTCATGATCCAGCAGCCTGGGTCGGTCACGTACATGTCAGCGAACCGGAGCGCAATGCGTATCGACGTTTACTCGAGGCAGGCTTGGTGGATGTTTTCCGGCAGTTCGAGCAGCCAGAAAAATCGTATAGCCGGTGGGACT
>JACCDZ011644054.1_pt1 | contig 18667 bp, 33 predicted proteins | sample 7449551 | NCBI WGS metagenome assembly JACCDZ01 (sample SAMN15323452, study PRJNA562643) | freshwater metagenome | isolation source: river surface water | place: USA:Blue River Watershed | collected 2017-08-18
CTATATATAAATTTATTTTAGGTATTTTAATTGTTATTTTTTTTCATTATATGCATACTTATAATAAAAATAAAGTATACAAAGAATTGTCATTAATTGTAAGTCCAGCGTTTTCAGATGATTTTGATTTTTCAAATTTATATTCTGAAAAGTATGATAATTTTATATTTTATAAATTAAAAAATAATATATTTTTTTATATTGAAAAAGAAAATACTTATAAGTCAAGTAATCTATTAAAAATTATAGAATTAGAAGATTTTGGTGATATAGTATATAAAAATCGTTCAAGCGTTCAAGAGTATAAGTTTAATACAAAAATTTTACTTATAAAAAATAAAAATAATTGTGAAGAATATGCTAAAGATTTTTCAATAGAATTAAAAGAAAGAATACAGAAAAAAAATATATTATTAAATATAAAAATTAATTATAATAGTAAAACTAATGTTTATAAGATATTTAACGATACTTTTTTGCCTTATGAAATGCCAAGACTTTTCGTAAAATGTCAAAATGATAAATTTTTATTTTTAGTTGCAAATTAAATTTGATATAAAATATAAATAAAAAAAAGGAGATTAAAATGAAAAATAAAATTAAAGTAATATCTATATGTGCATTAAGCATAGTATTAGCTGGTTGTATGAGCAACTTGGGTGGAGATGTTTATTCAAGAGAAGATGCTAGACAAGTGCAATATGTACAGGTTGGTACAATAATGTCATTAAGACCAGTTAAAATAGAAGGAACAAAAACACCTGTAGGTTCTATCGCTGGTGCTGCAATAGGTGGTTTGGCTGGTAGTGGAATGGGTGGTGGAAAAGGAACTTATGTTGCAGCAATTATAGGTGCTGTTGGTGGTGGCTTACTTGGAGCTTATGGTGAAGAGCTTTTAACAAGAAGTAATGGTGTTGAAATTGTGTATAGATTAGATAATGGAGAAACAAGAGCAATAGTTCAACAAGTCCAAGAAAATGAAATATTCAGAGTAAATGATAGAATTAGAATAATGACCGTTAATGGACAAAATAGAGTAACAAGATATTAAAAAATAAATCCAGTTTATACTGGATTTTTTATTTCTATTTAATCTTTAAATTTTGAAGCATCTATGGAATTAATTTCGTTTTCTTTTTCTTTTAGTTTTTTAATAATATTATCTGATTCTTGTACAATTTTAACAACATCTCCATTTGCATCAATTACTTTTGTTAAAAACTCATCATGAATTTTTAAATAATCTTTATGATTCTCAATTAATACTGGTTTTACAACTTTATTTACAATATCTTCTTTTTTTAATGAGTTTGTGCCAAAAGACATAATAATCTTATAAAGATACCTAATAACTAAAGCAGCTAAAATAAATTCAAATAAATTCATTAATTTTCTCCGTTAATTAGATATATAGTATCAAAAATATACAAATAAATCAATTATAAAATGTTGATTTATTTTAATATTGATAATATAATTGTAAAAATTCATTAAGGTGCTCAAATTGAACGAAGATAAAATAAAAATAATTGGAACTTGGAAAGAGTTTGATCAAGAAGATAAAGAAAAAAATATTGTTAATTTTGATGAAAATAATAACTATATAAAAAATTTAAAGTTATTAAATATCTTTATTGAAATTAATGGAGAAATTATAAATTGGAGTTATGTTGACCCATACATTTTAAAAAATTATTGGTTTGACCATAAAAGTAAACATATAGAAAACTATGAATATTCTTGTTTTGAATTGTTTACTTGTTCTTGTGGGGTGGCAGGTTGTGCAGGAATTTGGGACGGTATTTATATAAAAAATAGAAAAAAAAGTATAGAGTGGAGATTAAATGAAAGAGACGGGTATAAATTTATGCCTAAAAAGTTTTATTCATTCGATAAAAATCAATATAAAAAAGCATATGAAGATTTTATGAATTGGCTAAGAGAAGAAAAATCTATTAATAAAAAACTATGTGTCGATTTAGGATATTATGAAGGTGATGAACTAAGTGTTGAAGATTTTTTAAATAAGAAACCTAATTTTTAAGAATTTTTAATAAATTAAGATACTGTTTTTGCTCTGATGGAGTACCTTTTATGAAGTCAGAGTATTCAATTGATATATAAGGAGAAATAAAAAAGTTAAATATTTTCTCAGTAACATCAAATAATTGATCTATTGGAAGTAAAAATTCAAAATGTGAATTATTATTGTTATTTTGTAAAGAAACTTCTATTATTTCGCTATTAATATGTTGACTAAATGTGATAGAACAAAAATCAATAGTTAAATGTATTTCAGGAGCTAAATAAAAACCATTACCTAAAGTCTTAACATGAAATAATTTATTTAAGTAGCCTTGTAATTTAGTTTTTTTAAATGGTTTTACTAAGAAATAAGAATTTAATTGATTTAAACTATTATTCAAATTATATGGTATTTTTAATTTGTATGGATATTGAGATAATTTTATAAATTCATTTAAAATGTAATTAGAAATATCAATAGATTTTATATTGATTTTTTTAAAATGGTTATAAAAAATTGAAAAAGATTCATAATCAACAATAGATAAATAACCTGTTCCACCATAAATAAATAATTTTTTTTTATTTAAGTAGACATCTTTATAATATCCATTACCAATAATTGTCAAATGAGAATTAAGTAAAATTGATAAGTTTATTGGGTCTATATTGTTTAGATTTTTCATAATAATTGAATATTAATCCAAATCTAAACAAAATCAATACTATTTTAAAAAATAGTTACTTCTTTTTTATTAATAAATTCCATTTTAACAAGTTTAAAAACTTCTTTAATGTTTTTTGCTTCAATTCCATTAACAAAACAAGGAAAAGAAATCAATCCTGAAAGAGATTCTAAATTTCGAGTGTGAATATCTGAATTTTCGGTTTCAATTAGATATTCTAGTGCTGATTTCTCTTTAATATTAACTTTATTAGGAAAAACATAATCTAGCTCTGTACTGTTCATTTTTTATTCCTCTTATTTATTCCAAAGGTCATCAATCTCAGGGTCAAATGAATGGTGTTCTGGAGAAATTTGTGGAGACATATCCATCATATCAATTTCGTCTTCTAAAATTTCACAATCAAGTTGTCCTTCAAAATTTTGCATAAATAAAACCTCTTCTGATTTGGTTTTTTATTATATCAAATTTTTTATTTATATACAACTCTCAAGAAGTTCTTTTTGGTCAAGAAAAATATTTGAATTTTTTCAAATATTTAAAGTTTTTTTTAATGATAAACTTGATCTCTAGATCATTAGCATTATAGTAATAACTATAGCATAATAATATTAAGGAGGATAAATAATATGTATAAAGTTGCAATACCAATACAAACAAGATTTTCGGATATAGACATGTTTAATCATGTAAACAATACAGTTTATGTAGTTCATATAGAAACAGCAAGAGTCGAATATTTCAAACATCACTTAAAAATGGATTTAAATAAGGAGTCAGCATTTACTGTTTCATTTGAGATTTCATATAAAAAGTCAGCAATGTTTGATGATAAATTAGCAGTTTTAATAAAGACAGAAGAAGTAGGTAATACTAGTTTATTAATGGATTTTGCTATAGTAAAAGAAAATGATCATTCAACTGTTTTTGCACATGGAAAAGTAAAACAAGTACATGTAAATCCAGCAACTGGAAAAATAATGAGAGTTAGTGTTGGTGTTAGAGATGCTATAATTGAATTAGATGGTCTTTCTAGAGATGATGTGTATCCAGTACCATTAACGATTTAAATAAAAAGAGCCGTATGGCTCTTTTTTATTGAAGAATAATTTCAACACGTCTATTTTTAGCTCTACCAAATTCAGTTTCATTATCAGCAATAGGGTTATAATAAGCCATTCCTTGAGTAGAAATATTACTAAATGGAATACCTTGGCTTGAAAGATAATTAGCAACTGAGTTTGCTCTAGCTAAAGATAGTGCTTGATTAAGTTCAATTGAACCACGATTGTCAGTGTGACCGACAATTCTAACTAAGCCATTTTTTTCTTTAACTGTATTTGAAATAGTAGTTAATGCTTGAAAGAATTGAGAGTCAATCATAGCACTATTAGTTTGAAAAGTAATGTCAGGCATGGTTACAGTAAGAGTTTGATCTTGATTTCTAGTAACTGTCATGCGAGCTTGTTCTAATTCTTTGCGTAATTTATTTTCTTGATAGTCAGTGTAAAAGCCATAGCTTCCTCCAGTCATAGCACCTAAGCCAGCTCCGATTACTGCACCTTTTTTACCACCAATAAGAGCGCCCACAACAGCACCAGTAGCAGTGGCAATGCCACCATATTTAACTGATTTAGCCGTCTGTTTTTCACCAGTATGTGGATTAATAGTGCAACCAGCTAAAAATAAAGAAATCAATAAAGCAGTGATTATTTTATACATTTTTATACTCCTTAAAATTTATTTAAAATATCTTTTAAAACAAAAATTTCATTTTCCAAGTTTTCAATATTTTTTCTTAAGATAACTTTAGCTTCTTCAATAGCATCTTTATAATTTAAAAAAATAAATGAGTTTTTTGTTAGATTCCATTTTTTACCATCAAAATTTATTAAATTATGCGAATCTAGGTAATAGCTTGAATCTTTATTTTGATCAACACTTTCAAAATAATGTGAAAATGAGTAATCATAAGTATTTAAATCATTGCGAATAACAGATGAATCATAATCTGCCATTGAGATTTGCATTTCAAAAACATCAGATTCTGAAAGTTTTACCTCATCAACTTTAAAACCATCTCTATTAACTAACAAGTAATAATAAGTAGTATTATACTCGGGCATATATTCTGGTATTTTACAGGCTCCATTAATATAAAATTTATCAAGATCTTCTGGAATTAAGTTGTCTTGGTTATATTTTTTTATTTCTTGCTCAAGTTTTTTATATGATTCTTTTGCACCTTTATTAAAAAAAGAATAAATAGGGAATAAAATTTTAAAAAAAACATTTTTATTCATTGAATCGAAATTATTTTTTTTAATTTTAAATTTATCTAGAAAATATGAATTAATGTGTTGTTGAATATCTTTTTCTGTTCTAAATAAATGTGACCATTTATTAAGTTCATCAAACTTACCAATTACTTGATAAATTCCAACTCCATGTTTTGAAGTTAAAGAATAAGAACTAAAATGATAACCATATTTATTAGCAACATATTGTTTATCTACAGTAATAGGTTTTTGAATATTCATTGATAGTTCCTCTTTTTTTGCAAATTATATCATTCTTTTAAAATTTTATCAATTTAAAGTATTTTGCAATTTAGAAATATCATTTTTATGAATTTTAACCATTTTATTCATTTTTAATTCTCCAAAATATGAATAATTATAACATATAAAATAGAAAAAATAAAGTTAAAATTAAATTGTTTCTTTATAAAGACCTTCTTTCCAGTGTTTTCTACAAACAGATGTATAATTATCTTCAGCACCGACTTCAACAAGATTTCCTGATTTTAAAATATTTCCATGTAAATCATGTTTTAGAATCATATTAGCACGTTTCCCGCACCAACAAACATGTCTAAGCTCTTCTATTTCATCAGCTAACTCTATAAGTCTTTTAGATGCTTCAAATAAAATTCCAAAAGCAGATATTTTTAATCCATAACATATAACTGGTATATTTAAGTAATCTACAATATCTGATAATTGTTCTATTTGTTCAATTGAATAAAATTGAACTTCATCGCATAAAATACAAGAGATTTTATTTCCAGAATCTACTATACTTTTTATATATTCAAAGAGATTGAGTTCTGGTCTTACAGGTACACTTTCAGCCTTAACTCCTAATCTTGAAGCTATTACACTTTCTCCAAATCTGTTATCTAAAAAATGAGAGAACAATACTGTTTTTTTACCTACTGATACATAGTTATGGTTCACTTGTAGTAAAGCTAAACTTTTACCTGAGTTCATAACTGCATGTCTAAAATATAATTTACTCATAAAATAATCCTTTATAGTTAAATTTAACTTAACATAAAGAATTTTTAATTCAAATATAAAAACTATTATATTGAAAAATATAAGTGATTATTCTATTTTTTTAAAGACTTAAAAGGAATTAAAAATTTATCAGAAAAGAATTTTTTCATATTAAATATTCTCATCAGGCATGAAAAATACACAAAAAAGATATACTAAAATTAGAAAACTAAAGCCAGAAAGAACTAAAATTAAAAAAATAAATCTAGGAATTGTAGGATCTAATTTATAATGTTTACAAATTCCACCAATAACACCACCAAGCCATTTATTTGAACTATTTGTTTTTGTCAGTTTTTTAGACATTTTATTCACCGATTGTTTGTTTAAAAGCTTTAAGAAATTCTGGATATTGCTCTACTAATTCTTGCTGTGCTGCTCTTAATTTTAAACTATTTTTAGCATAATTTTCAAGTTTATCTGTAAATAAATGTTTTTCTAATCTTTTAACTTGATTTTTCAATTCTCTTCTTTTCTTTAAAGCTTTATTTATTTCTTTTTTAGTCATTTGATTCATGTTTTGACCTCGTATTAAATTTTAAAATGAGAGAAATACCATTCTTTACAATTTTTAGCGACAGTTTTTGAAACATCATCCCAAATAAAACCACTTTTCCTTAAAAGTTCACTTTCTTCTTTAATACAATCATAATTAACCGCTTGTAAAAATTTTCCAAAATTTTCTGGAATAATTTCAATTTGTTTATCTTTAATCATCTGTTGCATTCTATTTTCAGTAAGCATAATATTAACACATTCATTAATTGAATTTGCTTTTTCAATGTCAATAGTAACCACTTTTCCATTTTTATTTTTGCGAACAGAATGTTTAGTGCCTTTTGTTTTAAAAAAGTAAGTACCATCCGTAGGATCATCTGTTTTAAACCAAACAATACCTTCACCAATTCCAGAAACACCAAATTTTTTAGCCCAAGGACATTCTTCTTCAACTTGAAGAGTTAGTTTAGAAAGCTTATCTTCAATATCACCGGGGATAGCAAAATCAATATCAATTGAATAAGTAGGAATTTCATAAATATTAAAAATTCTATATTCATGATTAAAATAATTTTTATTTACTTCAATATAGTTGTCATCCACATAAGCCGCAAAGATAATAAAGTGTTTTGGAATTTCTGATACTGCAACACCATTTTGAACACCTTCACCAGCCCATTCACCAAAAATTGTAAGTACACCTTGACCTTTTGGATTAAAAGCTTGATAAATTTCTTTAAAGATCGATTTAGGAATTCCAGCACAAAAAGCAGCAAATCCAGCGTTATCACTAGCAATAGTAACTTCCCTATCACGACCTTGAGCAATTACAGAAGTAGCATCTTTATCTGAAATTGAAAACCCAGCATTTGTACCATGAACTTTAACAGTGCCAGTAAAATTAATAGTTGGAAGTTCACTATAAGGAATACCATGATAATCAGCATTATTTCTCATATAAGAGAAAATTTTTGCAAGACCTTCAATGCTTCTAAATTTTTTCATATAATCTCCAAACTGTTTAAAATATTTGCAGATTATATCATATTTAATTTATAAATTCAAATTTTAAAAATATTCTTTCTTTCTAAAGATTTTAAATCTTTAACTAAAGTTTTAAATAACATTAGTGTATAACGAGAATCATTTCCAGCATTGTGAAGATTTTTTGAAATTATATTATTATCATCTAATAGTTTTTTCAAAGATTTAAACTGCTCTTCACCTTCTTTTCTAAAATATTTACTATAAATATATTGAGTGTCTTTAACTTTATCAGGTGAGTATTTTATTTCATTTTGTTTTAATATTCTTAAATCGTTTGAATGTTCATGTAAAACAATATAATCTTTATCATTGATTAAATCTTGTAGTCTGTTCTTTAAATCTTTGTAAGATATATATTCTGAATTTCCAAAATTAAAAGATGCTTGAAGTTCTCTTTTTTTGCCTTCTTTTTGATTTGAGTTTTCTTCAACTATGAAATGATATGATTCATATTTATTATTTTTTAATATAGTAACACCCACTTCAGTTGTATGTTGAAAATGGAATTTATTTAAAACATCAGGCTGAAACTCAAAATCTATAGAAATAAAGCTAAGACTATGATCCTTGAAATCAATATTTTTTACATCTGATAGTTTTTCTTGGTCTTTATTTTTATTTAACTTTTCAATATTTTGAATTTCTAATTTTTTTTGATATTTTGGATTGTTTTGACATTGTATTCTGAAAAGCTTTAAATCTTCTATATCAGTTATATAATTACTTTTAACAGGTATATTCGAATTAGTAATTATTTTATTTGAGTATGAATTGTTATTTATATCTATATTATATTTATTAAAAAAATAATTACTAAATTTATTAAATTGTTCTTCATCAAGAACAAAAAGAACGTTTTCGTCAAATGTGAAATTTACTTTATTTAAATTAATGGATTTAAATAGATTAGATATTGAAAACTCTTCAAGATGCTCTTTTTTTATAATTGAATTTTCTATTAAGTGCATTTTAAGTTTTACTAAATTATAATATTTTTTATCCATAAAATATATCCTTTTTTTAATTATAACATAATTTGAATATATTTAAAATTATTTTAAAGTTTCTTCTAAATAAAATACAAACATCATTTTATTATATTTTTTACTAAATATAGACTTTAAAAAATATATGAATGATTTTTTAATATCATCTTTTAAATGATTTAATTTTTTATTGGCAACAATAATTTCATCTTCATTTGCCAAAGATATCAAATTATCAATATATAAAAATAATAACTTGCAATCATTATTATCAGTTAATTCAATTATTTTTTGAACATCAAAAGAATATAAAGAATTTGATAATAAATTTTCAATATAATCTTTGTCTAAAAGATACAAAATGTTAGATGAAAGATTATATTCATTTAACCAAAGATTGAATTTAGGATAAAACTTCATTTTTAACCTCTATTTCTTTTATATATTTTTTTAAAATTTCAAAAAAAGAGTTATCTTTTGATAAAGCAGTCCATATTGTAGAGTCAAAAAGAGAATTTAAAGACCTGAAAGATTCTTTTTGAGAATTATCTAGAGTATTAATTGAAAAAGAAAACACTCTGACATTAGGAAATGAACCTGTGACATCTACTTGTCTAAAAAGCTTGTGAAATGAAAAATAAATTTGAGCTTCTTTTTCTTCTTCATTTTTAAATTTTGTATAAAAATCTAAAATAAGGTTATTAAAGTCTTCTTTTGAAATTGCTTTAATAGAAAGAGAAATAATAGAATTGTTTAAAAGAAGTTCTGAATCAAATCTAGAAAATTCTTTAGAATTTAATATTTCTTCTTCAACTTTTAAGAATTCATTAATAAAAAATTCGTATGGAGATAATATTTCACTCATTGATAAAGTCCTTGTTTAATTTATAAAACAATTTTTTAGATTTTTTCTTTATTTTTCTTTGCCTTTTTATAGATTTTGCAATTTCTTTTTTAGTTTTTCTATAAAGTTTAATTTCGTTATATAAATTGCCAGAATAGTCTTCAATAATATGCCAATAAAACAAAGATCCTTCAGATATAAAAGGAATATCTTCATTAAAAAAATGTTGAAATTCAATTTCAATTACTTCTTCTGGATTTTCTTTGTTTGTAATATCTGTAATTATTGCTAATAATAAATTAGATTCTCTTAAAACAGAAACTATTCGTCCATCCCATTTTTGAATAATCATATAAAGACCTTTAAATTTTTCAGATTATATCATAATATTTAAATAAATGTCAAAACAAAAAAAACTTGAATATTTATTTTAAATTTGGTAGAATCAATAAATAGACAAAAGGAAAAAATATTATGTATTTTAATTTGATTAAAAAGGTGGTTTTAGACAAAAGTTAAGTAAATTAACTGGAGGTCTAAAATGTATTATTTTAAGAAAGGCAACAATGTATATGAATACAAAAGCTTGAAAGAGCTTTATTTGTGTAATGATATTTATGCTATTTTGAAAGTCGGAATTTTCCATAGTTGGAATATGAGCTTTAAGCATAAAGGTGAAATTGGATATATTTACTATAATAAGGTCAAGAAGTTTTTTCCTTATGCTGAAATTGTTTATTTCAATGGTAATGTAAGGTTTAATTACACTAACTATAATATTTACGATAGTGATGGAATTTATTATTCTGTTTTTGACTTTATCGACTTTTATTTGAAAAATAGGGACGAAGAATACAAAAAAGAAATCAACTTTGTAAAGAGGTCAGGACCAGTTCCGGGTGTTTCTGGAAAGATTTATAAGTTCAAGAACTATCACAGGTATCCTAAAACTTATAATGAGATTCGTCAATCAGAGTGTCTTGATGAAGATTCTATTGTAAAAACCAGAGCAAAAAGAAGCTGGAAAAAGCTTGCTACTTGCTGGTGGGATATTCCGAAGGTAAGAAGTAAGTGTTGGAAGGATTACAGAAAGACTCAGTATAAAGGAGAATAGATATGCATTTTAAATATTTTGAGCATTTTATATTTGACAAACATTAGATTATCAATATAGGAGATAACTATGTCAAAAATAAAAGAAATTGTATATTTATATGATTCAAATGGAAATGTAACAATTTATAATGATAAAATGGAAGCTGCAATTAAATTAGGATATTCTTTTATTAATTATACAGTAGCAGAATTTTTGATTTCAGAAAATAAAATTAATGAAAGATATCATGGAATGACTCCTTTTTATATTGCTAATAAGTACGGTAGCTTTATATTAAGAAATGAATACGGAGATGTTTTAACTGGCAAAGATTTCAATATTGAATTTGATGAAATAAGAAAAAATCAAAGCAATAAGAAATCTAAATGGGATAGATATGCTTTTTGGGATGGAAAGTCTCCAGTGCCGGGAACAGGTAAAAAAGTTTATGGAAAATATTTTAGAAGACCAAAAACTTTAAGAACTCTTAAATACTTAACTGGTGTTTATGAAGAGTTTGAACCCAAAATGAAAATTCGTGGTGGAAAAACGAATGTTCCTACTTCTTGGGATGACGTTCCATTACATAGAGATAGATGCTGGAAGAATTTCAGAAAACAACAATATAAAAAACAACCTTAATGGTTGTTTTTTAATAGTTAATTAATTCATTTATTTTAAAGAACTCTTTATTTATTTTTGCTAATCCTAATTCATCTAATTTATTCAAGAATTCATCTTTTATTTTTAAATAATTGCATAAATAAATAATTAAGTGCTCTACTTTTTCAATGTTTTTAAATTTAAATTTTTTAGACTTTAACAAATTACCTTCAAAGTCAATTTCACTTAAAGAAAAATTTTCTTTATCTGTTGATATATAAATATTAGAGTTTTCAATTTTTATATATCCATAAAGACAGTCTTCATAATGTAGGAATAATATTTCACTAAATGAAAATATTGAATAAGTACTAATATCTTTATATTTTAAGTCATCTTCAATGTAATTAAGATCGAAACCATTTGAAGAATTTTTTTCATTAAATAGATAAATTTTTTTATTTTTTACAATATAATCAAATAAAATTATTTTACCATTAGAGCTTAAAGTTATATGAATGACTTTTATAAAATAAAAATCATAAATTTTAATTTCTGTCTTTATATTCTTGCCTAAAGTATTAATATATTCTGAAATTTCTTTTTTTATAATGTTTAAGTCTTTTGAAATTTTTGAAATTTTTTTTAGTAAAACATTAATAAGATTATTTTTATCACAAGTAAAAACATAATTAATAGACATAATAATACCTTATAGAATATCTAAAATAACATTTTCTTGTTTAGGTGCTCCATTTAATGAAAGCATCTCACAAAAATTAGAATAATGACTGTCAGGAATAATATTTTTTAAATAAACAGGTCTACCTACAGCAGAAAGATAAGTAAAGTTTTTATTGTTGCCTTTATGTTTATATGTTTTAGAAAGAATATAGTAATAATCTTCTTCAGTTTCAAGAACGCCTACAAGCCTACAAACATCAAATGAATCAATAACAACTTCATTAAAGTGATTTGATACTTCTTTAATTAAATTTTCTAAAATTGTACAGTTATTTTTCAAAATATATCTCCTTTAAGAGCAGAAAACAATTTTATGTTTATCTGCTTCATCATTTTCTGGATATTCAAATCTGTTATGTTGATAGTCTATTGCTTTTTTACCTACACTATATTCTCTATCATTATCTCTTTTATAGATGTTGGGAATAGTATCAGTTAATAAAACAACTTCAGTTAAAGCATAGTAATCACTTGATACTCCAATAATCTTATCTCTAAAGTCTCTTCTTAAATTTGTAGCATCATATACAATTTTTTTCTTAGCATTAAGAGCAGTTTTAAGATCAATCTTAGCTTTTCTTACAACTTCACCTTCATTTGAATGATCTTGTCTATTTTTACCAATCTTTTGACGAATATCATCAAGAGAAATAATAAAATGTTCTTTAAAGTTGTTTTTTATATAGGTTGACTTACCTACACCACTTAATCCACATAAAACAGAAACTTCTGCATAATTGTCCTTATGTTTATAAAACTTTGCGTCAGCTTCTTCTGGCATTGTAATATCACCATTAATAAGTGCTTTAAATCCTTTTCTTTGAACATATTGATTATCGCTAATAAAAGGAGTATATGCCTTATCAAAACAATTAAATTCTTCTGAATAAAGCTTGAAAAGCTCTAAATACTCTAGCTGTTCTTTTTTATCTGGACAAAAACGTCCTTTTATATCTGCAACTTCTAAGAAATAAAGAAGATCCATTCTTGCTTTATTAGAAAGATTCATGTAATTCCATTTATTTTTATCTTTAATAACTAAAAGTTTTGGAACTTGATGATAACCAATTAAACCAATAATTTTCATAATATTTTCTTTTGAAATATTCAAATTTTGAATTTTATGAAAAAGGTAAGAGATTCCAAGATACTCATGACCGGGAGAAATAACACAAATTCTTCCGTTTCTTTCGGATTCTTTTGTAGTCAGTGGTTTTGCAATATCATGAAGAAGAGCACCCATTACAAGACAAAACTTATCGTCATCTGATAAATGTGCTGCTTGGTTTGCAATTAGTTCATAAACTTCATTCAATACCATATCAGTATGGATATGAACATCACCTTCACCATGCCAAATTGAATCTTGTGGAGTGTTTTTAAAATCTTTAAGCAAAGAGAAATCATTGTCAAACATTTCAATAAAATGGTTAACATTATATTTTCCATTGATAATATTTTTAATGTCCATAAAAAAATCCTCTAAACTTAATGATAGGATTGATTATATCATAAATTAAATCAAAACTCAATAAATAAAGAGGATCTATTTTTTTAATATTACCTATTTTTTAAACTGTTTCCTAAATTCAACCAAAGAGAAGGAAGGTTTTTTCCAGCACTATCCAAAGTGGTATTATTTTGTAAATGTTGAATCATAGGTAAAGCAATAAATGCAACAGCAGGATTGTTTGCAATTTGTTGGTTTAAGCTTGCAATACTATCAAGACGATTAGATTGATACCTTAATTCAGCAGCTTGAGCTTCAAGACTTGCAAAGTTTACAGGTGTTAAACTTGATTGTTTTAGTGTTTGATCTTGCCAAAATGGTTTATGAGAAAAATCATTAGTATTTAAAGAGTTATTAAAAACTTGCTGATTTGTGTTCTCAATAAAAACAGAATTCAAAGAATTATCAGATAGTTCTTGCAGATCAGCAAATACTAAAGTTGAAAAAAATGCTGAAAAGATAAGTGCTGCGTATTTAGGTTTTTTCATAATTTGTCCTCTTTTATTTGTAATGTAATTATAATACAAAATAAAAAAAAAGTCTATATTTTTTGACTATTAAAAAATTCTTGATATTATTATATAAATACAAAAATAAAAAATAATAATGAAAAAGTTTATTTTATCTACAATCTTAATTTTAAATTTCACATATGCTGATTATATAGCTAGAGTTCCATTAGAAACTAATAATGGTGGTTCATTATCAACAGGAAGTGTAATATTTAGCAATCAAGCAACTCCACCTCCACCAACTCCTACTGATCCTAATGATTGGCTTGGATGTAGATATGGTGCTATTGGAGATAGTTTTGAATATTATATAAGAGTGATAGAAAGAAATTCAGGGTATGCACCACCACCACCTATGGGAGCTTATGGAGAAAATAACAGTTGGATATATCCTGCTACAAGTGCTAACTTATGGAATGAATATTTAATAAGAAGAACTATTTTAGAAACAGATGGAAGTGCAAGTGGACTTTTTAGCACCGGAAATATGGATATAATAAGAGATGCAATATTAAATGGAACAGACTTAATAGGATATGGATATACTTCAGATAGTAAATTAATCTATAGTTATAGAGGAAATTTAATATTAGACACTGGCACTGAAAAATATTATGAGTTATGTAGAACTACAAATCCTTAAAAAAGTCTCATAAGAGACTTTTTATATATTAGAAAATTTTTTCATTTTATTAATTGCTTTTTCATAAGTTTTAGCTTTATATATAGATCTAAAAACTTGATATGGTCCACTTACTGGATTATTTGTTTCATTATTTATATCTTGGAAAAGTTCCCAATATCCAATTTCATATTTCTTTAAAAAATTTGATTTATTATATTTTAATGAAATTCCACCAGTTTTAATTAGTTGTCTACTTACATTGTTTGATAAATACATTTTACACCTTTATTAATTGTTTTTTAATTTATTGAGTAAAAAAGTAACACTCATTTTGATAAATATTATAACATTGATTAATTATTGGTCAATAACTTTTTTAAATAAATTGTATCAGTTAAAGAATCCTGAGAATAAAGCTCAATTTTGTCAGGATAGGCTACAATAGAACCATAATCTTCTTCTTCTTCACCTTGATAAAAAACAGTTCCTTCAAGATATCTTCCTTCAAAATGATTTAATATATTATTACAAATATAGACTAACCATTCAAAGTAAGAATAAAATTTTTCTGAATCGCTCCATTGTATATAATTACCATCAGCAGTGCAAGTCCAATCATTCCATAAGCTAAATTGAGTTTTTGGATGAGAGTTATAATCAATTATAGTTGAATCATGTTCTTGACCAGCATGTCCGGCAGCAAAAACACAAAATTCACCTTCAATACCTACAGGCAAACCTACTGCTAATCTTACTGGATCAAATACTTTTTCGCATAATTGAGAATTTCTCTTCATTCTTCTTGTTTCTGAAAATTTTTGTATATATTCTATTTGGTTTGGTTCTAATGTTTTAGAAATTTTAAATTTGCCTTTAAATGATGTATTATAGCCCATGTTATTCTCCAATTATTGTTTAAGTAAAATGGTTTCGTCTAATTTTCTTCCATTATAAATTTCAAGTCTGTCTTTAAAAGCTTTAATTTTCCCAGAATCACCACGTTCTTCACCTTTGTAAAAAACAGTTCCAGTTATATATCTATTATCAAATTTATTTAAAAAATTATTAACAATATATTCAAGCCATTCAAAATATCTATAAAATTTTTCAGCACCACTCCATTCAATATATTCACCATCATCAGTGCAAGTCCATTTACACCAAAGACCATGTTGATTAGAAGGATGACAGTTATATTCAATTATAGTGTCATCGTGATCTTGTCCATGAAAACCTGCACCAAAAACACAAAATTCACCTTGTTGTCCAATAGGTAAACCAACAGCTAATCTAATTGGATCATATACGCCTTCACAAAGTTTTTCATCTCTTACCATTCTTCTTGTTTTACAAAAAGTTTGAATATAATCTATTTGAGATTTCTCTAATGGTTTTGATAATTTAAATTTACCTTTAAATTCAGTAGTGTAGCCCATTTAATTACTCCAATAAATTTCAATTAATACTTGTTGTTTATAAAATTCTAATCTATCTTTGTAAGCTATAATTTTGCCAGAATCTAACCTATCAGAACCTCTATAAGAAACTGTACCTATAATATATCTATTATCAAAAAATTTTAAAATGTTATTTAATATATATATCAACCATTGGAAAAACATATACACATTTTTATAATCTTGAACAATAATAATATATTTACCATCATCTGAACATGTCCATGAACACCAACTACTAGGATGATTAAGTGATGGACGCTCACTGTTTACAACAGTTAAATCAGATTCATAACTTTTATGTGAATCATTTAATCCAAAAACACAAAAATCACCGTCTTGTCCAATAGGTAATTTAACAGATAACCTAAGTGGATCATAAACTTTTGAACATAAATCAGAATCTCTTAAAACCTTTTTTGTTTTAGAAAAAGCCTGAATATATTCTATTTGTTCTTTTTCTAAAGGTTTAGAAAGCTTGAATTTACCAGTAAAGTTTAAATTATAACTCATTTTTTAATCTCAATTAGTAACTATCTATTGTAGATAATTGAGAGTGAGAGTTGAAATCTTTAATAAAATCTTCAAAACTAAAATAGATATTTTCTTTTTGTTTTTTATATAAACTATATTCCTTATAGTTTAAAAATATTTTAAGAAAGGCTGAAACAATAGTGTATTTATTTGTTTCTTCCCAAAACGTTCCATTGAAAGAGATTTTTAAATCTAAATCTTCTTTTGTAAAAAATATTTGTTCTGATTTAAATTTTACAGAATAAATATTGTCTTTATATAGACTAATTTCAAGAGAAGGAATGCCATCATAACTAATATTTGGATTTTTAGAATCTTCTTTATCAACTAAAAATGGTATTTGAATATATTTAAATTCATCAAAATTAAAATTTTGAAGCCACTGGAAAATTCCTTCTGGTTCTCTAAGTTTATATGAAGTAGAAAGTTCTTTTACAAAGTCACTTACTACCTGAATAATAAAATCTTTTTCAATCATAATTAGTTATTCCTAAATTATTTAGATTTATATCTTTCTTTTACGACATCCCAATCAGGAGTGGGATTATCCCAAAGGTTGAAATCAGGAAAACGTTTTTTGTCAGCTTCCATTCTAACAGTAGTCACTTTCTCAAATTCTGCGAAGTCTTCTTTCATCATGTCAAAAACATTTAAAGAATTATAGACTTCTGCTTTTTTGAAATATTCCACCACATCAGGAAGGTTCTGATATTTTTTTAGAGTTTTAAAGAATTCTTTAAGTGCTTTTTCAAGCTTAGAATAAAGTGGTGCTAAAGCATAAAAAGCAACTTCGTTAGAACCAAGTTTAAAAACAACTTCAAATTCGTCGGTAGCTTTTAAAAGATTTTTTTGAACTACAAACATTTCTTCAAGTGGAGCTTGAAGTTGAGTCATTTTTTTAACAAATGCTAAAGAAGATTTTCTTTTTGCTTGATCATCTTCACCAAAAGGTTCAAAGGAAAACTCCATTTCAGAAACAGCATGAAGTTTATAATTTTGAGAAAAGAAATCACGGAGTTTAAGAACCTGATATGACATTTTTATATCCTCTATAGTTTAAATAAGTGTGCTAATTATAACTTATTTTTTAAATTATAGCAATAAAATTATTTAGAAAACTTCTCTTTTACTGCTTCGTTTGCTTTTGATACAGTTCGAAGAGTTATGATTCCATTCTCTTTAAATTCTTGAATTTTTTCCTGATAATAATTATTAACAACTTTAATATCAAAAACAAATTTTTCTTGTTTAGACATATCTATCTCCATATTTAAAATATTATAATAAATTTTTTTTATAAAAAAAATAAAAGAACAAGATATTAAGCTTGTTCTTTTTTAGTTTTAGAAAATTTCTTATGACAAATCCAAAGAGCACCAACTGGAACAGCAAAAGTTAAGACAATAACAACAATAGATAAACCAAGAACAAAATCTAAATTCATAAATCCTCCTTTTTTGTGTGTCTTTTCATTATAATTCATTTAAACAAAAAATAAAAGCCTTTTTAAAAGGCTTTTGTAAAAATATTTAAGAAATTAAAACCATTTTCTTTTAGCTGCTTCAAGTTTAATCCAATCAGTATAAGCTCTATGACCAGAAGCATTTAAATGAAGTTCTTTTTTCTTTGAAACTTCGTTAGCATCATAAAATCTTGCGGCTTTTTCATCTGCCAATGCACTGCTACTTCTTGGAGCATAACGGCAAACATCTGGATATTCATTAACACAAACAATATACATAAAGAAACGATAAGTGTCTAAAGTGTTGCCAGCAGCATTTTTAATATTTTGATCTCTACGCCAAATTGGTTCCATAACTAAAACTTTTTTCTTCATGGCGCGTGCTTGATTTAATATATTTCTTAAACCAGTTACAGTATCAGACCAAGGAACACTTCTACTGAAATCATTTGTGCCCACTTGAACAATAACACCATTGTAATAATTAAATATTCCAGCGATAGTTCCTAAAATAGCTTTAGCATTTGTCCCGCCAGCAAAACCAGAAAAATCTTTATTACCTAAGCTATTGCCGTTTAAATAAAAATAATCAAATCTGATCATCTAACTGTTCAACGGCAAAACAGATATTATAAATAATTTAATATCCTGAGTATTTTTATTTTCCTCGGAGTTCTTTTATTTATCTTTTTTGGAA
>JACCDZ010494352.1_pt1 | contig 18646 bp, 14 predicted proteins | sample 7449551 | NCBI WGS metagenome assembly JACCDZ01 (sample SAMN15323452, study PRJNA562643) | freshwater metagenome | isolation source: river surface water | place: USA:Blue River Watershed | collected 2017-08-18
CCCCCGGTGAAATCGGCCGCTTGCTTGCGCTGATGCACGAGATTGACCACAACGGCCTGTCTGATCTGCTGACACCGTTACGGGCAAAATCCGGCATCTCCCCTGAAAGACGCTAGCAGCCCCTAGAACAGGGAAAGATTAAGCCCGGCAACCTCGCTGGACCGGGAAGCCGTGCGGCGTCCGGCAGCATAAAGTGCAGGCGCCTCACTCACCTGATCGGCTTTTTCGAGCCCGCCAACCCTCACCCCCAGCAGACGAATGCGCTGATCCAGCGGCACGCGCTTGAGACATTGCCCGGCCAACTGGCGAATGGTCAGGGCATCGGCCGTATAAAAATCGACGGTGTGATCCCGCGTGACACTTCTGAAATCATCGTAGCGAATCTTGATACCGATGGTTTTACCGACATAGCCCTTGCGGGCAAGATCAGCAGCCACCTGCTCGCACAGTCGCGTAAATACCGCACCAAGCTCCGCCCTGTCGCGCACCGCATGCAGGTCACTGCCAAAGGTGGTTTCACGGCTCATCGACACCGGCTCGCTGCTGGTCTCGACCGGTCTGTCATCACGGCCATGGGCCGCCGCGTGCAGCCATGCCCCGTAGCTTTTGCCAAAATGCTCCATCAGCCACACCAGCTCACGCGCCGCCAGATCACGAATGGTGTTAATACCCAGCCCTTTCAGTTTTTCATCAGTGCGCGGCCCGATGCCATTGATCTTGCGGCATGCCAGTGGCCAGATCATGGTTTCCAGATCTGCCTCGTGCACAATTGAAATGCCGTTGGGCTTGTTGAATTCACTGGCCATCTTGGCGAGTAATTTGTTGGGCGCCACTCCGATCGAACAGGTCAGCCCGGTCGCGTCCAGAATCGCCTGCTGCAATTGTGCAGCCAGCACACGCCCGCCCTCTTCCTGGCCGCCGGGTACATCAGTCAGGTCGATATAAACCTCATCGACACCCCGATTCTCCATCAGCGGCGCAATCGCCAGAATCTGCTCCTTGAACAGGCGGGAGTACGTGCGGTACTCGTCAAAATCAACCGGAAGCATGATGGCATCGGGGCACAGCCTGGCGGCCTTCATGATGCCCATGGCAGAGCCAACCCCGAACTGCCGTGCCGCATAGGTGGCGGTAGTAATTACCCCGCGCCCCACGTAATCCCTGATACGCGGAAACTCCTCCAGGGGAATGCGGTCACGGGTGCCTGCCTCGGCTGCCCTCACCAGCACCTCGTCCTCGCTGCGCCGGCTCCCCCCGATAACCACCGGCAAGCCCTTCAGCTGCGGATAGCGCAACAGCTCCACCGAGGCATAGAAGGCATCCATGTCGAGATGGGCGATGCGGCGAACAGGAAGAGACTCACTCGGTGGCATGACAGGATACTGGCCTTAAGGACAGTACAAGACTAATCCCGGCGCCCGCTACATACAAGTGGCCCCGTCAGGCAGGCACGCGATCAAACCACGGCCGGGCCTGCTCCAGTTGTGCCGCCAGCCTGAACAGCGTGGACTCGTCGCCAAATGACGCCACAAACTGCACACCCACCGGCAGCCCGTCCGCCGTCCAGTGCAAGGGCACCGACATCGAAGGAGTTCCGGTCAGGTTGGACAGCTGGGTAAAGGGCACGCGCCGCAGGCTCTCACTGGCCATCTTCTCGACCTGGCCACTGTGCAGCAGCAACTTGCCCAGCCCCAGCGTGAGCAGCGGTTTCAGTGCGGCCTGTTGCCAGGCTGGAGTGTCCTGCTCGCCAATGCGGGCCGGTGGTGTCGCCACGGTCGGGGTCAGATAAAGGTCATAGGTGCGGTGAAAAGCGCCAAGGGCACGGGCAAAATCGTTCCACCGGAACAGGGACCGTGTGTACTCCCCGGCCGAGAGTGCACGCCCCAGCAGCGCCAGCGCCCGCGTATCCAGCTCGAACTCGCCTTCACCGGCCCCCGTCAGCCGTTGCGCTTCGGCCATGTTGGCCGCCGTCTGCCCCATGTACATCGTCAGAAAGCACTCGGCCAGCGCCTGACCGTCAATGGCTGGCTCTGCCTCCTCGACCTCATGCCCCAGACTGCGCAGCAAGGTCACGCACGACCCCACCGCACTCACACAGGCCGGATCAACCTCCAGTCCCAGCGGAGAGCGGGTGGAATAGCCGATACGCAAACGGCCGGGGTCACGACCCACCTCGTCCCGGTATGGCCGCACCGGCGGGCGAATCTGGAAGGGCGCACCGACATCAGCGCCCTGCAAGGCATCCAGCATTACCGCACTGTCACGCACGCTGCGCGTAATGACATGCTCGCTGGAAGCGCCATGCCAGAACTCGGCAAAGCGCGGCCCTGCCGGCACACGGCCACGGGACGGGCGCAAACCGAACAGCCCGCAACATGACGCCGGAATACGGATGGAGCCACCACCATCACTCGCCCCCGCCATCGGTACAATACCGGCAGCCACTGCCGCAGCTGCGCCACCGGAAGAGCCGCCCGTGGTATGCAGGCGGTTCCAGGGGTTTCGCGTGGCGCCCCAGTACTCCGGCTCTGTCGTTCCCTTGAGGGCAAACTCCGGCGTATTGGTCTTGCCGAAGATCACCAGCCCTGCTGCCAGTGCCCGCACCACATACTCGGCATGCGTCGATGGCACATGATTGCGCAAGGCCCGGCTGCCCGATGTGGCCGGCACTCCGGCATAATCCTGGGCAATATCCTTGATCAGGAACGGCACGCCTGCCAGCGGACCGGACAGCTTGTCATTCACCCGGGCACGGGCAATGTCATGCATCGGGATCACGATGGCATTGAGGCCGGGATTGACTGCCTCTGCCCGCGCCAGGGCACACCCCAGCAACTCTTCAGCCGTCGTCTCCTTTCTTGCCACCAGCTCCGCCAGCGCCACCGCATCATGCTGCCGGTACTCATCGAATCGCATGCCTCATCCCCCATGCTTGAACAAAAAAACCGGACAATGATTTTCATCACGTCCGGTTTTCATGACGTGCTTGTCATGACAGGCCCAGACGGCCCGGCTACATACCCTGCCTGATCATGTCGGCCGCTTTTTCCGCAATCATGATGGCCGGCGCATTGGTATTGCCGCCAATAATCGTCGGCATGATCGACGCGTCCACCACGCGCAGACCTTCAACACCATGCACCTTCAGTGAAGGGTCCACGACGGCCATCTCATCCACGCCCATCTTGCAGGTACCCACCGGGTGATACACCGTATCAACACGCTGACGCAGGATGCTGCGAATCTCGTCGTCGGTTTTCACATCCGCCGTGAACAGGTCTTTGGTGATGTAGCGGGCAAGAGCCGGCGCCTTCATCAGGCGATCAGTCATCCTGTAACCCGCCACCAGGTTTTCCACATCATCCGGATGCCCCAGGAAGTTCGGGTCAATCAGGGGTGGCGTTTCGGGATTGGCATCCTTCAGTGTCACCGTACCCGAACTCTTCGGGCGCAGCAGACACACATGACAGGAAAAGCCGTGGCCCATGTGCAGCTTGCGCGCATGGTCGTCCACCAGTGCAATCACGAAATGCAGCTGGATATCCGGCGCCTTCAGTTCCGGCCGTGTTTTCAGGAAGCCGCCACACTCGGCAAAATTGGAGGTGATCATGCCTCGACGTTCGCGACGGTAGCGCATGATCTCCTTGAACATGCTGATGCCGCCCTTAAGCGACAAGCCCAGAAGGTTCAGGTCATCCGACTTGTAGGCAAAAATGAAATCGGGATGATCCTTCAGGTTTTTCCCTACGCCCGGCAAATGATGCACCACCGGAATGCCATGCTTTTGCAGCTCGGCCGAATCACCGATACCGGACAGCATGAGCAACTGCGGTGACTGGAAGGCACCGGCGCACAGGATCACCTCGCGTCGTGCCATGATTTTTTTCAGCTGGCCGCCCTGACGGTATTCAACCCCAACAGCACGCTTGCCCTCAAACAGGACTCGCTGCGTCATCGCACCGGTTTCAACCGCCAGATTCGGGCGTTTGCCCATATGCGGCAACAGATAGGCACGATAGGAACTGCAGCGCTCACCATCAATCTGGGTAACCTGATACGTCCCCAGACCTTCCTGCTCGGCACCGTTGAAGTCGTTATTGACAGGATACCCGGCCTGCTCGGCCGCCTTGAGATAATGCTGCTGGAAGGGATTGTCCGTGCGCAGGTTACTGACGCTCAGCGGGCCATCATTTCCGTGCCACTCGTTAGTGATGGCATGATTTTTCTCGGACTTCCTGAAATACGGCAGCACATCCTGAAAGGACCACCCCGTATTACCCAATGCAGCCCACTCGTCATAATCACTTTGATGACCACGAATGTAGGCCATGGCATTGATGGAGGAAGACCCGCCCAGCACCTTGCCACGAGGCTGGTAGCCAAGACGGCCGTTCAGCCCCTTCTGGGGAACGGTTTCAAAGCCCCAGCTGTTCAATGTTTGCGGCACCATGAGCACCACTGCAGCCGGCGTGTTGACGATCCACGTATCGCCGTTGCCGCCCGCCTCCAGCAATGTCACTGAAGTATTGGCATCCTCCGACAGTCGACCGGCCAGAGCGCAACCACTCGATCCGCCCCCGATCACAATGTAGTCGACGATGTTTGCTTCTATGGTGCTGGTCATGACACGTCCTGTTTTGTAAACCTGAAAATGGGTATCCCGATACAGCGCGCATGTTACCGGTAAATCCTCATGCCGCTAACGCACCCAATGGCCAAAAAGTGTGCCGGCTCCAACCTGGGCAAAAATTCATCAGCCGGCAAAAACCATGGAAAAGCCGCACTGTCAGTCTGAGGAACCGGTGGGAATTTCCCGGCACTCAACCGGAAGAAACTTGGCAGGAACCGTCGTGCGGTCAGGCGCATCGGCCACCATGCCATAGGGCACTCTTGAATAACCGCAGACCCATGCGACAGGACTTTCCGGCGACCCCTGCACGGACACCGCGCGAACCGACAGCACCTTGCCCTCCAGAAGGCTCACCGCCTTGTTGCCGAAAGCGATATGAAATGCGCCATTTTCCAGCTCAACAGACTTCACATAGTTTCCAATCAACTTGTCAGGCAACGGAATTCCGGCCTCCTTGTTATCGGCCGGCATCACATCCATCGTTTGCTGATACAGCTTCACGCCTGGCTTGAGTTGCCCGACCAGCTCCAGCGATTCCTTGACCTGATCGCGAGCCATTGGCGAGACAATTGCCGGTACGGCCATGGTCGCCAGGATTGCAATCATCACCAGCACTACCAGCAGCTCGATCAGCGAAAATCCCGTGTTCTCACGCATTGTCAGCAATCCTTTTTCGCTTCCACACTTCGCCATGTCAGGTACAACCGAAGGTCAAACTCCAGTTGTGCGTAGCCGGGCTGCATGTATTCGCACAACTGGTAAAACGCCTTGTTGTGCTCCATTTCTTTCAGATGCGCCAGCTCATGCACCACAATCATTTTCAGGAAATCCGCCGGCAGCTCCCGGAACACGGACCCGATTCTGATTTCCTTTTTGGCCACCAGCCGGCCACCATGGTTACGTGACAGCGCGGTATGCAGACCCAGAGCATGTTTGACCACATCCAGCTTGCTGTCGTACAGCACCTTGTCGATGGCCGGTGCATTTTTAAGATGAGCCTGCCGGAGGTCGGCAACATAGCGATACAGCGCCTTGTCCGTCCTGATCTCGTGCGGCTCCGGATACTTTTTCAGCAGGTACTCGCCCAGCCGGTTCTCTGCCAGCAGGGTCTGCACCTGGGCCAGCAGGTCCGCAGGATAACCATTCAGGTACTTGAGGTCGGTCACGTCACTCATCACTCACCAGCAAAAACGGGATCATCCGGCTCAGCCCTTGAATGTTTCCACGATGGGGCAGCAGGCATGACCCTTTTCATCGGCGCACTGGACCACCAGCGATTTCAGCCGGGCTGCCAGCACCTGCATGTCGTGGATACGGGCCTCGATATCCTCCAGACGGGACGCTGCCATGGTCCGGATACGGGTCCGATCGGCCACCGCATCCAGATGCAGCAGCTCGCGGATTTCCTCAAGCGAAAAACCGGCCTCTTTTGCGCGCCGGATGAACTGCAGTTGCTGCAGGTCCTGGTCGGCATAATGCCGGTAACTCCCCTCGCGAACCGGCTCGGCCAACAACCCGATGCGATGGTAGTAACGGACGGTTTCCACATTGACGCCGGCATGGGAAGCCAGCTTGCCGATGGTCATGTCACTCATGGCGTCTATCCTGATCAATGAGACTTGACTCTGTACGTGGGTACGGAGTCTAGGCTTGTTTACACGATGAATGAAGTACGGAGACCGGCATGCGTCACGATCACACACCTGCATCAGGCAAAGCCACTGGCTCATGCTGCGCATCGCAGGCAGAACAGCAGCCCAAACAACCGGTCCCGGACAAGACCGGCAGTTGCTGTGGCGGCAAGGGCTCACCGGCCACTTACGAGCTGCGTGACCCTGTCTGCGGCATGAAGGCCGGCAAGGACAGCCCGCACCACGCCACGCATGACGGTAAAGAGTACTTTTTCTGCAGCGCACACTGCGTACAGAAATTCACGGCCAATCCGGACCGTTACCTGACGCCCCAGGCACCGGCAGAACCAGCCCCTGCCGGCACCATGTACACCTGCCCCATGCACCCGGAAATCGTGCAGGAAGGACCGGGGGATTGCCCCAAATGCGGCATGGCGCTGGAGCCCATGACCGTCACGCTGGAAAGCGACACCACAGAACTTGATGCCATGACACGCCGCTTCTGGATCAGCGTGGTGTTCAGTCTGCCACTGTTGCTGCTGACCATGAGTGAAATGCTGCCCGGCCTTGACTGGCACCACCGCTTTGGCGATGCCTATGGCTGGATACAGTTTGTGCTGGCCACACCCGTTGTGGTGTGGGCGGCACAGCCCTTTTTCCGACTGGCACTGCAGTCCGTCGCCAATCGCCACCTCAACATGTTCAGCCTGATCGGGCTGGGTGTTGCCGCCGCCTACGGCTTCAGCGTGCTTGCCCTGCTCTTTCCAGCCGTCATTCCGGAGAGCTTTATGCAGAACGGCATGCTGCCGTTCTATTTCGAGGCGGCTGCCGTCATTGTCTCACTGGTATTGCTCGGGCAGGTCCTGGAGTTACGCGCCCGTTCACAAACCGGTGACGCCCTGCGCAGCCTGCTCAAACTGGCACCGGAAACAGCCAACCGCATGGGCGAACATGGCGAAGAAACCATCCCGCTGTCGCATGTCCATCTGGGCAATTACCTGCGCGTAAAACCCGGCGAGAAAATCCCGGTGGATGGCAAGGTCATCGAGGGGCACTCCACTGTCGACGAATCCATGCTCACCGGCGAGCCACTACCGGTAGAGAAAACCATCAACAGCCCGGTGACCGGTGGCACCCTCAACCAGAATGGCGCGTTTGTAATGGTGGCCGAGCGCATCGGGCATGACACCCTGCTCGCCCGCATTGTGGATCTGGTAAATCAGGCATCGCGCTCGCGCGCCCCGATCCAGCGCCTGGCCGACACCGTGTCGGCGTGGTTTGTCCCGCTGGTGATTGCCGTCGCCGCCCTGTCCTTTTTCGGATGGTGGTTTTTCGGTCCGGCACCAGCACTCAACCATGCACTGGTTGCCGCCATTTCCGTGCTGATCATTGCCTGCCCTTGTGCGCTGGGCCTTGCCACCCCGATGTCCATCACGACCGGTGTGGGCCGGGGTGCCCGTGAAGGCGTACTGATCAAGGATGCATCTGCCCTGGAGCAACTTGAGAAAATTGACACCCTGGTCATCGACAAGACCGGCACCCTCACCGAAGGCAGGCCCTCACTGCAATCGGTGTACGCCGTGCAGAATGACGAGGACACCGTCCTGCAACTGGCCGCCAGTCTGGATGCACTCAGCTCCCACCCGATTGCGCGCACGCTGGTCAAGAACGCAAGGGACCGTGGCATAACCCTGCTACCGGTGGAAAACTTTACCGACATTCCGGGTGCCGGCGTTGAAGGCACTATTGCCGGCGAACATGTCCGTCTGGGCAACGAACGCCTCTTCATCACTGCCGGCATTGCGCTTGGTGATGACAAAACTGGCGGAGTGGGAGAAGAAGCTGAACGCCGTCGCAACAATGGCGAAACCGTGATGATCGTCAGCCGGAATGACATACCGGTTGGCCTGATCGGGGTGGCAGACAAGATCAAGGAGTCCACGCGCGAGGCCATACTTGCCCTCAAGGCCGAAAACATCCGGCTGGTCATGCTGACCGGCGACAATCGTGTGACCGCCGATGCGGTGGCAAAAGAACTCGGCATTGACGAAGTGCATGCCGATATACGCCCGGATGAAAAACACCGCGAGATAAAACGGCTGCAATCGGAGGGACGCATTGTTGCCATGGCCGGTGACGGCATCAACGATGCGCCGGCACTGGCACAGGCACATATCGGCATTGCCATGGGCAACGGCACGGATATCGCCATGCAGAGTGCCGGGGTCGTGCTGGTGAAGGGAGATCTGCGCGGCATTGCCCGTGCGGTCCGGCTCAGTCGAGCAACCATGAAGAATATCCGGCAGAACCTGTTTTTTGCCTTTATCTACAACTTTGTCGGGGTGCCTTTGGCCGCCGGCCTGCTCTATCCGGTATTCGGCCTGTTGCTCAGTCCGATGATTGCCAGCCTGGCCATGAGCATGAGTTCCGTATCAGTGATCGGCAACAGCTTGCGGCTGCGCAATGCCCGGCTTTGATGAGGCAGTTTTTGCAAGCCTGTGCTTCCGCAATAAAAAAGACCGGCAATTGCCGGTCTTTTTTATTGCGCTCATCAAGACATCAGCTTGCTGGAGGCGCCAGCCCCAGCAGTGTATTCATCTTGCAGCCAACCACACTGGCAGGTTGCGTATGTGCAACGCTGGCTACCGTTTCCTGCAAGGTGGCATCCCATGTCAGGGCAGCAGCCGTGCCGGTGACATTACCGCTCACCGCAACCGCATGCGTGCCGATAGTGCCATTGGCAGTGAGCGTGAAATTACCGCCACTGCGCACCACACTGCCCGTCAATGTCGTCTGCTTGCCGCTTCTGATGTCCAGAATACGACCCCGCACAACCGCATCACGGGTTACCTCGACATTGAACAGGTAGGACGCATCATTGATGTCGACAATGCGGGCAAAGCGCAAGGCCGCATCCGGCTTGGCACCGAAGCGTGAAACAAGCCGGTTCAGCGTGGACGGGATAACGATATTCAGGTCAGCAGAAGTATCAATACCTATGCTGATGCCATCCGCTACCGGCGCGCCGCTAGCGGGTGAAGAGACCGGAATGCCGCTCAGATTCACCATCACCGCATCAGCAAACACCGGATGGAAACCATAAGCCAGTCTGGCACCCGGGGTGGTTGCAGCCACAAAATTCTCGTCGCTGCCATTCTGTGCCAGGGTGCCATAGTCAAACAGGCTGGCCGGATTGAACACATAACCTGACGCACCAGACAGATAGGCTTGCTGCGCATTCACCTGCCCGTTGCCCTGCAAGGTCAGTGCAAAAATCGCCGACGGACTGGTACCACTCCCGCGCGAAGCCACAAAGGCGCCGCTGTATGCGCAGTTAAAGCTTTTCACCACATGATTAACGGCATCAGTGCCCGACACAAAGTCCAGCCCCATATCCCCTTTCACGATACGGATGTCGCCCAGCGCGATGTACATATTGGGATTGGTGGCAATATCGAAATTCCTGAAGTCCAGCGTCTTGAATATCCAGCCCTTGGCCAGGTCATCCAGTTGCGAGTCAACGGTGATGCCATTGTCCGGATTGCCATCACGATCAAGTGTCAGCAGAAAGCGGGCCATGCCGGCAATAATGCCGGCCCTGTCAGGACTGTCCGCCGGCACCAGCGCACCGATGGTCAGCAGGGCATTGGTGTTGGTGGGTGTGAACTCGCCCATCTTGAGCCGGCCAATAAAGAACGCGACCTTGTCACCCGGCCGATAGGAAAAGCGGCCCTGGCTGTCTGTTACACCGGACTTGCCACCGGTTTCGTAATACATGCCGGCAATGGCGCTATCGCGCAGGACACCGGTCGAGTATGGCGTGGCCTCTACAGGAGTCTCTTCCTCACCGCCCCCGCAGGCGCTCAGCATGGCAACGGCTGACGCCAGCAAACCTGTCCTTAACGTGATGCGCATACCCTGCTCCCCTGATAATGTCGGCGCGACAATTCCGCCGGAATCATACCGGTGCCAGCCAGCCTGCACACTGCACCGGGCTGTATGAATCATGTAGACCACGTGATCGTGGCAAGCTCTGCGCCATGGGTCCCGGGGAAGACCTGAATCGGCACGCGGATTGTCTGGCAATCCCACTATTACATTGACCAATGTCAATGCTAGAGTCCGGTCATCAATTCGCACACCGAGACCGTCATGCTTCTCAAAAAGAAAATAAGCGAGCTGCAACGGGCCCTGGATCATGCGCAGTCCTATATGGAATGGGAGCAAGTGGGCACGGAGCTCGACGCACTGACCGGCCTTGATCTGTGGAAGATCGACAACGCATCACCTGATTACAACTACGAACTTATCCGCGACCAGCTGCTGACGTTGCGCGGCTACATGAAAGACAAGCAGATTGAACCGCTGATGCGACTGCTGCGTGTGGGCCTGCATCACGACCTGGGCAACATGGGCAACTCGCGCCTGTATGGCCGTGCGCATGTCGGCACCAAGCGCCTTATCGAAGACTATGTGGATCAGGTCTGCACCTGTCTGGAGTACATCAGCAACAACACGTTTGACGGCATCAGCTTTAACGACAAGATCACCTTCTTTGAAGACACCGAACGCAGTTTTGGCCAGCCCGCCCTCATGCTATCCGGCGGTGCCACACTCGGCCTTTTCCATATCGGGGTGACCAAGGCACTGCACGAACAGGGGCTGCTGCCAAAAGTGATTTCCGGCTCCAGCGCCGGTGCCATCATGGCGGCCATGGTGGGTTCACATACCGATGCCGAACTTGAGGGCATGTACGAAGGCGAAGGCTGGTACAGTGATGCATGGCGCTACAACGGCTTTCTCAACGGTGTCACCGGCAAGGGCTTTGCCCAGCAGAAGCAGCTGGAAACATTCCTGCGCCGCAATATTGGCGAATACACGTTCGAAGAAGCATTTGCCCGTACCGGTCGCCATGTGAACGTTGCCGTATCACCGGTGCACCAGCACCAGCGGGCACGGCTCATGAACGAGCTGACCTCCCCCTATCTGCTGCTGTGGAGCACGGTGCTGGCTTCCTGTGCCGTTCCCATCCTGTTCCCGCCCGTCACGCTGGTGTCCAAGGACAAGAGCGGCGCCTACGCACCCTACATGCCACTGGAACAATGGGTGGATGGCTCGGTAAAGAGCGACCTGCCGCGCCAGCGTCTGATGCGCATGTACAACGTGAACTATTTTGTTGCAGTGCAGGTCAATCCGCACATCGTGCCCTTCATGGAAACGGACAAGAAACGTCAGGCAACGCACCTCATGTCGTGGCCGCAACGTGCCGTGCGCGAAGAGATCAAGTTCCACGCCTCCGGCACGCTGGACTTCCTGCGCTCGCAGGTCACCAACGAAACCGGGCGCCAGTTGCTGGACCATGTCTACAACATCGTCTCGCAGCGCTACTACGGCAACGTCACGATCACCCCGCGCTACACGCTTGATCATTACCGTCACATGCTGCGCGACCCCAACAAGGACCGCTGGCACTGGTTCCGCCTGCAGGGCGAACGCGCTACCTGGCCGATGATCTCGATGATCCGTACCCACTCACGCATCAGCCAGACACTGACCAGCTGCATCGAGCACCTGAAACACCAGCGCCAGCGGCGTCAGGACGATCGCGTACCCTCCCTCACGGTTGTGCGCAAATAAGGGCCCATCGCCCGTCTGGCACTTAAAACGGCCGGATAACCTTCACGGGTTGTCCGGCCGTTTCGCATCCCGTCGCCCGCGGTTATAGTCTCGACCTGCAGCCAGTTGCGATGGAGACGCCATGACCGCGGTAAAGATTCCCGGATATACCCTCAAGAAGAAGCTTGGTCAGGGGGGTATGGCTGCCGTTTTTCTGGCGGAGCAGGAGTCATTCCAGCGCGAAGTCGCCCTCAAGGTCATGTTTCCGCAAATCGCGAAAGAACCAGGATTTGCCGAACGCTTCCTGCAAGAGGCCCGTACCGTCGCCAGGCTGACGCATCCGCACATCATCGTGGTGCATGACGTCGGTGTAGCCAATGGCCTGCACTACTTCGCCATGGAGTACCACACCGGCGGCGACCTGACCCACCGCATCCGCAATGGCGGCATCACGGCGTATCAGGCCCTGACCATCACCAGCCAGATTGCAGATGCCCTGGCACTGGCGCACGAGCACCAGATCATTCATCGCGACATCAAGCCGGACAACATTCTCTTCCGTGCGCACAACGACGCCGCAATCCTGACCGACTTCGGCATTGCCAAAAGTCTCGACAACAACATGCAGCTCACCCAGTTGGGATCTGCCGTTGGCACCCCGAAATACATGAGCCCTGAACAGGCGCGCGGCCAGAAGGTTGATGGCCGTACCGACATCTACAGCCTGGGCGTCATGCTGTTCGAAATGCTGACGGGACGTGCCCCTTTCCAGGCCGACGAGGCGCTGGCACTGGGCATCAAGCACTGCCAGGACCCGATCCCACGCTTGCCATCAGAGCTCTCCCGCTACCAGCCCTTGATTGACCGCATGCTGGCCAAGGAGCCAAAGGACCGCCATGCCGATGCACACGTCCTGATCGCCGATATCGAGGCCCTGCAAAAGCCCGGTGGCAAACCTGCCGCCAAAGGACCGGCCAGCCCACCGGCTCCGGCAAGCCAGGCCAGTACGGCAGCCACCGTTATCTCTGCCGTCATCCCTGCCGGCGCAGGAGGATCGCCCTCTTCTGCACCTGCTGCGTCCGCTGCGAATGGCTACGCACCCTTCTTTCAAACCGAGGAAGTCCTTACTGGCAACTTTCTCAACAAGCGCAGCCAGCTCAAAGCCAGCTTCTCCTGCGAGGACTACGAGGAATTCAAAAAGCAGCTCTCTGCCCTTCAGGACGAGCTCAAGAAATGGCTGGATACCCGAGGCAAGAAAGCAAAAGCCCTGCATATCTCGATTCAGGCACACCCCTGGATTCATGGCCGCATACGTGAGGTGCTCAACAAGAGCCGCTCGGAAAACTCGCCGCTGTCTGCCGTGCTCGCCCAAGCCGAGGTCATCCTGAACATTCACGATGAAATGAACCCGAAAGGCGTGACCACCATGATGAGCGACAAGGATGGCAAGCCCGCACCAGCCCCCATCACCGAGGGCGAGGAGCCCTGAGACCCAGGGAAAGTGGCCCGATCAGCCGGCACCATAAAAACGGTCGAAACGCCTTGATTCGCCAGCAATAATCCGTAAAATGCGCGGCTCTGTTGGGTCGTTAGCTCAGTCGGTAGAGCAGCGGACTTTTAATCCGTTGGTCCCGCGTTCAAGTCGCGGACGACCCACCATATACAGAACGGCCTGCAGCGATGCAGGCCGTTTTTTTATGGGCGGACCGTAGCCAAAACGTAGCTATCCAGAACACCGTCCAGTCTTGCAGCCGCCTTCGCCAGATGATCAGGGCCAAGATGGGCATACCGCTCCACCATTGCTCCTGTTCGCCAACCGCCCAGCCGCTGTAGTTCATGGGTGGGTGTCCCGGCCTGCCGTTGCCATGTAGCCCACGTATGCCGCAGGTCATGCCACCGAAAGTCCTCGATACCCGCCCTAGCTAGCGCCCGTTTCCATGCCTGCGTGTTAGCCGCCTTCAAGGGCTCGCCTCTGAACGTAAACACCCGAGGATACTTTCCCCCCATCCGGCTGAGTACACCCATCGCCATTTCATTCAATGGCACTGCGATTGGTCTGCCATTCTTGGACTGCCACCCGGGTTTTACCCCGCTACCACTGAACTAACCTGAGGCTGAACTGCTCCCCTGCGCGGACAGTTGGCGCCAAGCTGGTGGTCGGCGGATCTTGCCGACCACAATCACTGACTTGTGTATAGCACCATTGATGACCGTCCAAAATTGACCCACCTAAGGGGGTAACATCGGACATCGGCTTATTCGGTAGCGCTTACTGGCTTAGCAGGCACGGCCTGATATATTTGGCGTAGCGTTTCGACTAGTTCAGCCAATGACACCCTTTTAATCCCGACTGATTTCAGCAACTGATCATCCTGCCCGCTTAGCGCTTCAAGAAACCCCGCCATGTCAGCCATCATGCTTGGCGGCAAGATCAGCCGCGCATCCGGATCGAGCAACTGAAACAGGCGCAGGACATCGCTGCGGTGCTTGGTGATGTTTTTCTGGTCAATCGCCTCCCGCTCCGCCTTGCGCCGGCTGAGATCCAGCCAAGCGCGAGCCTTGAGCGGAATCAGGCAATACTCATTCACCACCTGAACGCCCGCCAGCTCGTGCTTGTTGGCATGCAGGAAGGCGTAATAGTCATCATCCAGCAAAATGGCAGACAGACTGGACATATCCTCGTCCACTGGAATGGGCGTCAGCTCAGCATCCTCACTAAGAGTCACACCATCAGGCTGGCGGGAAAAAATCTCCAGCATGGCCGGGTAGCCCGGCGTGAAAGGCTTGGAAAAACGGTAAAACACCTTCTTGCCCGAGCTGCGCTGCTGGATTTGATAGCCACCAGCTTTCACAAATGCCCAGAATGCTTTTACAAAGGCGGGATTCAACACCTCCACGCACAGCACAATGTCGAGATCCTTGGTGGCTCTTGCTTCCAGCCCCTGCTCTTCCAATGCCAGCAGGGTGGCCACCCCACCGATCAGCACATATTGATCGGCGAATGCCGCGAAGTGCTGTTGAAACTTGTCCAGCCCTACCATGGGTACTGCTCCATCATTTCTTCGAGGGCCGACTGCACGCGCTCGTCAGGCTCATCCTGCAGGCTCAGACACAGGGAAAACGGGTCAACAAGTCGCTGCTCGCTGATCAGCTCTGGAGAATAACGCCATACCTGCATCAGACAAGTTCCCGGCTCCTCCAGCGGAATGCGCTGTGCGCCCCCCTGCTCCAACTGCTTCCAAGCCTCCCGACTCAAGGCATATACCGGGACCTTGGAGGGCACCAACATGGAACACGCCGCCAAAGCGCTTTCTCCAGCCAGGCACCGCAGGTGAAACGGCACGTCTTCGCCCTGCAGGCGAATGCGCTCCTGAACCGGATCACGCATCAGGGGACGGGCTTTCTCCCATAGCGCCTTCCGACCCTCTGGGAACGACAGCAACCGCTGCTTGCCCTCCCTTGTCTGGGTACCCAACCCCATGGCCTCCAGCTCGTTCCAGACCCGGGTCATGGTCATGGCGGTGTAGCCGATCTGGCCAGCCAGCTTCAGGGGGCTCACGGCCACATCCAACCGGTTATTCAACGCCAAGATAACGACAAGCTGTGTCGCTGGGCTCATCTTGTCGATGTGAACTGGCCGCGCCTCCGCCTGACGGGGATGAAGGGCCATGCCCAACTGGGGGAGGTACACCTGGCGGCCGGGGATGACGAAGGGAATGCGCCGCTCTACCAGCCGGCTGCGCACATAACCGGGCAGCGCCTTCGCCACCAGAAAATAGCCTGTTGCCTCCCCCCAAGGGAGCTGACGCACATGCTTTTCAAAGGTGGCAGGCTTGAGGTCTTCGCCTTCCCGGAGAAAGATGCCCAGCCAAAGGCGGCCATCCACCATGAGGGGGCGTGGCTCGTAGAGCTGGCTCAGGAAATGGGGAAGTGGAACAGGCCTTGAAGATGGCACAGAGGTGACCTGAAGCCCCATGGCTTCTTTCAGGTACTGTTCCAGATGCTGCTGCAGAGGGTTCACGGACCGCCCCATTAACCTTTATTTGCAACGATAACATCCATAACGTTATCGTTGCAAATAAAGGTTAATGAGCCGATTGGCTAGAGCTTGATAAAAGCACACACAGACAATCCACTCACCCCCTCTTGAGCGCCCGGTAAGCACTCGGCGCCATGCCGATCACCTGCCGGAACTGCCGCGAGAAATAATGCGGATCGCTGTACCCCAGCCGCTGGGCAATCTCGTTCACCTGCTCTTCCCCGGTATCCAGCCACTCACACGCCTTGGCCATGCGGCGATGCTGGAAATGCGCCAGCGGTGCTTGTCCGGTCAGGCGCCGGAAGGTCCGGGCAAAATGAAACTTCTCCATGCCGGCCACATCGGCCATCTGCGCCAGTGTGACGCTCTCATGCAGATGTGCCTGCATCCACTCCTGCATGACCACCACGTCCAGCCGGGAGCGAGGCCCACTGCCCTGCTGGTCTGACTGGGCCAGCAGCATGAGCAACAAGCGCAAACGGGCCGCCATCAGTTGCAGACGTTCCGGCTCATAGCCCGGGGAACGTGCCTCTACCAGTGCCTGCCATTCCGCGGACAGCACGGCAGAAACCCCGGGATGACGTACCGCAAAGCGCTCACCCGCCAGCAGGGGCAGCATGAAGACACTCAGGGATCGACCACACAAATGCACCCAGTACAGCGTCCACGGATGCACGGGGTCCGCGGCATAGGCATGACCCGTGCCGGCAGGCAGCACGACAAGGTCGCCAGCCCGGATAACCAGCTGCTCGCCCGCCACCTCCAGCCGCCCCTCCCCCTGCAGGCAATGCATGAGCAGATGATCCTCGTGCTCATCCGGACTACGCTGCATGGCATGGCCAGCCGCCGTCACGTAGTGACCCACCGCCTCCGGATACAGGTCGCGGCTGCGCGCATCCGCCGCCAGTGCGGCAATCGCAAAGGGTGGGATCACGTAGCGGACACTGCCGGCCGTTGATGGCCAGGATGAAATCAGGGGCATGGGGGATCACTCATGGCAACACTAACGGAAACATCAAGATCATCCACCCCAATACCAAGATATGCAATTTCAGATTGGCCTGATGGGTGCTACAAAGAGCATCAGGAACAACAACATCATCCAGATCACAGGAGCCGGCCATGACCGTCCGCCAGATTCCACTGCTGCTTGAAGGCAGCTTCCAGAACAGCAGCAGCACCGTCCGCCAGCCCGTGCGCAACCCGGCCACGCAAGCCGTGCTCGCCGAAGTACCCTTTGCCACCGCTGCCGAAGTCGACCGTGCCGTTGCTGCTGCCAAGGAAGCCTTCCAGAGCTGGCGCGAAGTCCCTGCCCCTGCCCGCGCGCGCATCATGCTCACCTACCAGCACCTGCTGAAAAAACACCATGACGAGATTGCCGAAATCCTCGCCCAGGAAACCGGCAAGACCTTTGCCGATGCCAAGGGTGATGTCTGGCGCGGCATCGAGGTGGTCGAGCACGCCTGCAACATCTCCTCCCTGATGATGGGCGAGACGGTCGAGAATGTGGCCGGCGGCATCGACACTTATTCGATGATCCAGCCACTCGGTGTGTGCGTGGGCATTACACCCTTCAACTTCCCGGCCATGATTCCGCTGTGGATGTTTCCGCTCGCCATCGCCTGCGGCAACACCTTTGTGCTGAAGCCATCGGAGCAGGACCCGATGACGCCCATCCGCCTTGCCGAACTGTTTCTGGAAGCAGGAGCACCAAAGAATGTATTGCAGGTCGTGCATGGCGGACAGGATCAGGTCAACCAGTTGCTCAAGCACCCCGATGTACATGCCATTTCCTTCGTGGGCTCCGCGCCTGTTGCAGAGCACATCTACAAGACCGGCACCCAACACCTCAAGCGCGTGCAGTGTTTTGCAGGTGCCAAGAACCACATGATCGTCATGCCGGATGCACAGCCGCAGCAGGTCATCAACAACCTGATCGGCGCGTCATGTGGCGCGGCCGGCCAGCGCTGCATGGCCATCTCTGTGGCGGTACTGGTGGGCGAAGCCAAAAACCTGATTCCCGGTCTCGCCGAGTCGTTCAAATCCCTGCGTCCCGGCATCTGGAACGATGCGGGTGCTGCCTATGGCCCGGTCATTTCCGCCAAGGCCAAGGCCCGTATCCTTGACCTTATCCGCCAGGGCAAGGAAGAAGGGGCAAAATGCGAATTTGATGGCAGCCTCATCACCGTGCCGGAATATCCGGAAGGCAACTGGATCGGCCCCACGCTGTTCACCGGGGTCAAACCGGACATGACCATTTACCGCGAGGAAATATTCGGCCCGGTACTACTCACCATTGAAGTCGACACGCTGGAAGAAGGCATCGCCCTCATCAATGCCAACCCCTATGGCAACGGCTGCTCCATTTTCACCGCCAGCGGTGCCGCCGCACGCAAATTCCAGCATGAAATCGAAGTGGGTCAGGTCGGTATCAACGTCCCCATTCCGGTGCCGCTGCCTTTCTTCTCCTTTACTGGCTGGAAGAAATCCTTCCTCGGCGACCTGCACGCCTATGGCAAGCAGGGTGTACGTTTTTACACGGAAACCAAAACCATCACGGCGCGCTGGTTTGATGAAGACATCGCCCACGCTGCCCCCAACATGACCATCCAGCTGAAATGAATTTTGACCTGACCGACGACCAGAAAGCTTTTGTGCAAACCGCGCGCGAGTTCGCTGCACACGAACTCGCGCCGAATGCGGCGCGCTGGGATGCCGAACATCATTTCC
>JACCDZ010007970.1_pt1 | contig 18629 bp, 20 predicted proteins | sample 7449551 | NCBI WGS metagenome assembly JACCDZ01 (sample SAMN15323452, study PRJNA562643) | freshwater metagenome | isolation source: river surface water | place: USA:Blue River Watershed | collected 2017-08-18
AAATGGGAGGCATTTTCAAAAAACAATGCAAACTACGTCAGCGGTAGCGTTCCTATTATCTTTCGGGTGGGTGCGGCTGGGCGCGGATATTTTACATAATAACCCTTATAACTTTCAGGGGGACTGCTTGGGGTGTTGGGAATGAATTATAAGGTTTATTATGTAATAATAGCTTGGGAGTGGTTTTTGTGTGTTTTTAGCGTTTGTTTTTGGGTTGGGTGTAAGTGGATAAAAAAAGGCGGACTGTGCGCGAGGGGTTGGGAAAACAGGGAGCCTTTTTTTATTGACTTACTGTTGGGAAAACAAGTGCTAAAAACACACAAAATACCACTAGTGCGGTGGGGAGCGTTGGACTGGGTGGGCGCAAATAACTCAGCGAAGCGTTCCTATTTTTTTTTAAATTTTAATATTGCTTCTGTTCTATTTTGAACATGTAGTTTTTTGTAAATGTTTTGTACATGTTTTTTTATGGTTTCTAAACTAACAGAAAGTTGATTGGCAACCTCTTTGTATTGGAAGCCTTGTGCCAAATTCGATAGTATTTCATATTCTCTTTTAGTAAGTGTATTCACAAGTTGATCATTGCTATTTTCAATTCTCATGTAACTGATTACTTTTCGAGCTATGAAAGGACTCATGGGTGAACCTCCTTCAAAAAGTTCTTTAATGGACGCCATCATAACTTCAATAGAACTGTTTTTTAAAATATAACCGTCTGCACCCGATTTTAGAGCTGCAAAAATCTTTTCATCATCATCGTGCATAGAACAAATTAGACATAACGTATTAGGATGTATATTTTTAATTTGCGTGATGTAATCAATACTTAATCCATCAGGAAGACTAATATCCAACCAAAATAAATCAGGGTATAATTCAGGAACAGCCTCCATAAGTTCCTTTATTATTGAAAATGAACCAATGCATTTCAATTCATTACTACTATTTATTTCAGAAACAATTAGATTTCTAAACGTAGTATCATCTTCTAAAACGATTATTTTTTTTCTTTCCATATCTCTTATTTTGCAGGAAAAGGGATTGTTAATTCAATTTGTGTTCCTTCACTAGTTGATCGCATGTTTATTGTTCCGCTTATTGTAGTGATTCTATTTTTCATATTTTTTAATCCTTCACCATTTGACTGATTTAATTTTTCATCTACATTAAATCCATTTCCATTGTCCATTATTTTGATACTAACTGTTTCTTTGATTTGTACTTTGCATTCCACTTGACTTGCATTGGCATGTTTAATAATATTGTGAAACACTTCTTTGACTACAAAATAGAGTTGTTTGCGTTGATGGCTTGAAAGAAAAGTAGTGGGTATTTCTAAAGGAATTACCATAGAAAAATTAATGTTTGTCTCTTTAAAAATCTGTTGTCCTTGTTTTTGTATAAATAGTAAAAGGTCTTCTAAATTGTTGTGTTCTGAGTTGAGTTCCCATATAACTTCGGTTAACTTTTCACTCACTTTTTTGGTGTTTTCGATGATGCTATTAGCATCTGCTTTTGCATTTTCTATTTTTTCTTGTTTACTTATTCTGTTTCCAAGTAAACCTATTGTTGAAATGCTTACACCTAAATCATCGTGTAAATCGGCAGAAATTCTTCGTCTTTCGTCTTCAGCTACTTGAAGCGCTACAGCTTTTTTTTCAATTTCTTTTTCTAAAACCTTCTTCTTCTTATAAAAATACAACCATGCTAATGTTAAAATCATTATCAAAGAAAGTATACTAACAACAATGATAAAAATTATTTTTTGCTTTTGTTTTTCAGCTTCTATTTCTTTTTTAATACCTTCTTTTTCTATTTCATATTGGTGCTCATAATGTTTTTCAAGCAAAAGACTTTTTGCTTTTTCATTTTGAATAGTATCTCGAGCTTCAATATACATTTTGTACGTCTTGAGTGCGTTTTCAGTATCATTCAAATCTTCTTCATAAATATAATTAAGCATATTTGAAGAACTCTCTACTACATGAAAAAAACCATTCTCTATGGCTAATGTATTGGCTTGTTTCAAATATTCTAACGAAGTAGGAATATCATTCATCCAGCGATAGCAAATACCTATTGCATTCAAACTTTCTGCAATAGCCCTTGTATCGTTAATTTCTTTTCGAATTTCTAGAGATTGCATCAAATATGGCATTGCCTCTTTAGGATTTCCAGCATCGTTGTATTTTTGAGCAATATTATAAAGGCAATATGAAATACCTTGCTTATCGTTTATCTTTTTAAAAACATCTAATGCTTTATAAATATATGCTGTAGATTCTCGTTTTTTGTTTTGATCATATAAGCTAACACTATAATTATTATAGACTTTTGCTAATGTTTTTAAATCTTTTATCTCTAAACAAATTGTTGTAGCTTTATCGTAGTAGGCTTTTGATTTACTAAAATTTTTTTGATCATTGAAAGCTAAACCAATATTCATTGAGGTTTTAGCAATACCTTGCTTGTTTTTTAAAATCTCATAATACTTTAGTGCTTCAAATAGATATGGAACCGCTAATTTTATATGACTTAATTCAATTAACATTCTTCCAATTTCTGAATTAGTTACAGCCAACTGTAACATCAACTTTTTTTCAATTTCTTTCGAATGGTTTTCATTTATACCTTTTTTGATGCTAGAAAGTGTATTTTCAAGTATTTTTAGCGCTCTGCTCCTGTCTTTTTCGTGATAAATTGCTTTATCTATTGAATTTGAAATATATGCTGTATCAACAGATTTTTGATTTAACTCATGTTTAAAATTAGATTGAAATAAAAAAGCATTTGCATTTACATATGTAAGAAGCGTAATAATAGTTAGTGATACTATTTTTATACTGAATCTATTATTAATTGAACTCAGGTTGTTAATCTTTTTTTTTTGCATTGTTTACAAGTATAATTAGCTTGATAAATTAACTTTAATTTTTAGGTTGGTGTTGTTCCAAATGTTCTAAAGCCATTTTGTAACCAGCACTGCAATCTTCTGCACAGTGGTTGATGTACGAATCGTAAATAGGTTGGGCAATAGCATCATTGGGTGGTAATAAAAGTGCAAGTGCGGGCAAGTATTCACAAAAGAAGGTTTGCCCAAAAGTAGTGGCAATGGCTTTTTTAATTACTTCGTCTAGACCTTTGGGTTGGTAGGCAATGAGCCCGAAAACAGCATACATATTGGTGTAATAATCTTTAGGTTCAAGAGCTTCCAAAGCATAATAATACAGCATTTCGTAGGCAGGTTTGTAGTGCAATTTACCAAAGGTTTCCAACAACTGTTCCGGCACCTTGTCTTTTAAACGATGCTCTGCTACACAAACTTCATACAGCAAGGCTGCTTCTTTTTCTGTACCTTGCTCTTGTATGATTTGTAACAAAAAATAAGCTTCGGCACGATCATAATCTTCCACAAAGGCTTCTGCTAAGGTATGAACAGCAGTTCCTTTTAAACTTTGAAACTCTATGGCTTTTTGTTCCAAAGTTTCATAGGTTGTGGCTGGATTGTGATAATAGGCTAAAAAAGGATGCATGCTTGCTTAATGTGATTTTAAGTTAATTCAACTGTTTGTATTTGTGGAATTTGCCGTTTGTTTTTTTGACGATGTCGAACATTTTTAGAGCTAATTTTTCTGCGTTAGCTCCAGGGGAATTTTTCGTCCAAAAATCCTTCTCCTCATACACAAAATCCATAATATTCATGCCATCTATTTCATCTACTACATCCATAGGATAACGAAAGACATTTATGGCACGTTGAAAGAAATCTAAATTTCCAGTTGCCACAGCCACTTTGAGTAGTGAGATTTCTTTTTTAGCAGTTCTAATCGTATCACAAACCATACAACAGGAACATCTGGTAACATACAAATGGATTATTTCCACAAAGAAAATATCTCCATCATTTTCATAATCGGCTTGGGCTAAACGGGCTAATTCTTCTTCGTATTCGTATGTGTAAAATCCTTCATCCTCGTCTAAGGTTCTATTTGACTCTAATCCTCTACATAGAATTGCATATCCTGTTTTTTTTGTTTCACACTTAAATTCTGAATATTCAGCTTTAGGGTTAGCATTTGGTGTAGGGGTTGTGGTAGGTGTTGTTTTGGCGGTGGTAACCAAGCGAAAACCAGCACTGTTAATAGGTAAATTGCTGGCTCTGTAATTGCGTAGGGTGTTGGTGCTGTTGGTTTCAAAACTCATGCTGCTGCCTCCTTTTAAAATCCTATGAGTGCCTTCTTTGATATTCCCCACTATGGTTGTGCCTACATACCAATCGCTGCACCATTCCCAGGCATTGCCTGTTAGGTCAAATATACCGAGTTCGTTGGGTTTCTTTAAACCTACTTTTTGCATTTGGTAATTGGCATTTTTGTAATACCACGCTACTTGGTCGATGTTGTTACTGCCGGCATAGGTATGGCCTTTTGAAAGCGTGCCACCTGTTGCGGCAAATTCCCATTCGGCTTCGGTGGGCAAGCGGTAGGTTGTTCCCAATGTTTTGCTCAACCATTGGCAATAGGCAACGGCATCGTTATAGGAAACATTTACCATGGGGTGTTGGTTGTTCCAACCCCAATAAGGAGCTTCGGGCATGGCTTTGTTGGTGGCGGTACAAAAGGCTTTGTATTCGCCCACGGTTACTTCGTAGCGACTCATACTAAAATCGTTTACGGTTGCAGCGCGAGCTTGCTTTTTATCTTCAGCACCGTTGCCCATGATAAAACTGCCTCCTTTAACGAAAACCATGTTGGGCGATGGCGGATTGGTAGTAGCAAATAGATGGAAATTCCCAATAAAAATAACTAGAATCAAAAAGTGTTTGAGTATCTTCATATTTTTAATCAATTGATGTGGTTGCTGGATATTTGTGATGGCGAGCGCCTTTGGATTTGTATAGGTTGTAGTATTTTTTTAGTTCTATATTTGTTGTACTACCTGGATTATATTTCTGATAATATAAAAAATCTTCATAGATAAAATCCAAAATTGTCATCGAGTCTTTAGTTTCAATTATGTTTAAAGGATAATTATAAATTAAAATCGCTTTGTTTAAAAATTCCCAGTCAATCGTTGCTACTGCTAATTTTAAAATACTTATTTGTTTTTTATTTGATATGGAAGGGTCGCATAAAATATTAGTAGAACTTTTATTAATAAATGTTGCTATTTTACAAATGAAAAGTTCTTCATCATCTTTATTTAGATCTGCATACGATAAGTTTGCAAGTTCTTTTTCGTACTTATAATATAAACCAGATGAGTCATTGTCATCTAAAGTTGATTTATTCTCACAAGTAACACATAATGCAGCATATTTTCTTGAATCCTCCTCCACTTTTATCTTATCAAAATCAATTTCTTTACCATATTTTCCAAAATCAACTGTTAGAGTTTTGCCGTTAAAAACACTGTTGTTTTGGGTGTAATCGGGTAACCTGAAGAAACCTTGAGTAATTCCGTTTACACGTATCACAACGGTTCGCTCTATAACCTCTGTTTTAAATAAGGTTGCTGGAAATGAGGTAACACTGCCTATTCTCACTTCATAATTACCATTTTTTACAGCGACATTTTGATGGGTTTCTCGCCAAAGAATATCGTTCAAATCATAAATGGTGAACTCTATAGATTTTGTGCCTTTAAAATTTTCGTTTACATCGGAAAGTTTCCCTTGGAACGTGAATTGTTTTAGGGTTTGGGCATTTAAGTTTGAACTCAAAAGCATTGTAAATAGAATATATATTGTTCTCATCCTTATTTCTTTTTCAGTTTATCAATCAATTTTAAAAGTGGTTCACGGTTTTTGGCTTCGTGATAAAATTTGGGTAGTTTTTCCAAAAGTGTAAAATGGGAGCGGTCTTTGTGTTCACGCAATTTAGCACCGATGTATTGTTCTAAATACAATAGATGGGCTTCGTTGTAAGCAAAAAAGAAGTCGTTTTTAAATGGGGCCAAATACCAAGTTTCCACATCAAAATATGCACTGGCATCAGCCTTGTAGTTAGCGGTGTAGCCCAAATGGGTTAACAAAGTGCCTTTTACATCATGAAAACCACAATGCGTGCAAGTAAGTTTGGCTTTCTTTTCATCATAGTTTACGGTTGCCAATGCTTTTTTATTGCATTTTGGACACGCCACAGCTACTTCCTCTTGGAAGTCTTTCAATCGGTAATTTTGGTCTTGGAAGCGTTCTTGCATTTAATGTGTTTTTTTCAAGCGTTCTTCTTCAGCTAATTTACAATAAAAGTAAATAGCATCAACTAATTTAGGAATGCTACTGTTTAAAAACTTCAAATCATCCAAGTTATTAGGAAGTTGATTTGGCTTGGCTTTTAAATCGGAATTGTATAACGCAAGGGTTTGTAAAATAAGTGTGAATTGCCGTTTCATTTCTGTGTAGTGCCAACTGTCTTCATGTAGTACAGCATTGAGCCAAATGGGAAATTGCTTTTCATAAACCTTACCTTTTTCCATGAGTTGAGCTACTTTTACGAGTTGCTCATTTGTGTTCCCATTATTTTTGATTATAGTACTTCTAAGGTCTAACAAGTAGTTTTTTACTTGGTATAAGCTGTCGATGTGGCTTTTGTTTTGGGCGTTTATCGGCAAAACAAATAGCAAACAAATAGATAATAATCCATGTTTAATCATATCAGCATTTTTTTTAATGATGTACTAATTATATTCAAGATCTTTGAACAAGTTACAGACACTTCTTGTTTAAAATCATTGACTTGAAAATTTATGCATAATACAAGTTATGTTTTAAATTTATTCTTTCAATAGTTTAAATTCGTCAGTACTTGTAGTGAATGTAATTACTAATTTTTCTTTATTTTCAATATTCAGATAAATCAGATGTGCATAATGCTTGTTGTTCTGAATATTATTCTCGTCAAAAATTAATACATTATTATCAAATTTATTTTTATAATTGGATATTTCATAGCCCAAACCTAAAAGGTAACCATAGATCTGTTTTACTAGTGCATCGGAGAAAATCATCATGTTTTCTTCTTTATAGCATATAAGGTTGTTTGTTGCATTTTTCTTAAACCAATAAATCTTCGTTTCAGTATCAGTGTTATAAGCCAAAGTTATTGAACCCTTTTCTGAATTATTTTTCTTATATTTTATTTCTAGTTTTTTTAATTCATCTTCAACCATTTCTAGAGATGAATTCAAGTTTTGTTGCGCTAAAATTGCATTCCCATTCAAAAGGGAAAAAAGCACTAGTAAAAATTTAATTTTTTGGAATGTTTTCATATTTATTGAAATTTTAATTTAGAATTCTATTTTAAAAGGCGTCATTAGGAATTTAATCATACCAATATCCTTTTTCAATTTTATAGCCTGCTTTTTGGAACGCTTTTACTAATTGATCGGCTAAGTACTCGTTTTGTCGTAGTGATACAAAGTGGGTACGAAACAAATCATTAGTAGTACTCGATTTGAGGTAATTGCCATCGTCAAAATATTCTTTTCGGATGATGATTGCTTTATCGGGTGTGGTTTCAAAAAAGATTCCGATGTCTTTGGTTACTGCCACAATATCTTTGAGTGCCACTATTTGCTGGTCGAGGTAATAGCCTTTTTCGTAAGCAAAATGGTGTTTGGTGGTGTAATAGAGGGTATCGCTTTTGATGACAAACGGCTCGGTTACTTCTAAGGTATCGATGTCCATTTGTTGCAAACCAACGTCATTGCCCAGCGTATCCACCTCTTTATACATCATTTTGCGTGCCTCGTTTTCCTGTTGTAAGGTTTTTTGCAGGATTTGGGTGATGGTGGTGGTTTGTGCGAAAATACTATTGGCTAGGAAAGTAGCCAATAGTATTAAGGTATAGTTTAAGAGTTTCATTTATAAAATTATTAAATAAACCAAGCAGCAATAAGTATATAATCAAATCTTTGGGCTGTTGGTCCTGGAATGGGACACCCCAAACCCACAACTTGACCTGGAAAAGTATTGTATAAACGACTTTCGGTTCTTGGTCGGTTGTTATATATCCACCTTACTTCTATAGTTACCCCAATTTTTTTGTCGTTACTTTTGTTTCTGAGGTTCAAATAGGGTACGCCAAAAGTTCCGCAAGGGTCTCCTGCAATAATCTCAACATAGTTTCTAGCATCTTCAAAGGCACCATTACCTTCTACAAAAGGATTTCTTGAGCTATTGTTACCTTCAATAAAATCGGGTAATTCTTTTTCTTGGTTGTCCATAATAGATTTTTTTAAGTTACTTAATTTCCGAAAGGGTCATTTTTGGCTTGTTCTTCTTTTTCTAATTTGCTTAGATGGTTTAATGCTTTAACCAATCTTTCACGAACACCTTCTTGATTTAAATAAGGAAACAAAACATAACTTACAGATTGTGTTGTACCATAAGTGCTAAATCCTTCTTTATTACAATTGCTGTCAATGTAACCCGTTCTTAAAATACTATTGTTAGGAAATTTGACATACAATACACCAACAGGAGAGTTAGTCGCAATACCATCCCAGTCAGCAATGCTTTCCATTTTTGCCCAATTTATTTCTTTAAATTCATAACCATCTGTACAATAGCCTTCTATTAATGCTATTGTACAAAATTTAATATATTTATTACTAAAATCAAAATCACAAAAACCGGATATTCCTTGAATTTTAAAAACTACACCATTATTAGTTTTCAGTTCAAAATTTAAAGTACTATTAAAAGCACTTTCTACATAATTTAGAGTAGTTTTCTTATCAGGTTGTGTTTGAGCGTAACTATTGCTTACAAATAATAGTGTAAGTACAATAAAAAATGTGTTTAATGTTTTCATAATTATCCTATTTGATTTATTAATGCGTATGTTGAAAAATGTTCTTCAACTAGTTCTTCTAATGAATATTCTAAGACAATTCCTTCTGGTAATAATGCCTTACCAAAGTCTGGTTTAATGCGGTAGATTTCTAATCTGAATGGTGGTAAACCAGTAATTCCTTTGTCAATCTTTATTTTAAAACTTTCTTTATTTGTTAATCCATTTGAAGGCACTCTTAGCAGAATTTTATTTCTATGAATTTCTATTCCTTTTAAAACTTCTAAGTAAGGTTGAAAGGGTACTATCTCTTCAATAAAATTTTGTTTTTCATGGTTTACAATTATCTCTGCAATTGTTCTGTCATTGGCATCGACAACCAAAACAGAACTGTATTTTTCAGTATATTCAATTGCAAAAGATTCATAAACTGAAAAGTGAACTGTACCCATTGGATTTACCAATGTGCCAAATATGAGTTCTACAATTAATTGAGAGTCATTTATCCCTTGAGGTTCTTTTTTTACTAAATGATATAAAGGCTTTTGCCCAAATGTTGGGAAAGTTCCTGTTACATTTAATTGTGGTGTTTTGCCATCATTTTCTATGACGGCTGACCATTTTCCGATGTTTTGTGTTGGATTCATAAATATTATGTTTTAAGGTTCTACAAAAGTTACAAATGGCATTTTAACAATTTTATAGCCTGGCTTATTTAATTGTATGCCGACAATTAAAAAGTGGGTTGAGTTTGCTTCAATTTGATTATTTAAATCCCACATCTTGTATTGTTTTGGCTTTAAAATGTACAAAGCTCTATATTTCCCACTTTCTAGCGAGTATGAAAAATAAATATTCTTGTCGTAAATAAAATCCATATCGTATGGTAAATTAGTTATATTACCATTGAAATTTTCAATACTAACAACTACATCTTCCGTTTCTAAAAAGTCTTTTAAAACTTTATTGTCTATTTTTTCTTTTTGAGAATATGAGCTGCTGGCTAAAAGGATAGCAAAGAGTAGCAGTGTGTGTTTTAGCGTTTTCATAGTTTTCTTGTTTATTTATCACAAGAAGTTGAAAAATCGGTTATGAGCAATGGATTCCATTTATAATTAAAGTCAGCTATAATTTTCGTTCTCGCTTTTGAAGCTTCTTCATAGCTTTTATATGGACCTCTGACATTAGCGGCATTTAATCCAACAAACCCTCTGCTTTTACTGTAATAAGCTTTATAATGATCATGAAAATCATTGAAAACACCTGTTTCGGCTGCAGGACAATCTGCTTCAAGTTTGACCACATTACCAACTACAGGTTGTCCACCTGATTTTCCATATTGATGTTCCCAAGCTACTGGAACAAAATATTCGTAAGAAGTTTGTGCTTTTACTTCATTAAACGCCACTGCTATAAAGCATACAACTAGCAAGGCAACTGTTTTTGTGAAATTTGTTTTCATTTTTTAAAATTTAAAGTGTTTAAAAATTAATATTTATAGTAAGTGAAACCCCCTGCTGTGAAACTTTTTTTATCATCAGCCATTTTGATGGTTACAATACCGTCGTCTTTGGTGTAATCACCAGTTGGCATGTACATTTTATTGTTGGCACTCCATTGATTGCCTTCCTTGTATTGAATCTCTCTAAATTTCCAGCATCGTTTTACACAGCTTTGACTCCAACCGCTGTTGCCAACACCAAACACTAGTGCGTTTCCACCTTCTTCAAAAGTTCCCACCCCCGAAATGGTAATAATCAGTCCATCTGATCGTTTCCACATACCGTTGATGTCTTTTTTATTAAATTCTTGTGCCATTGTTGCACTACTTACTAACATTCCTACAAATAGGAATAGAGTTTTGATTGTTTTCATATTTATAGTATTTAATTGTTTATTTAATTTCAATAGCTTCAGATTCTTTGAATCCATTTTGACTACAATACGCATCAAAACCAGTGTAAGGTTTGTCGTTACGCATTGTATCCACACAACCCCTTAAAAATTCAAGTTGTTGTCTTATTTCTCCATTGGATACCACTTTTTGCATGGGATAATTTTTGTCGTGATCCCAATAGGAAATAACTCCGTTTGATTCTGCTTTGTTTACTGTATAAAATTCAGTGGCAATAGTGTAAGATCCTGTAAACTCTTTAGGCATTTTAAAATGCAAGTCAGTTGCTTTTCCTGTTTTGGTGTCGGTATTATATTCATAAATAGGTAAATAAATGACATAACCGTAGCACAATTCGTGGGTACAATAGCCAGCACCTTCTTTGTTTAATCGCAAGTGAATTTTGTAGAATGCTTTGTTGCCTTCCACTTTTGTTTTTTCTAACCGAAATTGTACGGGTTTATCGCCTCTAAGATAGAGCCATTCGCTGTAGTTGTTTTGTGCTATTGTTGCACTGCTTGCTAATATTCCTATGAAAAGGAAAAGGGTTTTGATTGTTTTCATAAAAATTGAATTTAAAAGTTGAGTATTCTGATTTTTAATGAATGTTTTTTTTGCGTGCTTTTTTATTTACTTTTTATCTTATGATTTTGTAAACCAATGCTAAATTATTATTTTTGAATTGATTAAAAATCACTATTTATAGTGATTTTTAATATAAATTATCTGCTATGAGTAAATTAAAATATAACGACATGAAAAAAACTTGGTCCGAAATAGCTCGCTACCAAGAGAAACCAATGGATGTGAATTTTGAATTAGAAATTCATAAAAAATTGCTCGATATTTTCCAAGTTGGAGATTATTACTATTATATATTTAATCCTGCTACCGCTACTTTTGAATATGTTAGTGAGAATGTAAAAAACATTATGAAAGTAAATAAGCCTGAAGATTTTTCACCTCAATATGTTTTTGAAAACATGCATCCCGATGATCAAAATAGATTTTTAGCACATGAACAAAAAGTATTAGAATTCTTTAGTAGTTTAACCCCTAAACAAGTACTTAAATATAAGGTAAGCTATGATTATCGCATGAAAACCATGGAAGGTGACTATAAGTGGATTCTAATGCAAACGGTCACTATTCAAACAGATGAAAATGGAGCTGTTGTTAGGGTAATTGGAGTACAAACCGATATCTCCCATTTAAAAACAAGCAATCAACCTTCGGGTTTATCTTTTATAGGTTTAGACGGTGAGAAATCATACTATAATGTAAAAGTAGATAATTTTATTACTGTACAAACCCCTGATTCTTTGATACACTTAACTAAACGCGAAAAAGAAATTTTACAATTCATTGTTGAAGGAAAAACAAGTGCTCAAATTGCTTCTTTATTATTTATTAGTAAACATACTGTTGATAGTCATCGAAAAAAAATTCTTCAAAAAACCAATTGTACCACTTCAATCGAATTGATTACTAAAGTTGTAAACGAAAATTTACTTTAGAAAGTTACTATCCTGTTCGCTTACACATTTTTATTGACTTACTTTGGGAAAAACAAGTGCTAAAAACACACAAAATACCACTAGTGCGGTGGGGAGCCCTTCGGCAAAGCTCAGGATAAACTAGGACTGGGTGGGTGAAACTACTTCAGCGAAGCGTTCCTATTTAAAAAAGATTACAAGAAAGCCATTTGTTTACTATCTAGCCCTGATAGGAGCGATACCGCATAATAGCGGATAGCAGGAAAATGGAAACCAAGAATACCCGAGCCTTTCGCTTCTGTATAGTTACATTCCATTAAATGCATTTAATTTAAAATCAAATTTGATGGAATTGAAATTAATACATTATCTTTTTTCTGTAAAGTTTTTTGGTTGTACCATTATCAAATATTACAATTATAACTTCATTATAAGTTTCAATTGAAACTTCTTGTCCAAGAATATTGTATGCTTTAACAATTTTTGAATTTTGGTTATTTTCAAAAGATAAAGATGAAAGGCTTTCTTCATTAAAAGTTGATATAATTTCATCATAATCTGTCGAAGATTGTGAAGTTAAATCAAAGTTGCTTTCTACATTATTTGAAATATTATATTTTACAACTTTAAAATTTTGAGGACTAGAACTATCTTTTATAATACCACAAATTTCATGAGTGTCTGCTAAAAATGTTAAACTTTTAATTTTATCATAATTTACGAGATTGGTGGTAAAAATATGTTCGTTTATTTGTGAACCTGTATTGATGTCAAGCTCAACAATAGAGTGAATAGTAGGCGAATCGTTGTAATCTCTCTTGATAACAAAAAGTCTGTTTTCTGCAACTATTAAATCTGTGTAATCTGTGCCCGAAACCGAAGGCAATGTAAAACTTGATTCCACCTGAGTCGTTACATTGTATTTAAAAATAATGTTATCAGATAAACCAAAAATTTGATTAGAACTAGGTGCATAGGATAAATCTCTATTGTAAGAAGATGGTATATTAGTCGTTATTGTATGCGTACTAATTACATTACCATTATTCAAATTGACTTCTAGGATATAGTGAATAGTTGGACTATTTGAATAATCTCTTTTTGTCACAAATAATCTATTGTTAAAAACAACAACACCTTGATAATCAGTTGAAATCTCTAAAGGCAAAGTAATAATTGATTCATTACCATTCAAAATATTCTTTTTAGTTATAATATTTGTATCGGAAAGACCGATAATCTCATTTGTATACTGATTGAAAACTAAGCTTCTTGGAGAATAACTACCTGGAAAACTTGATGTATAGTTGTTATTTTGTATAACTAAACCGTTATTTACATTTATCTTTTGTAATGTATGAATGTAATTTACAGGATTACTGTAATCTCTTTTTGTTACAAACAAATTTTGTGAATTGATAGAAATTGAAAATGGTAAAATTAAAATAGAAAGTAGAATTTTTTTCATTTGATATTTTTTTGATATAAATTGGTAAATTATAATGAAGTATGATAATTAATTTGCTGAAGATATAAAAAACTAATCTACGCAACCACAAAGAGTTAAACTAAAACTTTCCGCTTCTTTTAAAGTAACCAGTTTAATAAAATGAACTATTCCCTTAGCCACTACATATCCTAGATAAATGCTATTTTTCACACCTTTTGGTCCACAAATATAAACATCTTTTTCTATTGAATTGAAAGTAGTAAATAGAATGGAAAGAAATAGAATTCGTTTAAAAATTAGAGTTCTTTTGTTTTAAAACATTATCAATAATCAAACATATTGATATGCATTTAAAAAAACAATAAAATTAGGCAAATTCTTAATAACAAAAATTTTAGAATACAAAAAACTTTTAGTTCCTTTGAAAAAAATATGTCTTTACGGATTACCGTATTGAATTTTCCCCAATTTACCATATTTTTACCGACACCTAAATTTTGGGTAATAGAAATGTTTATTTCTATTCGTTTGTTTAGTAGGCAATCTAACATACAGATGTTAGATGTTAGGTTTTTATATATGAATTAATACTTACATTATGGGAAAATTTTACAAGATTTTATTTGCATTATTGATTGTTTCTTCATTTAACAATATAATAGCAAATAATATTCCGCCAGGACCAAAAGCACAAATAAACACAACAAATACTTCTGTATGTTTAAATCAAGTAGCAACAATAACCTTTAGTGTTTTTGATGGAAATAATTCTAATGCTCCTTACACCTATTATTACACCGTAAATGGTGGTACACAACAATCTATTATTTCACCTACAACTAATGATGTTGTTACTTTAACAATCCCAACTGGAACAGCTGGAACTTTTATTTATCAATTAACATCAGTAACGGATTCTCCACCATCTAATAATAATGTTGATATTGATAATACTTCAAATATTGTAACTATTACTGTAAATCCATTACCTGTAGTAGATTTTACTTATGCAAATAATCAATGTTCAGGAAGTTCCATACAATTCAATTCAGTAGTTTCAGGAAATGGTCCATATACATATTCTTGGAATTTTGGAGACGGAGATACTTCCTCTCAACAGAATCCAACACACACGTATAACTCTATTGGATGTGGTACTGTAAATTATAATGTTTCGTTAACTGTTATCGATAATAACGGATGTACAACCACTTCTACTAAAGTTATTACAATAAAACAAAGACCAGATGCTGTTTTTAAGGACAATAATGCTGGTACTTATAATCCATCTAATCTTAGTAATCAATTTAATAATTGTAATTCTGCTGGTGCAAATGCAAATTATAATGTTAGTGTCGGATTGCACTCAAGTTCTACATGTATAACCAGCTATAGTGTTCAATGGGGAGACGGAAGCGCAACCCAAACATTCACTACCACTCCATTTACGCATACTTACACAACTTTAGGCGCTTTTATCATGACAATTACTGCTTTTGGTAATAACGGATGTTCTGTAAGTAAAAGTTACACTATCAAAAATGAGTCAAATCCAGCTGGAGGTTTAGTTAGTCCAGGTAGTACTACAAATTTGTGCGCTCCCACCCCATATTTAAATTTTGTAATATCAAACTGGGCTCTTAATTCACCTGGGACAATTTATTCTATTAATTATGGAGATAATACCCCTGTTTTAAATCTTTTACAATCCGATTTAATTAATTCAACTTATTATAATTCTTCAAATCCTGCTCTATCTGCTAATTATCCTGTTCCCCACAAATATGATATAACAAGTTGTCCAAATACAAGTACCACAGCTACTTTGACAATTTCTAATTCATGTGGTACTACACAGTCAACTATATCTCCAATAATAATTTTAAGACCCCCAACTCCTGATTTTACAAACCCTAATAAAGCATGTGTTAATACTTGTGTGACTTTTACAAACTTATCAACTCCTGCATATAACGAAAATTGTGTAGAAAGTACTTTATATGAATGGGATTTTGGAGATGGATCAGGAATTTATTCAATTACATCATCTGGAAAACCAAATCCTCCGTGTCATGTTTATACTTTACCTGGAGTTTATACAATTACTCTTACTACTTATGGTTATTGTGGTGTTTTTACAAAACAAGGCACTATATGCATAGAACCTCAATTATCACCTCAATTCACATTAAATACCATTCAAGGTTGTTCTCCTTTAGCAGTAACATCTACAAATACTACAAATTTAACTAATATTTGTCCAGGCAATCCAACCTATCAATGGAATGTAAATTATGTTGCAGGTTATTGTGGTAGTGGAACTCCTACGTGGAGTTTTACCAATGGCACAAGTGCTACATCAGCTAATCCATCATTTAATTTTGTAACACCCGGAACATACAATGTTTCAGTTACAATGACAAACTCATGTGGTGCTATAACTTCTTCTGTACAAAACATAATTGTTAAACAACCTCCTACAGTTACTATTAACACAATACCTGATTATTGTGGTTCAACAACCATCAACCCAACAGCAAATGTAAATTCTTGTTCACCCTCTTCAAGTTCATTAAGTTATTTATGGAATTTTCCTGGAGCTACAACTATTCCTGCTGGTGCAATTAACGCAAGTAATCCTTCAGGGATAATTTATTCTTTACCTGGAACTTATACGATTTCTTTAACCGTAACAAACGAATGTGGTAGTACAACATCTTCGAGAACATTTACAATTAAACCATTACCAACTGCAACAATTTCTGGAGATATTTCAGTCTGTCAAAATGCAACTTCTCCAACAATAACTTTTACTGCTACATCTAATTCTGCTCCCGCTCCTAATACAACTAATCCACCATATATTTTTACATATAATATTAATGGAGGTTCTAATTTAACTGTTACTAGTTCAACTGCAACTGCTACTGTTTCAGTTCCTACCAATACAGTTGGAACATTTGTTTATAATTTAGTAAGTGTCCAATATGGTACTTCACCTTCTTGCTCACAGAGTATGACAGGAAGTGCTACCGTTATTATTAATCCATCAGGGCAAGTTAATCAGCCTTCTAATCAAATAGTTTGTAATAATACAAGTACAAGTGCTGTAAATTTCGCTACAACAAATACTGGCGGAACTACATCATATGCTTGGTCTTTTGATACCAATATAGGTCTAACACCTTTAACTGGTACAGGAAATATACCTTCGTTTACAGCTGTAAATACAGGCACAACACCTTTAACAGCTACAATTACGGTTACTCCTACTTTAACAAATGGTGCTGCAATTTGTGTTGGTAGTCCAAAAACATTTACTATTACTATAAATCCATCTGGACAAGTAAATCAACCAACCAATCAAGTAGTTTGTAACAATACTGCTACTACTGCTGTAAATTTTAGTACAACAAATATTGGCGGAACTACATCATATGCTTGGTCTTTTGATACCAATATAGGTCTAACACCTTTAACTGGGACAGGAAATATACCTTCGTTTACAGCTGTAAATACAAGCACAACACCTATTGTTGCTACAATTACGGTAACACCAACTTTTACAAATGGAGCTACAAATTGTATTGGAACTCCTAAAACATTTACCATTACGGTTAATCCATCTGGACAAGTAAATCAACCAACTAATCAAGTAGTTTGTAACAATACTGCTACTAATGCTGTAAATTTTAGTACAACAAATACTAATGGAACAACATCATATGCTTGGTCTATTAATACAAATATAGGATTATCTCCACTTACTGGAACTGGTGATTTACCTTCATTTACAGCAATAAATACAGGTACTACTCCAATTACAGCTACTATTACTGTAACTCCAACTTATAATGGTACTTCAATTTGTAATGGTACATCTAAAACATTTACCATTACGGTTAATCCATCTGGGCAAGTAAATCAACCAACTAATCAAGTAGTTTGTAACAATACTGCTACTAATGCTGTAAATTTCTCTACGACAAATACTGTTGGAACTACATCATATGCTTGGTCTTTTGACACCAATATTGGATTAATTCCTTTAAGTGGCTCAGGTAACATACCTTCATTTACAGCTGTAAACACAGGTACAACACCTATTGTTGCTACAATTACGGTTACACCAACTTTTACAAATGGAGCTACAAATTGTATTGGAACTCCTAAAACATTTACCATTACGGTTAATCCATCAGGACAAGTTAATCCTATACCAAACCAAACGCTTTGCTCTAACAATAGTACAACTGCGATTAATTTTACAACTAATAATACTGGCGGGATAACTAACTATAATTGGACCAACTCCAACGCAACTATTGGACTTCCTGCTTCAGGAACTGGAAACATTAATGCATTCAATGTAACCAATTCAACAGCTAATCCTATCACAGCTACAATTACAGTTACGCCATCATTTTCAAATGGAACACCAAGCTGTTCAGGACCATCACAAACGTTTACCATAACTGTAAACCCTAGTCCTGCAGTGAACTTCTCACCTACTAATCAAACGATCTGTTCAGGAGAAACTTCTGCTTTGGTAAATTTAAGCAGTACAACTCCTGGAGCTACTTTCTCTTGGAGTGCTACTCAACCTACAGGAATTACAGGGGTAATCACTTCAGGAACGAACACAATACCTGCTCAAAACTTAGTAAACAGTACTAACGCGCCTATTACAATTACATATGTTGCTGTAGCAGCTACTACAGGAGGCAGTACTTGTGCAGGGAGTACCTATAATTATACGATTACGGTTAATCCGAAACCTAGCATAACTGAAAGTTTTACAGAAGCTATTTGTAGTGGTGAGTCTTTTAGCATCACTCCTTCAAATTCTACATTAAATAGTATTCCAACAGGAACTACCTATTCATGGAGTGCACCAATAGTTACAGGAGGAATCACTGGTGGTACAAGTGCTACCAATCAAACTAGCATTAGCGGTACTTTAGTGAACCCTACTAATATTGTACAAACTGCTA
>JACCDZ010433884.1_pt1 | contig 18628 bp, 26 predicted proteins | sample 7449551 | NCBI WGS metagenome assembly JACCDZ01 (sample SAMN15323452, study PRJNA562643) | freshwater metagenome | isolation source: river surface water | place: USA:Blue River Watershed | collected 2017-08-18
GCTCTTTTATGTGCCATCATATCGTCTGGTTCATTTAGGTCGAACTCTAGTATTCCTTTTGCCATTTTCTTTTGATTTAAAAAATGAAAATAATTTAGATTCTAAATTTTCCATTTGTGTCATTGCTATCCACTTCCCTAATACGCTACCACCAATATAGAAAGGTAGTACCCACATATCACCTTTCAATAAACTATCTAATGAAAAATAAACTGAAGCAAGTGATACTAAGTTAATCCATACTGAATTAAGCATCAATCTTGTCAATTGATTCTCATAAGTAAATTTAATTTCCAATACCTTAAAGATATTGAACATTATTTGAAAAGTTAATATGGCTATATAATTCATCATTTAATAAAAGGTAGTATTGCTAATTCTTTACTCTTTGCTTCAACCATTACATCAATATCCAATCCATATGTGTTTGGTAATTCTTTAATAAGGTCAGCATGTGCTTGTGGTTTGTTTCCTTCTCTTGCTTCAGAGTAATGAACCTCTTGTCTAATTCCATCGGGCCAAGTTGTTGCTGCTAATTTAAGTGCTTCTTCTTCCGTTAAACCACCTGTACAAAATTTATGATGATGATAATCAAATACAATTGGAATACCTGTTTGTTGATGAATGTACATAAGGTCTAATACCGAATACATTGTTGCTTTATCATCGTTCTCAACAGTCAAGCGGCTACGAACTGATTTAGATAATCGTTTGAAGTTCTTACAAAATCTATCCATAGCAGATTGCTTATCACCATAAACCCCATTACAATGAATGTTGATATTGTTGAATGGAGTTTTAGATAATCCCATCAAATCAAATATCTTAGCATGAAGTTCTAAATCTTTAATAGCACCTTCAACTACAGATTCTTTTGGAGAAGTTAATACAACAAAAGGACCAGGATGTGAATTGATACGCATGTTATGAAACTTAGCGAAATCACCAGCTTTCTTTAATTCATTTTTAATTTGTTTGTAATCCTTTAGTTGTGTAATATCAATGTGGTCACCCCAAGGTATAATTGCTGAAGATAATCGGAATAATTTAATTCCGTTTAATCTATTCCACTCTAAGATTTTGATAACATCTTTGGCATTTGCTAATGCTAACTCAGATACATAATCCAACCCTTTTGTTTCAAAAGTACGTTTAACCATAGCTCGGTTAGTACTTACTTTTTTACCCATACTCATATTGATACAAGCGTATCCTAAATTCATCATTTTGGTATAATTTGTTGAAATACAAATATACGAAAATAATTTGGATTTACCAAACTTTAATATGATTTACTTGAAAAATCGGTTGGATATTGTGAAGGTTTGATATGTTTTATCCAATAGTTTACTGCATTTTGGTCATTTATCCAATTTCTACGGTCGTTCCAATCGAATCCAGGTCTAGCGTAATATGGTAGTATATCCTTAACTAATGGTGCTCTATTTGGATGGGCGGTAACAATGTTAATCATACCATCCCCATCAGTATCCACACCATCTATTGAACCATCGCCATCTAAATCTATCGGTCTATTTGAATAGTCAGTTTGTAAATTTGCCAACTCATCATCTAATTGTGTTTCAGAGTTTTTTTTTACGTTTTCTTTATATTCTTCTGCAGCTTGTTTTAATTTTTCGTTTGGTTCTGATGGGGTTTTTATTTCATTAAAGAATACTTCTGCATCGTTTTTCGATTGAAATATTGGGTCATCATATAGTCCTAATTCCTCATCTCCTTTCATCATTTCAACTAAAGCTTCTCTTTGCTTTTCTTTATCACCATACACTTCGTATTCTTTTTCTTTTTTAATAATATCGGAAATACCACCATCATCTATAATAGCATCAATACCTTCTTCTTTACGTTTCATTAATAATCCGTTGAAAGCAATAATCAATGCTACCGCTAATGGGTCAAACACCAATACGATTACAAATATAAAAAACTTTACAACCTGATTAAGCGGTACACCAAATGCTTCGGCAACAAATCGGAATCCACCAACTTCTCTTTCTAATTCAATGTTGTTGTTTTTAATATTATTAATTGAATCTAATGCTACATTATTTTGTATGGTAAGTTCATCAATACGTTTAGAAATATTTGTAATCTCTTTATCCGCATTACGAACCATTTGTGAAAGACGTGATGTTGAACCATTTCTTTCAACAACTTTGGAAATATTTTGCTCTTGTGAGTTACGAATGTTTTGTTGATTGGTTAATTGAGTGGTATATCTTTCAATCTCTTTATCGTTCTTATCAATTTGAGTTTGATAAACTGCAATATCCCTTTCCACTTTTTGTAGTGAAATGTTTTGTTGTTGGAAAGCATTTGATAAGTATCCAAAGATACCAGCTGATGTGATAAGCATTAAAGTACCAACTGATATTGTTAAATACCATTTGTTAAATCCTTTAAGTGTATCCCATTCTTGCTTTAGATATGTTGCCGCAACTAACTTAGCTAACTCTAATGCACCAGCCATTACCATTACCGAAAGTGATGCTCCGGCAAATAGTACGCCTAATCCTGTTACGGAGAAGTAAGCTGCACATCCTGCAACAAGGATTGCGGATAATCCAACTAATACTTTTAACCAATTCATTTTATTACGATAAGTCTACTATATTTAGTGTCAACTCAACCAATCTTTCGATTTCTTTAGTTACTCTTTTTGCTTCATCTTCATTAACTGGTCTTTGACCATTCAACATTTCAGAAATAACTTTAGCTCTCTTAGAAATTGCTTCTAAGTTCTCTTGAGCTCTCATTTTGTATTCAGGTTTCATAAAAACTATTTGTTTATTTGTTATAATAAATATTCAATAAAAAGAAAAAGGGTGGATTTTGATACCCACCCTTTTGTATTGTTATAGGATTAACCTATCGAAATTGTTCTTTTCTTAGGTTGTTCCTTTTCTCTTTTTGGTACTGTAAGTTCCAATACCCCATCTTCAAACTTAGCTTTCAACTTATCCAAATTGAAAATTTTGTTATCAGCTGTGAAAGTTCTTTGGAATGAAGAACGTTTTACTTCTCTACGAAGATAAGTACCACCTTCTTTTTCTTCTACCTTTGTATTCTTCTCACCTTTCAATGTGATGATGTTATCCTCTACATCAATGGTGATTTGGTCTTTACTTAGACCAGGAATTTCGGCGATGATTTCAATTCTATCCGCAAAATCTACAATATCACATTTTGGATATGCATTTTGTGCGAAGGGTTGAATACCGATTTCTTTTGAAAACTCTGGGAAACTTTCTGCAAATACTCTATCTAAAAGAGTATCGAATGGAGCGAAAAACTCATCCCTATTAAATACTGCGGGTGCCATAGGGAAAGCACGTTGAATTTGATTTTTCATTTTTTTACCTTTTTTAAGCGTTAAATCTAAATCCTCTCTTGAGCGATTTAGGGTTGATATACCGGCCGGGTACTATCGGTTTATAAATATAGCGTAATTAAAATTTCACACCATTTTTATATTCATTACTTTCTAATCGGCAACTCATATGGTCTGCCCAATGTATAAGATATGGTAATTCAGTTTTTAATGCAAAATCTTCCGTATATGAAATAAAATACTTTTCGTTAGCTTTATTGTACAAACCATCTGCTAACATAATACCCAACATTTCTTTTTGAGTAAATTCGATTCCATATTTTTGTAACAACCAAATAGCTCTATGTGTTACATCCATATAATGCAATTCTCCGTTTTGTGTAAACAAAGAACCTTGATTTTTACGATGCCAATCTGATTGTTCAGGAACATAATATGGTTTAGTACCATCACCCAACTTACCTAAGTCGTGATGTAGGGCTGAAAATAGTAATTCCTCTACTTCAAAATCAATAACTCCACCACCCTCTTTGAATTGCTTCATCATTCCAATGGCGTTCTTACATACATTCATCACATGGTCCATATATCCACCAACGTAAGCTGAGTGGAAATGTGCTCTACCACTTGCAGGTGCTACAAGTAGTTCCATTCCTAATTCTTCTTCGGAATACATATGCAAAAGCTTCTCTAAACGTTCTGGCTGTTTAGCGAATGCTTTCTTTACGAAGGCTATAAACTTATCGTAGTTTTCCTTCAATTGTTGTTCTGTATAATTTCTCATAACACAAATATACGAATTTATTTTTGATTTTCCAAATTTTCTTCAATATCTTCGCCACAAAGGGCTGAATACAATATATCCAATTCTTCTTCACTACTACAAAATCCCAAACCATCCATATCCATAATTTCAACAAAAAATTGACCTGGCTTTAATCCAATTTCTTTTAATAGTAATTGCTCATCGGTTGATGATGATATTAACATTGGTGCAAATTCATCATCCCTATATTTTGGAATTGATAATGCCCAATAGTAGTGACCATCTTCATCATTTCCATGCTCATCCATACCATCCCCAGCTTCTATTTTTTTCCAACCTTGTCTTACGAAGGTTGCTTCAGTTATTGGTGTCATTGGTAGTTTAACTTCTTTCTTTCTCATTATTCTAAAATTATTTTAGTAAATACAGTTTTGTTTGAAATACTATGCTTACCCTTTACTATCATAGTATCTCCTATCATTTCTGAAATTGGAGATATGATTGTGTTAATTTCGCCTTTTGTACCGCTATAAGAAACTTTGTTTATAGTTGGAACTAATTCATCTTTACTAGCAATCATAGGTGGTAAATTAACGATAGTAAATTGACCTGTAAAATAATTGATATAAGCCTTTGTAATTGTTGCTGTGGTATCACCCTTTCGAAGCCACCAAAACATATTATTTTCCCAATCAATTTTTTCAACAGGATATGGTTCTTTACCATTTAATAAAATTCTACCTGTTATTCGGTGTGGTTGCTGATTTGCGTTTCTTATCAAACGAAGATGATAATATCCGTTAGCATCCAAAGGTAAAGAGCGAACTCCATCTTTAGTCAGAACTGAATCAATTGTGAATGTGTATTCTTTAATTGGTTCAGGTATTTCCGTTTTAGTACAAGCAACAAATAATAAACAAACGATAGGGGTTAAAAGTTTTTTCATTATAAAAGTTTTTTAAGTATAGAATCCCAAGTTGGGTATTCGTTCCAAGTTTCAGTTTCATAAGCCCATCCGAATCGAAGAAGTTCACCTTTGAATTCACCAGCTCCATTTGCTGTTCTATCATCAATAAGATAATCACCAATCAACATTCCTTTAAGGTGAGTGATACACATCTTTTTGTGAAACAATCTACCAAAGTGTTCTTCAATCCAAAATCTTTTATCCATAGCACTCATTGGGTTACCCCAAGGTGCTGCGGTTGCGATATACAATTCATACTTTCCACTTTCTGCTAATTTCTTAACTGCTTCAACAGCTCCTTCAATTGGTGGTGGGTTTCTGAAAATACCTGGTATGTGGTCATACCTACCTTTGTACGCTTCTCTAAGAAACGTATTGTTTGATATAGTTTGTTTAACGTGTCCATTGAAATCAACTAAAACACCATCCATATCAATCCATATAACTTTTTTCTTTTCCATTTATTTTGTATTAAGGGTTGGTTTATATTTTTTAACTAATTCCATTTCTCTAATATGAGCCTGTTGTTTACCTCTGACTACATCCAATACACTAACTTCATAAACTAATTCTAAATCATCAATGTAATTGAACATATCAACATAAAGTTTCCAATTCCAATTTTCCTTTCGTGCTCTACTGAAGTGTTTTTGTAAACGTACTTTAGCTGAACGAAGGAAAGCTCTACCTTTGGAGGCAGTGATACCAATGTACTGATTTCCGGTCATACAATTGGTAATAAGGTAAATAATGTGATTACGGTCAGACCTCTTTTTTCTACTAACTTTGATAGGCATATTCTTAACTTTTCTTACATAGTAAAGATACGAAAAATACCTGAAATTACCAAATAAAAAAGGGGAAATAACGTGTTGAAAATCAACCAGTTACGCCCCCTTTTATAAGTTATTGAAAATCAATCAGTTATAACTACCTCATTTTCAACGATTCCCTGTTCTTCTTCATCAGGAAATGGTTTAAAATTGAAGTCTAATTCATAAGCGTTATTTTCACCTAATATAATTTGCTCCTCTAATTCGTATCTTTCAAGCACTCTCTTTACAATACCAGAACGAATACAATCTTCTCTTGTAAATTCTATTTGATAAACTCCTTTTAATTTACCCAACCTTTTCCACACATCAAAGAATCCACTTTTTGTGTAAGCAGGTGAACCATTAGTTCGATACTTATCACATTGAGAAAGGTCACCTTCGATGATTAATTTAGCGTCATCTGAAATACGAGTGATTAACGTTTTTAATTGTTGTGGTGATGCGTTTTGCGCTTCATCCAAAATAATATAACTCTTTTCAAAATTTATACCTCTAAGAAAGTTTAATACTCTGAACTCAATCTTACCTTGGTCAATTAACTTTTTAGTTTCAACCGGTCCGATTATTTTGTGCATTATGAATAAAGATGATTCGTTGTGTACGGCAATCTTCTCCATCAAATCACCAGGTAAATGACCTAGCTTATCTTCACTACCAACATCAACAGTTGGATTTATTATAATTAATTTTTCAATATGTGATAAACGATGTAATAATAACTCTAAACCTTTTTGTATTGATATGTACGTTTTACCAGCTCCAGCTAAGGCATGTCCCATTATGATATTATGATTGGGATGTTCTATTGCTTTATAAAATCTTTTTTGATTATACGTTTTAAATTTAATTTTCTTTATAACTTTTGGATAAGATAACTTATATTCTTTAACTACAACTTTTTCTACTTCTTCTTCACTAACTTTTTTCCTAGCCATACTGATACATTTTACAGGTTAATAGCCGTAACTCTTGCTTTAGGTGGTTTACCTCTAGCCTTTTTTAATTTTATAATCTTTAAGTAAGAATGAATTTCACTACACAATTCATATTTTTCTATTCGTATGCAAACATTTAATAATGCTTTCAATGCGATAATATAATCCTTTTGATATATTTTTGAAATTATATCGGATTCTTTAAAACGAAATAAAATGATGTGAGATTTTTTTGTTTTGATAGCGTTTGCTAATCGCTGGAATGTTTGTTGAAGAAGTGAATCTCCATATTCGTTTAAGTACCTATTAATAGAAGGGTTGGAACTATTAAGGTACTTTTGCCACTTCACATTCGGACTAACCATCGGCAACCTTTTTTATTACTTATAAATATAATTAAATAATATTAAACCCTTTCCACAGTATCACCTTTTCCTTGATAAGCATATCCGGTTGGAGCTGAATCATTCGTACCTTGTAGTGCCCATATAACAAATCCATTATCCAATGTTTTGTATTTATATCCAGTAAAAGTTTGACCTTCTTTTATAATACCTGTACGTTTATCAGCCTTATTCTTTGTACCTGAATTGAAGTTTTTTACATTTGGAGTAGGATAAATACCCATTCCATTTCTATCTAAATTTCTTTTTCTTACTAATCTCCAGTTTTCAATCGTAGATTTACTTACAGGTGGTGGTTGTGTATTTTCTTTTGCTTTAGCATCTTTATCTTTATTAAATGACCATTTCATCATAATCGGGTCATAATCACCAACCTCCCATTCTGCTAATTTGTCAGCAGGTATTACACCATCAGTATCTATTTCATCTAATGATGGTTTTGATAAAACCCAATCCAAATATCTCATTAATTTTTCGTAATTAACTGAACTGTCTTGTCTTATAAAATTATTTATTTTAACATCTATACCCTGCTTATTTTCAATTTCTTTTAGTTTTTCAAATGTTGAAATAAATTTTTCTAAGTTTACTAAGACAATAAATTCAACCTTATTTGATTGCAAATAAAAATATGGATTACCTTCAATATTGGAAGCTTCCATATCAGAATAAAATTGCTGAGATGTAAAATATTGAATATTTTTATCCTCTACGTTTTTTCTAAATCCGAATATCAATCTTAAACTTAAATCATCAACAGGCTTTATATGCTCAATTGATGGCATTTTAAATTCAAGCTTATTCGTTTCTTTATATAGACCGAATAAGTTTACCAATTTTTCGTTTTGTCTAACGTAACTTGGTAGGTTCGGGTATTGGTTTGTAATATCTACGAGTCTAATATAATCCATACGGATAAATATCACTATTCGTAATATTCTACCTCTACACCAGCTTCCTTAAACATTTGTAAACTACGAATTGAATGTTCATCCCAATGAGGTGATTTTGCTCCCACTTTACCGGGCTCTAAATAAACTTTGGTAATACCTGCATTGATAATACCCCTTGCGCAATCACAGCAAGGAGTTCCACAGGTTAGATATATTGTACAACCTTTTGTAATAGCCCCAATTCGTGCAGCGTTGTAAATTGCATTTCTTTCAGCATGTTCAAACCAATAATACTTTTCAGGTCTTTCCTGTCTTTGGGCAACTGAATCATCAATACCTCTTGGGAAAGAGTTATACCCAGATGAAACAATTTCATTATCAGCACCAACTATTACGGCACCGATTTGTGTTTTCTCATCTTTTGATTTGAGTTTGACCTGATGGGCTATATTTCTAAAATACTCTTTCCAATCCATTACTTAGCCCACTTTCCTCTTTGTACTAATTGTGCAATAATTCCATAAACGGAAAGGTCTTGATATGTGTCTTGTACCGATTCACCAACTTCATCCGGCTGACCTAATACTACTAATTGCTTTAATCTCTGAACTTTATCATTGATTCTAAACCAAAGACCTGTAAGGGATAATTTAACATCCTCTTTTGTTTGAAGGGAAGTACCTACGGATATATTACCAGGTCCATAGTTCCTTTGTTTCTTACAAAAGGTTTCATACATTTCAGATTGAATAGCTTTAAATTCAGCCATCATTTCTGGAAATTCTCTCTCACAAAATTCGATTGCGGATTCTTCTTTCATAACATTATACTTTTTGGTGAAACACAAATATAAGGAATTTTTTTGACGTAGCAAAGAGAAATAAACTTTATTTTATTTTTTTAAAAATTTTTCCACATTTCTTTACGTTTGGTATTTTTACGCAATATGTATTATGGACTACTTGACTACTTGACAAAAAAACTGGGAGCAAGGAACTTGGAAACTGGGACAACAGTTCTAGATGTCTGAAAAACTTCCATCTTCATTTTTGATAGAAACTTTGTAAATACGGCCCGATGGGTCTGAATTCAATAATTCATCTCTTTTAGCTTCAGCTTCAGATAAACTCCCAAATTCATCAATTGTATCATTAGGATTTAATTTTAAAACCCAAACTTGTCTTTTTGCCCAATTAGGGTCACTTATGTTTTTATCAATTGGAATAAGTTGTTTGTGAATAACGTACATTTTATTTTATTAATTTTTTAAATAATATTTTTTTAGCCCACACACTTCGTAATCCTATCCATTGGTAATATCTATATCTCAATTGTTGTGAAAGAAACGAAAAGAAAATAAAACCAAACACCAATAACAAAAGATTAACACACTTTGATATGGTGGTTGATATTATCATTATCTTTTTTTCAACAATGATTTAATATCACAATAACAGGCATTAGCTCCATGCGCTACAGCCATTAATATCCACATCCAACTCATTTCACCTAAACCTAAAAGGGTTTTTGGTTCACGTAACCATAATTGATTTGGTGAACAATGTGTAATTGAAGTTTGTGGCTCGTAAAAATAAAATGCTAACACTAAAAATAAAGCGGATATCCAATATCTTAGTATGTAGTATTTTATCTTACTCATACTAATAAATATAAAACTGATTAGATTCCTATTTCTTTAAGACGAACTAATTCTTGCTTAATGTGCATATTGAAAGGATTCCATTTGATATTATCCAACATCCATTTACGATACCAAATAGGAATTTTACGGATTTCCACATCTTTGTACTTTCCGAATGTCATTTTAACCACAGGCCCTTGTGCAGCTATATCGTGCGGATTTGGTTGATTTTGTTTATGTAAACCAACTTCGTGAAGTGGTATTCCTGTTAATAATTTTTTTTCTTCACCATATAATTTCCATAGTGGAGCTTCATATTCAAAGGTTAATTCTTCTACTTTACCAAACTTAGGTACACTCCCCACAAAATCAATTACAAGCCCATCTAGCTTCTCAGGATGGATACGAGTTACTCTACCTACAAACTGATACCACCAGCTCAATGAAGCGGTTGGGCGGCCCGTTATAATACAATCTAACTGCGGGTGGTCAAATCCTACTGAAAGAATTGTAACCTGTACAATAATTCTTAGTTTACCACTTTTGAAGTCCGATATAATTTGGTCTCTATCAGAATCCGCCATTCCACTAAAGATAGCTTCACAACTTGGTAATCGGGTTGATAGTTCCTTTGCTTCTTCAATAGATGGAACGGCTATAAGGATTGATTTTCGTTCAGGTAATTCGGAAATCCTCTTAATTATCTTACCACCAATATCTTGCTGTTTGTAAGCCCTACGAATACTATCATCGGTGAATTCGGCATTAGTTGAATTGTAAACCAATTCACCAGTATCAAAGTCATACGATTCATATTTCAATGGTGACCAGAATTTCATGTCCACCATTTCTTTAATTTGGGCAACGTGAATAATTTCTTTGAAAAAATTACCCTTTTTACTTTTTGAAGTGAGCATAACCAGCTTTGAAAATGGTTTACCCCACTCATCTATATTGGTTTGTAATTTTAACGGAGTTGCTGTTAATCCTAACACATGTGTTATCTTAGCTGCATCCAAAAATCTCCTTAACATACCATCGGGTTCTCTTGGAAACCTATCACACTCATCTATAATCACTTTTCTGATACCTAATTCATAAAATTTCCAAGCTATGTTCACAATAGAACCAATTGTGGCATAAGTTACATCCCCAATTTCTTTTTCGTTCATTGATGCGGAATAAATTGATGCCTTTCCGCCTAAATTAATGAATTTATTGTAATTTTGCTCTAATAATTCTTTTGAAGGCTGAATAACTAAGATTTTCTCACCCAATTGATGAGCTATTTCAGCAATAACGATACTTTTACCAAATGCCGTAGGGGCAACAATAATGGAAGGGTGCGGCTTCTTACTTTTAAAGAATTCCACACCCTTTTTTACAGGTTCTATTTGATTCGGTCTTAATTCCATTCAATTATTTTATATACGATGGTCCATATACTCCGTATTGAGCAGTACCATCAATGATATTACCTCTAGCGTGCTTTGCCGGAGCTTTCCACGTTGCGGCTTTCAACAAGTCACCCTTTTTAATTGGTGCACCTTTCAAATCACCATCAACTCTACTGATAAATCCCCAACAACTACTACCATGCCAAATTCTGATGAATTTATTACCAACTTCAACAACAACTTCTTTGTATTGATTAGGCATTCCAGCTTTTTCGTAGTACTCTTTACGTTCTTTATCCAAATTTTCAATAAATTTAGCAACAATTGGGTTACTTTTCAAATAATCTAAGGCTTTTTGCTCAGTTTTTCTCATAATAAGGGGTTTTTATTTAAAATTTTTAAAATCAAAGGTGAAATTCTTACGAGCCCACTCTTTTTTTTCTTTTTTCTTCTTATCTACAACAATTTTTTCACGAAAACGTCCATCATAAGCTCCACTTTTTACAAGTGCCTCTCTCTTTAACGTTAATTCATAATTTTTCATACAATAATTTTTTTTACAAAGTAAAAATACGAAAAAAATAGCAATTTTCCAAATTTTTTTTCAAAAAAATTGCTTCATAAATCATTGAAAATCAACATTTTATGATATTTTTTGTACTTTTGATAAATATTTGATAATCAACTGATTATAAAACGTTGACAATCAATAATTTACACATATTTTTTTGGATATGTGAATTTTTTTTCGTATATTTGTGAAACTTTTGTGAAATATGGATATAGTTATGAGTGTAAAAAATGTTTCAAAGCCTATGGATGTAGAAAATACATATACAAATTTATATATAACGAATTTGACCTTAAAAGGTCATAAACTCTAAAAGGGTATGGAGCTAAAGCCTCTATACCTTTTTTATTTTTAATGGTTACAATTTAAACAAAAACAAAAACACATGAAAAAAATCGGAAAATTTCTCCTTATGGTGATTATGATGATATCATCCTATGGAGTAAGTGCACAGGAAACAACTTCTGAAATTCAGGGGTTAGTTTCAGATGGGAAAGCTGGTTTGCCGGGTGTTAATGTTGTAGCGATTCACCAACCAACGGGTACAAAGTATGGTACTTCTACTCGTTTGGATGGACGATACAACTTACCAAACCTTAAAATCGGTGGTCCTTACACAATTACTGTTTCGTTTGTTGGTTTCAAAACTGAAACTGAAAATGATGTTACACTATTGTTAGGACAGACTCACAAATCAAACTTTGTTTTGAAAGAAGCAACAACAACTTTACAAGAAGTAGTTGTTACAGCAGGTCAAAACAACGTATTTAACTCTAGCCGAACTGGAGCTCAAGAGATTATCAATAGAAGATTAATCGAAGGAATTCCAAACGTTAATAGAAGCTGGAAAGATTTGGTTAAATTAGTGCCTTCACAAAACAACTTATCTTTTGGTGGTTTATCTTCTCAATTGAATAACGTTACATTGGATGGTGCTAACTTCAACAACTCATTTGGATTGGGCGATGGTACATTAGGAGGACAGACTGGTGCTCAACCAATTTCGTTGGATGCGATTGAACAAATTCAAGTAAACGTAACTCCATTCGATGTAAAGTATGGTGGTTTCGCTGGGGGTTCAATCAACACAGTAACTCGTAGTGGTAAGAACAAATCATTTGGGTCTGTTTACCAATTCTTTAAAAATAAAGATTTACAAGGTTACAAAGTTGGTGATATTACACAACCTAAGCAAGATTTCACTTATGATTTAAAAGGTTTCACCGCAGGTGGAGCAATTGTTAAAAACAAATTGTTCTTTTTCGTAAATGGTGAACAAGAAAGTAGAATGGAGCCTGGTACACAATGGATAGCATCTGATGCTAATAACACACCAAATGGTATCAACGTATCTCAAGCTAAAGCAGCTGATTTGGATGCATTGAGAAAGTTCTTAATTGAGAAATATAATTACGATCCAGGTGCGTATCAAGGATACCAATATGGTTCTCAATCAAAACGTTTAACAACTAAATTAGATTGGAACATCAATGATAAGAATTCATTCTCATTGAAATATACATTGTTACGTTCTGGAGCAGATATTCCACCATCCAACTCACAATCAGTAAACGCATCAAATGGTAGAAGACCAGGTATTACAGCAATGCCTTTCTATGGTGCTGGTTACACAATCAACAATAACGCTGATATTTTCATTGGTGAATTAACTACTCGTTTCTCAAATAACGCATCCAATAAATTACAAATTGGATACACTAAATTGAGAGATTTTAGAGGAACATTAACTGATGGTGTATTCCCACAAGTGGACATTTTAGATGGAAATGGCCAACCATATACAACTTTTGGATATGAAAGATTTACTTATGGTAACGAACTAAACACAGACGTTATTCAATTAAATAACATATTCAACTTATATAAAGGTAAGCATGAATTTACATTTGGTACACAAAATTCATTTAAGAAATATTCAAATGGATTCTCACCAAACTACGCAGGTGCATATCGTTTCAATAGCTTAGCAGATTTCTACGCATCGGCTAATGGAACTAAACCAGCAGCTGTGTATGATTTGTCTTGGTCATTAACTGATGGATTCCCATTGGTTGGTCCAAAGAATACTGAATTAAGTTTATTTGCTCAAGATAAATTCAGAGTAAAGGATAATTTAACAATTACATATGGTGTAAGAGCAGATTATGTAGCTTTCGCTGATAACTTCTTTTTTAATCCAGTAGTTGATACCCTTACTAAATTCTATGGTGGTGTAAGATTGAATACAGGTCAAGCTCCAAAAGCAGCATTGCAAATCTCACCAAGAGTTGGATTTAACTATGATGTGTTTGATGACCAAACATTACAAATTCGTGGTGGTACAGGATTATTCCAAGGACCTCCACCATTCGTATGGATTTCAAATCAGGCATCTAATAGTGGTATGGCATTATTCGGAAGTATTACAAACGCAACTGGATATATGTTCTCACCCGACATTAACGCACATAGACCAACCCCAACGCCAGGTTTATCAAAAGCATATTCTCTTAACGTAACTGACCCTAACTACAAATTCCCACAAGTATGGAAATCAACTTTAGCAGTTGATAAGAAAATCTTAGGTTGGACTGTAACGGCGGAAGGTACATATATTAAAAACATCAATGCTACGGTATTCCAAAACGTTGCACTTCCTGAAACAGGAAACATTACATTGAGTGATGGTAGAACTCGTTTCATCAAACGTTCAGTTTATGATGCAACTGGTGCAGCTCAAACAGCAGCTAATCCAAACATCGGTAACGCAATTTATATGACTAATGCAAACATTGGTTATGTATTGTTTGGTACATTACAGGTTCAAAGACAATTTAAGAACTTAGCAGTGAACGCATCTTACACTCGTCAAACAGCTAAAGATGGTACAATCAATGGTTCTACCGCTTTCACAATGTGGGGAGCTAGACCAACTTCTACAAATCCTAACAACTTTGAAGAAGGATTTTCAAACAACTATTTACCGCATAGAGTAGTTGCCTCATTTGTATATGGTAAGGAATTCTTTAAGAATACAAAAACTTCATTTGGTTTATTGTATGAAGGTTCTCCTAACAATGTACAATCTTCTCTATCTTACACATACGCAGGTGATTTGAATAACGATGGTTTCAATGGTAACGATTTAATCTTCGTTCCTAAAGATGCATCTCAAATCAAATTAACTAACGCATCTGCAGTAGGTGGTGTGGCTGATACAAGAACACAAGCTGAATTGTGGAATCAATTAGATGCTTTCATTTCAAATAACAAATACCTTAACTCTCGTAGAGGTCAGTTCGCAGAAAGACAAGCAGTTGTTTTACCTTGGGTTCATAGAGCAGATTTGAATATTACACAAGATGTTTATATCAAATATAAAGATACAAAACACACATTGAGATTTACAATGGACTTGTTTAACTTCACAAATTTTGTAAACAAAGATTGGGGAGTGAACAAAGTACCAACAACAATTACTCCACTTAACTTTGTAAGAATGGATACTGATGGAAAGACTCCTATCTTCTCATTCCCTTATTTGGATGGAAGAAACAAAGTACCTTTCACAGATTCATTTAGAGATAACGTAGGATTCAGTTCTCGTTGGCAAATGCAATTGGGTGTTAGATACATCTTTAACTAATAATAAAAAGGGGAGAATAAAACTCCCCTTTTATTTTGCCTTTTAATAAAATTTTAGTATCTTTACATAATGAGTAAAATTATAAATTTATTTGGTGGGCCATCAATTGGTAAGTCCACACAAGCAGCTGGGTTATATTATGAAATGAAAAAGGCTGGTTATAATGTAGAGATGCCTTATGAGTTTCCAAAGTTGCAAGCATGGGAAAGAAACGTATATGCAGTTAAAGACCAATTTTATATTACAGCTAATCAACATCGTAACATTTCTCGTCTTTATGGACAGGTTGATTATATTATTGTTGACTCGCCAATTCTATTTGGATTGATTTACAAAGATAGATACAATGATGAACCAGAATATCCTTCAATGTTCTATGGATATAAGTTTGATGAATTCATTGTTGATTTGCATTCAAGATATGATTCACTAAATATTGTTTTGGAAAGAGACCCATCAATGTATCAGCACGATGGTAGATTCCAAAATTTAGAAGAAAGTATTGAGATTGATAAAGAGATTGCGGCAATGTTAAACAAATATTCAGTAGAATATTTTAAAGTTCCAATAAATAATGATACTGCCAATATCGTAATATCTTTATTGTAGAATAATGTAAATGATAATGTATCATAATAACTTTGAGGTAACAAATTGTGACTTCAAATAACTTCATAACATTTTATAAAGATATTTATTTAAACAAATCGGCGCTTGTTTTATTATTAAGTTATTAAGATTTAAATTAAACTGATAGAAACATGCAAACAATTGTAGATTTCGTATTCAATCTTCACTTCGTTGTAGGTGCGGTAGTTGGATACTTAGTAGTTCCTTACTTAGTAAATTTCGCTAAGAAGTTCATTAAGAAGTAACTTAGAATTAAGCCCAAAGTTTAAATTAGCTAATTAAACAAAACCCTCTAAGAAATTAGGGGGTTTTTTATTTTACTTAATATATATTATTGAAACCTTGTGGTTAATCCTTTAGTGTTCTTAGAAACATTCGAGTTGAAAATAAAACCCTCAACGAATAAAGGCTTAAATAAACAAATAAAAACAAGACAATTATGTACACAAACATTACGAGCACATGGTATGCTCCTACAAAAAGACCAGAGGCCTTTATCACTAAGGCTAAAAAAAGAATCAAACAATTTGATGGAAAGGTTTATCTCAACGATGGAGATGAATACGAAATTGAACTTTTCAACCCTACATTAGAAGTAGTTCTAGCAAAAATCAAACTCGATGGGGATTATATTGCCGGTGGTGGTATAGTTCTTAGAAGGGGTGAAAGAGTATTCTTAGAACGATTCTTAGATAGTCCTGAGAGGTTTAAATTCTCAACCTATGAAGTTAATGGAAAGAACGTAGAGGTTCAGAATGCGATTGCAAATAACGGATATGTGGAGATTGAGTTTTATTCAGAACACAAACCATTCGTATCAAATGGAATATTATATGGGAATAGCACATCAACAAATTTAAATTTAGTTAATGGTAATCCTATTACGTTTACTACAACATCATCGGGTGGAGCTACTTTCCTATCATCAACTCTTACAAGCGGTACAACTACTAACACATTTTACAACGCAAGTTTAAATGCTAAAAGTTTGGTAGCTGATACATTTGATAAATTAGAACAACAAAAGATTTCTCATTTATCGGATAGAAAGATGGAAACCGGCACAACTGAAAGAGGTAGTGATTCCAATCAAACATTTCAGCATACAAACAAAACATTCAATTCGTTTTCGTTTTGGAATGTAGCTTGGCAAATATTACCAAACTCACAAAAACAATATACCGTAGAAGAACTAAATGTAAACTATTGTGGAAATTGTGGAGCTAAGAGAAAGAAATCATCTTTTAAGTTCTGTCCACACTGCGGAACTAAATTCTAATAAGTTATAAATAAATCACAAGGTATTCAAAAGAAATAGGGAGTTATTACACTCCCTTTCTTTTTTATCCATTGTATGCTAAAATTCTGTCAATCTTACCATCACTATTCCAATCAATGATATCTACAACTTTGTATGTCACATCCGATATGTGTAATGTGAATTGAGTAATAGTAGTTTTATCTGCTTGTTTTATATCATCAATTTCCATTTTGAAATCATTAACAAAAAGATTTTCATTCATTTCTAAAACAGCTTGCTTACCTTTCCATTCACCATTCCAATCTCTCAGGTGAACATCTTCCGAATACATTTCGTTTTCCAATCCTTTAACGTTCTTAGTTGAGAATAGCTCAAAATAACGTTTTGTTTTTTCTATTAAATTCATATTATTATTTTTTAATAACCAAGATGATGATTGTATTTTATCGCCCAATCCATCAATAAGTTCAATACCTAATCTTTCACAAACTTCTCTTTCTGGTATAGTATCGTTGTTTTGGTCTCCACCATTTGCGAAAGCAAGATGATATCTATCCGAAAACATATCGTGAAATTGTTGAAGTGTATAACATTGAGTTCTATCTCTATCGGAAGATATCAATGCATAATCAACATACTTAATAGCCTTAACTATTTCTAATCTTTCAGTATCACTCATAAATTCGGAAGAACCTTTCAATTCCCTTTGAAAATCAGAATTTACAATAACCCATAACTTATCAGCTTGGGATTTTGCTTTTTTAAATAACTCTAAGTGTCCTTTGTGAAGTGGATTAAAATATCCACTAACTATAATTGCTTTTTCCATTTTTATAACGTATTTAAATAATGTACTAATGATTCTCCAAATAATTCCATATCTTCCAAAACTGCTTTATAAATAATATCTTCGATGGCATCGTTTACACTTTTCGAATCATCCATCATTGCTATTCTATAAGCGGTTTCAAAGTATTCACCTTCAATTCTATCCTCTCTAAATATAACTATTGTAACACTTCGTTTTCCTTCTTTGTGGAAAGCCTGTAAAGCATAATGAGTTTTTTCCTCAATTATCTTACCAATCTGCCAATCGCCAAACCAACGATTCTTTATCTTCTTATAGTTCTCTATTATCAACATAATTAAAAAGGTAGTATTGGGTGGTATTCATCTACAACCGATTCTATCATATTCCAAAATGTTTTATAATTTATACTTTTTGCATCTAACCATATTGTTTTATCCCACTCACCCGCATCATCGTGAATGTAACATTGGTAAAAGGTTTCCGATGATGGATAACTTGGATTTTGAAGGTTTCTACC
>JACCDZ010385124.1_pt1 | contig 18627 bp, 17 predicted proteins | sample 7449551 | NCBI WGS metagenome assembly JACCDZ01 (sample SAMN15323452, study PRJNA562643) | freshwater metagenome | isolation source: river surface water | place: USA:Blue River Watershed | collected 2017-08-18
GGGTCAATGTCGAGGCCGTATTGCGCGGCGGTGTCGGTGATGCGCTGGGTGACTTCGGCAAGGGTGAGCGACTTGTCTAGCCCCAGCCACACGTTCTCGGCCACGCTGAGCGTGTCAAACAAGCTGAAGTGCTGAAACACCATGCTGATGCCCAAGCGCCGCGCCTCTTGCGGGTTGCGAATATTCACCACCTCGCCATTGAAACGAATCTCGCCTGCATCGGGCTTGACCGCGCCGTAAATGATCTTCATCAGCGTGGATTTGCCCGCGCCGTTCTCACCCAACACAGCATGAATTTCGCCAGGCTGCACGGTCAGGCTCACGGCATCGTTGGCCACCACAGCGGGGTAGCGCTTGGTGATATTGCTAAGCAACAGTCGAGCTTGAGTCATGAAAAAAAGAGGTTACGTGAGCAAAGGTTCTCAAAACAAAGCTGAGGTTACCAGCTCCGAATGCACTTCCCCTTGCAAACCCCGTGCCCGTGTTTACCCTGCCTCACAGCACCAACATGGCGCGAAAGTCGTTCACGTTGGTGTGCGTGGGGCCAGTCACCACCAAGTCGCCCACGGCGTCAAAGAAACCGTAGGCATCGTTGCGGTCTAGGCAGTCGGCTGCCTTGACACCTGCGGCCTCGGCGCGGGCCAAGGTGTCGGGCGACACGCGTGCGCCTGCGTTGTCTTCGATGCCGTCAATGCCATCGGTGTCAGCAGCAATGGCCCACACCTGGGGTTGCGCTTGCAAAGCCACGGCTAGGCCGAGGCAGAACTCCCCTGCTCTACCGCCTCGGCCCTTGGGTGTACCAGGCGCTTGTTTGCGAATAGTCACCGTAGTTTCACCCCCACTGAGAATGACGCATGGTTTTTGGAAAGGCCCTTTCCCATGCGCTGCCGCACGCGCTAAGGCAGCATGTACCTTGCCCACTTCACGCGACTCGCCTTCTAACTCGTCACTCAACACATAGGCATTGATGCCCGCAGCGCGGGCCAGCTCGGCGGCGGCGTCTAGCGACTGTTGAGGTGTGGCAATGAGGTGCACAGGCTGCTTGTCCCATGCGGGGCTAGGCTTGGGTGTTTCCAGCACGCCAGCTTTGAGCGCAGCCTCAATAGCGGCAGGCACTTCTATTTTGTAGCGTTGCAGAATGGCCCATGCATCGGCGCAGGTGGTCACGTCGGGCACGGTGGGGCCGCTGGCGATGACGGATGGGTCGTCGCCCGGCACATCGCTGATGGTGAGCGTCACCACTTGCGCAGGCGCACACGCAGCGGCCAAGCGGCCACCTTTGATGCGCGAGAGGTGCTTGCGCACACAGTTCATTTCACCAATGCCCGCGCCGCTGTTAAGCAAATCTTTGTTGATGCGCTGCTTGTCTTCCAGCGTCAAGCCGTCGGCAGGCAGCGTGAGCAAAGCAGAGCCGCCGCCTGAGATGAGACACAGCACCAAGTCATCAGCGGTCAGCCCTTGCGTCAGGGCCAAGATGCGCTCGGCGGCAGCAAGGCCAGCCGCATCGGGCACAGGGTGTGAAGCCTCGACCACTTCAATGCGCTCGGGCACACCTGCGGGGCGCGGTGGTGTGTGGCCGTAGCGCGTGACCACCAAACCCGACAAAGGTTTGTCTGTAGGCCACAGCGCCTCGACCGCTTGCGCCATCGCGCCACCCGCTTTACCTGCGCCCAAAACGAGGGTGCGGCCTTTGGGGGGTGGCGGCAAATAGGCGACGGTGTTGTGCAGCGGTAAAGCGCGATGCACAGCAGCGTCATAAAGCAGGCGTAAAAAAGCTTGAGGATCTGTGCGTGGGTCAGTCATGGGGCTATCGTAACGCCGACACGCATTTGCTCAAGCCGCACACTCGCCAACTATTAAGCCAACCAGCCTTTGAGCGAAGCCGCCATTTTCTCAACAGAGATACCGTAACGGTCATGCAGCGTGGGCAAGGCACCCGCATCTAAGAATGCATCAGGCAAGCCCAGCATGCGGAACTTGGAGGGCATCACACCTTCGCGCATCAGCAAACCAGCCACCGCCTCACCCAACCCGCCGACGACCGAATGGTTCTCTGCGACCACGACCAAACGACCGGGCTTGCGCACCTCGGCCAAAATGGTGGCATCGTCTAAAGGCTTGATGGTGGGGCAATGCAGCACTGCCACATTCACCTTATCAGCTTCAAGTTGTTTGGCCACTTCCAATGTGCGCATGGTCATGAAGCCGCTGGAGATGACCAATACATCTTGGCCTTCGCGCAGCATCTTGGCTTTGCCCAACTCAAACTTGTAGTTGTATTCGTCCAGCACCAGCGGCACATTGCCACGTAACAAGCGCATGTACACAGGGCCTTTATGCGCCGCAATTTGTGGCACCGCTTGCTCAATGTCCAACGCATCGCAGGGGTCCACCACGGTGAGACCTGGAATGGCGCGCATCATGGCCAAGTCTTCAGTGGCTTGATGACTGGGGCCATAACCTGTGGTGAGTCCAGGCAAAGCACAACAGATCTTCACATTCAAGTTTTCTTCGGCAATCACTTGGTGGATGAAGTCGTAGGCGCGGCGTGTACCAAACACGGCATACGTGGTGGCAAAAGGCACCAAGCCCGTTTTGGCCATGCCACCTGCAGCACCCATGAGCAGCTGCTCTGCCATGCCCATTTGAAAGAAACGTTCAGGAAACGCTTGGGCAAACAAATGCAAGTCGGTGTACTTGGCAAGGTCAGCAGTCATGCCAACCACTTCGGGGTGATTGGCCGCGTATTCGACCAAGGCTTTGCCAAATGGCGCAGCTTGCACACGTTGGCCTTCAGACGCGATGGACGCGATCATGGCTGAAGTGGTCAGCCGAGGTTTTTTGTCAGTCACAGCATTCATCTTTTTATCCTTATGGGCGATTCGCATCCAACACTTCCAACGCTTGTTGCCACTCGGGTGGGTCCACGCGGATGAAGTGGTTTTTCTCGCGGGTCTCTAAGAAAGGCACGCCTTTACCCATGAGGGTGTCGCACAAAATCACACGCGGCTTGGCGTCGGTCAAGGCACGCGCGGTATCGAACGCACGCAAGACAGCGGGCAAGTGATTGCCATCGACACGCTGCACATGCCACCCGAACGATGCCCACTTGTCGGCCAAAGGCTCAAAGCCCATGACCTTGGTCGAAGGACCATCGGCTTGTTGGTTGTTGATGTCCACCATGCAAATCAAATTACCCAAACCATGGTGAGCGGCCGACATGGCGGCTTCCCATGTTGAGCCTTCGTCCAACTCGCCATCCGACATGGAGTTGTAAACAAACGCAGGGTTACCTTGGTGACGCAAGCCCAGCGCCATACCCACCGCAATGGGCAAACCTTGACCGAGTGAACCGCCCGATATTTCCATACCGGGTGTGTACGTGGCCATGCCTGACATGGGCAAGCGGCTGTCGTCGCTGCCGTAGGTCTCAAGCTCAGATTCAGGAATGATGCCTGCCTCGATCATGGCGGCATACGCTGCAATCGCGTAGTGACCATGCGACAGAAGAAAACGGTCACGCCCTTCCCACTCGGGCTCGTTCGGGCGGAAGTTCATCGCATGTCCGTAGGCCACAGCCAACACATCGGCATAGCCCAACGCTTGGCCCACATAGCCTTGGCCTTGCACTTCGCCCATGCGCAAGGCATAGCGGCGAATGCGATACGCGCAGCTGGCGATTTCTTGAAGAGTACTCATAAATTTTTTTTTGATGAAAGAAAAGTCAGACTCAACGCAAGGTGAGCCAAGGCAAATATGCAAAGCCCAACAGCAGTGTGATGGCCACGGCGTAGAACGGAATCAGCTCTATCACCACATCGCCAATTCGCACCTTGGCGATGGTGCTGGTGATAAACAGCGTGGTGCCAATCGGTGGGTGATACAGGCCAATCGACAAATTCACAATCATCATGATGCCGAGCTGAATCGTGTCCATACCTACAGCAGAAGCCAATGGCACAAACATAGGTGTGAGCAACAACACAGCCGCTGGCAAATCAATGAACATGCCGGTGGCCAACATGATCAAGTTCATGGCCAAGATGATCAGCCAAGGCTCTTGTAATGTTTCTTTGGCGTAGAGCGTGAACGCGGCAGGCAGCTGCTCATAAGTGACGATCCAGCCCACCACACTTGAAGCCATGATGATCAGCAACACCACACCTGTAGAGATGCCAGCCTCTACCGCAGCGGCTTTGAGTTTGGTGAGGTTCAAGTCGCGATACACCAGGCCCGAGACAACCAAGGCGTACAGCGTAGACATCACACTCACTTCGGTAGGCGTGGCAATGCCAAAACGCAAGAAGATGATGATCAACACAGGCATGGCCAAGGCAGGACCTGCATGCATGAGTTGGTGCATGAAGGCACCCCACTCAAACGGCGTGGTATCGCGCGGGAAGTTACGACGACGCCCTTGCACATAGCACACCAGCATGAAGCCGCCACACATCAACAAGCCAGGCAAGATGCCCGCGACAAACAAAGCACCAATCGATGCGCCAGAAACGAGGGCGTAAACGATCATAGGAATCGACGGTGGAATCAAGATGTCAATCGTGGCGGCAGCAGCCAAAGTACCCGCTGCAAAAGGTGCTGGGTAACCCAACTTCTTGAGCCAAGGAATCAACATCGAACCGATGGCAGATGCATCGGCCACAGCCGATCCCGACACACCACCAAAAATAGTCGACGACAGCACACCCACTTGCGCGGGGCCGCCATGCACGCGACCAATCATCATGGTCAACAAACTAACCAGACTTTGGCCTAACTTGCCACTGACCATCAACGCACCCGTCATCATGAAAAACGGAATCGCAATCAGCGGAAAGCTTTGCGTTTGCGTGATCATTTGCTCCACCGCCAGGTGCACAGGCACACGGTCAATGATGAACAAGCCTGCAACAGACGCCAACACCAGCGAATGTGCAATCGGAATCGAGAGCAACGCCGCAGTGATGAATAAACCAATGATGAGGAGAGTCATGCATCTGCTCCAATTTCGTTGTGCTCTTCACCGCGCCACACTTGTGGCAAACGGCACAGTGTCACAAAGGCCAACATCACAAAACCCGACAACAAACAACCCACGCTCACCGAGCCTGGCACTTGCATGATGGGCGAGCGCTCATCGGCTGCAATTTCAAAAACGGGCAACGCTGTGTAAGCCAAACCTAGATACAAAGCTGCCACCACCAACGAAGCGCCTGTCAACACCCAGCGACGTGCAGCACCGAGTTTTTGCGTCAACATGACCACCGCAATGTGCGAGCCATGCTGCGCTGCAATGACCACGCCAGACATGATCATCCAGGGGAACATCAGTTCAGGTAACTCGGATGCCCAAGACAAGCTACTGCCTGCGGCATAACGCAAACACACATTCACGCTGAGGATGATGAACACGACCGACAGAGTGATGTACAGCACAACGTGACACCACCATGAAATGACCGTGTCCACCGCTTTGAATAAAGGATTCATGGCAACACCTTGTGGAGCCGCTGAAGACAGCAGCTCCGGTTAAGAAAAATTAACGTGCAGCTTGTACAACGCGCGTCACGAACTCACCAATCGGACCTGTTGTCCACTTGGTGTACACAGGTGCACAAGCGTCGATGAAGGCTTTGCGATCGATGGTGTCAATTTGCACGCCCTTGGCTTTGAGATCAGCCACCAACTTGTCGTCGACTTCTTTGTTCAAACGACGTTGCAATTGAGTCGCTTCCGTCGCAGCCTCGGTCACCACTTTTTGGTCAGCAGGTGTCATGCGGTCCCATGTGCGCTTGCTCATCAAGAACGGTGTGGACTCATACTTATGGCCCGACAACGAGATGTACTTTTGCACTTCATACAACTTGGCCGATGCAATGTTGGTCAATGGGTTTTCTTGGCCATCCACCACACCTTGCTGCAGCGCCACATAGAGTTCAGAGAACTTGATTTGCTGCGCATCTGCACCCATGGATTGCATGATGTCCACCGTCACCGCATCTGGCGGGGTACGCATCTTCAGGCCCTTCATGTCAGCAGGCGACTTGATGGGGCGCTTGTTGTTAGACATTTGACGAATGCCGTTGTCCCACAAGCCCAACAACACCATGCCTTTGGCTGCGGCTTTGTCACCCAACTCTTTGCCAATCGCGCCGTCCATCACGGTCCAAGCTTTTTGCACATCGGCAAACAAGAAAGGCATGCCCAACGCAGCAAACTCTGGCACGGTGGAAGACACAGCACCTTGGCTGTTGGCCGAGAAGTCCAAAGTGCCAGAGCGCAAAGCAGTCACCATGGCAGCGTCGTCACCAAGCTGCGCTGAGTGAGCCACTTGAATTTCCACACGGCCATTGGTTTTGGCTTTGACGGTTTCAGCAAACTTGACCGATGCGATGTGACGAGGGTTATCAGGTGGGTTGCCGTGTGCCAAAGTCAGCTTAACCGTTTGTGCCGATGCAAAGCCAGTGACGGCGAGCAAGGCGGTGGCCAACACGGTGCGGCGAATGAGGGAAGTGGTTTTCATGAGTTTGTCTCCTGTGTTTGAATGAATGGGTCTATGCCCGTGGATCAGTGAATCAACATGCCACCGTTCACGTCCAACGTGACTCCGGTGCAGTACTTCGACAAGCTGCTGGCGAGGAACACCACGCAACCTGCCACATCGTTTGGCTCGCCAATGTGGCCGAGTGGAATGCCATCCAAAATGGCTTGACGCTTGTCTTCGGGGATCTTGCCCTTGTTGATGTCGGTGGCAATGAGGCCAGGTGTCACGCAGTTGACGCGGATGTTGTTGCCACCGTATTCGCGCGCCATGGCGCGGGCCAAACCCAACACACCAGCTTTGGCTGCCGAGTAGTGAGGGCCACCCAAAATGCCGCCACCACGTTGGGCCGAGACAGATGAAATGCAGACGATGGAGCCGCTGTTTTGCGCAATCATCAATGGCAACACTGCTTGTGAGGCGTAGAGCGTGCCGCGCAAGCTCACATCCAAGATGCGGTCGTAATCGCTGCCTGTGATGTCCAAGAACTTCACGGGCTGCGTGATGCCGGCGTTGTTCACCAAGACATCAATGCGGCCGTACTTGGCTTTGATCTGAGCCACAGCGGCTTCGCAAGATGCTTTGTCGGTCACGTTGGCCACCAAGCCCAAATGCTCAGCACCCAGCTTGGCAGCTGCAGCTTGTGGGTTGGCCACTTCCAAATCGAGGATGACCACTTTGGCCCCCTGCTCCGCCATCATGCGTGCGGTGGCAAAGCCCAAACCGTTCAAACCTGCACCGCCTGTGATGACGGCTACTTTGTCCTTGAGTAGCATGCATGTCTCCTTTTTTGATTGCATTGCGTTGATCTAGTGGCGTGATTGTTTGACAAGGTGGTGCATGAACACAAACGATATAAACTCACGGGCAATGCAATTTCATTCATGTTGCAGCGCAACAATTGAACGGATTTCACGCCATGATCCCTCCCCTCGCCGCCCTGCAAGCCTTTGAAACCATCGCTCGCCGCAAAAGCTTTGCGCTGGCCGCTGAAGAATTGCACCTCACCCCCTCAGCCGTCAGCCACCAAGTGGCCAAGCTCGAAGGCTTGCTGCATGTGCGTTTGTTTGAACGATCGGCCCGCGGCGTGGAGATGACACCCGCTGGCCAGCAATACCTACAGCGTGTGGCCAGCGCCTTGGGCGCCATCAACACCGCCACCGAAGACTTGCGCCACGGCGTGCAAGACACGCTGTACGTGCACAGCAGCCCGAGTTTTGCCAGCCTGTGGCTGATGCCGCGCATTGCTCGCTTCACCGAGCTGCACCCCAACATCTCGTTGGTGCTGTCGGCCTCGCATGTGCATTCCGACTTTCAGCTCGGACAGATGGACATCGACATTCGCTACGGCATGCCCAACTGGCCCAACCTTGAAGTGGAATCCATCTTCACCGAGCGCATCATGCCCTTGGCCAGCCCAGAGTTCATTCGCACACACGCCCTGCACGAACCCAAAGACTTGTTGCGTGTGCCGCTCATTCAGTCCAGCGTGAACTTGGTGCAATGGCCCGATTGGTTTACGCGCTTTTACGCCAGTGAACGCCCAGAACGTATGGGTCTGCGCTTTGACCGCGCCATGATGAGCTTGGACGCAGCTGTGCAAAAACTCGGCGTGGCTTTAGAGAGCGCCAGCATTGGCCAAGCTTTGATTGACAGCGGCAAGCTGCAACCCATCTTCAGCGACAAACTGAGCTTGGAGGTGCAAGCGCACTTCATGGTCTATCCAGCGCGCCACGCTTCGCGCCCTGAAGTGAAGAGTTTTGTGGAATGGCTGCGCACACAATCCAGTGAGCTCAAGCGTTGATCTGAAAAACTGATTTGCTCACGGATGCCAAGTAGACACTACCTTTGGTGTATCTTCAGAGCGTGCCCCCGCCAAGGCATAAGACAGCCGATTGGCCGCATCCATGACAGTTTGTGCGTGCGCTTTGAGCGCCTTCTCCGTCAAGCGAGAAGTGGGACCAGAAATACACATAGACCCCAACAAACGCCAGTTCAAACCAAATACAGGCGCTGCCACACTCGAAACTTGACTTTCACGCTCACCCATTGAGATGTGATACCCCTTGCGACGAATGTCTTCATAGGCCTTACCGGCTTCGCCTGAAAAGGCAAGGATCACACGACCTGGTGCGCCCAGACTCAACGGCAACCGCATCCCAATGCGCACGTGATGGCGCACCGACTGAGGCCCTTCCACACGGGAGATGCAAGCGCGCTCATTACCTTCACGGACATAAAACGAGGCGCTCTCTTTTGTGGATTGCGACAGCTCGCGCAGCGTCGGCTCGACCACATTGTTGATATCAAAACCAGCTTGGTAGCGCGCCCCTAACCAGCCAGCTGCAGGCCCCAATCGCCACTCGCCTTCTTCACGTTGAACCATATAGCCCGCCTGCGCCAACGTGCGCGCCAACCGCAGCACCGTGCTGTTGTGCAGTCCGGTGCGACGGCTTAATTCAGCGAGGGTGAGATGACGCTCGCCAATGCGAAAGGCTTCCATGATGAGCAAGGCTCGGGTCACAGAGATCACCCCACCTTCGCCTCCTTTGTCATGACTCGTTGCAGCAGTGGTTCCAGAATATCGCGGCATGAAGTGTCTTTCATAGTACGAAGCAATATTGTACGCAATGAAACACACGTTTACAGTCCGCTTCGCAAACAACAAAACACTTAGGAGACACTCATGCAAACACTCACAACTTGTCGTTGCTTGATGATCGGCCTGCTCTATGGCTTCGCCCTCTTACCCGCCATTGGCCAAACGGACAACTGGCCAAGCAAAGCCATCCGAGTCGTCGTGCCCTTCCCAGCAGGGGGCGGCACCGACATCGTGGCCCGCGATGTGACCCAGAAAATTTCGGCCACGACCAAGTGGACGTTTGTGATCGATAACAAACCAGGCTCTGGGGGCAACTTGGGCATCGATACGGCCGCCAAAGCCAGTCCAGACGGCTACAGTCTGGTGATTGGTCAAACCAGCAACTTGGCCATCAACCCATCGCTTTACAGCAAGCTGCCCTACGACCCGGTCAAGGATTTGACCCCGATTGGCTTGATTGGAGACGCCCCATTGGTTTTGGTGGTTGCCGCCGACTCACCGTTCAAGAGCTTGGGCGATCTGATCAAAGCCGCCAAAGCACAACCTGGTTTCATCAATTACGCCAGCGCAGGCAACGGTACCGTTGGGCACTTGGCTACCGAGCTATTGCAGCGCGAGGCGGGCATCAAGCTCACGCACATTCCTTACAAAGGCGCGTCACAAGGCATCACCGACGTGATCAGCGGACAAGTGCAGCTCTGTATGGGGTCAGTGCCCACGCTGCTGGGTCATATCAAGAACGGCAAACTCCGCCCATTGGCTGTGACGGCGGCCAAACGCACCGACGACTTGCCCCAAACCCCGACCGTGGCCGAGTCGGGCTACAAAGGCTTTGAAGCCGTCACTTGGTTCGGTCTGCTCGGCCCCTCCAAGCTGCCCGCATCTGTGGTGAGCACGGCCAACGCGGAGCTGAACAAGGCACTGAACTCGCCCGAGTTGCGCAAACGACTGGAAGACCAAGGACTCAACGTGACACCTAGCTCATCCGAGGAGTTTGGCAAGTTGATCAAAGCCGACATTGCCAAGTGGGCACCGGTCGTCAAAGACTCTGGCGCCAAAGTCGACTGACCGACGGACTGACTCACACGCTGACTCATACGCTGCATCTGAGCACACCATGTCCGGTACTTTTCCGTTTTCCGCTGGAACGGCAGTGCCCCACACACCGCTGCCGGTGGGTGCCTGCGACTGCCACATCCACGTGTATGACGCACGGGTGCCCGCAGCGGCGGGCGCAACGTTGCATCCCCCCGATGCCAGCGTCGCAGACTATCGGCGCATACAGCAACGCATGGGTACACAGCGTGCGGTGCTGGTCACGCCTTCCACCTATGGGGCCGACAACCGCCCCATGCTGGCGGGCTTGGCCGAACTGGGCGAAGCAGGCCGGGGCGTGGCCGTCATCACCGGCGACGAAAGCTCCGATGCTCTGCACACACTGCACCAACAAGGCGTGAGGGGTGTGCGCATCAACCTGTCGCAAGGTGTTCTGCACCAAGTCAGTGACATTGAAAAAGTGGCCCAGCGCATTGCCCACTTGGGTTGGCATTTGCAACTGCTGATGCCACTGGACCAACTGGCCGCGCTCGAGCGCTCACTGTTTGATATGCCCATCGATTGGGTCTTTGACCACTTTGGCCGCGTCACACCCGAGTTGTATGGACAGCATCCTGCGCATGAACGCCTTCTGGCTTTGTTGCATGAACGGCGCGCTTGGGTGAAGTTGTCAGGCGGCTATCTCGTCAGCCCTAGCAACCGCAGCGACGACCCGCAATTGTTGCCACTGGCGCGCAGCTTCATCGACACAGCCCCTGACCGTGTGGTCTGGGGCAGCGACTGGCCACACGCCACTGCATCGGCCGGTCGCCACCCCATGCCCGACGATGCCGCGCAAGTCGACGCACTGGCCCGATGGGTCAGCGATGCCGACCTCTTGCGACAAATCTTGGTCACCAACCCCGAACAACTTTACGGATTCACACCATGAACAACTTTTCACACTTCACCCGCCGACATGGCTTGGCCGCACTTGCCCTCTTGTTGGCACTACCTGCCGTCCAAGCCCAGAGCGACTGGCCGAGCACACGCCCGATCAGCTGGGTGATCCCCTACCCAGCGGCAGGCAGCACCGATGTGTTGGGTCGAGCCCTGGTTCAACGAATCTCTGCATCTTTAGGAACCTCGGTGGTGGTCGAAAACAAGGCCGGTGCCACCGGCACCATTGGCGGTGCTTTTGTAGCCAAAGCCGCAGCCGATGGCCACACTGTGCTGCACACCACCATTGGCGCGCAAACCATTGCGCCACACCTGATGCCCACACTGCCCTACGATCCTTTGAAGGATTTGGAACCGGTGGTGTTGGTCGGCACCATCCCGCATGTGCTGGTGGTGGGCCAGGCGCAGCCTTTCAAATCGGTAGCCGACTTGTTGGCCGCCGCCAAAGGCAAGAACGGTGACATCGCATTCGCTTCGGGTGGTAACGGCACCATTTTGCAAATGCAGGCCGAACTGCTGGCGCAACGCAATGGCGTTCGTTTCACCCATGTGCCCTACCGGGGCGATGCGCCGGCACTACAAGACACCCTGGGCCAACAAGTGCAATTCATGTTTGCACCCGTAACGGCCGCCCTGCCCCATATCAAGAGTGGCAAATTGCGAGCTCTGGCCACCACATCGGCTGCACGTCTGAAGGTCTTGCCCGAAGTGCCCACCATGGCCGAAGCTGGTCAAAAAGACTTTGTGGTCGAACAGTGGCAAGGCGTTTACCTGCCCACCCGCACACCGTCTTCTGTGGGGCAACGCCTGAACGCCGAAATCAACAAGGCCCTCAAGGACAACACCATCACCGAGCTGGCTGACAAGCTAGGCATCACGCTCGTGGGCGGAACGCCCAAAGTGCTGGCCGATGTGCAAGCTAACGATGCGGCCACCTGGGCCCGCGTGATTCGCACAGCCAACATCAAGATCGACTGAATTCCATTTTTGAAAGAAAGCACACCATGAACCAAGACATCATCCGCAACTTCGAACGCGTTTCCCCCGAACTGGTCAAGCAGGCCGAAGAATTTCAAGCTGCCATCCTGGCCGATGTGGCCGGTCGTCGCGGTGCCATGCATGGCCGCATTCAAGCCCTGCAACCCCGCATGAAGGTGGCGGGCCCCGCTCTGACCATTGAGGTGCGCCCTGGCGACAACCTGATGATCCACGCCGCCATGGCCATGGCCCAACCCGGCGATGTGCTGGTGATCGACGGCAAAGGCGACCAGACCTCGGCGTTGATGGGCACCATCATGATGACGGCTTGCCGCCAACTCGGCATTGCCGGTGTGATCATGGACGGGGCCGTGCGCGACAGCTTGGAAATTGACGAAATGGATTTCCCTGTGTTCTCCGTCGGCACCAACCCCAACGGCCCCACCAAAAACATTGGCGGCCGCATTGGTCACCCCATTCAATGCGGTGGCGTGACGGTCAAGGCCGGTGACTTCGTGTTGGCCGATGCCGATGGCGTGGTGGTGGTCGAGCGCGAAAAACTCGCCAGCCTCATTCCTGCCGCGCACAAAAAAGTAGAAGACGAAGCCAAACGCATCGCCCAAATCAAAGAAGGCAAAACCGCCGCTTCGTGGCTGGTGCCCTCACTGCGCGCTGTGGGTGTTTTGAAAGAGGGAGAGGAACTGTGAGCAAGCCCTGCCTCATCGTGACGGGTGCCGATCTGGCACAACAAGCCCTCGCGCTGCTCACCGACTTCGAGGTGATCTACGCTGGCAAAACACCCACCGAGGAAGGCATGGTCGCGCTGTGTCAACAGCATGACCCTGTCGCCATCATCGTGCGCTACGGTGCCGTGGGTGCCAAGGTGATGGACGCGGCCCCCTCGCTGCGCGTGATCTCCAAGCACGGCAGCGGCACCGACACCATCGACAAGGCGGCGGCCCAGGCGCGTGGCATCGAGGTGCGCGCGGCCATCGGCGCCAACGCCGCCGCCGTGGCCGAACAAACCTTGGCCCTGTTGCTGGCCTGCTCAAAATCAGTGGTCGATCTGAACACTCGCATGCACGCGGGCCACTGGGACAAAGCTACACACAAGAGCATCGAGCTGCATGGTCGCACTATCGGCTTGGTGGGCTTGGGCGCGATCGGCCAGCGCTTTGCGCGCATGTGCGATGCCATGGGCATGAAGGTGCTTGGCTTTGACCCATTCGCCAAAGAGTTACCCAGCTACATTCATTACGTCGACTTGGACACACTCTGGCGTGAAAGTGATGCGATTTCCTTGCACTGCCCTTTGACACCAGAAAATAAACAACTGCTCAATGCCACCACGCTGGCCCAATGCAAAAAAGGCGTCATCGTGGTCAACACGGCACGCGGTGGTTTGATCGACGAAGCCGCGTTGCTCGCTGCGGTTCAATCGCGCCATGTATTTGCGGCTGGCTTAGACAGCTTTGCGGTGGAGCCCATGACAGTACCTCACAGCTTCCACAACGCGCCGCACATCATCCTGAGCCCGCATATTGGTGGCGTCACTGGCGATGCTTACATCAACATGGGTGTGGGTGCAGCACGCAATGTGTTGGATGCATTAACGCATCAGTAATTGACCTTTGCAAACTTTCATTCATGATTTCAACAGGAGACAAAAAATGACCATTCGTCACACAACCCGCCGACTGACATTGATCGCGCTACTTTGCACTGGCCTTACCCCTCAAGCCTTCGCCGACACTTGGCCCAGCAAGCCCGTCAAAATCATCGTGCCTTACGGTCCTGGTGGCGCAGTTGACATCGTCACACGCAAAATGGCGCAAAAGCTCAGCGAGCAAACGGGCCAAAGCTTCATCGTTGAGAACAAAGCTGGTGCCACCGGCACCATCGGCCTTCAAACCGTCGCCAAGTCCGAGCCGGATGGCTACACGCTGGTGGCCAACGACACCACTTACTCACTGTTGCCACACATTTTCAAGAAGCTGCCTTTTGACTATGGGACGGATCTCGTTCCCGTAGGCGCGTATGTGTTTGCACCCATGGGGCTGGTCGTCAACACCAATTCCAAATTCAAGACCCTGCGTGACTTGGTGATTGAAGCCAAATCACAACCCAACAAAGTCACCTACGGCTCAGGGGGCGCTGGCACCACGCCCCACTTTGCCAGCGAAGCCCTTGGACTGGCCGCAGGCGCCAACTTCATGCACGTGCCATTCAAGGGAGCCGCCGAAGCCACGCAAGCCGTGCTCTCCAACACCATCGACATGCAGATCGCCTCCACCACAGGTTTGATGCCCAATGTGCGCGGCGGCAAATTGCGCATGCTGGCAGTCAGCGGTGACAAACGATTGGTGGCCTTACCCGATGTGCCTACCTTCGCAGAAGCAGGTGTGGCTTGGGGCGGCGTGCTCAACTGGACGGGGCTGTGGGCGCCTAAAGGTACACCCCCTGCCGCATTGGCGCGCTTGCAAAAAGAAATCGCCATTGCCATGGCCACACCCGACATGAAAGCGTTTGCCGAAGGCATGGGCGCTGAGCCACGCCAAGTCAATGCCGAAGCATTTACACGCCTACTCAAAGACAGCACCGATGCTTGGGGCAAAGTTGCGGCCAACACCGCATTTGAACGTCAATAATCGTCACCATGTATTTGCGTAATCCCCCCACCGTTCGCACGCTGGAACTGTTCAGTTCAATGCCCGACAAATTCCGTCGCACGGGCGTGCGAAGCCTATGGGCAGATGTGAATCAAGGGGGGCGAGTTGCAGACTCATTTCTGGAAGGGCCCGTCTTTGACAAACAAGGCAACTTGTTTGTCACGGATATTCCCTTTGGTCGTGTGTTTCGAATTGACCCCCAAGGTGAATGGGACTTAGTGGCTCAATGGGACGGCGAGCCCAATGGCATGAAGTTTCTCAACCCCAAGCAACTGCTGGTCACGGACTATCGCAACGGCTTGGTGGTGCTGGACATTGCGAGTGGCCAAGTGCGTCCCTACTTAGAACGGCGCAACAGCGAACGCTTCAAGGGTGTGAACGATTTGGTGTTTGACTCACGCGGCAATTTGTATTTCACCGATCAAGGCCAGACCGGTTTGCACGACCCCACAGGACGGGTCTACCGACTTGGCCCTGATGGACGTTTGGACATGCTGTTGTCCAATGCGCCCAGCCCCAATGGCATCGTTCTTTCTAAAGATGAGCGCTTTTTATTTGTGGCAGCCACGCGCGGCAACTGTGTATGGCGCATGCCACTGCTACAAGATGGCAGCGTCTCTAAAGCGGGGCAGTTTTTCACTTCGTACGGCCCCAGTGGCCCTGACGGTTTAGCCATGGATGACAGTGGTCGCCTCCTAGTCGCCAACCCAGGACTGGCCTATGTGTGGGTGCTCAACCCTCGCGCGGAGCCCGAAGAAGTACTCACTGGCCCAGTCGGTGCATCCATCACCAACCTAGCGTTTGGAGGGTCTGAACGTAAAACGGTGTTCTGCACAGACTCTACCCACGGCCATCTCTTGCGCGCCGAGATGACGGTGGCTGGCTGTCCTTTGTTTGCTGCGACAAGCTGAAGGCAATTCATTCAAACCTGAATATTCATCGCTTGCATTCATGTATCGGCCTAGCAAAAATCCGCGCCATGAACGCACACCCCCAACAAAATTTGGCGCACGCCATCCGTTTTCTCTCGATTGACGCCATCGTCAAAGCTCAAGAAGGCCACCAAGGCGTGCCACTTGGCATGGCAGAAATTGCCACCGCGCTGTACACGCGCCATTTGAAATTCAATCCACAAGATGCCGGCTGGTTTGACCGTGACCGCGTGGTGCTGTCCAACGGGCATGGCTCGATGCTGCTGTATTCGTTGCTGCACTTGTCGGGATACCCAAAATTTCCCATTGAAGAAATTCAACGTTTTCGCGTCCTGGGGGCGGTGTGTGAAGGCCATCCTGAGCGACCACACGGCGCCGCACATGAAACGGCCAACGGCATCGAAGTCACCACTGGCCCACTAGGCCAAGGGATTGCCAACGCCTTTGGCATGGCGGTAGCTGAAGCTTACTTGAACGCCCGCTTTGGCAACGAGCTAGTGAACCACTACACCTACGCGTTTGTGGGGGATGGTTGCTTGCAAGAAGGCGTGGGCCAAGAAATGATTTCGCTCGCGGGGCACCTGCAACTGGGCAAGCTGGTGCTACTGTGGGACGACAACCAAATCACTGACGATGGCAACACCGACTTATCGATCAGCGAAAACGTGGCCGAGCGTTTCCGCGTGGCAGGTTGGCATGTGATTGAACTCGATGGCCACGACATCGAAGCCGTGTCTACTGCGCTTGAAGCCGCACGCCATGACCCACGCCCTTCTATGCTGGCATGCCGCACCGTGATTGCAAAAGGCATTGCACGCTTGCAAGGCCAGCGCGGTGGCCACAGCGGGCGCTTGTTTGAAGAAGACGCGCAAGCCGCTCGGGAGCTGCTGGGCTGGCAACACGGCCCCTTTGAAATTCCAGCCGATGTGCAACAAGCATGGCGCACTGCAGGCCAACGCAGTGCGAGCGAATACCAAGCGTGGCAAGCCAGCATCGCCGCATTGCCTGCGGCTGAACGCTCTGAGTTTGAACGCGTGATGCGCGGCGAGTTGCCAGCACACTGGCAACAAGTGCTGCTGGACTACAAACACAAAGTCTTGCAAGCGCCACCTGCGCCGAGCGGCATCTTCATCTCCGCAGAAATCAATGACTTGCTCACGCCCATGCTGCCCGAACGCATGGTGGGCTGCGCCGACCTCGAAGCCCCCACCAGCCACAAACGTGGCTTGACCGCTTTCAACACCCATGACCGCTCAGGGTCGTATGTGCACTGCGGCGTGCGCGAGCATGTGATGGGCTCCATGGCCAACGGCATGGCCGCGCACGGTGGCGTGATCCCGCTATCCGTCACGTACCTAGCCTTTGCCGACTACGAACGCCCCGCCATGCGCATGGCTGCACTCATGGGCCTGCCTGTGAAGTTTGTGTTCAGCCACGATTCGATTGGCATTGGCCGCAATGGACCCACGCATCAACCTGTGGAAATCCTCGCCTCGCTGCGTGCCATGCCCAATATGTGGGTCATGCGACCTGCCGACGCAGTGGAGGCTGCCGAGTGCTGGGAGCTGGCATTGGCCCACACAGAAGGCCCTGTGAGTTTGGTGTTTGCACGTCAATCATTGCCCTTGGTGCGTCACACACACACCACTGACAACCTCACACGCCGTGGTGCCTATGTGTTGCACGAAGCGGCTTGCGGTCCACGCCAAGTCACGCTACTGGCCACTGGCTCTGAAGTGCTGTTGGCCGTGCAAGCGCGTGAACAACTCGAAGCCGCAGGTGTGGGTACTGCTGTGGTGTCGATGCCATGCTGGGAACTGTTCAACGCACAAGATGTGGCATATCGCCAGAGCGTGTTGGGCACAAACGTGCAGCATGTACGTATCGGCATTGAAGCAGCGGTGCGCCAAGGCTGGGATGCTTACCTTGGCATCGACGGTGGCTTTGTGGGGATGACAGGCTTTGGCGCTAGCGGCCCTGCTGATGAACTGTACAAACTGTTCAACATCACCCCAGATGCGGTGGTGGCCGAAGCCAAGCGTCTGCTTAAAATCTAACGCACTGCAAAAGCCCGGGATGCGCGGCAACGTGGTGCTCGCCCAAGCTCTGTGCCTACAGACATCAGGGGACTCGGCCACGACTTGTTTCATTGTTGCTTTAGGACAAGTCCATGACCACCTTGCTCATCCACCGCGCCCGCTGCATCGCCACACAAGACGATGCGAATACCGAACTCAAAGACGCTTCGCTGCTGCTGAAAGATGGGCGCATTGAACGCATCATTCCCGCTGACGAAAACATCGATGAACTGCTGAAGCAAGTGGATGAGGTGATCGACGCACGCCGCCACGTGGTGGTGCCTGGCCTGATCAACACGCACCACCACATGGTGCAAAGCCTCACGCGTGCCGTGCCGCAGGTGCAAAACGCCGAGCTGTTTAGCTGGCTCAAAGGGCTGTACCCCATTTGGGCAGGGCTCACGCCCGAGATGGTGCGGGTGTCTAACCAAGTGGCCATGGCCGAGCTGCTGCTGAGCGGCTGCACCACCAGCAGCGACCACCTCTACATCTACCCCAACGGCGTGCGACTGGACGACAGCATTGAAGCCGCGCACACCATTGGCATGCGCTTTACGGCCACACGCGGCAGCATGAGCGTGGGCGAAAGTCAAGGCGGCCTGCCACCCGACCGCGTGGTGGAAAAAGAAGCCTTCATCCTCAAAGAAACACAACGCCTGATTGAGACCTATCACGACGCTAGCTATGGCGCGATGACCCATGTGGCCGTGGCCCCCTGCTCGCCCTTTAGCGTGAGCCAAGACCTCATGCGCGAAGCCGCCAAACTGGCCCGTGCACACAAGGTGCGCCTGCACACGCACTTGGCCGAGAACGACCACGACATTGCGTACACGAA